>Ga0307507_10010932_pt1 | contig 11569 bp, 11 predicted proteins | sample 7_EM_MG_FD_207223 | JGI IMG/M metagenome (GOLD analysis project Ga0307507, IMG submission 207223) | Populus trichocarpa ectomycorrhiza microbial communities from riparian zone in the Pacific Northwest, United States - 7_EM | ecosystem: Host-associated > Plants > Roots > Unclassified | place...
AGGACCGATTGGTTGGCGGTAGGAGCAGGCTCGGACCGTGAAGGGCAAGACAGAATATGAATCTCCGTGGTGATGTAAATCAATAATGAGCCCGTAGATTGTATGCCCCTATAAAAGCAAGGGTATATAACCACTTCCTCTTCTCCCTCCATGGTGCACAAACACAGAGCCCAAACACAACGCAACACGTGATGGCCTACCATTGTCGATTTTTGTTGATGCAAGGACAGGGCGTGGGAAATCGTCCTCCTTCCCTTTCACCGTTGTGTCAAGCACTCACACACCCATCCATTTCCATTGCATCAGCATCAGCGCTTAATTTGCCATCCAAGGTCCGTGCATCCGCTCATCGTGCTACTGTGCTTATCTTTATTTCTCTAGTCATCCTGCCAAGCGAACTTGGTCTTCGTTTGGGCAGCAGCAGCGAACCCAGGTCTGCTTTCTCGGCACAAATGGCCGTGCAGTATATCCCCAACAATCCCTCCACACCCTTGCCCCTCCCTGTTCGTCGGAGTACGAGGCATATTGCCCTTCCTCCGACACCATCATCATCCACAGCATTGACCACTCCAGCATCATCAGCAAGCCACAGCGCAAAAAGCAATAGAGTTGTGGCAAGATCCCCTTCTACTAGGAGGAGACCAAGGCAGTTGCTTGCCACCACAACCCCCAGCACCCCCGTGACGCCCACCCCCACTAGTTCTCGTTCTCGCAAGCGCCCCAGGTTCCAAGATGAGCCTGACCAAAAAGAACAAGACCTGGCGGCGGAATCGTTCCCTTCAACCCCTTCACCTCGGACGCGACTCCCCATGATCATAGCACCTATCACTCCGGAACCTACCCCGCGCGCGATAAGAGCGCAAAAGCGGAGGAAATTGACAGATGCCACTGCCGAACCAGAGCCTGCTACGGCTTCCGACTTATCCTCTTCGTCGTCTTCACCATCACTCTCGCCTTCCCATTCACTCTCACCAACTACACCCCTCCCACAGCCAATTTCGCCCGAGCCTATATCTCCCTCACATTCACATTCCGACTCCGCCTCACCGTTCATTGTCAAATCCCGTCCACGGAAACGAAAACTCGAAGACAATGGCGCATCCTCCATTGCAAGCCCATCCAGCGACACCTCCACCCCTCCTTCAGGCGATCCTCTCCCAAGGTCGCTCACCAAACGTAGAAAACTGGATCGCACATCGACTTCCAGGCAGAAGCCTCCACGTGCGGTCAGAGTCAGGTCAAAGTCAAAGTCATCTATTGGCAGTGGCACTCCTCCCACCCCTTTGACCTCGAAAAAACGCTCGAACCCGAAACTGCGGCCTAGTAGGGCACGCACCTCCGTGTCTTTGCCTCGTGGTGGCAACAACGTGCGTATTTTTTGCATTTATTTTATTTCCTTTTTTGGTAATTTTGAGTCAATTCCTTATCATACACAGAACCATCGGACGAATGATGTTCGTCGGTCTGCAAGACTTCTCGTACATACTGGCGATGAGTCGCAACATAAATACCCTTCCGATGCACAGTTAGAGGAATCGTTACCACTTTCGCCCCTGACGCCGCCTCCTTCGGAAGGCGATCCGTCAGAGTCTAGCCAACTCACAAATGAGCAACATGCTGACTTTACGTCATCGTCTGTTAAACCCTTGGCCGACGAGGAGGATGACACTGAAATGGAAATGATCGCTTGCATTGGTGGTATACCTACCGCATCCTCTGCTACTTGCCCTTCCGCCGCGCATACACCCCTGTCTCCTTCTACCTCTTGGAAAAGTATTATTCCCTCGCACATCTCAAACCCTGTCCTCAAAGGCCGCCCACCTCCCAACCCGGCCCTATACACTCAACTCCAACTCGCCTCATACAGACGCACCAAACCGAATACCCCATCTCCCCTCTCCCTCTACTCCTACACAGGCGTCACACCGCCGACATCTCCCGCACTCTCGGCTGTGGCGATCAATTCACTAGACGCCATTGATGACATTCCATCGCTCGGAGAGGCAGCAGCGGTGGAGGCAATCGGCGTGATTGCGGAGGGTTCTGCTTCGGTGGGGTTGCCCGACCAGCTGTTCCATGAGCAACAACAACCACATATTCCATTTTACGGGCAGGGGTATTCACAAGTTGAATCCCAGCAGCAGTCTTTGCCGGGACAATCGTTTGAGCAACCTCTCCAACAACCTCCAGCAACTGTAGCTTCCTCCGCTTCTTCCCCCAACCCTCCACCGCCCCTCGATATGTACTTTATGATGATCGACCTGCAGCTCCAAATGCAGCTTCAGCATATGGGCATACCAGGCTCGGCAAGCGAGGGTATGCATTTCGGAGAGATAGGTTTTATGATGGGACACGCGGTTGAGGAGAGGAACGATAGGATACCAGCGACGGTGCATATGCAGGATGTACATTTACATCAGCAACCCCATCAGATTCAGAATCACCAGCAGCAAATTTTGGACGTTCAACCTAATCAACTGTTTGGGTATCCATATTTTTCGGCTGAGCAGCAGGGACAAATCCAGCAAGATTCTAATCATCTGTATGGGACGCAAGAATATGGCGGAGAATCGCAGTCTTTTCAGGAGCCAGAGTATCAACAGCAGCGGCAGTTCCAGGATCAGCAACAGCCCGAGTATCCACATCACCAGGAACAGCCACAAACCGCAAATTCTTACGAAGCGTATGGCGGGATACAGCCGTACCAGAGTGGTTCCCCACAAGTCTATGATCAACAACGACCGCACCAACAGGATTTTCAGGCTCAGCAACAGCAACTTGGTGGTGATGGGGTTCCTCCCTTTTCGAGTTCAAATCTGAACGTTGGATATGATGCGAGCGCTTACCAGAAACAGACGCAGACCTCGCCGTCCACCCCGGTTGCTCCCCCCACTACCTCCGCCACGGCTGTTGCTTCTTCTGGTTCCGTTCATGCGGCGGCGACCATACCCCACTACACCCTGTCGATGCACAATGCGCTTCTCTTCTTCCAACAATCCCACTCTCGATTTCACGAGGATCAGCATATGCTGGCGGCTGACGCAGTTGAGATACACTCACGCCAGCTAGAGGAATTCCAACGAGAGAAGGAGGATCGAAAGAGGAGACTGAAGAGGACAAAGCTGGTTAGGGAGGTGCAAGTTGTGCCAATGGGTTCTTCGGCGGCGGCACTAGGGTCAGCACCCGGGATCGGGGTTGGTGCTTGCTCTGGTGTTGGCAGGGCGAGGGGCCTGTGGGCTGTCGCATGTAAAGCGAGGATGTTTGAAGTGTGAGTAGCTATTTCTTTTTATATGCATCTTTGCCGCGCATATATGCACTGCCTTTTTGCTGCAATGATGAAGTGCTGACTCGTGTTACCGATTCTCTTTTTCTGTTTAGTGTGAGAATATACACTCCTGCGCTGATTCGGGAAGTTACTGAGATTTCTGCGCGTGAGTATTATCATAGGATGGGGTTAAAATATCCTTGTCGGTTTGCGCTGTCCCTGTACCGGAGGAGGGTACGGAGGAGAGAAGATGATATATCTGTGTCGGAAGACGACCCTTTGGTTGATCGTGATGGTGGTCAAGAGCAGGAAGGGGGTGACGTTGAAGCCGATAGTGATGAGGTTTTTGATGTGTTGTCTTCTCTCGAGAAGAAGGATGATGGTGACGCAGATGGTGAGGAGTTTAGGAAGGAGAAAATATTTGACTTTGAACTTTTGGATGACGATGAGGAGGATGAGGAGGTGATGGATGAGGCGAGGAAGCTGGATGAGGAGACAGACGATGACGAAGATGAGGACGGCGACGAAGATGATGGCGACGATGGCGACGACGACGAAGCACCAGAAAGTGGAGTCGACTTGGATTTCGAGGCAATCAGGGATCCATTTTTCCAGCCGGAATTGTCGATGCGAATTACCCCGCAAGCACCGATACCCTCGATTTCTGGTGGAATCGAGACTACATTTTACGTTCCTCCTCCTGAAGTACATGCCATCTTTGAGCAGAACTCTCCGCTTTGCGAGGAACAAGCCCAGGATCCGGACTCAGAAGCTCGGGCAGCTGCTACCTCGCCGAATGGAAATTCGACGGCGACTTCAAAGCAGAATCAGAAACAAAAATTCATGCTTTTTCATCGGCCTGTGCTGCCTTTACCTCCACCTGCCCTATCGACGTTTCGTCCGACTGCACTCAGGTTTTATAATGTTGACCCGGTGCATGCAGGCCGTGGCACACCCTGTGTGAAAGAGCGGAGGGAGATGTGGGCTGGAGTGCCCAAGGTTCCGTCGCTATCAATTTCTGTGCAGCAGTTTAGGCGGATCAAGGGTTGCGATGATGGAACGTCTGGGGATGTTGCATCGGATGTGAATGCTTGGTATGTGGAAGCGGGTGAGGGTCAGGTCGCTACTGCAAGAGATCTGTCTTCGTCAACGTCGAGCGCTCCTCATTCTGATGTCTGTTCCATTCCTCCCCATACCGAGAAGGACGATTCTGTGTTTGGAGACTGTGTTGGGGTGTGTTGTATGAATGAAAATACAAAGGGGAAGATGAAGACTGTGGGGGTCGAAGTCGAGGAGCAGGAGGTTGAAGGAGGGAGAGTTGGTGAGAGAAGACTTGAAGAGGAGTTACAGAGGGGAGAAGAGGAAGCACACGGAGACGATGATGGACCTTCTTCGACTTCGGCGGCCTTACCACAGCACTCGATCGCGCAACCACCACCACCACAACCTAGTCAGCACATGACGGTTGAAATCCCTCCTGTTCACCCCGATCGGATACCCCACCGGAGGCGAGGCGTAATAGGTCGAACGGAGCTGCTGAAAGTCTACGCGCCACCACCCAGATTGGTGCCATCCATCTTGCCACTTGCAAGACGACCACCGCGACCACCACCTCTATCACTCGGGCTTGGGCTCGAAGAGACTGAGACGGCGAGGTCTTTAGCGACACCGCAGACTTACCATCATCCTGTTGTGCCATATAGTTGGGAGCAGGTGTCCGAGGCGATGGAGGTGCTCGCTTATCAAGGTGTCGACGCTTCTGTTTGGATGGATAGACATGGACATCCGCCGTCCCCGTTGTCCCCGTGTCCTTTATCGCCTAATGGGATTTCTGGAACCGAAGTTCAAATCCAACCTACCTTTAATCCTTCGTCGAGCGAGCTTAGTTCTGCACTAGGTTAAGATTCAGCTTGCTTTGAGCTTGAGTCGTCGTCCTCGTCGATCTTCTTCGATACTGCTGCTGTTGTCCGATCAGGCTACCCGTCGACTTATCCATGGAAAAAATCATGCCCCTGATTGAAGAACTTGACTACCGCTGTGCGCTATCGCATTGCTATCCATATCTCAAGCGTTAATAATTTTTTGCCGCTCCGCATTCTTTGGTTTTTTTTTAAAAAAATTGCACCGGCGCCACCGTAGATAGAACTCATTTCATACATTGCCTTTTTTTATCTACATACTTATACGTGCCAGGAAATTAATGTTTCCTGCATGTGTGCCTTTTTCTTCCGTTTTCTCTTGTGTTGCACATTATATTGCTTTCTTACCCTTCCACCTTGTTTTTTTAAATAATATTAGTTAATCCGTCTCATCCTCATTTTCCACTAATTTTTTCCCCATTCCAAAACCCTGTACATTGTATTTTAGAATCTGGATCTCCATTTGATATCCTGTACCTGGCCCAATCTACTACATCTGACTGCTGCTTCATAGTGAGGATCAGAGAATTTAAAAACGGTTAGTAGTAATAGCGGAGGGCAAGCGCACTCCAAAAGGGTTATTGAGCTTCTTCAAGTGCGATTCTACAACAGTAGTGTGCTGAAATTTTCCCATGTCACGGTAGTGCACCCCATCCGATCTTCCAAGTCCACAATGTCAATCCAATCCCAGCCACGATTCCAAACAAAGCAGATAGACTTTTTTTCGCTCTCCTGAGAACTGCCATGAAGACGGCATCGGAGGTGTCAGCAGTGGATGATTTTTCCGCTCATCATGCTTTCCATGTTGGACTACATCAACGATCCGCCGCCGAGTCAACACATTCGAACGCATATTTCTTTCTTCATTTGCGGAGTCTGCCTTCCTTGTCACAGGAGCGTCGTTCACGTCGGAAAGCAGAATGTCATAGCCGTCATCGCATAAAAGTCGGTCATCGGATGGTAATGCCAACCATTATGATTTTAAAAATTCAAATTTGTAGGCTCTACCAGGAGAGACAATGTCAACTAACCTGTACACAACCTATGTGTAAGTTACAGAGGAAAAAAAGGCACAAAATCTACGGGCAAGCCGTGACGAGTGCCATAACTTGCTGTGCAGTAAGTTGACGCGATTCATTGCAGATTCTGACACCAAGTGCCCGGAGGTCCAAAGAGATATCCAGAGCTTCGCAAGTTTTGATCAGATACCCAATGCCCCAAATATCCACCTCTGCTCCATGGCCATCTTGAAAAACATCAGGTGAGTGTATTTCACGACTAAACGAGCTTTGGGCCTTCGTGGGGGGAGTATGACATCCCATTTTAACTTTCCAAATCTTTCCACAGGACCACATATGATGACGGACGGGGGTCCACCATGGCAGCGATGAATAATATCACCGTGATATGGAGACCGGCTTTGAAGGCTCCTCTCTTAAGGGACGGTTTTGCTTCTACTGTATAAAGGTCGTTCCTGATTTCGACAAGAGAACGCGTGCCGATGGGACATACTGTCATTAAATTGTACATGAAAGCTCCTTCACGCAGTACATGTTCCATCTACACTTAGGCTCCTAATGCTCTGTTCAGGAGTAAGTGTAGCCGATTGATGCACCGCTCCTTCCAACGCAGGGCAACCTCCGGCAGTAGTCCTTGCACCTGCCTTCGTCGTCGTCGTCTAACAGCCTCTCAGCATCGCGGGAGGGATCACTTCAGTCTCAGATGGTATCGCAGTTCATCCCAAGGACGATCTATAGATAAAGTCTAAAGACGTAGGTCATATTTGGTGGTGATTCAACTTGCTGGAGTACCGGTCTACTCAGTACACAAGCCTGGGCACCGGAGTGCTTGCGCAGATGGATGGCCGAGCATTTGCCTCGAGTCATTGGCGAAACGGAAACCATCACGTCCGTCGTTGAGAAAAACAGTTGTCGGAGAGTCGGGAGCGTGTACCTCTTCCATCTTGGCAACATCATAGGTTGAGGTGACGACAGACACTCACAGCCCTCGGCTACCTTCTCTCAACAGTCCCCATTGTCTCATCCACAAAAATTAGTCTATCTCCAAAGAAACCTTCAAACACATCTACCACCTTTCAATCATGCCACCTCCTTCTCACCTAAAACTTGGCGACCGTTTATACTTTGGATACCTTATATGGCCACCAAGGCGAGACTCTGAATAACAAAAATCATGCATCTCGCCCAAGTCCTGATAACTGCCTGCGCGTTCTTCTCTATTGTCTCAGCTACAACATATCAGGTCTACGTAGGTACAAATGGTGAAACCAAATTTGATCCGGAATAGTGCGTTGCTTTTTCTTGGCACTACTTGCGCTAACTGAATTTTTTTGGAATACTAGCATTTCCGATTTCAACCAGGCAAGCGATAGCATCGAGTTCAGAATGTACGTTCTTTGTTCCGCTCTCTCTGTGCATGCCTTCATGTTCCCTTGCAGACCTTCGGACATTTTTCATGTAAGATATCTTGCTATTCAATCCACCTGGAAGTCAATATATTTTGACAGAGCGTAACTGAATCGAAATTTAACTCCCCTTGCATTCCATCGGGCTATGAGTTGAGTTTAAAGTCCTGTATAAAACTCAATCTCACAGTCAACCTTCCAGTGGCGAAATAGATATCACAAGCGATCAGGTAGTATCTCTCGCACCCAGGGACGAGAACCAATGGTGGTTTTACTCTCGAGGTGAATCGTAAGTCCCATCTTCTCGACGATCCAATCCTTTTGATTCGATGCAAACATTTCTGGCAGTGACTGCACGTCTGGAATGGTCTTTGCGGTCAACCCGGGAGATGCAGCTACTTTCGATGCTTTCAAAAACAAAGCGATGAAGGGCCCTGAAGACTCCACCTCGGGCTGCTCGTACAAAGATAAGAGTTGTGGGATTCGCTGAAATCGTTTTATAGTTCCATGTCACCAGTGTACACTCCCACTTCCTTTTCTAGTGTATGTATAAATACATTTTTACAGTTGCTACACACGCCCATTTCACCCACCTCGCCAAGAAAATTAAAAAGCAGAGCGAAGCTTTCTTTGAAGGAATTCACCTGAAGTGGATCTAATTTGTGAAATTGCGCTGCATCGCGGGTCTCTCATCTTGTATTATAGCCATGTGCAACTTGTTCCTGAAGTTACTTTTGAGCTTTTGACGTTAATTTTCAAGTTGTCGCGGGAAAGCCAGAGTCGCACACCCGTTTGCCCGAAATAAACAGTACAGTACACCTAAGTCAAGTGTGTCCTTCACTGCCGATCACTCATTTACCCCTCAATTCACACTGGGGCACATTTCGTCAACGTCTTTATCTTCTATTACGTCAAACATAGGAGCAGAGGTGCTTCACCCCTGCTTATCCTCAATCCTTAGACAGTGCCCGTCTACTTGCTCATCGTCTCTATTTTGCACTCCGAACTGGAAGTATGCGCCGGGCAGGAAACGGTTCTGAATCAATATTAGTAGTAAGTATTTGCTACATGTCTGACTAGCACGCTGTGAGGAGATGGTACTCTGCCATGGTCCTGCGAGATTTCTCTCTATGCGAGTAGCCGTAGACCTAATGTCTATACAAGGATTGTGTCTTAGCAAAGGAAGGGGAGTAATCTGGAACGAAAAGAGTGTTACACTGAGACAAGGAAAGTTTAATGGACAACACGCGACCATTCCTATTTCTTTTTACGCAACCCGCACCTGAGCTGAATCTGCTGTCGGGATTTCTTTGAACACACAATACAACATAGAAGCATAACGAAGAGGCCGATTGACAGACCAATCTGAAGGATAATCATAGCGTTAGTGTGTTGTTGAACGGTAGATGCGGGTAAAACAAGTCAACAATTTGTAGAGCTTTCCCCGTAAAGCGGCACTTACGTAGACTCCTACTGGCGGGCCGACCATGTAGTGAAAGGTATGATCTCTGTGAGGGCAGTTGTTCAACCGCAAGGGCAAACGAATAGGCAACGTACGTCACATCGAAAATGTCGAGTCCACTTATACCCCACTGACCAGTGCCTGGCAAGATGTTTATACTAACAGTATATTTTATGTTCCTATCCATGCCGCTCTCCCAGAACAGGACCTCGCCATTGGTGCTGGCGCTTTGGCTGTCTAGAGATTTACCAAGGGTACTATTTAGCGCCATGCTGGAATAATAACTTTGGCTATCGGCAAGTTGACGGTAAGTTAGGAATGAGACACACGAAGAGAGTAGGCGACTCACTCCGGAGGGCGAACAGGGGGTGTTATCTTGATATTGTATCGTGCTCCTGATTCCGGCGTCATGGGGCCATAAAGAAAGAATGCAGAGCATTTGGAGAGAGTAAATGAAAGGACAGAAGACGCGTTGTCTGTGGCTGTAGTGAACATCGAAGGCCTGTATAAGACCTCTATTAGCAGACACCAGTCAGTGATGAGGTAAAAACTCGAGGAATGGCGTACCCCCAGGATACCAATTTCCATTGAAGGTAAAGAAAGTATTGGCAGTATAGACCGAACCTGAACCAATGGTTGCGTCGATTGAGGTTTTGGTCCAGAACCATTGCGAGCTGCCATGATATGTCAGCTGCCGGTTTGTAAAGTGAAACTGCCAGAAAAAAAAAAGCGGACCTAGGGGCACCAGTGGGGATAGTGAGCAGAAGTTCCTCTACAGTGAGGTTTCCGCCGGCTATATTGCTCAGCACGATGGTGTGGTAAGCCAAGGGTAGGCCGGTTTTGCTCAGCAACACTCCTGCCTTGTTTCTCCCCTCATCAAGGATTTCCTGCGTCGGCGGTTGTCCGTCAAGGGAAAGCAAATAGGCAGGAGGACCTTGGGACGAATTAACATAACCATTTATTGTGATCGCTGTTCCTTTCCAGGATAAATGAAGGGAGGCGTTGGGTGCCATAGTGTTATGCGAGTTTGAGAATGTTCGCCAGCCCGAACTCTCTGGCCCGTCCCCATAAGGAGAGTAAATGTTGGTCCCAGCACGATCGGAAAGCTTGAAACTGTAGGAGTAGGGGTCGAAGTCGGACATGAGGAGAGAAGGGATGAGACTGCAAAACAACAGGGCGACGCCATTTATTCAGGGAAAGGCCGAGACTTCCGATACTACGCAGCGCTAACTGTCAGCGACAATTCCAGTCTTCGGTTTTTGCTACACACCGCTCGTATCCATCGCGATGTACATGAATCCAACTCGAATCGACCTCTTTTGAAGACACTCTCCTGATCCATAATTTGTTTTCGTCTATCAGACTTCGAGCGCTGTGCCTGGTCAAAGATCCATTTGGTGAACGGCCACGTCTTGAAGCTTGAGCACTCATGAACAAGTTGAAGTGGCCGTGCTATTTTTGAATTCGCCTCAATCGCACGATCACCGGATAATACCGGTGAGCGTAGACTGATCACTGAATGAACGACACAAGAATACCGTCTCGTCTCTGAATCGAACACTCTCACCGTACAGGTCTTTCGCCGTGAAGAAATAAACGTATTCAGAATTGATGGAAGTCAAAATTTTGACATCAATTCCGAGAATTTACAGAGGCCCGAGGGAATCAAAAGACTAATATACCACATTTGAAATGACTCACCAGTTTTTAACCTGCGAATAAAATTGACAATATCCATTGGCAAATAACAAGGGATTCAGAGGTACTCAATTGCCCCCCCTCTGTCGGAGCATATTCCGGACTTTTTTTGTTGGTAAGGTCTCTAAATTTAGGCATCTGACAAACGACAGAAAATCTTCAGAAAGAAGGCAAAGAGGCAATCACAAAAGGGAAGCGGCATACTACTCAGCCTTGACAGTTTTCACAGACTCTCTCGCAGTTGGGAAACTCAACTTGCCCTGACAACGAACTCGCGAGTTGAGCGAGTTACAACTCGGACTCGCCTCGCTGATCGAGCTGTCAATTAAATTGGATACTCTAGGCAATATAAGTTACAGTCGAAACTCCCATAACCCATAACCGGCGCCGTATTCGTCCGTAAATATATTGAGGCATCAATGCATAACCTCTCATAACCCATAGCCTGGATCCTCCACCGAGGGGTATGGATTAAGAGAGTTTCGACTGTACTCATATTCTGGACAGATGACATTGAATATCCGATGTTCGCATCACATTTCTGGACATTCGTCTTCGCTACCGAACAGACGCTAATAATTTCCCACCACATAGATATAAAACTGGGTGAGTCCCCAATTTTGTTCATCATTCGCCCGCTCATTTTCTGCACTATGATTCGCTCAATCATCTCTACCCTGCTGCTCTTACCGATGATGGTGTTCTCGTTGGGACCAAAAGTCAACATCCGCAGTGTTCTCAGCGTGAGATCGGTCTTGAACAAGGGTTTAATCACTTGCGAAAACTGCCCAGTCATCTCA
>Ga0307507_10010934_pt1 | contig 11568 bp, 7 predicted proteins | sample 7_EM_MG_FD_207223 | JGI IMG/M metagenome (GOLD analysis project Ga0307507, IMG submission 207223) | Populus trichocarpa ectomycorrhiza microbial communities from riparian zone in the Pacific Northwest, United States - 7_EM | ecosystem: Host-associated > Plants > Roots > Unclassified | place...
GTCGTTGCGAGGGCGAAGGTGGGGGGGTTGAGGGTTTCGATGTGTGTTAGGAAGAGGGGCTTCCAGGGGGGGTTGGACATTTTGGGCTTGAGGCGGAACGTGATGGTGGCTCGGGGGCAGCAGCGAAAGGCGGCGATTTATAATGTTCGCGGATGAGGATGCGGCGGTGGTTTGTTGATTATTTTGTGGTGATCATGGGCTTCTGGTGGTTGGAACGGGTGGATGGATGACGGCACAGTTTGTTGCTCGTCGCATCGTGTTTAAGATCGCCCCGGTTTCACGGCTTGCTTTTGTCACTTCTCAACACGAGAGCACTTTCCGGACACAATTGATCACTCAATTTACTGTACACAAATTCACAGGTCCTCAATGGCAGTGGAATATCCTTACTTGGTCAACACGAATTATATATTAACAAGGATGCAGGCATCAGTATAGATTCTCCGATCCATCCAACCGCACTATCCGGCCTTTTGCAAATCCCACATTATCATAACCCCACCAAAAGTAAAGATCAACTTGCGCCAACATGCAAATTACCGTACAAAGCAGGAGCAAACAACAAAAAAAATAGAGAAACGAAGAGAGAGTATGGAACTTCAATGCTAATCACAAACCCCTAAAACTGGAACGCAACGACCAAAACAGCGGCAATAGCGGCGGCGAACGTAGCCGGGAAAAGACCCGACGCAGCACCCGGCGAGACAATAATGCTAGTCGGGGCAGTTCCATTCCGAGGTAGGCCAGTAGTGGTGGCAGTTCCATTCTTGGAGACACCAGCAATTGTGCTCGGGACGACCGGAGGAGCCGGAGCACCGCTGCCCGAGACAACGGGAACAGGCGAAGTGATGAGCGTGGTGGGGCCAGCAGGGACATTGGTGGTAGAGCCAGGTCCGGTCGGGGGCCGAGTTGTCGGCACGGTGGCAGGAGGAGTTGGGTAGACCAAGGTGGCATCCTTAGCCGTGACGATAAGTGTAACAAGAGGAATAGTAACGGTCAGAGTCTTGGTGGAAGTGGTAGAGGAAACAACCGATCCAGAAGAAGATCCAGTAGTGATGGTAGTGAGCGGGCAAGGAACGATGGTGGTGATGGTCTGAACAACGGTGGTGACGGGGACGTTGGCCGGTGGAGGAGGGAGGGTGATGGTTGATGGCAGGAGAGTGACGATGGCAGGGTTCTGGGGAATGTACGGCTGGCAGATGCCCAAGAAGTATTCGAGAGACTTGGTGACATCGGTGTCATCCTTGCCCCATGACTGGACGCACTCGGAGACCTTGGTGACGAACTCTGAGTGAGGACAGAAGCAGGCTGCATCGGCGGTATCGTTGCAATCGATGATGAAGAGCCAAGTCTTGAGGCAGCGGGGAAGAGTGGGTGGGCACTCAGTTGGTGGGAGAGGGGCTGCAGGGGTGGTAGCGGCTGGTGGTGGGGAAGAGACTGAGAAGGAACCCTTGATCGTGGAGCTGCCGGCGGGGACAGAAGTGCCACTAGGCCCCGTGGGAGCAGAGATAGACCCAGTATGGATCGAAGACCCGGGAGTAGAAACACCAACACTACCAGTGAGACTTCCAGCAGTAGAAGCAACAGGCAAAGAGGTCGAGGATCCAGATCCAGGGCTAGTCTGACCGGGAGGAACGATGACAGTGCTAGATGGGCAGCCCTTTCCTCCCATTCCAGGGACGCAGCTTGAAAAAGCATTAGGAGAAGAGGTGGTAGTGCCAGGGCAGTTATATCCATTGCAAGGAACAGAGGCCGATCCAGGAGGAACGATGACAGTGCTAGACGGGCAGTCCTTCCCTCCCATTCCAGGAACACAGCTTGAAAATGCGTTGGGAGAAGAAGTGGTAGTGCCAGGGCAGCCAGATCCATTGCAAGGAACAGAGGTCGATCCAGGAGGAACGATGGCAGTGCTGGAGGGGCAGCCCTTTCCTCCCATACCGGGAACGCAGCTTGAAGAAGCATTGGGAGAGGAGGTAGTAGTGCCAGGGCAGTTGGAACCATCGCAAGGGACAGAGGTCGATTTAGGAGGAACGACGACGGTGTTTGATGGGCAGTCCTTTCCTCCCTTGCCAGGGACGCAGCTTGAAGAAGCATTGGGAGAAGAGGTGGTAGTGCCAGGGCAGTCAGATCCATTGCAAGGGACAAAGGTTGACTTAGGAGGAACAATTGCGGTGTCTGATGGGCAGTCCTTTCCTCCCTTGCCAGGGACGCAGCTTGAAGAAGCATTGGGAGAGGAGGTAGTAGTGCCAGGGCAGTTGGAACCATCGCAAGGGACAGAGGTCGATTTAGGAGGAACGACGACGGTATTTGATGGGCAGTCCTTTCCTCCCTTGCCAGGGACGCAGCTTGAAGAAGCATTGGGAGAAGAGGTGGTAGTGCCAGGGCAGTTGGATCCATCGCAAGGGACAGAGGTTGACTTAGGAGGAACAATAGCGGTGTTTGATGGGCAGTCCTTTCCTCCCTTACCAGGGATGCAGCTTGAAGAAGCATTGGGAGAAGAGGTAGTAGTGCCAGGGCAGTTATATCCATCGCACGGAACGGAGGTCGATCCAGGAGGAACAATGGCGGTGCTTGATGGGCAGTCCTTTCCTCCCATACCGGGAACACAGCCTGAGGAAGCACCTGGAGAAGAGGTGGTGGTGCCGGGGCAATTAGACCCATCACAAGGAATTGAAGCGGTGGAGGTGGACCTGCCAGGGCAGTTAGATCCGTTGCAAGGAACAGAGGTTGATCCGGGAGGAACAATGATAGTGTTTGATGGGCAGTCCTTGCCTCCCTTGCCGGGGGCACAGCTGGAAGAAGCATGGGGAGAAGAGGTGGTAGTTCCTGGGCAGTTGGATCCATAGCAAGGGACAGAGGTTGACCCAGGAGGAACAATGGCGGTGCTTGATGGGCAGTCTTTGCCTCCCTTCTCAGGGGCACAGCTGGAAGCATGGGGAGAAGAGGTGGTAGTTCCTGGGCAGTTGGATCCATCGCAAGGGACAGAGGTTGACTTAGGAGGAACAATAGCGGTGTTTGATGGACAGTCCTTTCCTCCCTTGCCAGGGACGCAGCTTGAAGCATTGGGAGAAGAGGTGGTAGTGCCAGGGCAGTTGGATCCATCGCAAGGGACAGAGGTTGACTTAGGAGGAACAATAGCGGTGTTTGATGGACAGTCCTTTCCTCCCTTGCCAGGGACGCAGCTTGAAGAAGCATTGGGAGAAGAGGTGGTAGTGCCAGGGCAGTCAGATCCATTGCAAGGGACAAAGGTTGACTTAGGAGGAACAATTGCGGTGTCTGATGGGCAGTCCTTTCCTCCCTTGCCAGGGACGCAGCTCGAAGAAGCATTGGGAGAAGAGGTGGTAGTTCCTGGGCAGTCGGATCCATCGCAAGGGACAGAAGTTGATCCAGGAGGAACGATAGCGGTGCTTGACGAGCAGCCTTTGCCTCTCATACCGGGGGCACAACTCGAGGAAGCTCCGGGGGCGGAAGTGGTAGTTCCTGGGCAGTTCTTCCCATCGCAAGGAGGGCAATCCTTACCCTTTCCAGGAACGCAAACGCCGGTGGTAGAGGTAGCTGGAGCAGAGGTAGTGCTGCCTGGGCAGTTCTCTCCATCGCAAGGACAGTCCTTGCCCTTCCCGGGAATACAGACAGAAGAAGTAGTAGCTGTGCAAGGCTTTCCGCCGCAACAATTGATCCCAATACATGACGGGAGAGTGGTAGTAGGAACGGGAGCGCTAGTGGTGGAGGTATTACATTCGAACTTGACCTTGTGGAAACCGAGATTGCAAGATTCCCTGTTGGAGTTGTCGGGAAGTTTGACCTTGACAGTCCTTGCACCACCACACTGATCGTTCGTGACAGTGTTACCATCCTTGTTGCACTTGCTCACCTTTTTACAGGTGGAGCCGTCAGGCATGCCATAGTGGAATTCAACTTCGGTATCGTCATCATCGACCGAAACATCGATCTCACCGATAGAGAAAGACTTGTCGCAGCTGATCTCGTTGCTGAAGTCATCCTTCTTAACGTTGGCCTCAATGCATTTGCTCTGTAGAATTTGTTAGTTTAGCGCTTTCGATGCATGCTAGGAGTGGCAATGCTTACGTTAAATGTTCTACCCTCAAGATTGCGTTTGCCTAGCTTTGTTGTGCAGGACCAACCCTTGAAGTCGTAATCTTTGTACTTGCTGAAAGAACCCGCTGGTAGGTCACTCCAATCGAAGCCGTTGCTTTCGTCCTGTGTACAATCGTTTTTGATATTCCCCGGACATGAGTAGGAGTCTTGGTCACGCCAACCCTGTATAACGAATACACATCAATTTGCAATTCAATCTTCTATCGCCACCATGACACAGCACATACCGTCGCAACCACCCCTTGTAGGGCAATGAGCCCAAAAACGGCGAATGCGCTTCCGGCTCGCATTATGATTATAATAGATAAAAATTGGTCTCCGAAGACGAGTGTGTATCAGTGAAAAATGATTGGATCTGGGAAAAGAAAAGAAAGGATTCCAAAAATCCTTATGAGCGAGAGTAGACTGAGTGAGTGGTAGTGACTGGCACTTGTAAAGAGGGACCAAAATGAAAAAGAAATATAAATAATGGAAAATGGAAAATGGAAAATGGGAAAATAATGAATGGCACTACCTTGGCCCAAGGAGATGCGATAGTAGAGATCGAAGAAACGACTGAAGAGTCAAGTATCGCAATAGGGTAGTGGGAGGGGGGTGATTTTATACACCAGGACTCCTCAACCACCAGCGAGTTAGTGGGGAGAGCAACAGTGCGGTCCATCCTATTTCCATCCAACCAGGTAACCTTGAACTAATCCTGGTTAAAATAAAAAAATTGCCACAGGGAAGGGACAGGACCATAGTAAACCCTTAGCCGTCAGGTGCTACGAATAATGGATGGATAGATGGACAGATCAGCTCGGTTTGTCCGCATTCCTTCTCAATCATGTCTTGGCGTTTCGAGGATAATTAACGGCATCCCGCTGACGATCTTGCATTGGGGGGGGGCGCCTGTCAATTCGCTCCGGGCCAGTTGATGCCTATGTTTCAAGTGATGCAAGCGCAGTACGGTACTGTAGTTAGTTGGGCTACGGTAGGTGAATGTTCTCGACTGTACCTGCATATGGTGGCTGCCTGCATCCAACTCAACCAACGCTGGTAAACAAGGCACCAAGTGTTGGGAGGGGCTTGTAGCCTTAGCGCTCTCTAGTTACCTTTTGGGTATGTTCCAGGGGTAAACCGTAACAGATTCCTCTGAATTGAGTAATCTGTGGGCAGGTGCCTGTCCTTATTAGGTAGTGTGAGTTCCCCAGTTTACAAGTAGGAGGGACACCATTAACTTCCTACGGTAGACTGGTACAGGATGGTGTCACGGCCGAAAATGGCACCCTACATACTCGAGTACTGTACCTCTCGAGAGTGAAGTGGAAAAATATCGGCGCTAGCTTGGAGGAAGAAGTTCAGCAATGATTAATTGATGTTACTTGTGCCATTGTCAGCACCATGCTTGTGCTCGTACTTCCTACCTTTTCAAATCCCCCCTATCCATGACTTCTACAACAGTACCGTAATCTTCAGCTCAATTGTATGCTTGGCGCAAGGATTACTTTAGATTTTGACAGGTGCGAGTCCCGGTAACGGGAACACAATCTCCTTCCTATAACCGTCCAGTTGCTCCGCCTCAATCACCGTGCACATCTGCCCACTGTCGTACTGGGCTCGAGTGGTGGGGAACGGATCAGCCTTCTTAATTGACTACCATGCGCTGGCGATGAACCCCTGGGAAACTGTCGCCACTGAAAAGTTGGAACCTTAGCAAGGAATCGCCTCACCCCTGGCCCTTTATGGAACGGTGGAAAAATTACCAAGAGAAGGGTGAAATCCACTATTCGCTCCCTCTGGGCCATCGATGCACTCGAGTACTCGAGTACTAGCGCCGTACTAACGGGTAGAATTTCTAGTCACGCACGGGGGTCTCATAAGTGTAACTATTTCTTTCGATATCGAAAAATCTTCAATTGCGTCCACTGGCTGGCTAGTCAATGTGCCTAGAGGAGGGGTAATTGTGAGGCAGAGGAGTGCCCCACACAAATCCGCCAAGAAATTCTGAAATTTATATGGGCCGCCCGCCCCCCCTTTGAGCAGGTTAACTGCTTGAGGATCCTTTTATCGGGTATCAAGTACCGGCATCTGAAAGTGAGAAAAGGGTTTTTCGCTGATTGGGTATTTGTGTAACAATAGCGGCATCATCAGATATGGTACCGGTACTTATCTCCTGACAAGCAGCTCCCGTTAGTCTATTATTCACAGCCCCAGATTTTTCCAGAAAGAAGCATGGTGGACATATTAACCCCTCCCTCCCCCACTGCCAACCGAATGAAAACAAACAAGAGAACTGTGCGAGACTTCGGGGCCTCAGCAAGCTCTCCGAGAATGGCCCGTAGCGTGATCACAGTACTAGTACCCGCAGGAACCCAAATAATAGAACCGTGTGCCATGTAGTCAAGAATTACCCACTTTAGAAAAGGGGGGAAAACGCAGCGAAAAAAGAGCCGCTTGGCCCCCCCGAGGGATATAAAAAACAAAAAAAAAACACCAGACCCCACTGGAGGCAACTCCACCGGCACAGCATACAATTCTATTGTTTGAGTTTTCACGGTACCGTAGAAGCAGTCGAGGCAAGACAAATACTATACCATCAGGAGGAGTCGGTACCAGCAAGCGAGTGACCTGAGATTTTCAACACAATCCGGTACATACCGGACTGTAGCTGAGGTGTTATACCCTACTCCTTTCCTCCGAAGGATCTTGTCACGCATATTATTCCCTCTCCGACTTCTAAAGCCGATACATAGAAGCATGTTCAGCCCGACACTTGTATGATACGTCAGCCACTATCTCTATGTGGCAGCCCCCCCGTGCCCGCACAGCGCCCTAAGTTACATTTTGTCAGCCCTTCTTCCCCCTTATTTTCCTTTTTTATTTGCGAACTTTTAGGCGTAAGGCTACGGTAGGACACTGCTGGTGCGTTTGGTTTGGAGGTTACGGTGCAATCACTGGCAGCTGCAGTCAGTTGTCTTGTATTACGGTGCTGTCTTCAACTCTCTGTCTACGGTACTGGCAACACTATCATTGATTCATTGTTTTCCTCTCTGCTCTTCCCGCACGTGACACAGTTTCATCCTTAGATTTTTCGAAACCGAATCCCACACTTAGATTTCGATGGGCAATTCCTACGACCCGTACTCATCGAATTCGGCATGCGGGTCGAATTTTCTAGCGTAATATTTACCACAGCACGATAATAGCCCCTTAAACTACCGGAACTGAACTATACTATTTACGATGCCTTACGGTAGGTGGGGAACACTAGAGCTATGATTGAGGAAAAAAAGAAGACAAGCCTTCTTCCCCTTGGTAGGGAATTTATTGATAAAAAAGTAACTAAATTACTACGGTACACGATGTTACAAGTACCAGATCGTGCTGATACCTAAATCCTCTGCCCACTCTCCCCCCCGATTCCATAGGATAGGATTATGACAGACTGGTAACGATAGCGGCTGATAGGCATGCTATGGGACTCGGAACACTGCACATCTGCACATCAGATAAGGAAAAATCTCCGTTCATTCCTCTAGATACCCTGACCTCCCTACCCCTGCTCGCTATCTTATTTCGCTTCTAGCTACTCATTCAGTTAGCCAGAAAATCGCCTTTACGAGAGCACTACCGGTATCCATCTTCCCCAATACCGCAGCCTTTGTTTTACTCATGCCTATGTGCATATAGAATCCAATTATCTTCCGTAACTTATCATACTTACTGCGCGGTATTGCACAGAAGCCACCATATCAAGGCAGAGCCAGGCAGCAATGACTAAACCTTAACTACTCAGGTACTACCACTTGAAACAACCCCTGTTTTAGGATTTGGGCTAATTCACGTGTAAGGGGCACAAACCCGGCGAACCGGAGAAGATCTGCACACTCATAATCTACGGTACCGTACGTGTACTGTACTCGAGTACTTGACGATCCATAAAGTATTCGGATGAATTGGGTCCAAGACTCGAGTGTTTAGGTGTAAGTTAGGACACCTTAGAGCCAATTCATTATACTAGTGCTTTATGAAGCTAAGTACCGTATTAACTCATAAAGTTGAACCTCGCTCTAGGGCATCAAAAATTCCCTCTCTCTTGGATAGGGGGGCGAAAAGGCTGCAAGAACAAACCCCTCAACACGAGCGTAAGACAAGGGGGAACTGGGGAGTGCCGGACCTTGCCAGTAAAGGCAACTCCGACCCTCTGGGGCGAGGTTCACTTCTTCGAGGCCACAGCTACAGGACCGGTGTGATATGCACTCCGAGCACGCGGGAGTGGGGGACCTGACACATTCGAGTGGGCACGAATGCCTGACCTTATACTCGTACGTTCAACCGGCCCGCTTGTTGGAGGGCACCAAGCATATGCGCCAATCACTGGCGGGAATGTGCACCTCTCGCTACATGGATATCTTACCGCAGCCGTTATCATATCGCCGCTCTGGGGAGCGGCTTTCCGGGGAGGTGCGTATCTCGAGTGCGGCGTTATGGCTGAGGTTTCAGCCCAGTGTGCACTTCCCGTCAACGCCATTGTTTTGCCAGAGAGTATTATTTAGTAAACGAAACCGAAGTTCGCCAAATCGCACCCGGAATGGTCAACAGTGGAGAACCAAAAGCCGCTTTTCATTTTTGCCGATAGTTGAAGCTCGGTTTGTTTATGGGTAAAAAGCGCAAAAAGGAATAACGAATGAATGGTCCACCAACGCTGCCGTAGCGGTACTCGTGGAAGAAATGCGCTGCTGCTGGAACAGGTTTCTTGGGGCTCAGGTGGGATTTCTTTTTTCTCTCTCTGCGATACCCGTGGCAGACAAGAGGTATCCGATAACAGGGATTCACAAAATATATAAGAGAAAATTCAGTTGCTGGGTGTGGACGGGTGGATTTGTCTCTCGCTCTCGTGGCTACCGTGCTATTGCCTTACTGCGATTTAACTTACTGCCGGTAATACCGCACCCGTACCGGTACTTGTGCTGTATTGTCTAGCGAAGCAAAGTGTGAGGCAGAGAGAGGTGAGGAAGCAACAGAATGCAAGAGAGGAGCGAAAGAAGTAATCCAATTCTGTGTAACCTATTTTTAAGCCGCTACATGTGCCGCCGGTAATCGTCTGAAGATCGATTGCTGACGGGTGGGTGTTCATTCGCCTGCAAAAGAGTGTCCTACCGTACTAAGAATAGGTTGGGAGCTATTTAGTACTTTGATGGACCCGCCGGTGCTTGATCACATACTCGAGTAAATATTCGGAGTGGTGTTGGAGTCTCGAATTTTAGGGATCGGCTTTGAAGCCCCACTATTATTGTCGAATTATGCCGAGTTGGGTTGGGCTCTGGTGAATTGGATAATTTTTGTCTGCGCTTTTGCCCGTTCATTAATCTTGTAGGTTGGACTGCGCTGTTGTGTTGGTTTGCTGGGACCGTACTGCCTTGCACACAGTCAGGACTTCCTGACTGATGGATTAAAATATCCGTGGTCACTTGGATGAGCGAAAGCAGATGGGAGACGCGCTGGGGGGTAACTAAACACTAAAGTCATTAGGCATGACCTCCTTCCTTCATAATACATGCCCGTCAATTCTTCCAATGGCCAATTTCTCGTCACACAAGAAAGGGCTCGAGTGATAGCGGTGACCTGAAAGGGGGAATGACTTTCTTTTTTTTCTTCTTCCCCTCTTTCACTTCTTACCCTTCGGCTTCTAGAACATTAAATTAATATCGAATTTGGGTTACAGGATCTAGTACCGAGGGTTCAGTTGCCATACGGTACTTTTTGCCGCATGAATTCTGCGGATTACCTATCTCAAGGCCCGGCAGCAAGTAGCCGAGCACAGCCCTGCTCGTCCCCTGAAGGATTTTATGCTTATATAGCATTGGTAGTACGATGCTCGGTTCGCTTAACTAATGAAGTGCTATTGTACATAGCATGGGGTACCGGTACTTGTGGGAGCGGAAGTTACAGTGTATTATTACGGAAGTGGTAAATTTACTTTGGTGTTGCATCCCGCATCCTGTAACACGGTGTTTGTACAGTACCGCATAATTTGGATAAACTGGAAATCGCGCTAAGGCCTAGGGATCGGCGTGTGGCGCAAAATAGGAGGTGGCAATTTAAGTGAATATCAAGATATTGGCAAGTGATAAGCTATGATGGCGGACATAGATTGTGGTTTGGGCTTCAGGAAGAGTTCAGAGACCACTCAGAAAGGTTTAAGGAAGGTAAATCTCTGTCTGGCACTCCGGTACTAGATGCTTAAGGTAGGCTTGTCTATAGAGCAAAAACGACTTATGATGCAGGGGTCTGGCTTTGGCTATTTACTCCTGGTCTACATATTCCTCGGCCGGGATATCTTGTTCATTATCCATTTCCAAATGGAAAACCCTTTCACCTTCTCCTGCCTCCAGGTCCAAGCATTCCTCTCCCTCAATCCTCTAATTCCCAATCGTTAAAAGTGAAGGATCTATACCTTTAATAGATAGCTCATCATCACAGGAGCCGTCAATTGGTAGTGTTAGTCCCAGCTTGCGAAATGTGGTAACTACTAACTCTTGGTAGGTTTGGTTAAACTTCTCCCAGGCCTCCCCAAAAGCATGAGTGACAAGAATGCGTTGCTCAGCAATTGCTGAAAGGTCAGATTGATGTAGCTCACGTAAATTGACTTGGTGTTGAACTTCGTAGGTATCGAGATGCTCTTCGAGAATATCCCCTAGGATATTCTTGAATGGCTTGTGTACCAAAACGTCGAGTGGCTGCACAAGACCTGTGCAGCCTGGTGGAATCATAGACAGAATAATATTATTTGATCGCAAGGTTATTAAAACCTCCTCGGTGGAATGGAATTTCGCAACATCCAATGCGAGTAATCGGGGGCCAGAAGGAAGAGCAGGTATAAGGTATTCCTCAATCCAATTAACCAATAAGCCAGCATTGCTATATGCTGATTCATTCCACCTGATAGCCACCCTAGGATCATAGTGTTAGGGGTAGCCGGTAAGGTGACTTATGATACCGGACTAGGCCTTATGCTGGACTGTTTTTAGATGGAGAATCTTGTCTAGGAAGGCTCGTAATAAGGTGTAACTAAGTTACTCGCGTAGTGTAAAGATAATGAGGAAATAATAATTGTCAAACTTATTTTATTGATAAGATCACTTCTCCGTTCTGTGCTACGTGAGCATCCCTCAGAAGTATCTTAAATAATTTCCACCTTCAAGAATTATTAAAATAACCTTGAATTCAGTGGGAGTTGAACTCAGGACCTCATATCTACAGTCACAGAGTATACCAACTAAGCCAAGCTACATGTCTTAACCATACTAACTAAGTATCGACCGAACAAAGTTCTCTAAACTAGTAAGTGCGAACACCTCTTGACCCTGACAACTGTTCGACTCCATACTCACATTATGAAGACGTAGACTACCATATTATCGTGGGGGTGTGTCAGTCCCGTGAATAATAGGTCAGTCTAGAGTACAC
>Ga0307507_10010935_pt1 | contig 11563 bp, 11 predicted proteins | sample 7_EM_MG_FD_207223 | JGI IMG/M metagenome (GOLD analysis project Ga0307507, IMG submission 207223) | Populus trichocarpa ectomycorrhiza microbial communities from riparian zone in the Pacific Northwest, United States - 7_EM | ecosystem: Host-associated > Plants > Roots > Unclassified | place...
TGCTCATATACCACCCCCGGAATGGGTACCCTCAAGGTACCCTAAATCAAGGAATTGATGTACCTCATAGGTACCCAAAAATGGGTGACTGAAGTGTGAAATGAGCAGCAGTAAGGACGACGTCTGGGTGTCGAGTGCCATGGTTGGCACTGTGAAGATAAGCTTTCCACCCCTTCCGTGTCAGAGGTTTAGCGGTACCACAATCCAACCCTTTTGCGATGTTATGAAATATAAGGTCACACCCCTGTGTCCACTCTCCCCGCCAATGGTTGCAGTAGTCCTCCATGATCTCGGTGGTGGGGAATAACCAACGGTGGTGCTCCAGGTTTTCAGCAGGGACAAATCCATGAACTAGATTTTCCTCTTGCGCGGAAACCTGATCATGAAATATGGGGTCGTCATAGAATGGGGATGAAGCAACTGCTCCTCAGTGATGAACAGTGACTTGCGTCGATGGGCCACCTATGAAACATTGCACAATGGAGGGGCCACCATACCGTTTAGCAATCCAGGCAGTAGGTCCTCCCATACTGACAAGAGCTCTGGCCTGAGGATGTCTCAGAATGTCTGCTAACTTTCCTATATATTGATCATGAAAAGATGCGCCCCCATTGATGTCCTTGAGGTGTTCCTCCTGAAAACCAGCCTCGTAAGTGTGTTTCGTGAGCTCAGAGAGCTCTGGGGTCACTGCCAGTTTAAATGTCTTCAAATCAGTAATCCTCGTTGCCATAAGGAATTTCATGTTGCGGGATATTGCTAATTCGAGGAGATGACGCATGTTCGAAACATTAGGAATGCAGGCAGCCCAATACCGGAGTCGAGTAAGCGTATGGCTGTCTGGAAAGAGGACAATGCTGTCCCGGTAAAATGAATCATTCCATACCAGATCAGGAGGCATAGTCCACACAGCGCCTTGATATGTAATCATGCTACACTCGTCCTCTAATCTCGCAACTGCTCTCCGACGATCGGCTGACATGGTCGATGGAGAACCTGCACAATGTTCCTGAAAAGTTCGAGGTCGGGGTGAAGCTGAACGGCCGTGGCTCCGATTGGTTGTAGACATGCGAGATGTGGGACGTGTCTGCGATGAACTCACAGAGTCACTGTCTGAATATCTGGATCTTGTGCGCTGTCTATTGTCTGACGCCATAAGTCAAAGCCAACCACCAGGCATGGGTGAGACCTCCTCGCAAGTAGTATCTCGTGCAAGGTGAGTTGTATTGAGAGATCCACCCAAAGACACAGGTAGAAGTGTTGATTGACCATCCAAGTTGAAGTGATCGCCCGAGACAGGAGTGTGCTTATGCATTTCCCATATCTCGCATGACCCTCTTATGAAGCTGCTGCAGCTCTCATTATGCTTAGCGGGTCCTACAAATTGGGGCAGTCCATCCATGAAGTTGTCCAAGGGCTCCCATCGACAGAATAGAACCACAGTGCTCCGGATCTCCCTTTCCACTGTGGAAGTGAAAAAAATGTAATACTCTTGTGCCACACTCGATGAGATGTGACGGCGTGACCATCCCCAAAAATCAACAACATAGTATTCCCACTCATCGTTGAACTGAACATCAGGGTCTGGTCGACCACCACTAGAGATCTCCTGGAAGAATTGGTCATACTGCTGTATGATAGCAAACTCGTCTGTCCAATCATTGAAATCAGTAGAATAAACTTCACCCCCAGTCGAAAGTCGATGCTCGTCGTATGCTTGCAGAATGCAAGGGGTGAGACGGTGAAAATGTGGTGCTATGGATAAGGAAGGTGACCAGGGGTACGCAATTGGCACCCCATTCCTGAGTAGATTAGGTATGTTGATCTCCTGCCAGTGCTGTTCCAAATCAATCAGTACTCCTCGTTTATGAAATTGGGTGAGACGAAGACTCTTGATCTGACTTGAGACGTGATCATCGAGGTCTGCCTCCCATTGAGAGATCGATGATGTCCACCACACAAGAAAACCTAAGTAATCAACCACTGTCCTCTTGACCACCCCACCCACTGCTTGAAGCTCTTCAGTGCTGTAGAATCCACGAGAGATGATACCTCTGTCGTAGGGGTGAGGTCAAACAGAGCCGCCAGGGAATGGGTGGTTCATAGTAATTTCATCTATGAACCAAGACCAGTTGGTAAGATCCGTGTCGATTGTTGTGCAAGTCTGCTCGGGGATGGTAAAACCCCCACTGATTCCCTGTGTCCAAGGCATCGACATATCGAAATCGAAAAACCAATCGAGTCGAGGGCACCCTCACTTGGATCACTCGGTCTCAGGGGTATGAACGGTCGCCAACTGGCATCATGGTCATACCAATCCATATCCAGAGCCCATTCCATCTCCAAAAAGACCCCCGTAGGTCCCGTAGCATGATGCTCGTCCGCTTCCTGTGTCCTGTAATCCATAGCTCCTGTTGAAATCAACGTCAAAGATGCGTTAAGGGCCATCCATGAATCTTCCCCAATTGCGTGGAATTCCACGGTTGGTACTTCTTCTAGATTATCCATAAACAAAAGGTCCATGATCAGTGGCTGACGATGGAAATCCGTCTACAGCACTAGATCCCTTGAAAAGCATATAGGCAGGAAATCCTCGCCTTTGAACAATTCGAGGTGGGGAGGAGAAAGGAGGAGTGATAACGAGTAAGACCGTCCAAAAAAAGAACAAAGAACAAAGAACAAAGAAGAGAAAGAAAAGAAAGAACACATGTGGTTAAAGTGGGCGGTAACCGGCCCGCTAAATAATTGTATGAGATTCATTCATTAGGCCGTTTTGACTCCAGGTCGATAATGAATGAGGGACAACCAACCCTCAGATTCTAAGCAGCAACTTCACAAGCCCTGAGCCTGCTTGTACTCATTCAGTACGACGGGCACATTCTTCAGGTATGAAGTTGGTTCCCACGTATCAAATTGAGGACCGTACCCCTCCCAGTGAACCAACCATTCCATCCCATGCTTTTTCCTGCGATGACCAACTATCGCTTCGACACTGTACTCTTCTGTAGGGGCTTTGAGACGCTGCGATTCCTTCATAGTCGTGTGTTCCCCCCAATTGAGGTCTGAAATGAGGTAAGGTTTCAGGTGCTCGATATTGAATACAGGGAGTCCGGGGTACTGATCACTCATGCGTAGGCGATAAACCTTGGGATTAATCTTTTGTATCACTTCAAACGGCCCGATCCATCGTTGCTTGAGCTTGGTACCTGCCCCTTTCGCATCCACCCATTCGAGAGAATGAGGATTCACCAGGACTTGGGGTCCTTCCTTGAATTCCGGGACTTCCCTTCGGCCCTTGTTGTACTGCAGTGCTTGTTTGTCTTGTGCTACCACTATAGCTTTCCTGGCACTGTCCCTGTGCATTGATAGAGTCTCCAAGAAACCAACAGCACTTGATGATAGGGAGTAGCTCTTCGCGTCTGCATTAAGTGGTTTCAGGAAGTCAAGTGGAGTCCTAGGGTTGAATCCGTAAAGTAAAAGGAAGGGCATTGCGCCGGTAGAACTGTGGACAGCGTTATTATACACAAATTCCAGAATATGCAGCCACACAGCCCAGTCTGATAAGTCATCGTTGACATATGCATGCAACATCGTCACGAGCTGCTTGTTCACAACCTCCGTCTGACCATCATGTTGTGGATGATGCGAAGAGGAGAGAGACATCTTGGTCTTGAGGTATTTCGCAACTCCTTTCCAAAAATCGGATGTCCATCTTGGATCACGATCGGTTATAATGCTGTCCGGGAGCCCAAACTGGCAACCAATATGTTTGCTCTCCAAATTCCTCCGCAGTGAGTCCTGTGGTTGTTGCTATGAAAGTTGCATGCTTCGTTAACCTGTCAATGACTACAAAGATAGCGTTAGATTGATTGGACCACAGCAAATTAACGACGAAATCCATCGAGACAGACTGATAAGGTCGGTCTGGGATGGGATTAGGGACGAGAAATCCGAACTTGTTAAAGTTTGAAAATTTGGTCTTCTGGCATACATCGCAGGAACTCGAGAAGGCGAGTACGTCCACTTTCATTCATTTCCAGTAGAATTTCTGGCTCAGTTGTTGCCACAGGTGCTCTGGCCCAGCGTGACTCGACTCCATAGGGTTTTCATGTGCTTCTCTCAAAATGAACTTTCGATGCGACTTGGGAACACAGAGCCGAGGCTGGTAGTCAGGATCCATGAAATAGAGTAAACCTCTCTCATCCTTGATGAAGCGTCCGTTAGCTTTCCAATTCTGCAGTTCGCGTTTCTCATCTGCCCAGATCGAAGAAAACGCCTGATCGGTCTTGTAGCCTTCAATCCATTCTTTGATGAACAATTCGTCAATTGCTATATGTAGATTTGGGGGAGGATTTCGTGAATCCCAATACTCCACACTAGGTTCCAACTCGTCTAAAGTCTCATCACCTGTGTCCGCTGACAAAGACCATGCTGACTTATGTCCCTCCAGACATTCTTCCAGGCTCCAAATGGTGAAAGCGGTACGTGCTGGAGCCATTTCAGCTTGTTTCTCCTGCTTTTCGGCTAAAGAAAAGTCTGGTTTGATAGTTAACTCATTATCGTGCAGAGGTGATACATGTTCTGGAGGGGCTCGCGGCAGACGCGAAAGTGGATTGACATTTGAATGTACTCTCCCTGCTCTATGAATGATTTCCAAGTTGGGCATGTATGCTGAGAACACGGCCCCCCAAGCCGCTAGGTGACGATTTGAATTCTCGTAAGTCCTGGCCCATTGTAAAGCGGAGTGATCTGTGACAAGAAGGACCTTCTCGCCTTCAATGAAAGGCTGGAATTTTACTAGGCCTTCTTTAGCTGCAAGGGCTTCTCTTTCTGTCATTGAATAGCAACTCTCTGCTGGTTTAAATGTCCTCGACCAGTAGGCGATTACTCGTTCAACATGAACGATGAATGAATCCAAGGTATCTCCCCACTTGTTGTTGCTTGGGCTATCTGATATTTTTGAACTCAAGGTTGTAGTTAGTTTAGGAGGTGGCAAGCCTGCTTCATACTGCTTCTGAAGTCGAGTGTATGTCCACGTTCCCTTCAGATCGCTTACTGATATAGGTTGAATCTGTTGTAGGGCGCAACCCAGTGCTTCGTTGGAAGCATCAGTGTACAGATGGTAAGGGAGGCCCTCAATAGGATGACCAAGAACTGGACTTGATTGTAAGGCGATCTTGGCTGACTCGAAAGCATACTCTTCCTCGACCCCCCAATGCCAGTGTTTGCCCTTCCGAAGTAGTTGGAAAAGCGGGGCACAGATAGAAGCATAATAAGGGATGAAGGCTGAAAAATATACAACCATACCCAGAAAAGTCTGTAGTTGAGAAAGCTTCTTCGGCCTATTAAGAGCTAGAATGGCGTTTACTTTCTCAAGATGGGTCAAGAGTCCCAGTCGCGACACTTTATGTCCCAATAGTAGAATAGAGCCATAAAATAGATGACACTTGCTCGGTGACAGTGTTATTCCTGCATCTTCAATTGCCCCCAAGACTAAATCCAGGTGTTTGATGTGTTCCTCATATGATTTAGAGTAAACCACTATGTCGTCGATGTACACCAGACAGAACAACCATAAATAGGGGGACAAGATACCCTGCATGACCCTCTGGAAAATAGATGGCCCATTTCGTAGACCAAAAGGCATCCTTTTAAACTGAAATAAGCCATGGTGCATTCTGAAAGCTGTCTTTTCCACATCGTTTGGGTTGAGTTCTAATTGTGTGAACCCAGATAATGCATTGAGCAAGGATAGGACCTGGGCACCAGATAATGACTGCAGAATTTCAGACTGTCTTGGTATAGGAAATTCATCTGGTGTGGTAACTGCATTCAACTTCCTGTAGTCGATGCAGAACCTAGGTTTGCTGTTCCGGTACGCTATTACTACTGGGGCGCTCCATGGACTCACGGAAGGTTCTATGACACCTTGTTCAAACCAAGTGTCAATCTGTATGTCCATAAACCTTCGTTTCTCAGGTGAACTTCTGTACATCGGGACTGAAATGGGAACTTGGCCTTCCTGAGTCTGTATATGAACCTTCGTAGGTAAATGTCCCAAGCGACCATCAAATCCAAATGCTTTAACGCGTCGCTCTAGCATTTTTTCCATGCTTCATCTTTTAGGTGGTCCAGTAATGATCCCACATCAATGAACTCTTTCATTCAGGATGAGGGGTACTCTGTCATGTCCAGCATCTCGGCCGTTTTAGGACTGAATGCTTCTTCCTCTTGAGGCTGTGTATTCTCTCCGACTGGCGGTTCAGCATCCTTTTGTTCTTGTGCCTTTCGATCTGCATCTATCTGAATTTGAATGGTAGCGGTGATAGCATCTGCGTGTCTCGTACGAGTCTCCCAGTCCGCCATTGTCTTGACATGGTCGAAATACTCTGCTGGATCCGATAAAACTCCAATAATTTCCCCTTTCCAGATAAATCGAGGATGATCTGAAGGGTTGGAGACCGGTACCCAAGGGTTGTTAGCTGAGATGAGAGTATTCGGAATGGCAAAGTAAGAGTTATCCGCTCCTGAGAGTAAATTCTTTGTGACCAGCCAGTCGCAATCTTCACCCAGTTGCCCCTCCACTTGGATAGATTTACATTCATGAGGACGCAAGCGGTAGTCCTCTTTTGCTCTCACTACCTTTTCCCCTAAGTTAAATTTCATTTTCTGTCTGTGCCACTTATTTTTCCAACGACAGTGGAGTTTGCTTCGGATGAAACGGCCTACAGAATAAGCACTCTGCCTCATATGGTCAAAGTCCCTGGTTCGATCAACTTGTCTGGCAGCTATAACATACTCAGATTTGCCAAAATGAACTTGAGGTCCTTCTTCTACGTTCCTGGTGACTCCCACTTCATACGTAAGTTGATAGTCTTCTCCAAGCAGTATGGGTACGGTCATCCCTGGGACCACATATGCCTCGGCTTCGGATTCGATTATAGTTCCGCCCTCCGTCATCATAAAAATGGGTATACGCATGAACCCTCTCAACTTGGAGTCCGTATCCATGAGTTGCCATAATTGCATGTGCATCCCCTGCTGAATTGGAGGGCTAGCTTTTAAACTGTTGTAGTACTCTGCTGAAATTAGAGTGACATCCGCACAGGAATCTAAATGAAGGTCCATTAAAGAATTGTCGAGATTGCCCACCCATCCTTTGACTGATAATACAGACACTCCGACAGACGATTCTCCTGATGGGTAGAATCGTTTTTTCGAAATTCTAACTGGTTTGGATTCCTTCGGTGGAGGGGGTAGACGCTAATTGTGCATAGGCTCATCGTATGAAGCAGGTTTGTCGTCGCGAACGTTGTCCTCTGTATTTTCTGAAACGAATGCCATAGCATGTTCACTTACATCTACTCCTTCACCAAGTATTCAATATTGCTCAGATGTTTCGAGTTTTGCCAGTTTATCTGGTCTAATCTCATTGGCCATTGTAGGTGGCAGATCTCCTGATTCAGGTGTTGGATGTTTTGTGCTAGGAGGTCTCTCATCCTTGGCCTCTTCAGTTATATTGTATAGAAGGTGTTTCAAAGATTTCGGCTTCAAACAAGCTTCCAGCCATGATTCATCTTCTACCTCTTGCACGGTTGCATGCCGTCTCTCCTCGGACTTACACTCAATTATGCTTCCTTCGACACTTGGTACGTCGATATCTCTGCAATGAACTGCCGTCTTAAAATCCGACTTTGCTCTGGTTAAATCAATTTGTGTCGATGCCAGACATTGGGAGAGAAGTATGCTATAGGCGCACTGGTAGAGTGTATCTTCTTCCTCTTCCACCTTCTTGGTTGAGTGGCCGCTTTTCTGTTCTGATGCTCTTTGTGCTTTGTAGACTTCATGATCCAGACACTCTTTGTCCCAGTGGTTATGACTGCCACAAGCTTGACAAGGGGATGGAGGGAGTTTTCCCATTTTTGTTGTAACATGATCATTCCGCAAGAACATATAACCTCCAGGAGGAGGAGGTCTTTGACGCTGTTGCATAACTTGATATACTTCTCGTAGCATATTGTCGTGAGTCTCTTTGATTCTCTGTTCTTCTTCTCGAGGCAAACTCTTGATATTTTGACTTTCCTCCCCTTCCTCGGCTACTGTCATTAACACTCGACGATCCTGAGGCAATCTTTCCTGAATTGCACATGAAGATACTGGCGACATACGAGATCTAGGTTGTTCCCAACCTAAACATCTTAATGTAGGTATTAAATTGTCGACTGTTATTGCTGAAGAAGTTGTTGACTTTCTTCTCCAAGCTTCCAGCAGGTCATCTTCGTAATCCACTACTTTTGTGTAAAGAGCCGTCGTTGACTTGATGCTGGGCATCACTAAAATAGTCTTCCATGACATAGGGGCCTTCCGCATGATTAAACTTATTTCCAATGTTCCCCCAGGTTTTGCAGAGGTAAGCATTCTGGTATACATGATGTGACAAATGATAAAGGTCTTCAGAAGTTCCTTCTCATGTCCCATTTGGTGGAAATATTGTCCTTCGTACACCCTATTAATTTTCGATTGCCATGCTTCTCCCAAGTACCCCTCTTTGATTCCTCTCAGATAGTTGATGTAATGCAAATGCATGTGAGCCTGTTCCAAGTACGTCAATGTTGCAAACCAGTTTTTAATGTTGGAGCCATCCTCGAGATTCATCCAAAGCCAATATCCCAAGGCTTCTGGTAAGTCTCCTTCTAATGCTGCTAGCTGTTGAATTTTCAAAAAGTAGTCTACTGCTGTACTAGGAGACCCATCCCAGCGTGGGAGTAACTCCTGCTTTATCTCGGGTTTGATGGTTGGTCTTATTTGACCATATGGAATCACATCGCTTTTCTGTTTTCGACCTTGACAGCTCCCATCCTCATTCGTATGATTCGATTCTGATTCTGAACTAGACTCATCGTCGCCACTAGGCTCTGAAGGCGGACTTCCACCCCCACGTCAACCTTGCCTAGATGAAGAAGTGGTATTTGATAAAGCTCGCTTTCCATGACGTGGCCGACCACGAATGCTGTCGCCGTCTCCATCGTCATCATCGCCTTCGTCGTCCGGGGGGTCGCCGCCTCTGTCATTCCGGTCTCTTTGCATGGCTATACTCTCTCTCCTCATGGGTGGGTGATGTGAGGAGGTGGTTCACGATCCGACCACTCCCTCAGATGTAAAGCACTACTGGCTTTAGGTTTTTGAGAACTAGTGGAAGGATCCGTTGCCCATATAGGAATTTGTGGGGTTGCTATGCCGAATAGGACATTCTGGTTCGTCCTACTTGACCTTGATGCCATTTGATCAGTCATAGATTCTCTAGCTTTCAATCTTCCTCCTCCAAACCATTTGTTGGGGCCTTTAAATGGAGTCTCTGCACCCAACCATACGCGACCATTATCCTCTTCCTCATCTCTGCTCTCTTGTATTTCTCTCTGTTTACCTTTAGAAACTTGGCGTTCTGGGACTTCAGGATGTTGTTCCTTGTCAGACATAAAAACATCCTTCCATGTCACTGGCAACGGTAGAATATTCATCCAAGACTTGCCTTGCTCAAGGGCAGTCTCCGATTGTTCCGATAGCTGTCCGTGATGGTTCGGGAATGTCTGGTACAGGTATCGCAGACGCTGGTCAGCTGTATGTAATTCATTCAATTTGGTATGTAAATCCGGTAGAGTTGAAATGGGTGAGAGCAGCAATTCCGTATTCGGTTCGTTTTGGTATTGCTGCATATATTTGTTCAGTGTATGATGTCCCAATTCTAAATGCTTCTGCATGATCTTCCAGGCTATGTTGAGTTGTGGAAGGCTAGAAGTACCCTTCAGGATGTGAATTAGAGTATCTTTCGGATCAACTATGAAGTGACGTGTCCTCTCTTCTATCAGCCCGGCAGCTTTCTCTACGAACACTTGTAGTTTGGTTGATACCTTACTCAGGTATTCCAAAAATTCATTGGAGAGTTTATATTTCGTGATTCCCTTGTTCAAATCCTCCGACTTCTCGATTAACTCTGGTTTTAATTCATCTTTGGTGACCAAGAGTGTAACCCAAGCTTCTGTGGATAAATCATCACTATCTTCCTCCCCACTATATTGCTCCATAAGCTTCGCCATAGGCGAACCCGGGTATGATGTAGCGCTTCCCCTGGTGATTACGGGAGCATCCATCTCCTCTCCTTCGACAATAGTGTCAAAACCAGCCAAATTGATGGCAGGACTTGTTGAGGTAATTGTTGCTGAAGGTCAACCAGAATCATCGGCCAAAGGTTTCCTCCAAGTGGACGTCGTCAAGTTTGGTGATCTAGGAATAGTGACAATTCCCGCTGCCGATACCGTTATATTCGATGTAGCAGGTCTTGACATTTGTGCTGTGAGGTGAAAATTAGTTAAAGGGGATGTAGGCTTTGTGGTTGGGATAGTTGAAGAAGCGCTAGTATTGAGAGCGGTGTTTGTAGCCTTTGGCAAACAACTATTTGACGTAGTGATTGGTTTAGCAGGGGAGACTGATCGCGATGAGGGCTGCGACCTATTACTGGGTCTGGATGTCCTCGAAGATTTCGAAAAGGAATAAGATGGTTGATTGTTGTTATTTCGCGATGAGGTAGTCTGGGCGGGGGTAGCGATTTGAGCAGTAGAATCTGTTGTGGACGTAGTGCCAATGGTTATTGCCTCGTCGGGCTTCGCCTTTCTCTTAGTAACGTAGTCAGCCAGGTTGTCGTCAGTTCCCACAGTGTCCACCTTTGTGACAGGTGTCCTGTGAGGCAACTGTTGGAGTGGGTTAATGAAACAACGACAATGGGTCTGGCGAACATGGATGTTGGTCCTGTTACTATGGTGTGACGACTAGTTATACTCTGTATGACTCAGTCTTCTGATTCATGGACTCTCAGCGGAGATCGCTAGTGCTTCGGATATCCGTTGCGCGATCTCTGCTCTTCCTTAGGAAATCCTCAAGGAAGTAGAGTTCGGGAAATGTGAGATGATGGATGTTTGAATACCTCTATGAGAATATTCAGCGATCTCTCAAACTCAGATCACTTACTTTTGTCTCTCACGAAGGATGCGATACAACGCGGCCAAGCGATGGAGCAAACACAGTGGTGGTACGATGAATAGAAAAAGATGTGTGACTACACGTGTACAGAAGTAACTAGCACAAGTTGAATCGTGACATTGAGTAAGCAATGGTAACATGATCAAAGCAGTGCAAGACTATAATGTCGTAAGATGGAAATTACCTACTAGGACTTGCACAGATACTGAGCATATGTCACACTCATGGTTGATACAAGAATGGCTGCTTGAAACGGCAGAGGCAGGGGGAAGGAAGGAAGTGGTAGATAATTTGCCAGTATGCTTCAGGGGTGCAACAGAAGTACCAGCAGCTTCAAGAGCTTGTTCAACTCTATCAACATGACATTAGACATAATCAAATAAAAATAAAAATAAAAGAGCTCACGGTGTCAGATGGGCTGGGACACCCTTCTCATTCTCAACCTTGTCTCTGGCTGCTCGCTGAGCACCTGTCATTCTGAATAGAATAGTTAGTATGCAAGTACTGGTATAAAAACAGGCCACACACCTTG
>Ga0307507_10010937_pt1 | contig 11562 bp, 10 predicted proteins | sample 7_EM_MG_FD_207223 | JGI IMG/M metagenome (GOLD analysis project Ga0307507, IMG submission 207223) | Populus trichocarpa ectomycorrhiza microbial communities from riparian zone in the Pacific Northwest, United States - 7_EM | ecosystem: Host-associated > Plants > Roots > Unclassified | place...
TTATTTTGTTTTTGTTTTGTTTTTTTGCTTAGATGACGCAGACACAAAGAACCAGAAGATGGACGCAAACACTAAAAAAACGAAAATAACATAAGGATATGACTTTGTTTCAGAGCCTAGCTCTGATACCAACTGATGCGAACCTCATGATCACGCAACCCACAATCAAGATTAAGATCTGATCCTGGAAAGCCGAAATAGGTCTGATAGGAGTGTGACACAATGACAACCTGCCCTAAGGCACCAACACTATTGGAATGAGTAGAATGACGCCACAAAGCCAGTTAATCTTCGATAAGTCAGATTCAGTTCGTTCAAAAACTGAAGAATACAAGAATCACTCTCACATGTTAAAACTAAAAAATTCAGAAGTAATAATCATCAAAGCTCTGAAATTTAGGTTACATTTGTTTAAGATTTCTTAAAAGTAACCCTAATAGATCTACCCTTGTGGGCTGAACTGACCCACATACAAAACTAACCCAAAAACCTTAAACTGAAAAGCCCACAACCTAATCCAAACAAGCCTTGGATCCAAGCTCAAAACAAAGTTTTAATTAAGCCCAAACATGAAAGAAAATAATAAAAAATAACTAATTTGTCATTAAATACCACAATCCCTTTTTTTCCTTGTGTAGCTAGGATGAATAAGGAATCTTTATAAGAAAAGGATTATGAAACATTAATGAATCTTTGCCACACTTGGAGATTATATTGCAGCTCATTAAAGATCCTTGTAGAACTAGAAAATTCCCAAAACAAGCTGCCATATCCTTGTAGGAAAAGAATCCTTGCCAAATAGGAAGTCCACAAGTTAAAATGAAGTAAATAACAAAATTCATACAGCTTTTCTGGACCCATATTGAAAAGCCTTCCCAAACTATGATTGATCTGGAAGTTTAATCCAAGGTACGACAACATGTCAAGAGACTCCACATAAAGTTTCAGCCCGATCCAACGGTCGGATTGAGAATTATAATTGTTGCCGTAAAACTGGACAGTTGTGCATTTTACATCAGAATCCGAATCTAATTGTTTTTTTGTTGCCCGGATCGTATCATTTACTCTTTATTTTTTTAGGTGTTTACACCATATTTTACATATACATACGAGAGCGGATGATCGCCATCGACACTGCACGAGCACGTGCAATAGAATGGCGACTCCGCTGGGGACCCTATGGACTAAACTTTATTTATGTCTGATTTTTGTGTTGTTGTTGGGTTTGTATGTTTGTTTTTTAAAATATTCAATTTCCTTTTATTATTTACGCTTGGATTCTTGGACGTATCATTCACACATTGTATAGAATAGATTCATGCATCATTCACTTTTTTGTGTGAGAGTTTACACTGAAAAACTTTAGGTTGAGTGGGGGACTAACAACTTACCTTACGACTTTTAGTCACGGTTTAAGTTTGTGTAAACCCTAACTATTCACTGAGTGCTTAGAATAGTAATGATTGGTCTACATGCCATCCCGTTACCTACTGAGCCCCCACATTGCCTTCACAAGGGTGATCACTAGGACAACAAGAGACCCTTTTGAGACTAGGTAGAAAGCCTACCCATCATATAATATCCCCAAAACCTGTCTTTAGAGTATAAGCTCCCTAAATAGCCATCCATATCCAATAAGAATGTACAAAAATTTACATCCATTCATTGTAAATAACATACATACATGCACCAGGTAGAAATATAGGTCCCTAAAGAATCTACAACACTCGACTCCGAGCAAGAAACATGGAAGATGAAGAGTGTGCTCATCGTGACGCCTATTTTCAAGAAGAGTTGGAATCTCTGAAGACAAGTATGGTTCGCCTCACTAGCTTACTCGAGCAAACAGTGGGAAATACCTTTGGTGAAGGTCCTTCTAACTGACCTGTCACCTCCAATCAGACTCCGACAACAGCTTAGCTCGAACAAAGAATGATAAACATGGTCAAGATCCTTAACACAATCCAATATTTGTGTAGTCATCAATACTTGCACAAGCCCTGACAGTCATGGACGTATTTGCCAACGAAAGTCATTTGATAGCATCGATCAAGATAAAATGGCAGTGCTGGAGGCTAGAATCAGAGTTGTCGCATATCCCTATGCGGCGTCGATGGCGATTTTCGTTCATTCGTTCGATTGTTGGAGTCGCCACCTAGTATTTGATTCAGGTTACTAGGAAACTCGGATATACTGGCCTTTGTTAGAGATTCAAGGGTAAGGGACTAGTTGTGACTAGGGAAGGTATTAGCACCCCTAGTGCACCCTACATGAGGTAAGCTGCTTTGCAATTTGATGTGATTTAGAAGTTTTGACAATTTGTCTTGTCAATGGCCTATTAAAAAAAGTTCTCCTCGGTAAGGAGATTCTTATCTTATTAGACAAAGAAAATATAACAATTCTAACGTCAATAAAACACAAACAAACTCTTTTTTTCTTTTAACATCAGGAATACATCTTACATATAAGATCATTATCCTTGATCGTGTGCAAATCAAAACGTTAAATTTTTTTTCTTGTATTTTTTATTTTATAATTCTAAAACATACATAAAAAAAATACAAACACACATATATCCCTTTTCATTATGTTTTTCTCCCACACCCATAGTTACATGTTGCAAAATAATAAAAATCAAACAACACATTATCCAATTCAAAAATTACAAAATAAACCCCAAAAATCAGTAACTGCCGAGAAATCTTCTAGAACTGCCGGAATAGTGGTTGCGCTTCTTCTCCACGCACCGCCACCGCTGGCGGTGCATGCCTGAGGGCAGAACCTTGAAAACGGGTGGATCTGGTTTGGCTTTTTCTCCTCTTCTCTTCCTCGCCGGTGGTGAGAACCACTATCACGTGCAACAAGAAACACAAGCAGTCTTTTTTAAGTTTTTTTTAGATTTGTTTAAAGCCTTCTATTCTCTTTCCTCCCGATTCATTTTTCCTTCTGCCTATGGCAGATCTAGCTGTTGGGTAGCTACGGGGTTGACTTTGTTACTGTCGTCCGTGGCCGCTGAAGCTGCTGTGGAGATGGTAGTGGCTGCCCGGTCAGCGAGTTCAGTTGGAAATGGGGCTGCTTCCGTGGGTGCCGCTGTGTGTAGGCTGCTACTGGAGGATGAAGATGGGAAAATCTGGTTCGGCTTGTGATTAGTACTTAAAAGTGTATTTTCATTAAGGCTTTATATCATTATATTGCACTAAAGTATCATTAAATTCCTTAACTAAAGCATGTTTTATAATAACAAGTCTGATAATATAAGATATCTTTAATTTATGGTAATTGCTTATTTTGAATGTAGGTATATCTCATAATTCAAAGGATTGATTGATGTGATTAACTATTGAAATTGAGAAGACAAAGAAAGGGCTAATAGAAGAGATGCTGGTTCAATTCAAACTGGAACACCATTCGGTTATTGGGTTATAACTAGAGTTGTGGACCTTGGATTTAGGTCTGGTTTATATGTATGGAAAGCTAAGACATAGGCCTAAAACTTTCACGGGGAGTCCAAGATTTAAAAGTGCCATTTTCGAGTTCAAATGGTAGTAACAACGAAGAAGTTGGAATCTGTCCTGCAACCCAGACACTGTTCGGTTTTCAGCTCATATCTCGAGTTCTAGAAGTCCAAATGAGCTCTAGTTTTTTAGTTGAAAAGCTGAGACAATTGCCCACAACTTTCATGAAGACAATGTGCTCAAATTCTGATGTTAGCAATGACGTTTTGGCCAGCCAACAATGTCAAAAACCAGCCACCAAGTCAATGGTTGGCCACCAACTAAATAGTTAGTCGACCAATCAATAGTTCTGAATTTTAGTCTATAAAAGGAGGCATTTGCCATGTATTTAGTCATCTTGGTTTTTAGATCAAGATCATGTTCTTGCTTTCTTTCTTTATATTTTTGTAATGCTTAAGTTTTGCTATCATTAATCTCTTGTTTATGCTTTTCATCATAACTATGTTCTTATCTAGTTTATTTATGTTCTTCTTCTTAATTATGTTTAGCTAAGTTAATTATGTCAAGGTGAAAAGGTTTCTCTAATGGTGTTAGAATATGTATAATATAAACTCAACATGGACTTCAATGTTTATATCCAAGAAAGTTTGCTAGTAACATGTCTTATCTTTTTATCTTACTAATTATTAATACCTTTCTTGTTAAATGACTATCTAGATTTATGTTGTATAACACTTGGTACATCAAATGCTCGATCATTCATAGTCTTCGGCCGACATCGTTGTTGTAATAGGAACTTGATTTGTTGTTAACATAAGTTAGCTCATGAATACGTGACAATATTTAAAAGTATTGGTGTTACTTAAATAAGATAATTAATATGATCGTGTTAATATTTTATAATGAGCCATTAACGATAAATCATTCGATTGGAACCTCCTTTGTGTGTGGTTTCCAGTTGAGTAATAAAAAGAGTTTATTATACTTATTTGAAATACCATTAGTGAATCCTCTAACCTTGACAATTGTTTTTATCATTGTTTAGTCTTCACATCTCAAAGTCCTCTTTAAATCATCATCATCATCATCATCATCATCATTATTATTTATAATTTATATAGTTGACCTCCATGTGGTTCGACCCTGGTCTTGCCAGATTATTTATTACTTTGACACTCCTGCACTTGGAAGAAGACATTAATCTTTTGGTCGTGTCAAGTTTTTGGCGCCGTTGCCGGGGTGGTAAGTTATTTTATAAATTATATATTTTCTTTTATTTTCCTTTCTTTTCACTTTTATTTGTTTCTCTAATTTTTGTTTCTTCTTCTTCTTTTTCTTTTTTTCTTTCTTTCTTTCTTTCTGCACTTGCATGAGAGTTTGGACACATACATTAAGTGGTAGACTTTCTAGGAAATCCTCATCTTTTTCAGAAAACATGGCTAACGAAGATAACCAGTCAATTCATAATGAGAATAATCGTGTTAGAACACTTAAAGAATACATGAATCCAACAAGAACAAGTGCACGATCATGTATAATTTTTCCTCCTGATGCATCTCATTTTAATTTTAAGCCAGACATTATTCAACTTTTACCTACTTTTCATGGCTTAGAATTAGAAAATCCATACTTGCATTTAAGAGAATTTGAAGAAGTTTGGAACACCTATAATGACTTAAATTGTAGCATAAACACCATTAGATTAAAGCTTTTTCCTTTTTCATTAAAAGATAAAGATAAAACATGGCTACAAAATCTTAGGTCAGGATCCATTCGTACTTGGGATGAAATGCAACAACAATTTTTAAAGAAGTTTTTTCCGTCTCATAGAACAAACTCTTTCAAAAGACAAATCACCACATTCACTCAAAAACCAGGAGAAAACATTTAACAAGTGTCGGGATAGGTATAAAGATTTGCTTAATACATGTCTTCATCATGGTTTTGAAATATGGAGATTGGTTTCACAATTTTAAGAAATGTTAACACTTAGAGAGATATGGGGATGCTCCTTCGACCCATCCGGATTTCGATCTGAATTTGTGGATGGAGGAAGGATCGCCTGGTGGACTCGATAAAAATCGGGTGTACGGGCTCTCCAACACTACGGCTGAGAACTTGCGGGCGGCCCGTAGTGTCTCAATCGTTGAGAGCTCCCAATCAGTATCGAGCACCCAAACTGAGGAAATCATGGCCTTGAAACAACACACGACTCATTTCACTGAAAAATACAAGAAACTATCGGCGAATTATGAACAACTCCGTCAAATGGTCATGAACATGACATCACAAATTGGTGATACATGTGCGCCCCCTTTTTGGCCGTATGGTCCTAGGAACAACCAGCCTCCTCCTCCTCCTCCTTCTTCTCCAGCTCCGCCATTGTTCTAGTTTAATATTTTTTTGGAAACACATTCAATTTGTTGTGAATTTTATTTAACTTTTTTTTTTTGATGTTTAATAAAAATTTATTTGCATAATTGGTTTTTTTACTATTAATTTATATAATTTTATAGTATTTATTCTAAATAATTTTTTTGAAAACAAATTAAAAAACCCCACTGACGAATGTACAGACGGAATGTCTCCATTTGCATTTTACAGAAAGTAAAAAATATTCACTAAAAATGCCCCAATCACCGACGTCTTCATAGACAAATAACGTCCGTCGACATTTTACTAAGAGTTGAAAAATATTTACTGGAAATGCCACAATCACCGACGTCTTCACAGATGGATAGAGTCCGTCGGCATTTTACTGAGAGTTGAAAAAATTTTACTGGATATGCCATTATCACCGACGAAATATTTTCATCGGTATATTTCTAGCGGGAAAATTTTTTTGGCGTGCATTTTCCGTCTGTAAAACCATCAATAATATTTTTTTTCCTGACAGACTTAGCGATGGAATGTGGGATTATCGACGAAAGACATGCTGACAGACACTTTCCGTCGGTGATTTAGTCGGTAAAAAATTTACCAACAAAGTCTGAATCTCACACCGATGGATTCGGTCCGTCGATAAAACTGTGAAATCTGGTAGTGTATATAGCCTTGTTGCAGGTGTCTTCATTAACAAAAGGAAGTCCTTCACAAAACCCAAAACTTTTACTGCTTAGTCCACCATATGTGGCAGGGCATGATAGCCTAGCACCAGGTGTCTGCAGTCTGGGGTTTGTAGCCCCACTATGCCCCACTAAAATTTGCATTGACTGTTTTTTCCAAAACCATTTCTTTAATGTCAAATGCATCCAAATAAAAAGACAACCCCACCCTCTCCCTACAGTCTTTGCACCTCTCTGTGGCAAGGACAATTATGTTATTACACTACTCCAATCCACAGTGTCATGAATCTTGATGAACAAGACTTTTGTTAACACTATTTCAATTCATAGTACAATGAGTCTTCATGAACAGGACTTTCCTCACATGATTTAGCTTTATGTATAATAATCTCTGAGGCCTGCCTTTTGGTTATGTGGAAAACAAGAGGGAAAGGCAGAGAATTCAAATCGATCCAAGTCCTTGGAAAGTTATGGTGCGACGACAAACACTTCAAAGCTAGCTTGTTAACGTATAGTTCCTCCAGCCTTAACAACTAACACTAAGCATTGTCACAGCCAATGCATCTGCTTATAAATTCTTTGAGACAAGTTCTCCTTCCAAGTTTCAAATATTCACTGTAGAAATAAACATGCACAATTTTCCTTTATCCGAACCTGCTAATACGTGGGCACAACGTTGAAATAAGTCGCGACCTCTAGGTTTAGAAACGTGTGCTACAACACAATTATGAATCAAATAAATATATTGAACAATGAAGTACCAAAAGAAATCCAAATTGGAGGTCATTTTCATCCATCGATAACAACCACCAACTCAGCATGGGACATGCTAATAAATTGGCACAACCACAAACTAGAAAACGGGTGGGAGAGAACTTTCCTTGTCTTTTATTGATGCCAATGCTTGAACCACGGTACAAGAGCATAAGAGATAGATTAAAGAGACATTAATTACATTGAGTTCACTGAAAAGACAAGACATTATAAAAATTAATAATAATAAAATTAACGTTTAACTATCATAATTGATTTTTTTGAGTTGATGATCTCTTATATTTATATATTTTTGGTAGTTAAAGGTCCAAACTTGATCCAAGGCCGAGTTGATGAGATAAAGTTTAAATTTATAGCATAAAGACATAATTAAAAGAAAAAAGACCAAACCACGGTACAAGAGCATAAGAGATAAATTTTCACTGAAAAGACAAGACATTATAAAAATTAATAATAATAAAATTGACGTTTAACTATCATAATTATTAAATTCAATCTAACTTGGAATGTTACTATGCAACCTTAGTTGAAACTATAAAAGCAGAGAATAAAAAAAAAAACATCATTCTAGATAAAAATAATAGATTTAAATTGACCCAATGAATCATGAATTGACTTAACCAATTAATAATTCAAACTCTAAGTCAGGTTAGGTTGGATCTCGAATCAATTTTAACAACTAAGTTAAGAACTATATAATAATCTCCATTATTGTTTTCTTATAATTTTGAAGATGTATTGTTATTTTACAAAGTGTGTGTTTGAGAGTGCGGCATGATAAGTTTTTTTTTATGAAACTCACATAAAGAAATAGGAAAAAGTATGGAAAACTTGCTTTTAATGATGATGTTTTGTGCATATTATAAAAACAAAAAACTATGAAAACTCACACAAATATAGGAAAGTGCAAAGTTAACCTAAGCTCAAATCAATTTTCAGAAGTTTACATAGCAATTTGATCTATGGATTTCACACCAATAACCCTTTGTGTGTCTCGGAAAAGAGGAAACCTTCTCGTCTTCTCCGTTTCACTTGTAGGATTGAAGGGTGGAGAATGCTTTTCAGTTTTCAATACTTCTTTTCAACATGAACTTGGCCCCTAACGATCTACATACAAGATTTCAACGTTATCTATGTTTGTGCCTACGGAGAAGCTTTGAAACTTGGAAGGAGAACTTGTCTTCAAAGAATTTATAAGCAGATGCAATGGTTGTGACAATGCTTAGTGTTAGTTGTTAAGGCTGGAGGAACTATACGTTAACAAGCTAGCTTTGAAGTGTTTGTAGTCGCACCATAACTTTCCAAGGACTTGGATCGATTTGAGTTCTCTGCCTTTCCCTCTTGTTTAATTTCCACATAACCAAAAGGCAGGTCAATGGTCCTAAGAAAAACAAAAACATGAAATAAATGGTTGAAAAAAAAAAAACATGAAAACATAGTTATCTATTAGATTCGAATATATAGGATTAACCAAGGCAATAAAAAAAATTTAATGAACAGAATAATTAATCAGTTCGGTTTGACTAAATTAATATGCGATAAAAGGCAAAAGTAATTCTAGAAAAGCCATGCTAATTTTTTTATGATTGGTCTTTTTTCTTTTAAATATGTTTTTATGCTATAAATTTAAACTTTATCTCATCAACTTTGCCTTGGATCAAGTTTGGACAATTAATTGCTTGTTAACGTATAGTTCCTCCAGCCTTGACAACTAAAAAGGCACTATTGAAATTTGTCGGGATTTCTGAGGAGAGGCATAGTGTAAAGCGCCCTAGTAAAACACCTTTACAGAATTTTATATATATATATATATATATATATATATATATTAAAGATTAGAATTTAACAGGGTATTAATTGACAATCGAATTTAATTATGTAATTATTCGTATAAAATTGTGTAGATGCGTAAAACGAAATCAACAACTCTTCGCTCACATAGGGTCGCAGCTAGTTTTTCTAGCAGCAAGGACGACATGTCCATAGGTGCCAATCAAGAAGAGGCACCTACGCCATCTACCAATGCTGCTTCCAGTGCGGCATCACATAACAGAGGCGATGTGCCTTCACAGCGGAATCAATTCACCCGCAAATACAAGGCACAGTGGAAGGACGACCTTTCAATGTAAGTTACTTTCGGTTTTAGTTTTGTTTTTAATTATAACATAATTTATGAGCAATTAATCAATATTTCATTCATTTAATTTATTTTCAGGTTCACAAACATTAAGGTTGCCCAAGTAATATCATCGTTGTTTAAATCGTCGATGGAGATTCCAGTATTTCAATGGAGTTAGGTATCCAGACATCCTGAATGGATATCGAATATCGATGCGTGGTTTAAAAAATTTGAGGTTGGTGTTAATTTCTAATTTCCAGCTTATGTTTAATAAATTATTAATATAATTGTAATCAATTATTATTTTTATTTTAACATAAATTACTTATACACAACACAAATTACAGTGGGACATCGCCCATGAAAATGTTGTTCGTAGGGTGTGGGAAAATCACGCGGCAACTAGGTAACATCGAAAACAATATGATATATTTTTTTAAAAAAAATTTATGTTTTAAAATCTAATTTGTGACTATGGGAGTAGGTTGCGTGATTTTTGGTATGAAGCATAAAAAAAGGCAAAAAAAAACATGAGAGATAGAGGCTTCCAAGGCTGGAACGACGTGATAGTTTGGAAGGATTTCAAACCGCTACACATCCCAGAAGATATTTGGCCGCAATATATTGAGCACGTGACGTCGGAGCGGTTCACACGACGCTCACAGTCCGGTGCTGGCAATCAGAACCGGCAAATTCATGGTTCCCTGACAACGCACACCGACGGCTCCGTTCCGTTTACTGCACATGCGAAACAGATGGTAAGATTAATTTAAATGAAATATATTGTGTAAATAATTTGTTGATACTTGATTAATTTTTTTTCTTACAGGCTACGTCTCTTGGACGTGAGCCAAGCCCAATGGAGCTGTTTGTAGAGACGCACATGCGGAGTCAAGACCGCCAAAAGGGGGTGCAACAGTTCGTTAACAACCGCGCTCAACACTTTATGGTATGTTCGTTCAACCATTTTATTTCGTAAGTTATTATTTTTATTGAATTGAATATGATTTCTTTTTTCATTTCCAGGAGACCTATAATAGCCGGTTGAGGGAGAGATCGATATGGGGACGATCCTTCGACCTATCCGGATTTCCATCTGAATTTGTGGATGGAGGTAAAATCCGTCGGTATATTTCCAGCTAGATTTTTTTTTGGCGCGCATTTTTTGTTTGTAAAACTATCGGCAATTTTTTTTACCGACAGATATAGCGACGGAATGTGGTATTACCGACGAAAGGGATGCCGACGGACGTTTTTTGTCAGTGAGTCCGTCAGTAAAAAATTTATCGATGGACTATGAATCTCACATCGACGAATTCGATCTGTAGGTAAAACTGCTAAATCTTTTAGTGTTTACAAACAAATTTAAACATATTAGAATACCATTCTTTTTTATTCTTTTTATTTAAGTTCGATAGTCAATTTAAAACTTGATGCATTTTAGAAATACCTTAAATTTAACTCCAATTGTATTACTTAATTATAAATTACATCTCAAATATTTTTATTTTATCATTTTGTCTAAAACTTACACAAATATACCTCACAAATATTTTTATTAATTTTATTTTTAAATATATTAAAATTAGGTCTAGCTGAGCAGCCACAACCAAGAAAATATATTAAGTTGGGTCCTGCTCAGGAAGGACCCAAAATAGCTTTGGGTCCAGCCGCGCGCTAGACCCGTCAAGACCCAAGGCTATGGATCCTGCTTCAGGACCCAAGGTTCTTGGGTCTTAAGTTTCTAAATATAATTATTTTGATTATAAATATAATTATTTTTATTATAATTAAAAGTATTAATATAAAAAATATTATTATTTTTGTTATAAATATTATTATTTTTATTATAATTAAAAGAATTAATATTAAAAATAGTATTATTTGTGTTATAAATATAATTATTTTTATTATAATTAATATTATTAATAAAATAATAAATAGATTTGAAAAATAATTATTATCAATATTGAAAAATAACCATAGATTTGATTTGAAGTGTCAAATTAATAATAATAATTATTATTATTATTATTATCATTATCATTATCATTATCATTAATAAATTTTAAAAAAACTATTATTACTATCAAAGAAAAACCATAATTTTTTTTGAAAGATTAAAATAAATAAAAATTTTGACAGTCAA
>Ga0307507_10010938_pt1 | contig 11560 bp, 15 predicted proteins | sample 7_EM_MG_FD_207223 | JGI IMG/M metagenome (GOLD analysis project Ga0307507, IMG submission 207223) | Populus trichocarpa ectomycorrhiza microbial communities from riparian zone in the Pacific Northwest, United States - 7_EM | ecosystem: Host-associated > Plants > Roots > Unclassified | place...
ACATCTAAACATTCAAAACATTGAAAAGGTATATTTTCAAATCACCTCCACGAAACATTTAAAATATATGTAGTCGAACCGCCAACTCCTCCTTGAGGGTTTGGGAATATGGGTCGAAACTGTCACTCTCCATGCGCAACCATATGCATTGTCATCATCTTCTTTCATCCACGACAACACACCCTTGATCTCCCAGACCTTCTGGAGCTGCCTAGTCCGAGTTCTGGTATCGGCTCTTGATCGGCTCACGAGAGTCCGGACGTAACACATCAGCGCCCGAATCACCCAGCAGAGCTCGTCCCAGTCAAAGGCAGAAACAGACACCCATGGTCGAGTTTTGGAAGGTGAGTTTTGCGATGACAATCCTTCTTTTGACGATGACAATGCTTCGTTCTTTTGATTGCTGATCCAAACATATTTTGGCAAAGTGAATGCTCATCGATATTCTTTGCTCGGCAGATATCGCGATCGATTCTCAGATACTCTACAACAGCTAGCCTCCTCCCATTGTGCTCGCAAGCTGCAGGAGAAGGTGCGAATAGCGTCAGCGCTGAAGAGATCTGCTTGTTGCACCCCACCATCCCAATTTTCTGAAAGCTCTCTCCATATCCGAAGGTGAACCCCAACCCCGCACCACGTTAGTACTTGACAATCGAGGGCATACCACGTGTTTTTGGTTGCTTGATTGCCGCATTGACCCCTGTTTCCCCAACCCATCCGAGATGCTGCAGTTTTTCTTCTTCACGTTGCCCTCAATCCTGTCCCACTTTGTCACCGACGCCTATTCCTCTCACTATAGCTATGTTTCCATCGCTCTACCTCTACCCTCTTCATTGCCTATGCCTACTTCCAGCTCTCCGCCATTCATAACAATGTCCTGTGGTCCATCTGTATCGCCATCCTCGTCTTCGTCCATGGCCATTTCATCAGAGTTGGGGTCAAGAGGATCCGATCTATGGGCTTGCTGGAGTGGGGTGTTGTTCAGGCGACCAATTCCGCCACTATAATATCTCGATCGACAAGAGCTGCAGGTTCATACTTGAAGACCCAGTCGAGCTTTCTATTTGCATCTTCAACGATGGGCGTGATACAGATTTTGGCCTCTACGGTCCAAGTGCCCCCGCAGAATCATCGTCATCTTGACTGTATGCTGAAACAGGAGGCCGCAGAAGAGCAGTTGAGATTGGGAGGCAAAAGACACGTTATTGCAGATGACGGTAGTGGTGTGCGAAGTCATTCTGGAGGTTAGGATGCCGTTCGTCGTTAATTGAGGGGAAGCAAGTGGGTGGATGTGGATGTGCGAGATCCGGAACACGCCGGGATTTTAGAAAGTAGGATAATAGAGCCAGCTGCGTAAATAGTCATTAGCCATCGTCGTTATAGAAGAGAATTCGAAGATAAACTTACTTGAATTTGGGATGCTCGACGGCCTCGATCTTCAATCCCATTTAACAACTGGGCAAATTTAGCATGTTCCTCTTGTTTTGGAGTCAATTCCGAGCTATGATTCGTATCTGCCCGAATGTGCAATGGGGCTTCAGTTTTGTGGTCCCTCATGGGCCATATCTCGGACTTGGGGGGCTGACTGGCATACGAGGCGTGGTGATGATGCTGTGTGGGGTTGTCTGGATGAGTATTGCTAGGTTTTGGGATCAGGCCCAATAACATGCGGGGTAGGAGTATATACAAAGGAGCTGTAGCGTTTCGAGATTAGATACTCCTTGGGATATATGAAGCGGAGTCTGTGACTGCAGTGATTGACGAGTGCATGAAGGATTTCTGGGGGTGCGCGTTTTTCTGGAGAAGTGCCCATTCTTGTTGGCATAAACGACGAGATTGGGTGAGCATTGGAGGAGGCGAACAACGTGTTGGACCGAATAGGAACCAAGGATTTAAGATTGATGCGACGAGTCCAATCACCCAAGCCTTTTCCACCTGAACGTTTGCTCGCCTCGAATTGCTTGAGAATCGCGGTGAGTTCTTCGCCAGAGTAGATGACAGTGTATTCGGCCACTATTTGGGTCCACCTCTGGGTATTCTTCATTCATGTAAGGGGCCGCGAAGGGATCTTCGAGGTCGCAAGCACTTATCTTCGAGGTCACACTTGGACGGGTAGGGGATCTCAAAGATTTGTGGGCTGCGATCTCATTGGAAGTTGAGGTGGATTACGACGACTGGGTTGTAGTGATGCCGGAAGGCTTCAAAAAGCCTGGAGATTGTCCATGCTTTTAGTATGACCTTTTCCAAGACGGTGCCAGTTGGAGGTGGAAGGCGAAGCCATCCCATTGGTATTAGCACCATCTTCAGGCTTCTGGGTCACAATAAAATTGGGCGGAACAGGATTTCTTGCATTAACTGAAGGAGAATGTTGTTGTTGTCGGAGTGAGTTGGGTAACGTTTCGGTAGTCTGGATTCCTTATAATTAGTAGGCTGACGAATACGCTGCCATTGCTTCTCCATCTTCTCCAGATCTGATGCCCTCAAAGCTTGCTCTCGGTCGGCACCTGCATCCGATCCAGAGCGAATGTGCAGTCGTGAAACTGGTGGTGAAAGAGTGGAATCATCGTTGGTTGAAAAAGATGAACGGGGAGGGGATAACGGTGGAGGTGGTGGAGGCGTAGGTATCTTCTGATAGCGGAGCCGCTCAGCAGCTTGAGGGAGAGGAGGGGTTGATGGTTTTGCTGGGAACTGAAGATCTAGCTATAGAAGGGGAGATGATGGTCGCGGGGCAGGAGGTCCACTCGGTCGTCTATGCGGAGATGAAGGTGTATTGGTGGTCGTGGGCAATGGCTGTGGTGGTGGAACAAAACTCTCCCGAGCTTGCTCGGATCGTATGAGGCTTGATGTAGAGCTCTGCCGAAGCGGGATCTGCCAACCTCCATGACAAGTAATCTGTCGAAACGGATAAGCGGTCTAGGCATGGAAACATCTGGGGTGGTGAAAGAGACGGAGCCTGAGAGATAGAAGAGGTACGCGAGGAGAGGCACAAGCGGCATAATTTGGAATGGCGGAGAAAAAAATTGGGAGGAATAACCAGAGGTCCAGCATGCGCCCCTAGGTGTAGGGATCTTAGAGCGGGGAAGTTGATGAATGGTTGGAATTCATCAAAGAGCCCTTGTTCGACATTATCAACAGCAAACGAACGCACTTCCTCACCCTGCATCAAGATTGTCCACACGTTTTTCAAATGTCCCGAGGCAATGAACTCGCCAGATATGTTGGAGTGGAGTGTTTGAGAGAAGGTCGGTCGTCGCGCACCGCTCCAAGACCTTATCAAGTCCTTCATTACCAATTAGGTGGAACTCAATGATGTTATAGAACAGAGATTTAGCCGCTAAGAGGGGGTCCACTGAGCGCCCACCAAGGGCTGCCACAGTCCTGAAACCAAATGTGGTCCTAACCCCGTTATTGCAATAAGCTGGCACATTAAAGAACACTACTCACCCAGCTGAGGCAAGCGCAGAAGGTTGGTGAGCCACGAGCCCACCACAAACGTTCAGGAGAAGAACAGATTTGTGGAGCCCATGGAAACGGAGTGAGCCAAGAATAAATTCCAAAACCTACTTTGGTTCAGCGAAGGTGAAGCAAAAGGAAGTAGAGACAAACCGCCCGGACATCAGCAATGTGGGAACTTCCATAATAAAGCTCCCCATTTGCGGGGTCTGCATGAGACTGTAGAAGAAAAACGAGCCTGCTGGCCCCATTGCTATTATTCCGTTATTTCAATCAACGGTTTCTACCATTCTGGGAGAACGTACGCTAAAAAGTTGGATATCTTCCGCCTATCTTCATTAAGTTGACGCTTTACTGCATAAAGGTCAACAAATGGCTGCGAGATGTGGAGAAGGTCACGTTCCTAAACGTTATCAAATAGGACTAAGTCAACATGGATGGCTCAATCAACCAAGATGGGTTTTGACCTTTCCATGGAAAGCGCCAATCACTTGACCCTCGATCACTTTGACTGCTGCTTCGGAGTGAGTACCTTCCTCCAAATACATGGAGTACAACACAAGGGAGGAAGTATCGACGCCGGTCCTTGTAGCCGCAAAACAGTTTGAGGGCACCGGATACTTAGGAATGAGAGAGAAGATTATTATGAGGATCAATGATACTATTCAAATGACCTACAGATGGAAGGAGACCAAGCCTTTTGCAACAGGAAGGGCATTGGAAATCCTCAAATGCAGATTCAGGAAGGCAGCCAGTTATTCCAGCATGCGTGAAGCAAGCCGCGAAGACGTGACAAATTTGACAGGTATTGGTGATGCCACCTCCTCGGCAGAAAGAACAGAGCTACTCCCAGTCAGCTAAAACATGACGCAACATGAATGAATATAACCACATACGTCTGCAGTGGATGAAATAATTGACGCATCTTTGACAACTTTTAGTTGAAGTGACAGACTGGAAAGTGAAGAAGCCACTCACTCGAAGCTTTCCCATGGCTAATCGCCCTGCATACAGAGCGGTCAGAGTTTGCCTGAGGCCCGTTCCTAAGTCGAGATGTCCCTCCATGAGTTGGGAGATGCGACCTGGGAGCGGGTTGTGCACGGTTTGCACGGTTCAAAGGAGATTGTGCAGGTTTTGAATGATTCAAAGGAGGTTGTGAAGGGTTCGAATGTACTCGCGCTGTAGAGTTCGGATTCGGAGTCGGCGGGCGTGAAAGAGGAGAGAAGGGAATTAAATTGGGCCGAGGAGAAGGAGGGAGGGAGTTTTCGGCAAAATTTTCGGTTGACATGGGCAGAAGGAAAGTAGTTACACATGTCACGTCCATCATAATTTTAGGAATCGAGAGACTCCTCGACAAAGACGTAAAGCTGCAGAAATTTCTTTGCATTTCAACACGTCGCAACAGATGATGTCTGACATGCCACCTTCGGCTCAGACAGTGAGGGTGCGCTGGACGTCATTCATTTATGCAAACTGGCACTGACTGATTTGCCACTCAACATAGGAGGTGGCACAAGCCCTATACGACAACCTTCGGCGATACATCGACTCACGCGATGACTGTGTTTACTCTGAAATTCATAAGGAAGTCGAATTCAACCTTCCAGTCAAGCTCTCCATCTTTACTTCGAGTTTCATTGAGTTTTGTGCACCTGCAGCCATCCAAGCGTTTCAAAGCGTTAGTCCAGTGGTTCAAAACTACTTTTCGACGCTGCCACAATCAGAAACGCTTTCTGATCTGGATCAAGTTAAAAAAGGGTTCACCATTAAAGATATCATGCTGGCCTGCTGGAAAACTTTGGACAATTTCACGCCGTCCGACTTCACAGCCTCAAGTGTTCACAAGACGGCTATTCAGCAACTTAGTCCTGATGCTTTATTTATAGCAGGTGTCGAGGGCCACATACAAGCCCTTGACGATGACGTCTCTCACTGCGAAGATAGCGTGCGCTTAACACGTCTCGAGCAGCGGCGAATGCAGAAAGCACTGGTACGATATTCTTCCTTTGACTTTGTCAAGTTTGAGCTTTTTACGTGAACTGCACTGATAACAGGAAAATTTTATTCAACACAGCGACAACACGAATGAGGCAGTTCAAGAGGTTTCGACCTCAATCGAAACCGAGTGAGTGAGGTGCATTCAGCGACACCTGAGAACACGAGGTGTGATTGAGCCTCCTTTGCAAAGCAAGTGTAATTCATGTTCATTCAGATGCATTCGCCAAAGACATTCAAGATTTGCAATGCAAATTGAAAGAACGAGACGACGCGGACACGAGGCTCAACAAACATTTAATCTTGACAGAGCGAGCCCATTCCAGAAGCGACGCAAAACTTCAGGATCATCACATAAAAATCCAAGATCTAATAGAAAGCAAAAACCAGAACGAACTGCAGTATCAAAAGATAGAATCCATTTGCGCTCTCGTGCCAACAATGCAAAAAGATCTAGTGCGATTCGGCGAGTGTCTAGATGAACATGACGGCGAAATACACCATCTCGCAAGAACTTCAACATCTGCGATCAATGGTTCCCAAGAGGCTTCATCGAAGAAGAAAAACTCAAAACTGTTCATAGTTGATCATTGGTCAACAGAATTGGATGAGGGCAATCCCCCAGAGTATTCTTCGTTACTTCAACCTCTTCCAGCGGCAAGGTCAACTGGAGAGTTCAACGAGATATTTCCGCCTTCAAACACAGAAATACCGAAGGAGGGCCCCTTTATGAATAATTTGGCTTCTTCAATTCTTCTTGATCATTCAGATTATTCAGCAAGTTCGCCCGGGCTGAAGCGCCATGGCTATGAAGTCTTGAAAGAGTTGGAGGAAGATGGCCTAGTATCGTGTTGCCCAGCTGGGTCAAACGAGGGCCCATTTCTTAATAAGTCGGTTTCTTCGATTCTTCCACTTAATCATCCCGCGGAAATTTTGCCCGGGGGAGGAAGAGATGAGGATGAGCAAGAACGCCATGATTCCGAAGGAATGAAGGGGGACTATGGTCCATTCATCATGTGAGGCAAGGACCACTTTTCACCCCAGTCACAACTGTCGGATGGTGAAGAGAATTTGTGTGAGGAGCAGAAGGAGCAGGACCCTGAAGAGTTGAGGGAAGATGATTTAGTTATGCCTTGTTCAGCCCTTCTTGTGTCGAACGAGGGCCCCGTCACCCATATCTGTCTGTTTGATCACTCGGACAGTCCAGTCCTGCGTTGTTCAACTATTCCTGAGTGGAACGAGGGTCCTTCGATGAATAATTTGCCTGGTTCGGACCCCTTTCTGCCAATTCATCCAGTAGGAGGTTTGCTCTCAGGGGAGCAGGAATTGACTGCCGAAGAGTCGCAGGAGGGCGGTTCAGGGGCGCAAAGCTACAATATCCATCGATTAATTGTGCAAGGGCCAGACAACGGTTCTACAGAGTTCAACAAGAACCTCACGCTTGGCCATGACTCGTCCACGCCAATTCTGGAGAGCATAGCTCTTTGGTTTTCAAACCAGAAATTTTTTCGTGGTATTAGTGTTGGTGGAAATAACTCTTTGACGAACCCCAGCAAAAAAAATTCGGAGCTGGATGAGTTGACCAAGACTGCTGCATTTCACTTGCATGCGAAAGCTTTTCTGTCATTTTTGGTTATACTGCAGCAGCAGTTGGGACTATTACTCCCAACATGGAAGCGGAGGTATCCAGGGTTTGCCCTCATCGCCCTGTGGTGGTGCCAATTTGCACGTCTAGCAGTGATCATCAAGAAGCTGGTACTCTCTTGCATAAAGTTGCTTCAGCTCCAACCATTACTGTTTTCCCTGTCCTTGGCGAAGCATAAGGGGAAGTTCTGCATAGTCCTCGGTTTGCTCTTTGTGGGCTTTGTGCTACTCGCCTGGCCTCGCCAGGAAAAAACGCCAGAATGGTCGATTGGAGAAGGTTACGAGATTGCCATGGACATATACCATGATAATGTTCCTTTTTTTTGAGCTAGAGCACATAGCAGTAGGTCTCGTTACTGTACTAATTAAATGTAAAAATGGTCCCAGACTCCGAGTAATGTTCGCAAAACTGGCTGAAGCTGATATCAACTCACAGTAAAGCCTGGCATTGGCCTTTCGAAGTATTGGATACGTCCTTGGTTTTGCGTGTGGAGTGGGCACCGGTGAAAGCTTTTCGGATGAAGGTCTGTCGGGAAAGGGATGGAACCAGTTCAAATATAATTCGTTTACAATATCAACACGTCAGATTCATCAACTATCCTTCCACTCTAGGCTAAAGCGCTGAAGTTCTTTGACCAAAAAGAGGCTCACATTTTTGAGGGGATTCAGACAAGGGATATCTTGATCGACATGTCTGCTCGTCACACCCCACTCAAACTCTCTTCCTGCTTTCTTCCCAACTCTCCAGATATATTTGCCTTCTTCAAGGTAGCATTCTTGCACCGTATCTCACTGCAAATTCCTGTACATGGACGTCGTTGAAGAAACTGTGTTCTTATTATGGTAGCAGACCATGCAGGTGAGGTCGGTGTCATCGCCGGTCGTTGTCTCAGGAAAGTCACAGCTCCAAGTGTTACTGTGTGGAATTGCACCCCCTGACTGTGCTGCAGAATCCCTCGTGAGGATGAACTCATTCAGAAGAGAACTGAAAACTTGGTCAACGTGGGTTTCCAAAGGAATGGAATCCATGCCACACAGTTCTGCATCAACGAGGATGTCGGAAGATGAAGATGTTGCAAGCAGCGAGGATGGAATGATCGGCACAAGTGATGTTGTTTGGGTGGCATGAGATGAGGGCGTTGTGAAAAGTGAGGGTAAGATCGAGAGTGGCGTTATCTCTGTGAGGATGGGAGATGAGGATGAGGATTCTGTGAGAGGTGAGAATGGACTGGAGGGCAATTGAGGCTTGGAGGAGTTGGGTCCATCTGGGACCTCAAAAGCAGCACTGGGCGTGTTTGTGTCATCGTCATGGTGGTCGCATCGATCGTTCAGACCCGGCGGACAAAGACATATATTCCATTCTCTTTGGGAGCTATGTTCCAGTGAGTGCGTGGAGAGCGGCATGAGCGGTGGAGAGGAGGATCTTTGATAATTAATGCAGCTCTTTTGTGGGTTTGTCACAATAATGCGGGGGCCGTGTCTGGGACACCTTATGTCCAAATATATGGACATAATTTATGCCCGCTTTTGGACATGGCCAAAAACAGACATAAGCCATCATTCACACGCCAGGGGTCACCCCAGGACACATCTGCTCTGCTCTCCTTTGTAGATTGGAGGCGCCGCAGGCTTGGAAAAATTGTAGATAGTGCACATTTTATATGTAGACACTCCTTAAATAGGAATGGGTCAATTTGTAAGTCATAGAGTAGTGAACATGATCATGTAGGAATGAAGAAAAAAAGATCTAAGGATACAACTCCAAGTACAACCCTCTTCATAGGTCACAGAATTTTCGATGCAGACGACAAATTTAAAGTTGACAATGGACAGATCCAGGGCACACGGAATGCAAGGCCACTACATAAGACAAAAGTAAGCGATGGAAAGACACGCTAAAGGAGATCTTACGCAAGCTTGCCGTTGAGCGAAGGGATGGCCTTGCCAACAAACAGCCTTGGTGCCAGTGGACAAAGGATAATGTTCAATTTGTTGTTGACAGCCCGCCACGCCAGTCCTTGTGCGACGGGCCAGACACTTATCCAGGTTGAAACCAACCATGAACATGAGTGCATCCGCCGATGGCACAGAGATCATAACTTTCTTCGCGCCACCGATCGCGAGCTGATGCCCTATGATGTTGAGGCAAAGACACCCTCCATGAAGTAGTCATGGGTGAGGATGGCGCTAAACGATGTGAATAGAGGGTACAATGTAAGCGGATGATCTCCTCTAAGTTGGCAGGATAGCAGCGAAAGAATGGCGGTCACTTCAGAGCACGGCAGTTCAGGATCATGGAGAACCTTGGCAAGCTCCTTGAGTGTCGAAGCCATCCAAGTTGTCGTTCAAAACTCCCATAACGGTTGAGGGTTTGGTGGGGCTTACTATCAACAACACCTGGGGCCCCCATTTGACGCAGAAGGCCCTCAAACGGCTTCGCGTGTTTGAGACCAGCTGATTCCTGGCTGCTTGATCAGCTGAGCAACACCATCCTCCCAGGCAATAAGAGGCATGTGCATTTTCATGACCTAGATATGATGTTAAGGAGCACGAGGCAATGGCTGAGTGCATCTTTTAACGAGTTCCTCATGATCATCGGCGACGAGTTTTTCAATTTCCTGCCTCTTTCTCGATCAGATTCTTCTGAACGTTACAGAACTGGTTCCAATGGGATTGTGCTGATCGTGGAGAGCCAAAACACGAGCCTCAATGCTGTCACCGAAAAGTTTCCAAACAGGTTTTGGCCAAAAACCAGAACAAAGTGTGGCTGCCTAATTATAATTTCATTAGATTGATTGTTTCGCAGTGTAGGCGCGAAGCTTACTGTTCCTGGAGAAGTCTAATCGAAAGAAGTCTAACCGAAGCAGGCTAGCTGTTGTAGAGTATCTGAGAATCGATATCTGTCGAGCAAAGAATATCGCGTCAAAAGAACGAAGCATTGTCATCGTCAAAAGAAGGATTGTCATCGCAAAACTCACCTTCCAAAACTCGACCATGGGTGTCTGTTTCTGCCTTCGACTGGGACGAGCTCTGCTGGGTGATTCGGGCGCTGATGTGTTACGTCCGGAGAGATAGGACGACGAGAAGAGCAGGAACTGGATCATCGTCTTATGGCCACTACTCACGATCACTGTCTGTGGAATTCGTCGCAGGAGAAAATGGAAGGCCGGACTCTCGTGTGCCGATCAAGAGCCGATACCAGAACTCGGACTAGGCGGCTCCAGAAGGTCTGGGAGATCAAGGGTGTGTTGTCGTGGATGAAAGAAGATGATGACAATGCATATGGTTGTGCATGGAGATTGACCCAATTGCAAGTCGTTCGAAGAAGTGACAGTTTCGACCCATATTCCCAAACCCTCAAGGAGGAGTTGGCGGTTCGACTACATATATTTTAAATGTTTCGTGGAGGTGATTTGAAAATATACCTTTTCAATGTTTTGAATGTTTAGATGTTCTATACATTTTAAATGTTTTGGCACGCTATTTGGAAGACATATTCTCTGTAACTTTGACCTCCTTGTCACAGTTTCTTTTCCAGATGTCTCAAAAAAAAATCATTTTTACATTTTAATTGTTTTATGGATGTATCCAGTCTATCTTTTAGCAATGCATTTATATTTTATTTTATATGGGAAATAAGATATTATATAGCATGTCTTTCAAGATAAATCAATGTGAATTATTTGAAATAATTTAAAGATGTGTTTTATAAACTTTCTTGCATGTACAACCCATATTCAGTATACCTTTATTAACTATATCTATTAACATATTTTTCTTTCTTACATGGAATACTTATCTAATTTTTTTTTTTTGTATTTTACCATGTTTTCTTGTTGTAATTAAAATATTCTCAATAGATATATACTCAATGTCATTTCTCTATATTCAGTGTAAGTTCATAATAAAGTGCAAAGAAAAATGCAAGTTACATTTTAAAATTTCCATCAATATCTCTCATGTGTTTTACAAATGTTATCCCTCTATATATCTAAAAATTTCTTTTAATCTTATATGTGAAAACATTACCAGTGTTTTTTCCATATTGTTTATATATATCTTCTATAATATTTTGCAATACATTCTTTTGAAACTTTAACTAATCTATCTATATAAAAACTCAACTTACTTGAAAGATATGACACTAATTGTATAAATAATGATGTCAATGCATTTGACATGTTTTCAATGTGTTTTGTTGGTATTTGACCATCATTTATTGAAAACAATCTTTGTAGATCTAATTCATATTCCCTGGTAGAAAATAGGAAAAAAATAAGGAACTTTCAAAAGATTTTTTTCAAGTATTTCAGTGAAAATTATCTTGTCATGCGCCCAGTGAGTAGATGTCTGAGAGTCTGAGTCTGAGTCAAGAGTAGAATCTGCATGAAAGTCCAAACACTCCAGTTCTTCTACCAAGCCCTCTTCAATATCTGAGTCACTATCTACAGATCCTAGCTGTGAAGAT
>Ga0307507_10010939_pt1 | contig 11560 bp, 13 predicted proteins | sample 7_EM_MG_FD_207223 | JGI IMG/M metagenome (GOLD analysis project Ga0307507, IMG submission 207223) | Populus trichocarpa ectomycorrhiza microbial communities from riparian zone in the Pacific Northwest, United States - 7_EM | ecosystem: Host-associated > Plants > Roots > Unclassified | place...
TTGATCATCATACACTTGTTTCGGAGAAAGAGGTACAAGAGTGATGGTTTTACCATCCTTTGCAATAGTGAACCTATTTCTAAACCCATCATGAATCGTCTTCCGATCAAACTACCATGGACGCCACAAAAGTAATTGACTAGCATGCATTGAGACTACATCACACATAACCTCATCAAAATACTTCCCAAAAGCAAACGCAATCAATACTTGCTTAGTAACCTTCACTTCACCACATTCATTCAGCCATTGCAATCTATAAGGCCTAGGATGCTTAACACAACTCAGATTCAATTTCTTCACAAGAGTATCACTAGCTACATTATCACAACTACCTCCATCGATTATCATGCCACATACCTTATTTTGGATGTGACATCTTCTTTGATTTGGATGCTCAGCACACGTCTTATAACCAAGGCCCCTCCCTCAATTGGATATGCAATCTCCTCATCACTACAATCCACCAAAGGTGGCATCTCTTCTCTTTCAGATTCAACCTCCCCATTGTCTCTTATAAGCATAACTTTTCGGTTTGGACACTGAGATGCAATGTGCCCCTTCCCTAAACACTTAAAACATTTAATATCTCTATTACGAGTAGGTTGAGATTCAGATTTACCTTTCCAATCCGTATGAGCATCCGTTTTGGCGTTAGGTGGTTCGGCCTTTGCATAAGGCTTTGGTTGGACAACCACCTCTCTCTTAAAATTCGGCCTCCATGTTGAGGAAGATGAAGTCGAATTGGTCTGAAAACGTGTACTACCCCTTCTCTTTATTTGCCTGTCCACCTTCGTTGCCATATGGACCATGTCCTCCAATTCCACACAATGTTGTAATTCTACAACATTCGCGATGTTCATATTCAGCCCATTTAAAAATCTAGTAGCTTCCCTATCCTCAATCACATTGGCCGGAATCATTGCGATCTCCATCTCCTCGAAATACTCATCCACGGACCTAGAACCCTGATTCAAACCCTGCAATTTTAGATACAAATCTTTATAATAGTGGTTAGGCACAAATCATCTTCTCATCAACTCTTTCATCTCCTCCCACGACACTACCAGCTTCTCTCCACTCCTCCTTCTACTAATAACACCAAATCAGTGTGTAATCAGTGAATTCGACGACTACCAATTTTACTTTCTTTGCCTTCGAATAGTTATGGCAATAAAAAATCCAATCCACCTTTTTCTCCCACTCCAAATACACCTCAAGATCATTCTTACCTTGAAAGAAAGGTATTTTCAGTTTGATAACATCCAAATCACCATGTCCCCCAACACTACGGAAATTTCCCCTTTGATCAAATTGGCCCCTAGTTCTAATCCTAAAATCCCTTCGGTTTCTAGGCTGCCGAAAACCTTTCCAATGGCCTATGGTCTCGTCCTCAAAATCACCATCACCATCACCAATATCAATAACATTCTCCTCAAAATCCTCATAATCAGCCCAACCTTTTGGCCTTATTGCCTGTTTGCTTTCAGTTCAACCCCAAGCTTCCTCACGTCTTGGTTGCTTGTACCAACCTCGATAGCATGTTTCTCCACCCTATCAAGTCCGTCACACACGTTCCCCATCGCAAAATCCATCCTCTCCATCATCTGCGTCATGCCTCGCATTTGGAACTTAAGTTCTCCCTCGGGATGGGGTGGTGTGTTGTTTTGATCTGACATGATAGTACCTGCAAAAATTAGTTAGTGGTGAAACAAATATCATCACGTCGCTCGTGTTTCGCTCAAACACTCTCAATATCCTCACACGCTCACACTTCTTGTCTCACCTTCATGCGGTTCTTGCAGAACTGAAACCTACACCAAATAGAACCAACTTAACATCACAATTCAAATATTTATATATGACTCTAAGCAATAAAAACCAGAAAACAAGCAAAAACAAAACTACGATAATAGTCTCGCGAGTAGCATGCGAATCTATCCGAAAGAGGAACGAAACTGAAGAATCGAATAAAAACATAAACGAAATATGCAAAATGATGTAACAACACCCAAATATGTTGGATATCAAAAATATACTGCAAGAAATGAAAAAAACAAAAAGAAAGCGAATTTCAAAAATTGATGTAAAACAGACTTGTTTACGACGAGTAGAGTCTGAATCTGGAACCTAACGTAAATGATATCCAAATGAGCTAAAATTTCACATATAGGGCGATATGAACTCAAATAGACAGAATATCTTTGAGCAATTTATGATAAGTTTTGATATACTAACGCAAAAATGTTATGAATCAGACCTGATTAGATCCGAAATTAAAAACCAAAGCAACTGATATCCAATTGACTCGAAAATTATTTTTTTGAGTTATTTGAATTGATTCGATCAGAGTGTCAAATTTGAGTTTTTTCCGAGTTGATTTGATTCAATTTTCCCTTGTTTAGTTTTATGCGGCAGAAACCAATAAACGTCCTTTTGAACTATTTTTTTCTTTTTTCTTTTTTTTTATGCTACTGATATATTTTGGACAATAGTAGAATGAAAAAAACATAATTTTTGTTTATTGTTTTTTCTTGATATGTTGCAAAATCAAGAAGAAGAAGAAATTGGATACTTATGAATTTGTTTTTGCGAAAACAACAAGAACAAAAATTTTAGAAGGATATAACCTGATTAATGGAGCCAAGCTCTGATATCAAATGATGCGAACCTCATGATCATGTGGTCGCGCAAGCCACACGCAAAGACATCAATTCCCAAAAAGCCAAGTAAATCAGGTTTGATAGGAGTGTCACACAAAGATAACTTATACCTAGGCACCAGCACTATTGAAAACGAACAACCCTCACCCAATGAATATTGATTCGTGAACGAGAAGTATAAGGATGACGCCTCGAAGCCAGTTGTTTTTCAATAAATCGTTTTCAATTCGTTAGAGAATCAAGGAAGGGAGATTATCTCACCAACACACACACACAAAGTGCGGCAAACAAGAAGTTTCATTAATTTGAATATTGTGTAACCTTACATGTTTGGTTATATGCCTTTAGTGTAAACCTGAGGACTTTAGTGATATAGATAAAGAGAGTGTGCAAGAAGAGGGAATTAACATTATAAGTCAAATGAGTATGAAAATGAGGTTAATAAAGAAAATAATAATTCTTCTTTAGTGGTAAAGAAAAAAGTTTTAGAAAACTCTTTAGTGGAATTGCTTGAAGAGGTAAATATCGTTTTAAAAGAGTCTTATGATATTAGTTTTCTTAAACTACCTGATTCCCCACCCACGATGCTTGGCATCTAGCACGTTAAAGGTTTAGAACAACATGTTCCTTACCCCCTCATGCTTGACGTCTAATACATCATAGGTTTAGAGGAACATGTTGAGCTTCATGATCCCTTACTCCTGACACGTGATGAGGAAGATAAAGATAATCATAATTTACTAGATGATGAGGATCAGCCCAACACCAAGCGTAATCATGCCAACGACCCATTGGAGGTGCCAATTGGGCCAATTACAGATTTTTCCTTTCCTAAATTCTCTTTTCTTCCTAGCTTTTCCCTTTCTTTATTTTTAATTCTTAACTTATTTCTTTAAAGCTTCTTTCTTACTTACTTTAATTCTTTTTGTTCATTGTTCTGCATCATCTTTGCTCATTGGTGAAACGTTTTCATTATTTTGGATAAATATCATGCATGTCTCTAGTGTAACTGAAAGGTTTGACCACAAGAATCCCAACCTTTCCAAGTTGTAGTGATGCGAACCTCGTGATCACTTGGTCACGCAACCCACGCGCAAAGACAACAATTTCCAGAAAGCCACATAAATGAGGTTTGATAGGAGTGTGACATAAAGATAACTTGTACCTAGGCACCAGCACTATTGGAAATGGAAAACCCCTACCTAACGAATATTGATTCGCGAATGAGAAGTATAAGGATGACGCTACGAAGCTAGTTGTTCTTTGATAAGTCATTTTCAGTTCTTTAAAGAACCATGGAAAGGAGATTATCTCACCAACACACACACACATAAAGTACGACAAACAAAAAGTTTTATTAATCTGAATTGTCTAACCTTTCATGTTTGCTTATGTCTTTATTTATACCGACTCTAGACTTAAACAAACCCAAATGTGAACATATATGAAGCCCACTTACAATTGATCCAAATAAGTAATAATAACCCAAAGACTAAGAAGAAAATAGTAAAAATAATAAAAATCTGAAAATTAGCATCCTGAATATGCTAGAATCAGATTTGTCACCATTAAGAAGTCCAAAATAGACTAGGAAATCTGATCTGAAGGTAGAATTTATTATGAAGTCTTCTTTCCTTTTTGTAGCTAGGATGAATAAGGAATCCTTGTGAGAAAAAGATTTTGAAACATTTATGAATCTTTGCCACACTTGGAAACCACGTTGCAGCCCATTAAAGATCTTTGTAGAATTAGAAGATTTCCAAAATAAGCTGCCATATCCTTTTAGGAAAATAATCGTATCCAAATAGGAAGTCCACAAGTCAAAAGAAAGTAAATAACAAAATTCATACAGCCTCTGGTGACCCGTATTGCAAAGCCTTTCCTAACTCGGATTAACCTGAAAGTTTAACCCAAGGTAAGACAATATGTTAGGAGACTCTACATAAAATTTCAGTCAGATCCAACGGTCGGATTGCGAATTATGATTGTTGGCGTAAAACTGGATAGTTGCATATTTTACATCAAAATCCGAATTTGACCTTTCCTGGATCGTATCATGTAGCTTGTATAATCCTCATGAATTAATAACCTCGTGTTTTTCCTGAGTTATGCATGTTATTTTATGAGTTGCTTTTGTTTTTATTGAATGAGAATTAAGTTGACAAGCAATACTGAATTGAATAATAGATACTGATTGTAAAAGTGCTCGATAATAATTTTCCCTTTAAAAGTAAATGGCCTTGTGATGCAAACCTCGTGATCACGTGGTCACACAACCCACAATCAAGATTGAGATCTGATCCCGGAAAGCCGAAATAGGTCTGATAGGAGTGTGACACAATGGAAACCTGCCCCAAGGCACCAACACTATTGGATTGAGTAGAATGACGCCACGAAGCCAGTTCATCTTCTATAAGTCAGATTCAGTTTGTTCAAGAACTGAAGAATGCAAGAATCACTCTCACACGTTAAAACTAAAAAATTCAGAAGTGATTGTCATCAAAGCTGCCGAAAATTTGGCTTACATGAGTTTAAATAGTTCTTAAAATAATGGATATATCCTTGTGGGCTGAATTGACCCAAAAACCCTAAACTGAAAAGCTCATAACCGGATCCAAACAAGCCTTGGATCCTAGCTCAAAACAAAGTTTTAATTAAGCCCAAACATGAAAGAAAATAATAAAAATAACTAATGTGTCATTAAATACCACTAGCCTTTCTTTCCTTGTTGTGTAGGTAGGATGAATAAGGAATCCTTATAAGAAAAGAATTATGAAACATTAATGAATCCTTGCCACACTTGGAGATTATATTGCAGCTCATTAAAGATCCTTGTGGAACTAGGAAATTCCCAAAACCAGCTGCCACATCCTTGTAGGAAAAGAATCCTAACCAAATAGGAAGTCCACAAGTCAAATAGAAGTAAATAACAAAATTCGTACAGCCTTTATTGACCAGTATTGAGGTGCCTTCCCGAACTCCGATTGACCTGCAATTTTAACCCATAGTAGGAAAACATGTCCGGAGAGTCCACATAACATTTTAGCCTGATCCAACGGTCGATTTGAGAATTATGATTGTTGTCGTAAACCTGGACTGTTGCGCTTTTTACGCCAAAATCCGAATCTGACCTTACTTGGGTCGTATCACAAGGCTGAACCGTATCACCTTGTTCATGCATAACTATAGGTTTTTCTCAGTTTGATGTTAGTGTCTGGTAGATCTTTACTATATCCGACTTTGCATCTCATGCAGGGCAGCACTCCTTGTATCGTGAAGTTATGGAACAACACCAGTTGTTGTGGTGGTACCCATGTTAATTTTTGCTATTTTAAAGATTATAAGTGATGCGATCCAAGCAATACCAAAGGATCCGAGGCTTGTTGGGATCGGGTTATGGGTTTTTTTTTTTGCTTAAAGTTTTTGGATCAGTTTTGTAAGTGGGCCAAATCAGTCCACTAGGGTAGATTCATTAGGATTAAATTTTTAAAAACTATTTAAACTCATGTAACCTAAATTTTAGCAGTCATTGATGAATATTACTTTTGAATTTTTTAGTTTTAACGTGTTAGAGTGATTCTTGCATTATTCAGTTCTTGAACGAACTAAATCTGACTTTTCAAAGATTAACTAGCTTTGTGGTGTCATTCTACTTCATTTCAATAGTGTTGGTGCCTTGAGAGAGGTTTTTATTGTGTCATACTCTTATCAAACCTATTTCAACTTTTCGAGATCAGATCTCAATCTTGATTATGGGCTGTGTGACCACGTGATCACGAGGTTCGCGTCAGTTGGTATCATGATCTCTTATGTCTAGGTACCCAAACCCCTTGTATGATCAATTTGCGGCAGAATTGAACCTCAAATTAAAACCTTAATCAAACGATATCACCATATACTGAAATTTAATGTATGGTGCAATCTCACCCCCAATAGACAGAATATAAAGTTTCAATTGATTCTGAGGTGGTTAACTTATGGTTCACTAAGAGTTGTATTTCTGCGATAGAATTGAACCTTGAATTAAAACCCCAAGCAAATGATGTCAAAATAAGACCAAATTTAATATATGGTGTATCACCCCCAGTAGATAAATTGTGAAGTTTTAATTGATTTTGAGGGGTTTGATTATGGTTCACTAAGAGTTGTGTTTCTTTGGCAGAATTGAACCTCGAATTAAAACCTCAAGTAAACAACGTCAAAATAAGCCCAAATTTAAGATATGGTGCGATCTCATATCATAGGCTTGTTCTTTAGGAAGTTGTACGTTTGCATGGCATTTCTAGGAGTATAATGTTAGATCATGATGTTAAGTTCTTTAGCTACTTTCAGAAGACTTTGTGGGGAAAGTTGCGAACTAAACTTTTATATTTACAACTTGTCATTCTCAAACATATGGACAAACTGAAGTAGTGAATAAAACTTTATCCCAACTTTTGCGTGTTGTTATTCAAAAGAATCTGAAAAGTTGGGAAGAATGTTTGTCTTTTGTTGAGTTTGCTTATAATAGAACTATCCATTCGACCACTTGCTTTTCTCCTTTTGAAATTGTTTATAGGTTTAATCCACTAATTCCTATGGACTTAATTCTTTCACCTTTTGAAGGAAGGGTAAGTTTGGATGGTGAAAAGAAGGTGAAGACGGTGAGACAACTCCATGAGGAAGTTCGACTGCAAATAGAGAAAAAGAACAGACTATACATTTCTAAAGCAAATAAGGGGCATAAACAGGTTGTTTTTCAATCCGATGATTGGGTTTGGGTGCACATGTGTAAGGAACGATATCCTAACCAAATGAAATCAAAAGTATAACCTCGTGGTGATGGTCCATTTTAGACTTTATAGAGAATCAATGACAACGCATATAAAATTGATCTTTCATGTTAGTATGGTGTTAGTGATACCTTTAATGTTGTTGATCTTACTTTGTTTGACACAGGTTTTGATTTGAGGTCGAATCCTTTCGAGGATAGAGGGGATGATATGGACAAGCCTAGAAACACCGGCAAGGATGCATGTTCCAAATGGTCCAATGACTTGGTCCAAGATAAAGGCATTGAAAGAGGCATTGAATGCATTGATTTTAAAGGTTTCGACCAAGTCAGATTTGAAGGGTCCATTGAAGTATTAAGAGGAGGCCCTAATACATCTTATCCATGTGCAAGAGGGGCCCAATCCAACCTTATTTGGTCCATGAGGTGAGGACAGCAAAGGACACAAAAAAATCCTACTATAACTTGGAAACAGTATGGGTGACTACCTTTTTAATGGAAGGCAATAAGCTTTGAATCAGTTCTGTAATATTTTATTTCCTTCTCTTCAACCCAAGGCTTGTTTGGGCTTAATTATTATTGTGTTTTCATCTAGGATTCAAGGCTTGTTGGGATCGAGTTATGGGTTTTTTTGAAAAAAGTTTTTGGATCAGTTTTGTAAGTGGGCCAAATCAGTCCACTATGGTAGATCCATTAAGGTTAATTTTTTAACTATTTAAACTCATGTAACCTAAATTTCAGCAACTATCAATGAATATTACTTCTGAATTTTTCAGTTTTAACATGTGAGAGTGATTTTTGCATTCTTTAGTTTTTGAACGAAGTGAATCTGACTTTATCAAAGTGAACTGGCTTCATGACATCATTTTACTTCATTCCAATAATGTTGGTGGCTTGGGGCAGGCTTCCATTATGTCACACTTCTATCATACCTATTTCGGATTTCCGGGATCAGATCTCAATCTTGATCGCGGGTTGCATGACCACGTGATCATAATGTTTGCATCACTTTGGGCCAGAAGCAGCTATACCTAATCAGCCAGCTTATAGGAGCAACCCAGAAGGGACTAAAGAACTATAAAGGCAAGTGGAGGAGTTGTGATGCGAATCTCGTGATCACATGGTCACGCAACCCACACGCAAAGACACCAATTCCCGGAAAGCCAAGTAAATCAGGTTTGATAGGAGTGTGACACAAAGATAACTTGTACCTAGGCACCAGCACTATTGGAAACGGAGACCCCCACCCAACGAATATTGATTCGCGAATGAGAAGTATAAGGATTACGCCACGAAGACAGTTGTTCTTCGATAAGTCGTTTTAAGTTCTTTAGAGAACCAAGAAAGGGAGATTATCCCACCAACACACAATAAGTGCAACAAAGATGTTTATTGATCTGAAAAATTGCGTAACCTTACATGTTTGGTTATGCCTTTATTTATACTGACTCAGACTTAAAGAAACCCTAATGGACCCCCCTTAGGTGGACTAATATGAAGCCCACTTACAATTGACCCAAATAAGTAATAATAACCCAAAAACTAAGAAGAAAATAATAAAAATAATAATAATCAGAAAACAATCATGCTAAATATGCTAGAATCAGATTTTTCACTCTTAAGAAGTCTTAAATAAACTAGGAAAAATCTGATTTGGAAAATTTGTGTTGTTGCCCCCCTTTGATGTCTTTGATTAGCTTGGATTTCCTTGTTTAACTTGGACAAACAAGAAAACAAATTTCCTCCTTTGTTACTGATTTAATTACTTTCCTTCCTAAGTTAGGAAAAGCATTAAATAGTCCTCCCCTCTTTAGGAATAATGATGTGAACCTCGTAATCACATGGTCACGCAACCCACACACAAGACACCAATTCCCGGAAAGCCAAGTAAATCAGGTTTGGTAGGAGTGTGACACAAAGATAACTTGTAGCTAGGCACCAGCACTATTGAAAACGGAGATCCCCACCCAACAAATATTGATTGACGAACGAGAAGTATAAGGATGACGCCATGAAGACAGTTGTTCTTCGATAAATCGTTTTTCAGTTCTTTAGAGAACCATGGAAGGGAGATTATCTCACCAACACACACACATAAAGTGCGGCAAACAAGAAGTTTTATTAATCTAAATTGTCTAACTTACATGCCTGGTTATGCCTTTATTTATACTAACTCTAGCCTTAAATAAACCCTAATGGACCCCCTTTAGGTGGACTTATATTAAGCCCACTTACAATTGACCCAAATAAGTAATAATAACCCAAAGACTAAGAAGAAAATAATAAAAATCCAAAAATTATCATCCTAAATATGCTAGAATCAGATTTGTCACCATTAAAAAGTCTCAAATAGACTAGGAAATATGATCTGAAGGTAGAATTTATTCTGAAGTTTTCTTTCCTTTTTGTAGCTAGGATGAATAAGGAATCCTTGTAAGAAAAGGATTCTGAAATAATTATGAATTCTTGCCACACTTGGAAACTATGTTGCAGCCCATTAAAGATCTTTGTAGAATTAGTAGATTTCCAAAATAAGCTGCCACATTCTTTTAGGAAAAGAATACTAGCCAAATAGGAAGTCCACAAGTCAAAAGGAAGTAAATAACAAAATTCATACAGCCCCTGTTGACCCGTGCTTTGATACCTTCCTGAATTCTGATTGACCTGAAATTTTAAACCAAGGTAGGAAAACATGTACGGAGACTCCACGTAAAATTTCAGCTCAATCCAACAGTTGGATTGAGAATTATGACTGTTGCAGTAAAACTGGATAGTTGCACATTTTACGTCAAAATCTGAATTTGATCTTTCCTGGATCGTATCAAATAAGATATGGCCAAATTCCTTACTTAATTAGGAGAATAAATTTCTAACTTTTTATCCTTGTAGCATTAGGAAAAATAACAAGCCTAACAAGGCTGGTATTGGGTCGGACACATCAACCCCTTGTTCCACACGAATTGGGCTCTTCTTGGACCTGAACTAGATAAATTAAAGGCTATCCTTCATGCTCCTTAAATTTTCCAAGCCCCTCTAGGTCCATTTTGCTCCATATGTTCTGAACAAGCCCATTCAATGCTTCTTTAAGCTTCTTTGCCCTAGCTCTTGTGATTGGCCCAATTGGCACCTCCAATGGGTCGTTGGCATGATAACGCTTGGTGTTGGGCTGATCTGCATCAAGTTGACATCAAAGGATTACATTCGAGAGAGCATGAGTCATTGTATAGTTCATCGGTTTGGTATACATGGTCCCAATAGGTGCTCACTCTGTCTCCGCAACAATGAAGATCACAACCACTTGTTCTTTGAATGCTCCTATACTAAAGCAATATGGTGGGATGTTTGTGACAGATGCGACATTCCAAGAATGACAAAAGGCTGGGATGAATGGATTCGATGGGCTATTGTCACTTGGCATGGCAAAAGTTTCGTCAATTTTTCTCGTAAACTGGGTTTCGCAGCTACAGTGTATTATATCTGGCAAGAACGGAATGCAAGGACCTTTGCATGAATGTCTAGAACTTCGAATTTGATCTTTAATCAAATCGAATGTATCATTCGCGATAAGCTTGATTTGATGAGGAACGTTCTACCAACAGATGAAAACATAAGGATCCAAAGAGCTTGGAGGGTCAATAACATAGACTCTTAATTTGATATTTAGCTGGTTGTATTGGTGTCCCTAACAAGTCTAGTTAGGTCTCAGTATTCTGTTCGGTGGCTAGCTTGTAGCCATTTGTTGTTTTACGTTTCTGTTCACATTGTAAATCTGGGGAATGCCCCTTATAATCTTTGTATCTTCTTCTTTTAATACATTCGTCAACTTACCCAAAAAAAGAGTCATTGTACAGTTCCTATACTTCTAGTGCCCAAGAAAGACCATACTTGGCGAATGTATACTAATTACAGAGCCATTAATAATATCACTGTAAAGTATAGACATCATATCCCTAGATTAGATGATATGTTAGATGAATTGCATGGTTCTAATTTGTTTTCAAAAATTGATTTGAGAAATGGTTAAATTAAGATGAAAAAAGATGATGAATGAAAAACTGCTTTTAAAACTAAATATAGTTTGTATGAGTAGTTAGTTATGACTTTTGGACTTACTAATGCACCTAAC
>Ga0307507_10010940_pt1 | contig 11557 bp, 13 predicted proteins | sample 7_EM_MG_FD_207223 | JGI IMG/M metagenome (GOLD analysis project Ga0307507, IMG submission 207223) | Populus trichocarpa ectomycorrhiza microbial communities from riparian zone in the Pacific Northwest, United States - 7_EM | ecosystem: Host-associated > Plants > Roots > Unclassified | place...
GCCAGCCACTTCAAGAATAAATCTTGCTGTGTTCCACTCAAGGCCTGGTTTTGGAGCTCGTGCTGAATATCAGTAGCAGTGATCTCCGTTAGCAGACCTAGCTCCTTCAAGCCTCTTATGAACTCATGCGCCTCCTTCGCAATTTTCTCCGGCAGCAGCGGTAATCCAACCAAAAAGTTCACATCGCTCGATAACCGCACTCGGCTACTCGGCAAAACCCCTCGCGTGGACATGACCTCAATTGAATTCGATCTTCTCTTAGGATAGCCCCAGAATTCCGCTCTGATATGCTCCCCCACAGCCGAGGCAGGTGTTGAAGGGGTGAATGTGAATTGCTTCATGATATGAATAGCGTGGTCAAACAAGTCCTCTAATTGCCCCTTTTGCCTTTCAGCCCGTCTAGCCAGCGCCGACATCTCATCGGTATACATGATCCTAGCTAGGATGCCGGCGATCCTAAGCATCTCGATATTCCAATCTCTAATAACTCTAGCATTAAGATCTATATTCTCTCTCTCAACAGTAGGGATCACCGAAGGGGCGGATATATGGGCGCCGATGCTAGTTGTTTGATGTGTTGGGAAACCAATGAATATTCTCCCTGACTTCCCAGGTAATACATTCGAGAATATTTCCGCATCCTCCGAAGCATCAAGCTCGTCCTTCGACATCGACAGAATAGCTAATTTTGTAGTTTTGGGTGGCGGTTTTTTGGTTGCACGCTCGAGTTCCTTGGCGAACGAAGGGGTAACACTAGTGTTCACAGTCGCCGTAGCTATCCGCAAAAATATCGAGACTACTGTATAAGCAGATAAATCTGAGTGAGGCGACTCCTTGGGCGGTGCTACCGGTCGAGAGGCAAAGCGAGAAAGAAATATCGATCCAAAGGTTTGGCTCTCGGCTACAGGTGGGCTATAATGAGTGACATTCATGTACTTTGCGTCAATCTGTACACTCTCCGTATCCACCTTAGCAATCTGCATCAATTTATCCCGTGTAATCGGATTTATCGACTCGGGTATCTGCAAAACATGTGATGGAGAAGTCTTCTTTTCTAACGACAATAGACAATAGTCGTCAACATAGAGGGATATAGAATTCAATCTGACGAAAGTAAGCGAAGTAGCAAAAAATTTGCATAAATCTTTCAAGTCTGGCAGTTCGGATGGTTCCCGGTATTCCAGCAAAAAGGTCGTATATCGATCCTTGGTGTCAAGCTTTGCTTTCCGAGTATATAGAGAATTCCCCTTCCAGTAAAACGCCATAGCTTGGTCACCGGAGGACACGAAAGGTTCCTCGCAATCAGCGAACACACTGTAAAATCCAACACCAAAGGCACCAATTTTTGTCTCATCGGGATTCCCTTCCGCGATCCTCTTCAGCCGTTGCCAGTCCTCATCTCGAAAGGATTGTCCATCGTTCTTGACCAGCATCCGCCGCATCTTAGATTTCACGAGCTCTTTAAAATCGGGTTGGTGGCCTGGGGGCACCGAAGCAGATCCGTCCGATTGAAACCGAACCTCCACAGAATTGGCGTTTGCATCTGCGGCATTTTGCAGAAGTTCTCGCAGCCTATACAAAAGAAATACCCCATTAGCTATGAAATAGGATTAGGGAAAGCTGAAGGGTGATGGTTACGTTGTATTTTCGCTAGAATATCGAGCAAGCACTTTATCGATCTGATTCGTCCGGTTAGCAAAAGAGGTGGCGGAAGTGCAGTTCTAATAGGAGTAGCCACTTACAAGAGCTCTGGTATTTACTGTAACAGCTTCCTCCTCGTGTGTAGAGCCCAAGGTTTTAGCCCGAAGAGTACTGTAATCATCCATGATGATAAAGTATGGAGATTCGAAGCTTTGAGAACAAAGGTGTGTGAAGAAGATGGCTGTGGAGGTGGAGGAGCTATGGGGGGGGCGGATGGAGGGGCAGTGTTACGTGTTGCGGGTTGAACCAGCTTTTATATATAGGGCAAGGCGCATGCTGCGGAACCAGCCAGAAGATCAATATTTACCCTCACCCAGCAAGTAAGCCTATGGAACGCACGCGTAGCGCCCCAGCGATAAATTCAGTACTTCAAACCTTTCGCTCATTCGATGGAGGTTCTCCTCTCCTTTCGCGCATTATCGACCGGGTAACCAGTCGCCAACGGGAGCCGCCCCACAAACCAAACACACAAGAATTCTCTTGTCGCTCAGGCCTCCTGCATAGCCAAAGAATCATAAGGGCTGTTCGCCGGAAAAAGGATAAAACAACCAGAAAAAAACTAGCGAGATTGACAGATTGTATTATCGGGATTTTCGATACCGGTACCGCAATGCAAACGCCGGTCGCCTTATTCGATGCCACCAACACTCCACCGCAAAAGAAGTGCAGCTCCATAAACCTTAAAATTAATTGGGCTACGAACCAGCTACTATTTGCAGTAACATCAACAGAATTTTGATGTGGCCTAGGCCCCACAATAAACCGGAGAATCATACGAGGAGAACAGTGGCCCTCTGTTTAAAATTTGTCCAAGAGGCAGCAGAGACCGGTATCCCGGTACAAACCATACTATGAGACAAGCTGTCCTAAGTAGCTGACAGTACTCGTAGAGTAACAGTGGACGGACAGGCCCTCAGATAGACTGAGCCATCTGTCGCTTAGTTGTTTGGTTGAATTGAAAAGAGAAAAAACTGTGGTCTAACAGCTAAAGTGATACTAGGACAAACGGGAGAAAACTGACTTAATCAGTGCAGCCCAACGGGCAAAGGTTCCATCCGAATCAAATCTGAATGAGAAGACAGCAACTGTTTCACGAGTGATCCGCGATGGCGCCGCCACTTACACTCCATGCTCACCCAGGCAGAATGGTGAGGTCCACCTTCATCACAGGCACCACGTCTAATCTTCTTTCCCGATAGACCGGAGGGCTAGTTGCAAAAGAGTACGGTAGTGCAAGTGCAATTATCTTTTTTACTCGAGTACTTGACTCAAGTATAGTACTAGTACATCCCCTAACCCTCATGTCTGAAACTATCCAATTTTCGCTACCTACTAGAACCAATATACGGTGGGGGGCAATAGTTGCTCCATTCCGTCCGTTCTCTAAAAAGGAAAGTACAGAAGAGAAACCAATATCGAGTGATATTTCACGACACCTCATGTTACATCCTACCGATCAGTGACACCGCACAACTCCAGCTCCGATTAAGCTAAAGATACGTCTATAATAGCTATAGTATTCCATCATCTATTTTCTCTTGGTGGCCTTCCTGCCTTTATCTGCTCCGCTCGTTTTTGCCTCCGCCCCGACAGAAGTGGCGCTCTCAGATTCCTTCTTTGCCTCAATCTCCTTCTTGTCGTCCTCATCATCGTCAGCTCCTCCCTGTCCGAACTCGTTGATACGTCTGTAGTCCACCCGGTAGATCCAGGCTTGGTACAGAGCAATGAAATAGATGACATCATCTCTAAGTGTCGCGAGTCTGTGGAGCGTGGGCATCTTGATTGTAAACGCAAAGAGATCGTCGATGAAACTGGAGTAATCGTTAGTAATGAAGGGATATAGTGGAGTAAGGTAACAAACGTGTTGAGTAGCTTGTAGATCATGGTTTTACGGGGCATATGCGCAACAGACTTAAGTCGGTAGTTGATATACAAGCTGGGTACCATCATCAAGAACCCGTAGGCATAGACACTGCCGACCAGAGTAGTGATAATGAAACTGTACCAGCTCTTATGCGTGTCGTAAAGAACGGAGTAAACGGCGTAGGCCAGCAACAATGGAACAGCAACCCAGTAAAGATACTTAAAGGCCTCCTCATCGTACTCCTTAGTTTCCTTCTCAAGGTTTGAAAGTTTGTGTTTATCCTCGAAAATTACTCTATAGGGAATGAAACTGTTGACAGGTTGGACCCTGACATTGACCATGCGCGTGATCTTCCACGCCTCGAGGAGTATTCCGAATCCTTGGCCAGCTAAAATCATCCAGGAGGTTCCGTCTGAGTTATCGAGGAGGTAAAGGAAGATAACAGCCTGCATAAAGACATTTGCAAGAATAGTCCTCACACTAATACCCACGTTGTCCTTTTTGTTACGCCAGTGAGATATATCGTTCTTGAAAGCTAGCATCTCAAAGATGGTATGCAAGATGGATACAACAAATGTAGTTCCGAGAAGGAAGATATTAGTCTCCACAAGGACACGCTTGAATTCTTCCAACTCCGCCCCAGTGTTTGCTGACCCTCCAATTCCGGGGCTCGAAGCCGTCTGTTTGAAGGACGCATCAAGAGAAGAGTACAACTGGAATTTCCACCAGCTAGTTGGAGCAACATTGATATGCATAGGGACAGATCTATCGTTTTAGGGGTTAGCCCTATTTGACAGGGGACGAAGTAGTGAAACGTACTTAACGGTGCTATTCAGTTCAATCATGTGGTCTTTCAACTGCCAAAACTCGTTGACAAACACAACTGGATAATACCATCCATTCTTTCCGGTCGAGTCTCGAGCGCCAGTTGCCTCGAGCACTACATGTTGACGAAGTGGTGGCGGAAGTGTGTTAAAGCCAATAACATCAGCATTATTGACTACATCTAGCGTTAGGTTAGGATGAAAGTATGAAACCACCGATCCAGAGTTATCCGGTAGAGGAACTTCCTCCTCCTCCTCCTCCTCCTCACTCTCATGGTGGTCACCACCGATCAGTTTTTTAGTCTTAACAATTTTCTTCTTTGGCATATATTTAGTCAAGAGCGAGATGATTCTAAAGGCCTTGGAAGCGTCGTAATCAGGATCAGTGGGGTCCATAGCGGCTCCAGAACGGCTAACATAAATGTGCGCAAACAGGGAGCCATTGTTCTGTACGTGTTGGGAGAGTGGGATATCAACTGTCACGCTACGGTGCTCAGACCAATCGTCGGCCTGGAAGTTCTTCTGGTTGAAAACAAGGCTAGAGACCATCTGCTCAGAGGAGAGGGGTGGTAGGGCGAGCAGCTCGGATACATAGACAGAAATATCCACCGGCTCCTCCATAGGCCAAAGAGGGAAAACCTTCTCAGGAACAGACATGTATGCCAATGCATCATAATCCGGGGGTGTCCGTCCCTCGAAGGAGGATGGAGCGGTTTCCGCGGGCGTACTAGTTTTGGGGATTATGAACTCTATTCAAGTCAGCTAGAGTTACAAGATCTTGGAAGGAATAAATTACTCATGGCGATTTGAATGGCCACAAACATGAGGACACCATTGATGACAGATTTGATGACCGACTGCAAAGAACACGGAATGAGGTTAGCAAGACAAGCTTTATTCTCGCCAGATGTTAATAGGGGAGGCAGATAAAAGTTAACTTGCCTGACCGCCCTCTTCGCCGTCCCTGGCGGTCTGGGGATTTGGTGCGGGCATATTGAGGTTTGATAGAAGTTGTTCAGAGGTCGCAGCTCAAAGCTATCTCCAGACCGTTCGCATTTCTTGTATGGGCAAGCCACGGAAAAGGAGGGATTTGTCCCCATCCAGCCACGTCTCGACCAGAGACTCCCAGGCCGGGTAACCATAACTATGTTCCGTCCGATATGTAATCATATCATACCAACTAGCATGCCAAGCCAATCCCAATGCTAAACCCAGGCACAGTCCCAGTGCGGCATGGCGGTGGTGGATTGTACTCGAGTCTGGATACGGGTTTTGTCACGGTAGACTCTTAAGTTATGTCATATCATACTGCGCGTGCTGCCCCCGTCGCCGTGACGGGTCACTCATTGCCCATTCAGAAGAGTGGCGAAACTTGATACCGTCTCTGCCCGCAATTGGTCAACAATGGATACTGTACTTGCAACTTGGTTGGTCAAGCCACAGGAAAAAGTGCGGAGTGACCTGTCGCGGCGACAGAGGCGGCAAGCACCGTATCACTTTACTCTCAGATCACTATGGTACCGCAGCTGGCAGCTCCCACGCGATGAAAACTGCAATTTAACCAGCCCTTGAAGATGACCATTTCTTACCGGAAATAACGATATACGAAGGGAATTCGAGAAGTGATATCAAGTTCCAATTTTTTTTGGTGAAGAGAGGAGAAATAAAAGTGATATGCACCTAACAGCGTCCACAGATCGAGGTGATCCATGCTTCGGCGATGGCAGGCACTCTGCATCTGAGAACTGGTAGGGCGCCTGCTAAGGAAGCGGCGGCTCTCGTTTCGATGAGGTGTCGGACCTCAACGGAATACTACAGATGCGGCCAAGTCCAAGTACGAGTATATAGGAACCGGAAGTTCTAACCCAGGAGGCCGAAAGTCGAGACCCTGACTAAGAAAAATCAAACAAAAGATCAATTCACTCAGCGCGAGATTTTGTTTTTCACCCAATGCGGTCCCGAATGGCTAGCATGGGGGTAGTGATCGGACATGATGATTGACACGGATGGTCAGAAAAGACGTCAGAACGGATGAAAACACCGGTATCAGAAGGGAACATGTATGGTACGAGCACCTACCGGTGCCATAGTGCCGAATATTATTTTTCTAATCACTTAATGGCCCACAACTGGTATCGCACACTACCGTAGGGTACGGTATTGCACAACAAAAGGTTCTCACAGCAGCGCATCGGTAGTTGCCGGCATATATCACAAGCACAATCTGCAGCACCGGTACAGTATGTGATGGTAGGCCACAAATTTCGGCAACCGTGAAGAAGAAGCCTTACGTCTTGGCATTTCAAACTGGCAAAGTGCATTCAGAGAGACATTCCCCCCAATACAGTAAGGGGAACCACGCTCGGAGAACTATCAGACACAGGAATGCAGCACTGGTAGCGGTATCATACTATACCGGTGCTCGAGTATAGTACCGGTACAAGTACTAGTACTGCACCGCAGTGGAAGGGCGGTGAAGACAAGACAAAGGAAAATGTTGGCGGGTTACAGTACCGGCACGGGCATAGGGTTAGTGCACTGTACGTAGGGTAAATCTTAGATTCAATTATTGGGCGGAGGCCTCGAGTGATGTCGGATCACGGTAGGGATGCCTTGCGCTTACCCTATGCGCAGCAGAGAAGAAGAAGAAGAAAAGAAAAAAAAAGCATTTGAAAGCCAACCAACGGCCAATCACAAAAGTCAAACCCCCAGACCGATTTCACCACAATGACGATGGTTAGCGTGCGACATTTGATCGAATCGCCACGAGTTGATTCAGAATAATACCGGCACCAGTAGGTAAAGTTACTCGAGTATTGTACCGTACACCAGTTTTTTGCTCGGACAGCATGCCCTTCACACAATATTTTGCAATGGAAACATTTGTGGATTGCAAGATATAAAAAAAATTTCTTTTCCTTCCTTCCTTCCTTCCTTCCTTTTTCCTTTCTTTTCCCAGCCCACTGCAACGGAGACACACAACCTCTCATGTTCGACCAGTGGAAGAGAAGGATTGGCTTGCATGACGCACGCGATCGTTCCTTCTGCCTATCGTACATATGGAACGACAGTTGAGGCTACTGTACTGTACGGTACGAGCTGTTGGGAGCTGTGAACCTGGCTGTTTGCCCACCACTTACTGGCAGTTGCCTGTGCTTCCTCCTGAAAGGTCATGCAAACGAACGAACAAAGAGAAAATTCCTAAAAAGTTACACTTTTACCCTATCAATCAATGAAGAGACCCTCACCCTCACCCTACAATAATATCACATCCTCTTCTTATTACTCGTGGGAGTATGAAGATGAATAATGGGAAAGAAATGGATGAACAAAAGAAAAGATCACACATGATCAAAATCTCTTTAATCCCTCTATCTAGCACCGGTTATCTGGTGAGAAAATTATGCTATCCGCCTCCGTGCTCTATAGTACTTGCATCATGATGAGCAATACATAAACTTGTCACAAGAGGCTACAGGCTACAGTAAGGTTCGTACATCGTATCATTTTGTCCTGTATTGTCCCGATACCCCGTCACCGTCTGGCGTGTGATCGATCCCTTCACCACCCATCCTCCCATCCATCCATTGAGCCCGTTATATTCTCTCCTCCATCCATCAATCTATCAATCTATCCATTCATCCATTCATCCATCCATCCATTCACACATCACATCCATTCCTGTTTTCAATAGGAAAATAATAGTGAAAAAAAAAGAAAAAAAAAATCTCACGAGCAACCCCCCCCCCCCCCACCCCCCTTTTTAACCCTAACCCTTCGTCCCTTCATTTCCTCTTCCTCACTCTCTTTGCCTTTCCTCCAACATATTTTATTCTTGTTGCCCCCCACCATCTTTCCTCAAGTTATTTGCCCGAATTCTCTGTCCCTCTTCCCCCCCCCCCCCCCTTAACCTATCTTCTTCTCTTCCGATTGTTTCAATCACACCTACAGCCATCCCAGCCAGATCGAGCGGGAAAGCCAATCCAACTTTTTTTTTTTTTTTTTTGCTTTTATCCCACCTGAACGGATGCTTTTTGTGGGCTTAACTATCCCGTTGCCCTCGTAAATATGGTGAATAGGAACCTGCCGGCGTACAAACCGATCGAGATTACTTTTCTCAGCGAGCAGAAGGTACGTTTGATTCTTTGTCACTTTCCAGAATTCCGTCCCCGTTCTCTATCCGGGAGAGAAAGGAAATTGGCTGACGGGATTGCCCATCGTAGGCGTATGTCTAATGAAAGTCCCATCTCGGACTGATGACCCACTAACAGCTTTGATCTTTTAGTGACCTGGGAGAGGTGTCGTTCTGGCGCAACAACCTTGTGAGCTTCCCGCTGCCCAGCTCGGGTATCTCTAGCTTTGGAGGCTGATTGCCCATTTCAGGTTGCGGCTTCAAAACGCCATAACCATTTATACATTGCCCTTAGGTCATCGATTCGTGTCTACAGCCCAGCTTATCCAAATCAGATCATCTCGCCCAATCTCTCCTACATCACCCTCACTTCTAGCTCTACCTCGACCGGACCTGGGTACATTGATTCTGCAGAACCTCATGCGATCAACTCGCTCACAGTTGGAGATCTTGGGTTTGAGGAAGTTCTTGTGAGCGCACACGACGATGGTGACGTCTGCGTATGGTACACAAGAGACCTAAGCAGATTGGCATTTCGATTGTCAGTGGGGGAGAGTGCTTGGGGCGTTGCATTGCATAAAGAGCGGAGATTGGTAGCTGTCAGCGCAAACAATCATTTAATCCATGTCTTTGAATTGGCAATAACGGACGATGGGGGTTGCCCGTGTCCGGAGGAGGATACGGATTCTGGCCTTACTCATAGGCATCGAAGGAGGAGAAGGAGAAAGCGCGGCTCATTTGGATATGGTGGGGAAGACGGCTTTGAGGGGGGGTGCAATCTGAATGGGAAACCTCTCTCTAGCAATGATGACGCTAGTAAGAAACATCGAAAGAAGACGTCCATGAAAAATAGAACCATCACAACACTGAAGGGGCATGGTTGCAATATACCTAACATATCCTTTCTTGACGATCCCACAGGGAGATGGCTTGTGGGTACCTCAATCGATGGGATGGTAATACTTTGGGATGTTATGACCGAGCGCCCGGTGGAGAAATGTAGACTCGGAATGGACAAGTAAGCATTTCCTACTATGAGTAGTATAAGTGAATCAAAGGCTAAGTATGATATAGTCGTGGTTGGTCCGCCCTCTTCCTAAAGCCCCAAGCCTTTAAACCGGTCTCCAATATATACGAGGCCCTAGGGAAGCCCGCCCCCGAGGAATCCCAAATATCCCCGGAGGGTCCTTCGAAAATATCCCTGAATGCCATAGGCATTAAAACGATATCTACAGACTACTACGACCCGGCGCCCGGCTCACAGGCACAATTGAGCAGGATGGCTAGAGCCTGGGACATTTCCCCCAACCCTAGAGTCCACATATCGCGCTTCTCACCAACAGCCGACTTTTCATACCCGCTCGCCATAGCCGACCCTGATTACGACGAGGATCAATACTCGGAAGAAGAGGAGGATGAAGATGGCGATTGGAGCGAAGGAAGTGAAGATGAAGAAGTTGAAGTCTTCTTTGGTCCTAGTGGTGCTGCCGTTGAACTTCTTACTACTGGCAGCTCTGAGAGCGGGAGCAGTCACCACACCTTTAGTACGGATACCAGTTCCGACGACGGCAGCGGACATCATTCTTATCAAGGCTCGGATACAATCCTTAACCCGCGCTCCTCCTTAAACTTCTACGGCCCCGTCCAATTCATAGAACTCGCCCAGGGCCCCGACTCCCCATCCTCCACTTCTTCATCCTCATTCTCCCACCCCATCCAATCCCCGATAACCACAACCACGAACCCAACCAAGCGCACACGTCCCTCTTCCGGATACCTCACTAAATCTCACAATTCAACCTCCTCCAACTCTGGCTACACCTCCTCAACCTCCTCCAACTCCACCTCTACGGACACAGACTCGGAAGAAGAAGCCCCGGTCCAACCCCCCACATCCCTAATATTCTCGACAACAGAGCGCAACGCCCACCTCCTCACGGTCACTTCCTCCCTCTCCCCCATCGTGCTCTGCCGTTCGCCCCTGCGCGCTTCCCCGCCGGGTTCATCCAACCGGCACCGGTACGCCGCTAACATCGACCGCCTCAACCTCTGCCACGCCATACCGGAACTATCTCTCGTCATCGCTGCCTCCCAAAAAGGCCGCATCGCAGTGTTCAGGCTGACGCGCATGGGGGACGAGTACTTCATGCGCCTAGACGACATACTGCCCCGGGAGTCAGAATGCCCGGGCGATATCGCTCCGGGCGGGAGCACGGCCCTATTGGGTGTCGCCGTGGGGCCGATCCAAGGCCGGGAGGTGGGTAGCTCGGTTCGCCGGAGGCGCGGCGGGTGGAGGGGCAACGAACGGCGGCGGAGGTACAGGCTTATGTGCGTGTTTGTCGACGGGCGAGTGCTCAGCTATGAGATTGGGCGGGAGGGTGCCCTCGAACGCGCTGTGGAAGGAGGCGGAGGTGGGATGGGAATGGGGATGGGAGTCGGAGGGTTAGGGGGGTTTGTCATGGTTTAGCCTCTTGCTCTACTTTGTGTTCTACTTTTCTTATTCTTGGCATTTCTTCCTCCCCCCTTCCCTTCGCTTCTTGTTGAATCCTTAATCTTATTCATGTTTCCCATGTTTACACGCTTTAAACTCTAAACGAACATTACTTCTTGTCAGTATCGTAGGGTAGCAGATGGTTGCGCTGTTTTCTTCTTCTAATTCACATTATCCCTTCTTTCTCACATGTTTCCTCTTCTTCACTCTTTCTCATCATCATCACGGCTACATTGCGCGCGCGGTGGGGGAATTGCATGGAACGGTCTGGTCTAGTCTTCTCGGTCTTGTCATGTCATTTTGAGAATGTAGAAAACAAAAAAAAAAAAAGCATTTGTCTCCAATTTTCTACTCACCCACCTATTTATAAAAGCACGTTGTCCATGTCCTTTCCATTCCCGCGGTGCGATAGCGAAAGTACGTCAATGACACCCGACACAGGGATCAGCGCGCCACGAGCGCGGGGGGGGGGGGGGGGGCGCGCCCCCCCCCGCGGCCGGGGGGGGGGGGGGGGGGGGGGTGGAGGGGGGGGGGGGGGGGGGGAG
>Ga0307507_10010941_pt1 | contig 11557 bp, 21 predicted proteins | sample 7_EM_MG_FD_207223 | JGI IMG/M metagenome (GOLD analysis project Ga0307507, IMG submission 207223) | Populus trichocarpa ectomycorrhiza microbial communities from riparian zone in the Pacific Northwest, United States - 7_EM | ecosystem: Host-associated > Plants > Roots > Unclassified | place...
GTGCGAGGTGCTTCCACAGCGTATAGCTAGCTGGGTAGATGATGGAATAGAGCCTGTATGTACGACATGTGATGTGTGTATCTACTGTGCACGTGACCACGCTCTGGAGGGGGAATCCCCTATTCCACCACTTGATGCAGCTTTATGGAGTTCACTGTTCTGATGACAAGTCGGTTGCAAGCCGCATATTTGAGAACATGAGATCGAGTTTGTGCCGCTATCTCGGTTTCGTGATCTCTATCAATGATGAACATAGTGAGGCTTCCATGTTTCTCTCTCCACTTTCAACTTTTAATATCTTCGTCAGATGCGAGGGCATCCCCATTGATCTCATCCCAGGTCCACCAATTAAGCGCCTTGCTCAACGCCATATCTACCTTGGTATGGACGCCATTGCCGCTCGCGATCTAGGATTCGCGATGGCCAGGAAAGCAACTACATCTTCCCTCGGACGAATGGAAACACAAACTTCCAAGTTCCTTGCAATCGGGCACTACACCAGTACCATCAGCAAAACGATCACCATCCCCGAATTACCGTAAATGAGATAACAGTCGTGGCGAGGGGTATAGTCAAGGCTACAAAAGGATGCGGGCCGCGTCACCTGCGAGGGGAAGTGCACCTCCAGAGCAAGAACAAGGATCAAGATGGGATGGTCCACCTCGACAGCGATTGTCGCCACCGCTGCCAGCTCCCCCTCCAAGCATGGGGAGGGAGGGAAGGGGACGGCCACCATTGCCTCCCCCACGTGCACACCAAATGGATTGAGAAGAGGAGAAGCCACGCGGCTGCTTGTTGCCGCCTGTGCTATTGCGGCTCTTTGGGGAGTTGCCAATGCCTACCCCATTTGATGGTGAGCCTTCACTTCAAACTGTTCCATGCGGTTGAGACTGATGGTATTCTTGCCATTGCTTAGGCCCGGTGTTTAGGACAGACGATTTGATGAAGTTGTTCGGGATTGCAGCCATCCCAAGCAGAAACAGGGTGAAGCTGCCACCGCCCTTTCAAGTTTTCTTTGACATAAATTACTATGCATTTGCAACTTGGGTTTTTCCTGATAGAGGAACTTTAAGTAATTGGTTTGTAGGATATGCTGATCATCTGGTGTCGTAATGAGGTAGCCGTGGACAGCATCGTCCGGAAACAGCGGAAATCAAGCAAAAAGCCAGCTGGTTAAGAACTCCAAAAACACTATCACTGGTTTCCGAAATTTACTTCGCAAAAAGTATGTCGTTTTGGGGTCCATTCAGTTCTGCATCCCACTCAAGATCTCACAAATTCTCTGAAATCCCTCAGCCACGACCAACCACCTCTACCTATAATTCAGCACCCGGATAACGTCGACGAACCGGCCGACAAGGTCGAAATTCTCCAGCTTCGGCCTGCCCACAAGCAACGTGGCATCCCAGCTGAACACCCCTGCTGCCTTATATGCCCCCGCTCCTCGCACAGAACCTATACCCGCCGAGCGCATCCTCAGTGTCTCCGAGGTAACAACCATCTTCAAATCCGCCGAAGACTTCGTGAGCAAAAAATCCAAGGCACCGCCACCACCGCCCCAGCCTGGTTCTTCGATATCCAACACGCCGCGCTCAAAAAAGCTGCTTCGGATGTGGGGGTTAATATCCTGCAGCTGCTGGGCGAAGCAGGAGCCGCTGCGGCCACGACAACCGCAGGTGTCTGGAGTACAGATCTCCCGGCCGACCGCGCCCAACTCGTTGTTGACCTCGCTCCTCCTCCCGCTCCGTCTCTCTCTTATCCACCCGCGAAGGCCTCATCTACGTTCTTGTTTCCTCCTCCATCGCTACGATAGGCGGACATTAAATCGACAACAAGTTGATCAAGTTCTTCGCTGCCGGCTTTACGGAAAAGGCCAAAGCGCCTCTTGCAGTGTGCCCGTCTACCGATATCCAAGACAAACGAGCGGAAGCCTAACTCCGACCAGCCATTGGGCGCACAAAGAGGACCATCAGTGCCCCCGCAGGGGCTGCGACGAACCGCTCAAAGATGGTCTGGGCTGCCCAGGCTCCACCAACCGCATGCGCTTCGACATGGCTGCCAGCGCCGCCTACCCCCAGCCTCCGCAGATTCTGTTGTTGCTCTGCTCGCCTCAGCCGCCATCGCCTACGAAGCTGACGTAAACGTCTACGCCGGTGGCACCACGTGTCTGCCTGGGCTTGACGTGTGTATCTGCCTCGGGGAAGGTTTCAATGAGATTGAGACCCCGTGCTCTCGCGGTAGCGTAGTAGGCAGAGGTGCAGGAGATCCCACAACTGATCTCTTCTACCAGCGAAGATGGCTGGAAGCATTCACAAGGCCAACCACGTGAGAGCCACAGCGCAGCCGCTGAGGGTTCTCCTACCTGACCCCGCTGCGGAAAAGAATGGCAACAGGCCTTGGGTGCCCGTGGTTCAAAAGGAGACTGCCCTCCCTGGGCGCAGAGCAGTGCCATTGGCCACCGGCCTTACGGAGGGGCCGAGGGTTTGCCTTGGAGGTGTATGAAATTAAGGACGCTATCCGGGTCAAGAGGGTGCAGCCGCCTATAGATGGTGAAAACGGGGAGGAGGAGGAAGAGATTGAAATCAAGCACAAGACTGCTGCCAACCCTGCACTTCTCGAGTTGGAGGCGCTTCTTGGGATCAAGACTAAAGGGCAAGGCCCTCAAACGGGAAAGTGGACCACGGTGGTTGAAACGCTGAGGTATAATCCGCTAATGGGAATTTGGAGGCTGATGTGAAGGAGGTTGATAAGGATGGCGCCAGTGGTTAACTTAGAGCACGACCTCAAGTTATTGTAAAAATGAGAATCACGCAACAGGAGTGCGGGGCTGGCTGCAGTTGCTTCACATGCGGCGTCCAAGCTGAACTGGTGAAGATGGTGGGCTGGGTTGGGGGTACTTCAGAAAAGAGGAAGGTTGCGAGAAGGGTGGGTTTTCCGTTGGAGAGGGTTTGAAGGACGGCTTTCCGTCGTTGGGGTAGCCGCAGGTAGGGGGTGTATGTGTATTGGAAAGACGGGATATATACTGCTGCACTGCCTCAAGGTATGCCAGCGCGCCTTTCTGCCGCTTCATGTTTCAGATTGTCGCCACGCTGTTTGCAAGTTAAGACCCCGTCAAGTACGGAAGGCAGGGCGCGGAACCCACCTGCCAAGAGCAGCTTTCTTCAGCCTGGGTAGCCAATGGTGTGCCACCACTGCAGGACCCAAATACGTGGGGTGGCAGCTGACCATGCAGGGCCTTGGCCTTAAAGCTTACATGCCTGTGCGGCACGCTCGCTGGCGCTCGGCTAAACCAAAGCGACAGACGAGACGCGCTGCATTGCTGCACAGTGCCAACAGCGTGAAAGGCAAAAAAATAATCTTCAACCTTTACCTTTGTTTGTTCTGGCACTTTCGTGTGGTTTGTTTGTGCCTTTCTTACGCAAGTCCCAACCTCATGGGTAATCCAGCCATAGCTAAGCTGTGCCGGCACCTCGTCGACTTTGTTGCGCATGACAAAGAAGCACTACATTTATTTTCCAACGCTGGAACCAGTCCAGGCCGCTTAGCTTTCCTTGCATGCATCCATCACATTGTCACCAACACCGAGTTCCGAATCAACAAGGTTAGTATTCACACCTTGTGCCAATGCCTAGAACTAACTTTTTCATAAAAAAGGACCCCACTGGTGTCGACTGGTTGGCTCGCCTTGGTGATGCTTGTGCCGCACCCGGTTCAAATGTTCCCGATCAATTGAAGCAGGCTAACGACGATCGCCAGAAACAACTAGGCCGGCGCAAATCTTCCAAAAAACGCTTTAGCCAATCACTTGGCTTCACAGCCCGCGCCCGCGCTGCCAGTGCCACAAAAATTGCTAAGCTTCCGCAAACCTTCTTAAAAAGGTTCACGAACAAAAAGGCGTACCCACCGCTGAAGACCTGGGTTTACGAAACCCCTTCGATTGGAAATCGCTGGAAGAAACATTTAACTTCTGGTCGAAGAGCTGACAAGCGGAAGCCATATCTCCCGATGATGCAAGTAGACCCCAAGCGCCTTGCATGTGATGTTGGGGTAGGCGAGAGTGGTGCATTTCATGATGCCGGTGATGGTCATCTATTTTGCTTGGTAGTTCGAGAGTTTTCTCCCAATGGGGATGTTTGTTCTGCTGTTGACAAAATCGTTCGGGAGGCAGTTTCTGAAAGGCGGAATGTTCGGGTGTGTCGTTTCTCCTTTTTTCCCCCTTAAGTGCCATTTTCATTCAACTTTTTTTAGAAAGAAGATCCTGGGAGCCTTGTACAAGTAGGCTATTCCGCAGGATCTCGCAGTGCCCCACAATTTGATTGGGTTCGAAACATAACAAGTCGAAAGCTGCCCAAGGGTGTCGTCGATGAGATGGACTACCGGTCCAGCTCCATCTTCGCTCTATTTTGGAATCTCTGCCGCGACCTCTTGCCTCAAGAAATAATGGACGACTTCGATAATTTTTTCGATCAATTTAATATAGTGCGGATGTGTTCGGCAAAAGATGCTGCAAAAGACTTTATTTCAAAAAACACAACTCATGGTGACTATGTTGTTCAAGTTGGCGAGACTGAGTTCGTATTCAGTAATGCTGAAATGGCACCACCTGCTGGTGTCTGTGGACAAAATTATGCCCGGTAACGATATTTTCTCTCCCCCTCTGCTTTTGAAGAAACTGATGGCAAGCCAGTTCAATGCATTTTGAACACCAACCTCACAGATTCGCCATCGCTTGGACAGTTCGAAGAGACCATCCTCCTGATGCAGGTGGCCATTTCTATATAGGTTCATACCGCATGCGAATTCAGGCGGCCCCCAACACTCTTGTTGTTTGGATTCCAACAGACGTACATGGTACCAGCCTTCAAGATCTTGATCCGAAAGATGAGGATCCAGAATTCATTCAAACAGGCATCGCGATTGTGACTCCTAATCGCCTACCCTCTGTATGGACCAAGTTTTGCGACAGTGAAATGAAGTATCAGGAAATGGTTAGCAGTATAATCAAGGATTTGGGAGATGAGGAGGAAGCTTCCTAGTCGTAAATCCCATAATGCACTTGTCCAAACTGATTGTCTAGTTTGATTATTTCCTCCTTAATCGTCATAAGTAGCCCCATCCGAATAGTTAAGAAAGTGACATCAATGTCACACGACGCTTTGCCGACTCATCGCCCAGCCGTATGGGCATGGAACGTTGCAGCAACGCGAGTGTTGTCAACAGCTGGCCATCCCTCCACACTCATATGAGGCCAACCTTCCAGGACGCTTGCCGCCACTTTAGAACTTGAAATCCCGCCACATGGTAGGAGAGGACTTTTACAACCCTCAGGGAGAAAATCAGTACGAGAGTCTACTACGAGATCGGCATCCACAATCTTCATTCCATCATTGACCTCAAACGCTGGGCACAGTGGGCAGCCTATTTGGTGGTCGTCACTATTTGGCCCCCAGTAAAAAAAAACACCTTGAAAAGCTGCATCGCGGAGTGCAAGTCACCATAACAAACCACACTGCATGTCAATGCATAATAGCCATGACCGCCTTTCCCTCTATCCCCCTCCCACAATCTAGTGGAAAAACCGCACCATGAATCTCCTCCTCCGGATCCAACTAACCTCCGTCGCCCCACCCTCCCTCAACGACGAAACCCACTGCTACTCCCTCCCGTACGGCGCTCTCGGGTTCACCTCCCGCATCCTCACATACTACACCATCCTCTGCCTCTGGTTCGGCCACAAGCCCCTTTGGCCTTTCTCCTGCATCCGTTTTTCACAGCTCGACTTGGTGTTGGGGACGGTTGGGTTGGGAGTGACGACGGCAGTGTCGATAGTGATGATCTTGAGGTGTAGGAATGCGTGGCAGTTATTGGTTATTGCCGTGTGGATATGTTATTATTGAATGGGATTACGGCTGTTCATGTGGCGGTCCCAATTAAGAGGTGGGTGGGGAGGTTGTTGGGGGTGAGATGAGGAGACCAATATTGTTCTCTGACGGAAAGGACGAAAAGCAAATGGTGGTGGGTGTTACGCCCGTTCAGACTTCACCTTCGAGGGGCCCAGGAGAACAACAAGAACCCATTCTCGTACTCCCCTTAGATTTGGCTTCGTGGTGGATACTCCTCTGTTCGTACCCTTCCTCTTCTTCCTCGCCACTCACCCATTCCCTTGCAGACAACCCAGGAATGCTCGCAGGCGTAATCGGTCTCATGTCCCTAATCCACAATTTCGGCCATGGGCGGCATACCTAAACTAACAGCAGGCTTCCACGGCATCGTCGGCGTTGGTATAATCACCTACCTACTTGGGACCTTCTACATCTACTTCCACCTTGGATCCCCGGGGATCGTATACAGGATTGCTGTAGGGGGTTTAGTATGGGGCTTGGCGGCGTTTGGGATCCTGGCGGTATTTTATAGCGAATGGGCGTCGGGTATGATGGCGGGGAATATTTCTGGGTTGCCGAGTGGCGATGTCGCTGCGTTGTATTGGTCGTATTTTGTGGAGAAGAGGTTGCCCATGCTCAGTTTGTACTATGCGTCGGCTAACAATTTATTGCTTCTTTTCTTATACCCTCGCAAATATGGAAGCGGATAATAATCCTTGCGATTTCGATACCCAAATCCAAGAATTGCTCATGGACTATTACAAGGCGCACACGAACCACGGCGACGCCTACAGGCACACCTATGATTTAGATCTGTTTTAACAGCAATAAATGAGAGTATAGCAATATGCAACAGAGAGCAAAATGGCAGAGATAAAGACCAATCTGGAAAAACTTGGTTGGAACCTCATGAAACGTCGATCATGATTCGGCCTTCTCGCCCACAAAAGCGCAAATCGATCTACATAGATCTTGGGAATCGGTGGGGTTTACTGCCAGACCATTTATAGAAGAGTTGTCATTTTTCATTAAGGTGGATCTCCAACATCGCCAGTCTGGCTCCTCCCCAGGGGCTTCGGGCCGCGAGACACCAGCAAGATGGCCCCGCATGCTAATACGGTCCGTCATGTCGCTGCGTTCAAAGTCAAAAGGGTGATCAGAAACTCGAATTGCCCACTCACTTTTCCCAATCATGCCAGTCCGCGTCAAAGAAATCATGAGGGCAAGGATCAGTTGAAGCATGCTGGTCAGAGGGAAGGTATCGCTTTGTACTAAGTAATGATGGATCGTCATGGTACATTTTCGCATATTCTTCCCAGATGGCGTCTTGACAGGCTTGTACAGTGTGGAATGTCTTGGTTAGGTGCTTAGTTGCCCCAAATGATGTGCTAGGTTGGGCATCGAGCTGGGCCGAAGGAATACACAATCTGTCTGCCTTCGTCGACCTTGATGATGAGGATGACTTAGTAAAGTCATTCGTAGTTTCAATTGGGGAGCGGTCCCGCTATTCGTAGGAAGGGGTACTTGAAAGAGTGGGAGCGTCTGTACGTTGACAAAACAGCTCGAGATGTAAAATGGGAGACTCGGAACAGAGAGAAGCTTTGACGAAATAAATCGATGGGAAAGCATGGCTTCCCACGCAGCTTTTAAGAGTGTAACATCTTGTGGATGTTTAACCTCCTTGGATGTCGTGGAGTCGGCACTAGAAATAAGGGTGCTGCTGGAGGATAGTTGATCGGCGGCTAGCTGGGCCATGAGCTTTCTTTTCGGATCATCAAGTTTCAAAGTGTTGTATAGTTTGCCAGCTGTCCCACTTGCCGAGATGGTGCGCCATCGCTCTTCAGGTGAGTCAGGGCATAGAGGTGATGAGCTTGAGCATGAATGATGAAGCCACTGAACGAAGGGAAGATGCTTGTGACAGATGCGACGGTTGCCGAGGTGGGAAAGTTGAGCAAGGAAATATGAGATCTTCTTCTACAATCTTGAAGCATATGTTAGCAAATGGATGGCCAAAGCAGGCTTCGTAACACGATTAACTTCCTAAACGGTGGATGCGAATGACTGCAAAAGGCAAAAAGCAACCCATTAACAATACCTCCAGGAGATATTGCACTGCTCGGCCATCGGTAAGAAGGACAGCCGGTATTACTATGCTCGAGCTCACCTCGTCTTCTGGCACACCAAAACCAATGCCAACAATGCGGACATAATCAAAGAGTCGCGGAGGGAAGGGAAGGCCATCTAGACTGAAAAGCCGCTCTGTCAACAGGAATTCTTCGGGAGAAACGAATTCTTACAAATTTCCTTGATTCCAGCACACGCGTCGCTCACGTTCCTTACCGATTTTGTGAATCTTCGGGCACAGCTGCAACATATCAAAGCCAGTAATTTTGCTGTTCTAGACAATATGGTTCAGACAAGTGAGCGATAGCGTGCATATGTTCAATGGACAAGTCAGGAAAGAAGCGGACAAGCAGTGCCGCTCGATTTCTGTTGTGCCCCCGACTTGTCAGGTCAGTCAAAAGAGTTCTCTTCCGCTGATTCAGCTGAGGTGGGTAAGTCTAGTAAGTCTGGGGCAAGTTACTTGGAAGAGGTTTGCAAAATTATACGTGCAAGTCCATACACCCTAAATTGCCATTGAACTCCGGAAAAACCCATCCTCATTCCCAGTCAATAATAGTGACCTCAGCCTCGAATACTAACCGTGGCTGATCCTCTTGAGTCTCGAGGCAAGAAGCGCTGACGCCCATCGATTTCATTAACAGACAGGGTGTCCCCCCTCTGAACAATTTAAGTCCCGAAAAAGCGAAATTCTGGCCATCCACAGATAAACGACTGGGCCAAGTGAGGTGTTGAAGCCGGTTATTTAGGAAATAGATCCTACTGCTCGTCATGTAGTACCTGTCGTCCACGCGACACATCAGAACAAGGTCTGTCGACAACCCATCAGGAAAATGACACCTCGTCTGATCTGTCTGATCTGTCTTGCCCCAGGCACATAAGACGACATCAGACAGATTTGATGAATCTTACTAAAGCTATGTACCTTTCGGTACAAGGCACGAATGTCTGGCACAAGCCAGTTAAGAGACCCCAGACAGCCAGGCATCGCCGTCTGGTGTCAGACACCACAATCTTATTCCAGTTGAGAAGACATTTTTCAGGCAGTTCCAGATGGTTTCATTAGGTTCATCAATATAGCTTGTTTATTGTCACATAGTACACTATTACAGGGATGTACATAGATGAAGCTATGTAGGTGACTACTTACTACCCATGAGAATACCAGCAAACATCCACATGGAGGAGGCCATTGGTCGAGGGAGGGGGGAGACTGTTCGTCGAAGGCAGGAGGGTGTTCTACCTAACATACATAACACATGGAGGCTGTTTGTCAGGAGGCCGTTTGTTGGGAGGAGGCCGTTTGTCGAGAGAGAGGCTGTTTGTCGAGAGAGGCCATTTGTCGAGAAAGGCCGTTTCTCGAGAGGCTGTTTGTTGAGGGAGGAGGCCGTAGAGGTGAGACCGTTCGTCGAAGGCTGCTCTTCCTAACACATAAAACACACAGGAGGCCGTTCGTCGAGAGGTGCCGTTGGGAGGGAGGAGACCGTTAGTCGAGGAAGGGAGGAGACCGTTAGTCGAGGGAGGGAGGAGACCGTTCATCGAGAGAGGCCGTTCGTCGAGAGGCCGTTGAGGGAGGGAGGAGACCGTTAGTTGAGGGAGGGAGGAGACCGTTCGTCGAGAGAGGCCATTCGTCGAGGAAGGGAGGAGGCCGTTTGTCGAGAGGCCATTTGTCGAGAGGCCGTTTGTCGAGAGGAGGCCGTTTGTCGAGAGGAGGCTGTTCGTCGAGAGGAGGCTGTTCGTCGAGAGGAGGCCATTCTTCGAGAGAGGGAGGAGACTGTTAGTTGAGGGAGGGAGGAGACCGTTCGTCGAGGGAGGGAGGAGACCGTTTGTTGAGGGAGGCCGTTCATTAAGAGGCCGTTCGTCGAGGGAGGAGGCCGTTTGTCGAGAGGAGGCCATTTATCGAGGGAGGGAGGCCATCCATTGAGGGGGGGATGTGGTTTGTCGGGAGGAGGCCGTTCGTCAAGAGAGGAGGCCGTTCGCCGAGGGGGGAAGGAGACCGTTCATCGAGGGAGGGAGTTTGTTGAGAGATGCTCGTCGATGTGGTGGGAAGGAAGAACAATGAATTTCCGCATTGGGAAATTCAAGATTCAACATGATCGCACGATGTCGGAGTTTGAACGGACTTCAATGAATTGCGGCTCACGACTCATCAGGAAAATGACACATTGCCTTATTGAGCTTACTTGCACTTGTTTGGCTTACATGAGTCTTATGTCTGGATTGGGCCTTACACGGCCTTACAAATGATCTCCGTGTCTGATGGGCCAGACAGATTCAGACGTAAGACAGCGTAAGACAGTCAGACCGTTTCAGACAACCTAAGACTATTTCAGACACTTCATCAGGAGTCACCATGAATACCCAATATCTATCTGGTAGACCAACCAAGTTACATAATACAATGAATTCTGGGTCAGAACAATTTTAAAAGTAAAGAAAGAATTGTAACTAAGAATGTATTAAAAATAAAAACAAAGGTACATGACAGAAACAAATCCCGTGGATATGGCCCACCTCGAATGCCATGCATTCAACAGGCTTACCTTGGCACATTCGAGTGACCGTTGTGGAATGTGGACGTTGAATGTTGAATGGACAGGCTGATGTACACTCGAAAATTTGTCGTCAAGTCCGTTGAAACTCCGACGCCATGTGACCATGTTGAATTCCCAACACGGAATTTCATTGTTCTTCCTTCCCACCACATCGATGAGATGTCCCGCCTGTAAGCATCCCTCCTTCCCTCACAACATCGCTGATAACAGCTCAATACCAGGCAGCCGAGGGTCACAAGGATGCAAGGTGAGCACCTACCATCCCCATTCCCCACGCTCACTGACCATCCATCCCGAATCCAACAAGATGAATGCCGCAAAGCGGTGTAAATGATTTTGCCGACGCACTGACGTGAGAGGGGCAGTTCCCCGGTGAGTATTGTCTTCCACACTTTTTCTCAGAGGCGCTTATTTCTTACCCCGTCAAGCAAGCCAACGTCCTCGATGATTGGAACGACTTCCACCCACTCCTTTCGCCGGACGCAGCCAGCAGATCGTCCTCGACGACTAATGACCACTCTAGGCCACTCATGCATGCCGTTTTGTGAGGAACAACAACAACAGGATGGGAATATCACCCAACGGACATGGCAAATAAGCTGTCTCGAACGGGGTGGCACGGATAATGCTGCATACAAGGTACGCGACCATTGATGGTCTAGTGAATGGCAAACGACCCAAACTTACCAATCAAGCAGACGAGCTAAGGCATTCTTCCAACGCAGACATCACCAACACTAACGCGTTCAACCTCAAATTCATCCAGCTTGCCACCAGGTCCAACAACACTGCCTCGCTAAAGTCGATCACGTGCCTGCCACGGCGATCTTGGTCGCATCCCACGTCACCGACAAGGGACGTCCAAGACCTACGAGCGGCTCGAAGACCTGCTCAAAGAGGCCCTATGCATGGCTATTCCCTGCCCCCATCGCCGTCGCCGTTTCTGCATTGTTGATGCTGATGATGATTAGCTGTGATGTATGTAGCGTATTTTCTTTG
>Ga0307507_10010942_pt1 | contig 11557 bp, 1 predicted proteins | sample 7_EM_MG_FD_207223 | JGI IMG/M metagenome (GOLD analysis project Ga0307507, IMG submission 207223) | Populus trichocarpa ectomycorrhiza microbial communities from riparian zone in the Pacific Northwest, United States - 7_EM | ecosystem: Host-associated > Plants > Roots > Unclassified | place...
CGTGGTTGATACAAAGACATTGGATGAAGAAGAAGAGTCTTCGTGTGCCAGGTACGGGTATAAATAGGGGTTGTAGGGGAACGTGCGCAGGTGTCTCGGGACGAACGTGAGCACGGGTCAAGAACGTTAAAGACGCGCAGAGACGTGAGAACGAGTGAGTCCCATGACACTGACTCCTTACACACCTACGCGTGGAGCCTAGAAGACGGAGATGTGTAGTAATACTTATAGTCTTAATGTGGTTGTAGGTGCAAGCAGCGCACAGCGTTAGTTAAGGTAGATAAAGTGGGCACTTTACCTCAGTAAGCTTAGATATAATTTCGGTTTATCTCGTTCCCAGACCTTCTACCAAGGTTTTACCATCACGCTAAACTGTACGCCGTCTAATCTTTAATTTGAATTATGCGGGGTTTTATAGCCTATATATACCTACTTTAAGCTTTATTATATTAACATTTATAACTCTCTAAGCTATTTCTAATGGCTAGAATAACTAAATCAAACCTGGCGAAGAAGACTACGGCGTCCAATTTGTCCAATTCGACTCCGTTATTGCATTGTCGCGCGTGACGTGACCGAATAGGAGGTAAACAAGGGGAGATTTGGATAGGACGGCAGCGTTAATATAGGAGTAATTGAATGGTTAGGAATACGTAAAGCAGATTTATAGGCAATTTATTAGCTAGGTTGCAGCCCTTTTATTATAAATATTAGGGTAGGGGGCTAAACGGTGAATTGGCGATGGTTGACGGCTCTATAATCGGTGCTTTAACGACGATTTTTAAATCAAAATGCAGCAACGTCTACCGGGCCGATTTTAATCATTTTTACAGCGTTCGATTACGATTATCCAATATTTTGGTTCGGAGGAGCGGAGTTTTGGGTCCTAGCTAATTAAACTCCATTTAGGCTCCACCAAAATAATATCTAAGGCTATTTCGCAAGATTTGTTAAGCATATCGACCTATTTTATGATTTTCCCTATATAAATCGATAAATAGCTCCACAATGGTGGCTAAAAACGCTTCCAAAAGTTTATCAATTAGAGAGACGTAATATTTGTATATAGAGAGGTGCTGCCAAAAATCCGCAATAAAACACTACAAAGTCTATACCGCTTTCCTAATTGGGACAACTAGCTAAAAGCGTAATAGTTAGCGTGGGGAAGGTAAAACAAAATGAACTATTAGACTAGTAATACACGAGTGACCTTTACGCCTATTAGTTTTTACGCCTATATAACTTTATATGCTCTTAAAGTCTTTAGATACTAAACCCTTGCTAGTGGATTGTTTACAACCAAATATAGGGCATTTGTAAAGAGTTCTTTATAAACAAAACTCTTGGCTAGGAGCTTGTTTACAGTTAATATTAGGGCAATAATAGGAATTAGAGCTGTGGACTATTACTATATAATTCTAAAGACTATCTTTGCAAGATAACCCTCTTCTAGTAGGTATGCTGTAGTGGAATTGAAGAGAGCTATAAGCCCTCTTTTTATATATAGAAAGAGCTTCTTTGGTACTCTAGTTATAACCTTAAACTACTTATCTAATGGATGTCAGCTGTAAGCCTTATCTGCTTTAAAAGATCTGGTATGGGAGTGGTCGTGTATATATAAGGACAGCATAGCCACTAAAAATGCCAATAAACGGCTTCTTATGCATAAGGCTGCCCTAGATTCTCCACCCTGGCGCGTAGCAATACATTTTACAGACTTGAAACGGCAATACCTTATACATGCTGTAGATGCTGTAATTGGTATACGTAGATAAAAGGGTGCCCCTAATATAGGCGCTTTTGCGCATAAAGCTGGCGTATATACCTTTAAAATGGTAATTACGCATCAAATAGGTGTTACTACTTATAATAAGAGATAAGGTCTTAGTTAACTAGTATACCAAAGGGTATCTAAGGCTTGCAGCGTTTTACAACAGCGATCCTAATTTCTGCGTGTTCTGACAGTTTGGGATGCTCTAAAACCGACTTCTATTATACAGACAACATAAGCTGGTGGTTTTGGAAAAACGTCTATTTAATATAGACAACACCAATAGCAAAAAAACGAGTATAGAATTTAGTTAATACGTAGAGATAAGGCAGATAAGTAATCGGAAAGATTTCTGCCACTATATAGCTTTAAGGCAGGGTTTCTTAAAGCAGTAAACGCAGCGTCAATTGTTACATAATGTTGCAGATTGTCTCGTAGGCTGATTTAAACGGAAGGATGCATTGAAACTGCGAAGTATGCCTTCAAATTAGCTCCTATCTACGTCAATAGATAGGCCTGACAAGCTTTATAGACTAGGGTGACATTATACGCGTGGACCAAAGCAGCACGAATAAAGCCTAAATAATCCCCATAGTAAATAGACGGTAGTTAAGCCTGCGTATCCGCTCTCCAACACGGCAATTACCACCTCTTATAGATCTCTGCCTACCTAAATCCCCTCCCTACTAGCATTAAAATGTGCTAATGCGTGCAAATAACTTAATAACTCAATAATTCACTCCGCTAATATTAACTCTTAATCCTGCTGAGTTGTTATAAATAGGGATCTGTTCCCGCGTACTACCCTAGTTTACCTACTTACCCTACCAGCTCTCCCTATCCATAGCTAGGCCACCCGCCCATTTATACTAATACTCCGCCCGCCTTATCTCCATATGTCACTCAATACCGCACTACTGCTGCAGCTGGACGTACTAGGGAAATAAGAACGGGAGTTAAGAGTTAAGACTTCTTACCCCGCTTAGATTAAGATATACAAGAATAACCAATATATCTCTTACTAACTCTATGCCCAAACTAATAAACAACCATATTATAGATTTATAAGAGACCAGAGTTCGAGAAGAATAATAAGGAATTATAATAATATAGCATCTTACTAGGAGTATCTAGCAGTTTTACCGTCTAGTAAAGACTACTGCTAGTTATTCCGTAAAAGCTTCTAGTGTAAAATGCCTACGTCCTATCTCCTACAATTTCTCTATCCTTTTTCTTTGCTCTATCTCTTCTTCTCTTTATTATAATACTATAGCTAACAGGAGTGCCTAATAGGGTCCTAGAAGCCGCTGCTTAACCACTAGCCCTCGCCACCTACTTTATTGTTAATTCCTATTATTCTTAGAGCGAAGCCAGCTACTTATCCTAAAGACGTCTAGAGTACTAAAAGCGACTTACTTATGGGACTACCTAGAACATATCTATTATGGTAACTGCTGGCACCAGCGCCATTATTCCGCGCTTTATTTTAATTGTCTCTATAGCGGAAGACATGCTATAGGCACCACTAGACCACCCAATTTTCTTTATTAGGTCCACTTCGATAGGACCTATAGTTATAGTAGACTTTTATTAATAGGCTAGCACCCTAATATATGTTTAGGATCTCTTTATATTTAGCCGTCTCTAACAGATTATCCCATAAGTATAGTAGCTAGATAGCTGGGTTTAATCTGCACTACTTAACAAGATTATCGCGGCTAAGGCTAAGGCGATCTCTACTAGCGGACGCTTCTTCCTAAAAAGAAAAGATTACACTAGGATTAATAGCTTTTCACAACTATCTACATACATATACCCTTATTTTATTGTAAATCGCCCTATAGTTAGGATTCTGCTTAAACAGGGCTAGTCTCTTAAAGAGCCTCTCCTTAGGAGCACTTATGGGCAGCCTAATACCTATTATTCTTGTACAATATGGTCGTTCTTTGGACCCTAATGCGGATATAGGCTAATGGGATAGATAGTTATAATCTATTAGCTAAGAATGTTATTTAATTCTTATAGGTAGCCTTAAACAGATAACAAGTAGACGAGGCGGCCGCTTGCCCCAAATTATATAACTAGAAGGCCTACCCTCCTACCCTACTACTATGTTAATTAGAATATTAAAGAATAAAGACTCTGTCTATTAAATATGGCTCTAGGGCCTTTATATATAAGGAAGGTATAGGCGGTAGAAAGGGGGGGTAGGTAATAGGTAACTAAAACAAAGTAAGATAACTTAATTTAGGTCGACACGCCCAAAGCGTTATTAACCCACGGTTTAGGATAATAGCTATTATTTGTCGCCTAATGGCAAAGAGCAGGCCTCTTCTTTCTCTACAAACTTACCCCAAAAATTCTCGTCACCAATATTACACTTAACATAATGACAGTGATATAAAAGGTTAGGTTAGGTTTTAAAAATAAGGTCGAAACTGATCCAAAATTTGGATTTAAGGCTCTAAACCGGTTATATAACCGGTTAAACCAGATTAACTAGATAGAATATATAGATTTTAGAGCAATATAATGTATAAAGTGATAGAGGCGCTTAAGGGAGGCACAGAGAAGTTATATAAAGAAAATAGTATATAGAGAGCCTATAAAGCTTGTAATACGTTAGTAGTGATACCAGCAAGTGAATTACGACGTCGTACTTACTATCGCGAGTCTTGGCATGGTGTTAAGCGACGATCAGTCGTCAACCACCGTATATTTAACACTATTGTCGTCTAAATCGTCCTTATCTTCCTCTTTATCCTCCTCCTCCTTTTCCTCCTCCTTCTCCTCCTTCTTATCCTTATCTTTATCCTTATCTTCCTTCTTATCTTCCGGCTCATAAGCTTAGTGCTATTATTAACGAGAAATAAGCAAATTTTCCAAGGAAAATTTCTGAAATTGCCGACTTACAGCCGGCAATTTGCAGTTCCTTGGAAAAGTTCACTTATTTCTCGCGCCTGCGGCGGGCTTTTATCCTTTGGGGACGAAGTCCTTTTAGGAATAAAGTCCTTTTAGGGACGAAGTTCTTTTAGGAATAAAGTCCTTTGGGAACTAAGTAGCTGCCCTACTACTACCCTTCTACCATTATACTATTATTACCCTTTTACTACTATATATAAAATATTATTTATAACTATACTAAGGAGCTTACTACAGAGACTACTATATAAACTACTGCGAAGATTGCTATAGTATTTATATAGCCGTTTATATAGATAATTATATAAATAATAGTAGAACCGTTATAAAGACGATATAGACCCGTAAATTAATATCCCTTATATAATTTTATAATTTTATAACTTAATTAAACATTTTTAGTTAACTTTTATATTTTATATCTAAATTCTATTTTACTTACTTTATTAAAGCAAAATATAATTTAATATATAAGAACTTACTTTATGTTTAACTACTACTCTATTTTTTTATTACTTCTACTTTTAATTATATTTTATATTTTTTTAATTTTACTTTTACTACTACTATAGCTATTATTTTAATTTCTTTTAATTTACTAATTTATACCTACCTTTATTACTACATATATATATATATATATATTAATTACTAAGCCTGTTATACTATTTGGTTTAATACTATTATTTGTTCTATTTATTGCCCGATTCGGTCCCTTTTCTAGGTCTATGCAGGCTTATACCTTCTATTTACAGGAAAAATCCCTAGTAGGGGAAAACCTTAGTTTAACCTTTTAGCTAGTCTTATGCGCTCCGCCTTCACCTAGCCTATTTACCTTTATTATCTGTCTGCCTTTTATACCATGCTTCTAAGGTATCTTGGAAGGTCTAGGGGGTAGTAGGAGGGTCTAGTGATTTGTCTACGCGCCTCCTTTATCCTAGCGGGGGAGTCCAGTCCCTAAGGGGCTAGAAAGGGGCGTATCCTCCTATATCCTCCTGTTGGATCTTATACGCTATCTAGAACTGCTGGAGGACTCCTTAGCCTATAAGCCATTTTGCTGCTGCGTGTAGGCCCCTACTTGTAGAGAGCATTTGGGTAATATTATATATACCCGCCCTAGCAAATAGCTGGTCTCGTTTTATGCGGTAGTTGTAGAAGAGTAATACGTGGCGTACTAACTGCGTAGGCCACCCACAAGTGCAGTGTGGTGTAGTATTTGGGACGTGGATGCTTACTAGCTATGCGTTTAGTCCTAGGACCTCTGTCCGTAGTAGGAAGGCGGCCGTAGATTCCGCCTTCGTCTGTCCTTTATATAGGGGGAGAGTTGGCTTCGACTATGGGGTGCCCCACGTAGTTGCACTCTATGCTTTCGCAGCCTTCTTCCAGCGCCGTTTCTACTCAATATCTGCCTATCTGGCGATGCATGTAGTAGATCTCCACTTATGCTAGTAGCCCCCTATCCTCTGTTGCCGTTGTGGCGCTCTACTAGCGCGGCGCTGGTTCTCTGCTTGGTGTTGTAGTAGCTCCCGTATTTCCTGTTCCCTCTCTTTAGCCCGTAGGCGTAGGGTCTCTTGGCTTGTAAACTTAGGCGCAGTACCCCTTTGGGGGGCCCTTACTCCTTAAATGTGTTCTAGTGTCTGGTGTATCTCCTTCTCCACTAGGTGGTCTTGTACTGTAGATGCTCTCTGTATTGCGGTTGCTTCTATATATACGTCTATTAGTGGTACTACTGCTTCGCGTTCTAGTGCGGCGCGTGGTGTCCTTTTGTAGGCCCCTGTAATTCTACGTAGATATTAGTTTTGTAGCTTTTCTAGTGGCGCTAGGGAGCTTTTTGTTATTAGTTTACCGTTTAGTCCTATACCCCAGATCTGGGCGCTATAGAGCATTGTCGGCCTTACTACTACTATGTATAGTAGTCGTGTGCGTCTAAAGGAGGGTCCCTAGGTTAAGGCTGCTATTTATAATACCACTGCAAAAGCCGCTGCTCCCCTGTGGGTCGCCTATGTGATATGCGCGTTCTAGTTTAGCTTAGCGTCTACCCAGACCTTTAGGACCTTAAGAGTTGTTTCTAGTTTTACTTTACAGCCCTAGATACTTACTATTAATGCTAGGTTGTTATTTGCCCTCCTTTTCCTTGTAAAGTAGATAAGCTGGTATTTGTCTAGTGCGAATTTAACTCTATATTGTTTTGCCTATATAATGCACCTATTGTGCGTTTGGTTTAGCCTAGTGCAGTTTTCTACCGCCGTGTCTCCCTATATAATTAGGTTTGTATTATCTATAAATCCTAGGGCTACTGCTTCTTAGTTACTGTTAAGTGTCTCTAGTAGCTTAGATATAAAGAAAAGGAATAGGATTAGTAAGAGGGGTGATCCTTATAGGATGCCTATAGGTGTCAGTATTATTTCGCTTTCATAGCCCTTAAATACTATTTTAGTAGTGCGCCCTGTTAGGAAGGCTTGGGTGAACATAATTATCCAGTCTAGTAGGCCCTTCTTTCTTAGGATCTATAGGAGCCTCTTATACAATACGTAGTTAAAGGCTCCGCTTATATCTAGGCTTAGTATAGATACTACGCAGCCTGGGCGGGCTTGCCACGCTGCCTAGACGCTAGAGGTAATTAGGGAGAGAGCTAAGAGGGTTGATTGCTTCTTTCTTGCGCCTATTTGTGTCTATGGTAGGAGCCCTTGCTCCTCTACGGCCTCTTATATATGTTCTGCTACTATCTTTTCTAGTATCTTTCCTAGCGTGTTTTTAAGGGTGACTGGTCGGTAGCTTCTTAGTAGGGAGTAGTCCTTTTTGTTCGCTTTTTATAGGACGACTATAATTGTTTCTTTACAGCATTCTGGTAGCTTGCCTTTAAGGAGGTAGGTAGTTACGGCGTTAGCTAGTGGTATAGCTATAGCCTCTAACGCAGCTTTGATTGCCTTATTTAGAATCCTATCTAGCCCGGCCGCTTTGCTAGTAGGGAGTTTCTGTATGGCATCTTTTATATCCTTTAGCGAGACTATCTAGCTTATCTTTAGAGGTAGGGGGAGGTTTTAATTACTAATGTCCTATAGGTCCGCTTGGCACGCGCCTAGGAAGAATCTCTTTATAAGTATTTTTATTTTTTCCCTATTGTTATTTGTGTACTAGTCTTGCTCTGTCCGGCGGAGTATAGGTAGGTGGGGGTCGCCTAGCGTTTCCCCTACGGCTCTCCTGCTCCACTTTAATAGGCGCCATAGGCCTTAGTTATATGGTTTAGTGGGGTCCGAGGTGGTTTCCTTTAGGAATCGGCGCTAGCTATTTCTATTCTCCTTCCGTATTGTCTTCTTAAGCCTATTTTTTAAGGCCTTATAGCTCTGATGGTAGTGGGCCTCGCCTGTTGCGCTGTACTGACGCTTTACTCTCCTTATGCCTATAAGTAGCTGAGCCGCCTCTAGTGACCATTCCCGCCGGGCGTATTTACTGGGTTGCGCTTTTGGGCAATACTCTTCTAAGCAGTTGCTTATAGTTCTCTAGATATCCCCTAGCGTTACCTCCGGTATTAATGCTAGTCTGTTCGTAATTTCTTGGAAGTATTTTTCCTGGTCAAGTTTTTATATAGCGTATCTCCGGCAGGTTCGTTGTTTGGTTTAATACTATATATTTTAAATAGAATTTTATTTATTTAGCTTAGTAAAAAAACGTTATAACTATAATTATTCCCTTTTTTAATCTTATTTTTAATATTTTTTTATTATTATTTATTACTTAACGTCTAATTCGGATCCCTATTAGGCCCACGCACACTACTCCTTATATACATATAGGGAGAAAACTCTATTTAAGAAAACCCCATGATCCATCTCCCCGCCTTTTAGTGCTCTACTACCTTACTTTTTAACCTCCTTAGGAACCACTGCTGCTGTAACAAACCTATAGACGCGCTAGTATTATATACTATACTCTACTCCTATAGAGTTATTAGGGGGCGCCTATTACTTACCCCTTTGCCTTTTATTACTATTTCCTTTGCAACCCGGAACTAGTCTAGCACATTTTAGCCAATAAGCCACTAGGTAGCCGCCTTAAGGCCTTTCTATATTAAGAGCAGTATATTATAGTTTTCTATGCTAGCTGCTAAGAGCATTGCTTCTCGGCCAGTGTATAAGGGGTATAACAGTATTACGTGTTTTAGTATCTATTTTAGCCAGCTATATTTACACCTTAGGCTACCTACTAGGACACCCACCCAGTAAAGCCAATCTTTTAGTCCTATTATTCCTGTTCTTAAGAGTGTTGCTATTATATTTTCCGCCTTTATTAGGCCCTCTTGGAGCCCTTAGGTATTTACCCCCTATAGCATTACCTATACTACGGCTTAGGTTCCCCTTACCTAAGTCTGCCTCTATACCTTTAACTCCTATTTGTCTCTCCAGCGTCGGTCCAACCAGTATTATATTGCGGTAGATGGTTTTCTAGTACTCTTTTATACTCTACTTTAGCTCCTTTCTCTCCCTTATTATTATCTTTGCTAGCCTCTTACGCGTCTCCCTTCCTCCTCTATATAGGCCTAGGCCCTAGCGCCACACTATTCTTCTTCTACTTTCTCTACCTATTTTTCTAATATATCTTCCCTACTTTAGGGTTGTTAGTTCCTTCTCCTATAGGGCACCCTAAGGTCCCTCCATAGTTTGTTTAGGCATGTCTTAATATACTTTATAACATTAGAGTTATATTCCTTTTACACCCTTTACATTACATTAGCTTTAATATATAGTTATAGGGGGGGAATATTGGCTTCCTTCTTAAGCAGTACTATAGCCGTTTACTTATACCCGCCTGTTATACTCCTAAGGCAGGCTATTTAGACCTTTTAGAGTAGTTTAAGGAGTAATTTAGGGGGGCCTTTCTTAGTTTCTCCAGTGGCCCAAATACTAGATCTATACGTTATAGTTAGCCAGACAACTGCTGTATATAGTAGGCGTAACCTCTGGAAGTATGGACCCTATATAGAATTAACGATCCTAGACATAGCAATATACTATACTTAGCCCTTATGGGCCGCTTACACCGTATATGTACTCTACTAGAGCTTGCTATCTACCCACACTCCTAATACCCTTAGGCCTTAAACCGGTTAACCCCCAAAGCCTTAGATATGGATTGTATGCTAAAGATCTATAGATTAGCTAGTATTTATCTGGTAAGAATTAGACTCTATATCATCTTACCTATTCTATATAGGTATTATAGGCTTTCTCTAGTGTCCTACAGTTCTTTACGGCTGTTGGCCCATATATAATTAGGTTTATATTATCAACAAAGCCTATCCCCTAGGTCGCCCCTTCCTTAAAAGTATCAAGCAGGTTACTTACAAAGAAGAGGAAGAGTATAGGCAATAGAGGTAATCCTTATAGTATTCTTATTATAACTACAATAGGGGGGCTTTAGTATCTGCTAAAGACTAGTAATATTTCTTTCTAGCCTATAAATCCTTAAATAAATTAAATAATCTATTCTGGGAAGCCCTTTACCCTAAGAATGTATAGAAGACGCTTATAGGGTATATTATTATAGGCGCCGCTAATATCTAGGCTAAGTATTAATACTATAAAGTCCTTTCACATAGCCTATGCAGTTTTAATGGTAGCAGCGAGTAGTATAAGTGCTAATAGCGTTAAGCGATTCTTTCTTACCCCCATTTAGCTTTATAGTAGTAAGGCGTATTCCTCTACTATATCTACTATATAGTCCGCTATAACCTTTTCTAAGATCTTGCTTAGGGTGTTTTCTAAGGCAATAGGGCGGTAGCTTCCTAGAATTAAGTAGTCTACTTTACCTTTTTTTTATAAAATAACTATTGTTATAGATCTTCCAAGTTACAGGTAGTAGCCTATTACAAAGCATGCTCTAGCTACGTCTACAAGCTAAGGTGCTATAAGTGGTCCATAGGTCTTTAGGGCTTTATTTAGGATCCCATCTAGTCCTAATACTATATTATTTAAAAGGCGGCTAATAGTTCTAGCTATTTCTTTAGTTATTATATTGCTATTAACCCTTAGGCGAGTTACTAGTGTTTTACTAATAATATTGCTAAGGTCTACTAGAGCCAGTTAAGGGAAAAATCTTTCTATAAGGATCTTTACCTTCTTATTATTATTACTTATAGCCTATAGTTCGCCTACTTTTTATAGGGGTGGTAGGTGTGGATCTTCTACTAGGCATCCCACCTTTTTCTTTACCCATTTTGCTATGGTCCAAAGGCCCTTATTATAGGGGAGACTTAGGTTAGTAGTATATTCGTTTATAAACTATCTCTAGTTATTCCTTGCTTCTTTTCTTAGGATATTCTTTAGCTGGTTTCTTATGTCTTTATATCATCTCTTGTCCTTAGAATTGTGGCTGCTTATATATTTCCTCCTTGCTTATTATTGGCCGGCTATAAGGGCCGCGCACTATGCAGACTATACATATCGCGCATAGGGGCCTGGTTTTGAAACCGGGTAGTACTCTTTTAGCCCACTTTTAATTACTGCCTAGATCCTTTCTAGTCTTTAATTAATTTCCTTAGGGGTAGCTAATAAGCCTCGCTTATTTAGTATTAGGTGGATTTCTTCTAGGTCTTAAAGTTATTATTTAATTGTATTAAGAAAGCTATCTATATTAAGCTTCCTTATTGCATATCTTTTGCTATTTAGTTGCGCCTTAATGTCCAGATCTAGTTATATCTAGATAGGGATATAGTCTAAAATAAGTGCCTATTCTTCTTTAGAGGAGCACCTTTTAAGTCTCTAGTATAGGTTTTCGTCCATAATTATAAGGTTAATTGTACTTTTGGCAGTGCCCTATTGCCATATAATTGCACCTGGGGGGGTAGCTAGCTTAAGGCCCCCGTTA
>Ga0307507_10010943_pt1 | contig 11557 bp, 12 predicted proteins | sample 7_EM_MG_FD_207223 | JGI IMG/M metagenome (GOLD analysis project Ga0307507, IMG submission 207223) | Populus trichocarpa ectomycorrhiza microbial communities from riparian zone in the Pacific Northwest, United States - 7_EM | ecosystem: Host-associated > Plants > Roots > Unclassified | place...
AGCTGTAGCAAGTTTAAATCCCCGGAGGACAAACCCACTGTCACCATCATCTTCAAGTGTTTCCCTATTCCTCCTTCACGCATATCTTCAGCCATTTTAACATTCGATATACCCGGCAACGAGTTGGTGGACCTCACTCCAAGAGAGCAGTTGGGACCCGTGACAGAAACACAGATTTCCAAAACCTCGAACCAGAAGGTTGGAGTTCAAGCTGGCTTTGCTGCGGAGGGTGTGAACATTGGTGCTAGTTTCTCGACAGAGAAGGGAGTCGAGAAGTCGGGTACGCAGCATACCCAGCTGACGGTCAAGGGATCTACGATAGGTACATCGACTGCTCGGTGGACTCTCATTGAGGATACTGGAGAGGCGGCTTTTCAAGGATTACCAATGGAGACTGTGATGTCATTGACAGTGAAGTATAAACCCCCAGTGTTGGCATTTAAAGTTCGGGTTGTGGTGACCACGGGCAAGTCTGAGGGAATTTACGAGAAGAATGATTTCGCTTCGATGTGAACAATTGTTTTGGCGGTTGTATGATCGACGGCACCTTGCTTTCATTTCTTTATGCATATACTTATGGAATACAGTAAAATACCTGGTTGATGATTAGAAGATCTTATCTGAGTGCGGACCCTAGAGGTGTTTGACGCACGACTGTACAACGCTTGATTTTATGTAATTCCGAAAATCGATTCGTCTGAGGTTCCTGGATAAGTCGGAACCTCTAAATCATGTATGAACCCTCAGCACAACTCCTTGATATCTTCTGCGACCTATAGGAAGTGAGCGGCCCCTGCGGCACTCTGTCACTAGGCCCATGTCAAAGTGTACCGTTCGTGAGGCTCGGGCAAGACAATTTGTTGTTGTCGTAGGCAGCTCGAGTTCCATAAACAATGCATCACCCTATTTATAATACAGCCAATCCAAAGAAATATCGATAGTATTTGCATAGCCCCAGTAGTAGTATAGACCATAGTATGAATTGGATACTATACGTTCACAGGGAAGCCGGTCAGCGATTAGAAGCTGGAGGGGGCTGAGAAGGGGGGTTGCTCTGGGTTGGTGTTGGGAGACTGGGTAGGAGTAGAAATCTCCGATTAACCCGCAAAAATACCATACCAGCATGGATAGTAGGTCGTTTTTTTTCGTAGCGCCTTCTGAATCTCTTCATGGGTCCTGTCTCTTTGTCCTGGCGGGTTGTGTTGTAACTCGTCTGGCCGAAAGTCGGGTAGAACGACGACGAGGTGCATTGGAACTGGTGAAGGAGAACGGGATGTCAGCCCAACATTGATTTATGGTGCACGAGCACCTCTGATTAAGACGATGCCATAATAATCAATGTTGCCAGTTGAACTTCAGGGAGTAGCAAGCAACAAATCAAGATACCAAGGAAGTCAAATTTTTCGTCAAGAAAAACCGAAGAGAAGTTCTGACAACTTGGAGAAGCAAGAAACACCGGCAGGATAATTGTGGTTAACTCCCGACGTCGTTGACGGCGCCAACTGCCAATGTCTCCTTATTCGTCAAAAAAAAACGGTCTTCTTCTGGTTCATCGTCTGCTGGAGGAAATTGGAAGGCAAAGTGTACAATGTTATTCACAGCTCGATACTCCAAACCGTCGCAAAACGCACTGGATGTAGTGCCAGGCGATTGGTCCTCGTGGAAGGCCGTTGATATTCAGCTGGTGCGGTAAGAAAAAAAACGTGAACTTCGTATTCATTCTGCAGAGTACCACATTAATGCAAGGCAGAGTATGCGAGGAAAAGAGACGTACATCCCCCCTGTTCCAAAATCCCAAATCGAATGCAGCCACGAAGGCATCGAAAAATAAGTTGAGAGGAACCGCTGTGGATTGGTGATGTCTTGTGACTGGGTTGGAGAGACCAGTGAAGTGTTTGAAGATGTATTGGACAACATCATCACCGAGGCACGCTGGGATCAAGTGGCTCGCAGTCAGTATTCTGTCATACGACGCTCGCGAGATGATACACTCGGTGTGCTCTTCAAGAAATGTGTCACGGAACTCTTCTTCTTCTTGCGTAGGGGGATCCACCACGCGGTTGATTTGACAATCACAGATCCTTGTAAGGTCCATTGGTTGACCGTCTAGTCGACGGTACTCGTAGATGGTCGACAGGTCCCTGCTGCCACTTGCCTCCAAGAATCAGTCATCTCCCGGTTCAACCAGTATTGGACCGTCCCTGTCTGAAACGTGTATAAAACACCATCTCCTCTTGGATCCAATATGAGCTTTGCCATACGGATGAGCCAGTCAACAGTATTAGTACCAGCGAAGTTTTGTATATCGAGAAGCGGACCAGCAATTACATTCAGATTACCACCATCCAGACGATGCAGGGTTGGGCTGATTTTCCGTGGGAGGATTGGGTAGGAGCAACAATCTCCGATTGACACTACGCCAGACATGGTAGTTCGACCGATGCTTTGAACTCCGACTGTGGTTTACACCTATTTAATGTCTAAGATATTGTGACAAGTCTGAAATTAGATACCTTTACTATTTCGCTTTTTGAAACAGCCGGAATTTGCTCCGACTTGTTGTTTTGGTCATGCCTGAAATTTTTGAAAGAATCGAGTGGAGGGGCAAGGAAATAGAGGGTGACCGAACGATGGGTGACGGGTCACATCAATTTCCAAACAATTTCTGCCGTATGCACGACCTGTATTCCAATGTTCAACGTTCAACGTTTATTAACTTATACTCTGGCTCACAGCTAGCATGTTGGGTCCTGGTGCTATTCGTTCCATGATCCCTGTCTACGAAAATTTGCTGGTACTACCGACTGGCTCATCTTGGATCCAAGGGGAGCTGTGTTTTTTACACGTTTCAGATGGGGTTGAACCGGGAGGCAGAGCAGTGGGCTGCTTATTCTCGTTCCATTGCCTAGCCACAAAACGGAACCAACAGGGATAAGCGGAATTGCTAAGAGACGACATTTAACTTGAATGTAACATTAAATTCATGTCATTTTGAATATTTTATATGTAAACGTTATCTCCTAGTGAGTGTGACCGCTGAAGTAACGGAGCTGACTCAGCATTAATAATTTGTCCTTGACCACGCAATTGCCAGGACGCGTCAGCTCCTGGCAGTGTTTATAAACCAGCACCCAGGATTGACGTCCGTTACAGACACTTTGTTCCTTACCACAACCGACCCAGACCAGAACTCGACTGACATGACCGACGAACGTGACGCCGACCTCCTCAATGTCGGCAGACAATGCTCTCACCCCATTTGTGGCCTTGTCGATTTCTTGCCTTTCAATTGCCAACACTGCAAGAAGTCTTTCTGTCAAGAGCACTTCAAAGTTGAAGCCCACAGTTGTAAGGACTACGATGAAACGAAATTCAATCGAGTCGCACCTGATTGTGAGCTTTTGTTAAACCGCATCCGTACGTTTGCAGAATTTAACGGAATGTGCTTGCAGGCCCACTGTGCAAGACACCCATTTCCATCCGACCCGGGCAGGATCCAAATATTCGAATGGACCAACATCTTGAAAAGGAGTGTTCAGTTATGACTGGCAAATCTCAGAAGACTTCCTCCGGGCCCCGTTGCGCTCACTGTCGCAAGATTTTATTTTCTCCCATTCGATGTGATGTGAGTGTTCATATTATTTAATTTGTCCTTGAAGTGAATTGACATTGAAACAGGACTGCAACCACCAATTCTGCCCGTCTCATCGATTCCCTGGCGATCATACCTGTACCCCTCGATCTCCAAAGGTTCCACAGCGTGTGGCGGGGCCATCTCATACTTCTAATCTTCTGGCGAAATTTACAGCAAGGAAACTGACGCAGACCACCTCTGCTCCAACTCAAACGAAGGGAACACCTCTCGCGGCCAACCCCGCGTCTTCTTCGTCGGCCAGCCCAGCCAACGCCACGCCTTCGTCGTCATCCATGCCTGCAACGGCTTCGTCAAGTAAACCAATGCCATTTAGCAAAGCCGACCGGTATGTTGTGTTCGTTCCCCCTAGTCCAAGTACTCGCTCATCAAACACTAGTCTGTCTTCTGTTTCCGCTTCTCCTTCTTCCATACCTACTATCACTACGTCGACACCCGCAACAACGACCAACGACGACGTAATTAACGACGCAACTTCTTCGGACTCTAATTCCAATAATAATTCTTCAAACAATCCACTCTCCATATTCAATGTATCATCATTCATACCACGCCCAATATTCGCATCTGCTTAATACTTAATCTACCTATTACCTCACGGATTTTTGTATTGATATCATTTTGTATCCTACGTGTACATATACCTTTAGACGGGCAAGAGCTGAGAGAGCAAGCCGACTGAGAGCGATGACGGAGAGAGCGGAGAGGGGGGTGAGTTGCTTTCTGTTAGCTCAAGTTAATTTGATGCTGAGTCCGTAATCCCCAGCTGTTGAGTGAGAAAGAGAAAGCGATCCTTGCTGCAGAGAAACAAGCTGCTGAAGACAGGAAAGAATGCTTGCTCATGTGATAGTAGACAACAAGACCTTTCTTTTCAATTTTCTCGTTCGGCTCTTAGTCAAGGACTCTAGACTCTTCATGTTTATTTGATTCCCGATAAATGTATCATATTATTGTTCCCTACATTGTATATCCCCTGTCCATGACAATGAATACTAGGCGACATTTAGACCATGACAGACAAGGCAAACTGTTGTATCTCGTTTTGTGGGCATAAATTTATTGATTCCCTGCCCTTAACCCGGTGGATACTTCTAATAGGTCTCTCTCTTCAGTGTCCCTATAAAAGTCTATAGGTAGAGAACCAACGGAAACCAATAAGTGGACCCACCGACGACCAAGTTGAGCTTTCTCGTCCGATTGATGTAAAAGCATGTGGTACAAACCCGCTCCACTCACGGCCCCAGCAATGGGCGCCAGAATGGCACCCCAAATCCAGTAATGCCTGGGGTATAATAATCAGGTAAACGATCTTAGATCCTGTGCAGCAGGAAGGAAGCATAGAACTGCATGAGGAACTCACGCTTTATATGAGTAAATATTGCCGTATCCTGCCATTGTCAGAAAGATGCGGGGGCCGAAGTCCCGAGCAGGATTGAACGAAAATGCTATCGAAAAATTCAATGAGATCGAGGCGAAAATGGCGAATGACAGCACTTACAAGTCTGCATACCCAATCCGAGGGACAGTCCAAGCAGAGTCAGGAATACCACCAAGGGAAGGAGGCCCGATGGAGGAGGGAGATTCCCTTCATCAGTTACAGCCATAATCACAAAAGCCAGAATCGCAGTTCCCAGGAATTCAGAAAAGAAGGACGATACCGGGGTCATATAACTCAGCTGCAATGCGTTCGTTCAAACTATGAGAATATAAAGTTGAATTTGCTCACTGGATAAGACACGAAAAGCGAGGCAGTAGCTTTCGTGCGGAGGCCACTACCACCTTCAAATAAATCAATGGCGTGAATGTACTGGGCGTAAGCCAAAGCAGCGCCGATGGTGGCCCCAACGAATTGGGCAAAGATATAAACTAATAAAAGAAAAAAAGATATCGTCAGATGGGACAAGAGGCAACAGTGAACTATAAACTCACCTGGCACTTTCTTCCACGGAAACCCTCTCCAGGTAGCCATTGCAATAGTAATCTGGCGGCAATGGATTAAGTGAGAGGCAATAGGAGAGCAGACCGATTACGAACAGCTGGGTTGAGGTGCCCGCCAGATATGCCCGCACTTGTCCAGACAGCCAAGCCTAAACCTAATACCAGAAAATTGGTATAAAGACAAATGACAAGGAGACATATTTGACACACCAATGGCCCACCCAAAATTTATAGATAAGAACGACTTGTAGAGGAATTAGAATGTGAGGTTTCAGAGGTAACAGGTGTGAGCCTTACCCCCTTAGGAGACGACGTAACAGCAGGATTCGATGATAGCACCACCTGACAACTCGACCCAATACCCAAAGCGACGAAAATACAGATTCCAAAAAATTCTGCCATTGGTGCACGACTAAGTTCGCTGGAGTGGACTTAATACGAAAGAAACACTTCAAAATCAAGATAGAACACACCGAAGTCTGTTGGAAAATTTAAGGGCTGTCGGGCTTGTGTGGATTGTAGCTGGAGACAAAGGTGCGTGTTTGATAGAAACGTTGTCGAGAGTCGGGACTGATGGTCTTGGTTTACTTTGCAAGTTGTAATCGGAGGACGACATGTTGTAGGAAGCTGGCTGTTGGGGAACAGTGCAAAGCCAACAGGATAATTAACCCTTTATATGCGAGGAACACAAAATCCGACAACCGAAAACATGATCCTGGTGGCAAAAGTTCTGACATTGTGAATGAAATTAACCCAGAGCCCTGAGTTAATTTAAGGTAGTCCTCGATCACTCCCGACAGAGAGATTAACTGAGATTGAACAAGGACACGCGTAAGATCATATCCCACTTCAAGCGGCAGTAGTTTCGGTTCAGTACATGAGCAACCTAGACATTTGGACTATCCAGGTTACAGTCAGGTTTTCCAAGATGAAATATCTCCTGGTCTTTCAGGACAACCGCATCCTTTAGGCTTGGCCGCTTGTGAGGCCCAGAAGACAAAAACGCCACATTTCAACCACATTTAATTTTTTACACGATAATGGGGTCCTTGTTCGGATGGAGGCATATATGAAACAGGGTAGCAAAGAGACGTGATAGGATCCGACCAAGACAACGCGCCGCGGTAGGGTCGTGTCAGTGTGTAATCGTAGGCTCGCAAGACTCAGCAAACAAATGGCACGTGATGTCAATAATTCGCGACAGTCACATTGTCCCGGTCCTCGACGTGGGATTACAAACGTTAGACTTGAGCTCTAAAAGACAGTGTGTGCACGACGGCGACGGACTCGGGTACCGTTAACATATTGAAGACAATTCAAGCTTCCAATTCTGAATGGCGAAGGTAAGTATGTTAATATCCCAAGTCTGTCACATGATAGTCCCAGACCAATATTACTCGCTCGAAGGGTCCGAACACTTATAATTTTAAATTATACTCAAGTGCTTATATGATCACAAATCGCTTCGGAACCTTCATTGAATGGGGTCGGGGACGGGGCGGATTCACAGACACAGACGCTTCCAGGGTCGTAAGATAACATAAATAAATTGGCATGCGTTTTTTAAACCTTGGTGATGATTTTTTAAAAGGTCGGAGTTACCTTTTCGATGTCAGTTCTGAGTGACAGAAGTCCAGAATCCCAGGGGCAAGCTTTTGCAACTTCTGTCCTATTAGCTTGTTCAGAAAGATGAGCGAAAGGTAGCTTGAAAATGCATCCGTCCCATAGAACGGTTAACGAGACCTGGAAGTTGGAACTACAGAAGAAATCCCCATAGTAAAGGAGACGAAAGAGAAAACGAGCAGCGATTTGTCCGCAAGCACCTCCAGCTAACTCAATAAGCCTTCTCCGAAACATACATTGACCGAAATGGTCTTCGTCTTCTCCTGTGTCCTTTTCACCCCTGGTTAATATAAACTCGGACACGTACCGTAATGGGGCAATGAATCCAAAGATCCAAGTTCTATGTAAATTCAATAGTCTAAATCAGCTCGCCGATTGAGCTAACCTTCCAGATTTCTACCACTGAAAGTATTGAGATTTATTATGTAAAATCACCCACCCACAATTGCTTAACAAGCACAAACTCAGCCGCATGAAAGGCGCTCTTCGCCGATCAAGTACGTTGTGATCCCTCTCACTGGCCCGCTGTGCTTGATATTGGGCAGATTATTGAGGGCGGTCTTTCTCCCAGATGAGAATCTTGAGAAGAAAAAAAAGCGGATCTGAATGCAGTGGATGGGAATGTCTGGATTTTGCCTAGATTGCCGTTTGGTTGGTTCATGTGTGAGTCATGTGTCGCTTAACCCGAAGTTCCTACCTCTTCCCGAAAGTTGGTTCCGTGTGAGGTGAAAGTGAGAGTGAGGGAGATAATAAACGATTACCTAAGACGAGGTGAAATGGGAAATTGAACTTGCTCTGGAAAAAAACTGTAACAATTATCAATTTACTCTTCGTGCTTCAGTCTGAATATTTCTGGATCATGGATTCCACGACAAAGAGTGATAGACCCAACTGGAAATTACGGATCCCAAAATGGGCAACTAGCCTATATATGGTAAAAATGATTTGTGTCACGAAGCATAAATAAGCGGATCCAAACACAACCAAGCAGCTCGGGCAATAAAAACATTTCTCTCTCTGTTTCCTTTCTTTCTTCATCCCTTCCATCCACCACCTCGCCTTTATACTAGTAAAGGGCGGGGCACCGCTGCGGCGAAGACACATCCCCTCTCGCTCTCATCGATGACTCCAACGACTTGGACGACAGGGCTGACCGGCGTGTGTTGGGCGTGTAGTTCCCGCCACGCCGTCAGTCTCCCCCGGACCCAGGATTTGGTTGGACGGCCCGCCATGTTCGTTTTCTCTCTCTCTTGTCTCTACTCATCACACTGACAAAGTTTACGAAGTCGACCTGCGTTTCCGAGACTTTGGTGTCGACCCCGCCGTCAGCCCCCTGCCCCCAGGATTTGGTTGGATGGCCCCGCCGTGTTTGACTCTCTCTTTCTCTCTTCTACCCACTCTGACGAGGTTGATCAGGGTATCCGAGTGCAGTGACGACCCCGCCATCAGCCACCTCCGCCCATGGTTCGGTTTGGATGGCCCCGCCCCTCTCCGCCACAGCAAGCGGAGTCAAGCAGGGTCCTTCTTCACATCGCGACAATTCTGCGCAACATACATGTATTTCTCCTGTAAGTCGCGGTGTGACGAGGGCCTCTCTCCAGATCTTCCCCCCGCCATGGTCTCGCCACTCGCCCAACATCCTTCTACAACGGCGCCGACTGGAGTAAGGGAGATACGCCATGTGATCCTTCGACAATGCCGACTTGAGTGAGAATGTAAGGCTTAGATGGCGCCGACTCAGTGAGAAAGATACACATGTGTGTTCCTTCGACAACGCCGACTTGAGTGAGAATGTAAGGCTTAGAAAGTTTAAGTTGTGCAGCAGTATGTAGTGTATGTAGATCCCGAAGAAGGGGAGTTGTGGATTTCCTCCCGACTCTCCTGGTGCACCCTTGTCGTTGGGCTTCGGGCTTAAGATTCGACTCTGGTCGAGTCGAACCAATGCACCTTAATTTCATTTACATAATATATAACTTTGCGCCTGGATACTGAACCACTTAAGCGGGGTTTCGCAGACTCTAGGACGAATGATCGAGTGACTAGTGACGCTTTAGTCACGGGCGCTTCAACGTTGTCAAAGCTACTTGCCACTTCAAGCATTTTTCTTTTACAATTTCTGTGCCGCGAGATCTTCTCGTAAAGAGAAGGCCATGGAACATCAATAAAAAGTACGTACTGAACTTACATGATTACCGTAGTACACCCAGGTTAGGATAATTAAATTAAAGTAAGGACGGAAAGGAAACGCCAACGAGCACGATCACCGTTTTTGTTTCTTCTTTCCTCGCGTCGAAGAACCTCGGGTTCCACCAGCTCCTCTGCCCCTCCTACCACCGGCCTTACCGCCTCGTCCTCTTGTTGGCCTTGGAGATTCTCGGACTAAATTAAGAGAGATGGCGTTGAAACACAACTGAACGAAAGAGAAGATGACTGACCAGATGAAGCGTCCCTCATCTCCGTGTCCTCGTCCTCGCCATCTTCCGTCCTTCCATCCACATCTGTCCCCGTCCCCGTCACAACTGACTCTTTCGGTGTCTCAGCGACACCACTACCCTGGTCTTCTCCTACCTCGTCTCCACTCTCCTGAGTTAATGCACTGCTATCGCTATCCCCTCCTACAAGCCCGGCAAGGTTCAACTTTGACTTGGCGAGCTTGCGTTTACCAGCGCGTGTGGTGGTACCGGCAGAAATTGGTGCTGTTGATGAAGAGGCGGAGGCACGCCGAGATGAGGTATCACCTGCCACTGTAGTAGCAGATCTTGCAGCGCCGTCCAGGGTACCAGGAGTTGGCGCAGGAGATGATGGGAGTGAATCCGTCTCTCTCATCCTCCGCTGTGCGAATAATGATTCAAAGTCTTCGTAGGGTAGTGAGAATTCTTCTAACGGGGTTCGCGTCGAGGTTTCCGATGGTGAAATTGACCGTAAAGGGGCAAGTGTCGCAGAACTGGCGGAGGCGGCAGCGGTCGCACTGGTATCGTTAACAGGAGCGGGCTTGTGGAGGGGCGAGTTTTCTGTTTCGGTCTCCTGGCGGAGTCAGAAGAATCTTGGGTTTCTGTAGAAAGACTCACAACAACTTCCAACACATCTATGTTATAACACCTCCTCAACTTCTCCCAGATGCTTTCAATGTGTACACTCCGGCCTGTGTCTCTCAATATGGCATTTCGGACAGTCAAGATGTGGAAATGGCGGTGTTTGCCCAAGGGTCGCGCACGCATGATAGATCGGAAGAAAGATATCTCGCCTTCAACAGAGTCGAGAAACGCCTGTTCGTCTGCATAGGTGCCAAGGAGAGAGGCAGCCGTCATTGTCGAGTGCAACGAGCGTGTTGTTTGGCAATCAGTTTGATAACAAACCTCAGTATGATCAATATAAATTCCTGTCATCTTCCCGCTCTGATCCAGAATATTGGTGAGTATGTCGATATCCCAGAAACCCCACAAATTGAGGGGGATTCTGCCCTGTGTAACTTTAACAATCGATCAATATTAATCGTGAGCGCTCTTTCCCAATCTCCCTCTCGAACTTCGTAGTAGCCCTTTAAGGCAGACTTGTTCGTTTCATGTGACGCGGATGGACAACCTCACTTCAAGTACATCGTGGAAAGGTATCGGTCGACGGTGGTGTCCTTCAGGCCGTCGTCTTGCAGGCATACCGGCAAAATACATAGTAGCAGGAGTAGCCTGCGTGCGTTCTAGGACTTGGTCTGATCTCCGTCTCTCAATTCGTTGACGAGAAATTCGTGTTCCATATTGGTGTCCTAGATTAGCAACTATGACCCCCGTAACGTGGCATGCAGCTTAAAAGTTAACTGAACTGGTGATGAACTTTATAGGTCTTCTTCCGAGTCCATAGTGTAGTATTTTACTCTGAATTTTCAACTTTTTCAACTTGAACCGCGGTGATCTCGAGAACATGGGTCGCCCAGTCAATGCTGCTGCTACCATCCCCAACAATCAATGTCGAAAAAGTGATCCCACCAGACTTGAATATGTATTTCAATTGATGACCTTGCTCAGCTGCTGAAGTACCTGCCAACCCCTGCCATTGGCACTAGTTTGGACTTCTCGTTGATGTCAAAGGTGAGCGAGGGCTTGGACCTATCATAGTAGATAGAATTAAGAAATTTTGGAAAAAAAAAACCCCCCAAAAAATCGCAGTTTTTATTTGATAGCAACGCGTCCATAATGCATAACAAATCTAACAAATCAAAGAAATCGGAAACCGAGAAGGCGACCGTAACGCGTAACGGTTGCCACCATACAATTAAACAAGTCGCCACGGTAATGTAATTTTAGACTGGTTAGAATCAATCAGAATGGTATGGTCAACGAGTTTCTAAAT
>Ga0307507_10010944_pt1 | contig 11557 bp, 13 predicted proteins | sample 7_EM_MG_FD_207223 | JGI IMG/M metagenome (GOLD analysis project Ga0307507, IMG submission 207223) | Populus trichocarpa ectomycorrhiza microbial communities from riparian zone in the Pacific Northwest, United States - 7_EM | ecosystem: Host-associated > Plants > Roots > Unclassified | place...
CGACGAACCTGAAGTACTCCTCAAGAGAAAGCAGCTGCATCGACCGCGCGTCTCTTGACCGCAATGAAGCCTTCGAAGCAGACGTATGTCTAAATCGCCAAAATAAACGAGTCGGACTTAGCGGGCAACAATGGTTCCTGAGGTCTCATAAGGAGGAGAACGTCAAGGGTTGACGGGGCAGATACATGCCGCCCAAATTGCCATAGTAGCTCTGTATCTCCTGGCTTTGCAGTTCGAAGGCATGCTTGAGATCATGGATCTTGTTGACGATGGCATCCAGCAGCTTGGGATCGCGAACCGAAAACAGATCGATGTTGTCTTCGAGCAGCTTGCTATGCCCGAGCGCGACATCGATGAACTGATGCTCGAAATAGGGACCCAAGGTCTCTTTCGGCAAATCGTACCTCGACTCAAGCTGGCGCTGGAATCCGTTAAGTTGCTCCTCGGGGATTTCGTGCGCCTCAATGATTGCCGCCACCAGGAGAACCGTGGCGGGCTCCAGCTCAAAAAGCTCCCGCATCAACAGCCCGACCAGCCGCGTCGACACCAGCGGGGTGCTGGCTTCGACCTCAGACCGCTTCAGACCAAGATTGACAAGAGCTCTCAACACGAATTCTTCGTGGCCGCGCTCTTCGCCCGCGTATCGAAGGAACAGTTTCCTGAGTGGTCCGGCCGCGGCCTGGGCTCCGTGCTGGATCGCCTCGGGAAAATCTCGCACGTAGTGATACATTTCGAGCAGCCAACCCACGAGAACCTCCTTCGGCAGGTCGTCCGTGAGAAGCTTGTTTGCAACATAATCCCTGGTTAGTTCCTTTCCCCACACCTCTCCGATGGAGCGGAGTTTAAGCCGGATCGAGTCAAGTGATTCTTCAGGCTGCGGTGGCGAGTCCTGCGAGGGAAGCAGGAGATCGGCGGCGAACAGGTTCAGCACCATGGAGCGAATGTCGGTTGCGCATACGCCGCTCCTCGCCGCGATTTCGGCAATCGAGTTGAGGCCCGTGCAGTGGCTCCTGACCTTCAGAAAGGAAACGGCCTGCGACGTCGGAACCTCGAAAACTCCAGTCAAGGTTTCGACATAGGCGAGAGGCTCGTCCTCGGCAATATGCCAGATGTTTTCACGCAGCCGTGGAAATTCAAGCGCCTGGCGCACTTGCGGCGGCAGTAACCGGACGTGTTCATGCGGAAACTGGTCGTTCTCAGCGCGATCATGCGGTCCAGTTATGGTTTCACTGATCATTCAACCACTCCTGGACTGAAATCAGGAATCGAACGTCACGCCGGTGTCGTCCGGCATGACGTTACCGTCAGTTGGAAAAAGGATCGTCTTCCCAGTCATCCGCAAAGATGGACCATCTTCCGCTGATCGAGAGGTGCCGTCTTCCCCGGGGTTTTTCGTAAGACCATGGCGGAGTCAGGCAGCTCCCGCAGGGTTTCCAAAACCGCCTGCACAGCTTTTGCCGCCTCGGCACCAGACATGCCGGTGTGCCTCGCAACGGCTGCTTCAAGATGAGCGTGGTCCATTTGCTTGCCCTCCTTCTCGTTAAAGTTGTGCAATGACCATCTTGCGTCAGAAATGGAGATTGTCAACACCTTGGGCGAGCGTTCCTGTTCGCTGCGTTTCTCGAGCGCTTCCCATACGCGGGCCCGCGGCATCGCGATCTCGACCGGCCCGAACGTGCCGGTCAGCGACCGCGTCCGGCGCGAGGGCCTCCACCACGGGGCGCCAGCGCGAGACCATGGCCACGCGGTCTTACTTGATGGCAAGGATTCCCTCGAAACAGACATGCTTATATATGGTCATGGTGTCCACGAAGCCGGCACGCTGCAGCATGTCGAGATTGCCCTTGGTCGAAAATGGTTCAAGAATGCCTTTCAAACTACTCGCCTTCCCGAGCACTTCTTCCGGGGAGTAGCCGTTCTCTAGTTTAAAGTCGACATAGATCGCGCTCATCATGTCCTGGAACCGGGCGTCCGGCGCCCTGACTTTCTCGAAAAGCACGAACGCGCCGCCCCAATTGAGTGACCGATAGATCAGATCGATCAAACTTTGCCGATACCTCGGCGGGACGAACTGAATTGTATAATATGATACGATGAAATCGCTGGCTTCGTAGTCCACTTCGCATGCGTTCGCGAGCAAGTACTCGACATTTGCCGCCCCCTTGCTGTGCGCACCGCGTGCGAACTCGATCATGGCACGCTCCGTATCGATCCCGATCCAGCGCGTCCCGTGCGGGTGTCGTTTGGCCAACTGCCGCAAGAGCGTGCCGGTCGAGGTTCCGATCTCATAGGCGACCGAGTCTTTCTTTACGAAGAAATCACTTACCTGCTCGATTAGCCTGTGCCCCGCTTCATAATTCGGAACCGATCTCGCGATGTGGCGGTCAAAATGTTGAGGAGTTTCGCCACCGAAAGTCCAGCCAGCGCGTACGGCATGTATGCCGTCCCCAGCGGCGCCGTCTTGCCTTGCAGGAGTCGTCTGCTCCAAGACATCCATGACAATCTCTCCCTCGTTTCACAGCTATGCGTGCTGTAGCTTGCGTTCAGCCGGCATTTTCATGGACAACGCGCTCTTGACCGCGGGACTGAAGAACAGCGATAGCGTTTCGTCTTCAAATAGCCTGCCGAGCGAGGAAAGCCGCAGTCCGGCACAGCCACTGTCATCGAGATATGCCTCCAATGCGCCGGCATTGTTCAGTTTTTTGACAAGCGCGTCATAGTACGTCGAGAGCTGAGGATGAGCGGCCCGTAACGTACGCAGGTATTCGTCCTCGACGCGTCCGGTGCGAAGCCCTGTCGCGTAGGATGTGGCAAGCATTTCCTCTTCGTCGACCGTCCGTCCCGTCGTGACCGGAATGGCACCTCTCAGAACCGCATCGACATAAGCGCGGATGTCGGATTCATTGCGAAACACGAGGCCACAGCCACGTCCTTTCTTGGCGCTGGCGCCAACATGGGAATACGCTCCCGCTCCGACCCCAAGAAGATTGCTCGATGCCGATGTCCGGATTTTCTTGAACGGATCGGCATATTGGCACGCTCGCACGAAACGGTTGCCGTCGGTCTGACCATACCCAAGCGCGGCCATCTCCTGCCAGATCAGCATTCGCCCAAGAAGCGTAGCGAACTCGTCCTCGAAGCCAGCTTGCCTCGATTCCGTCCGATACCAATGCCCCTGGGGACGATCCGCAAATCGTCCATGGTACCAAGTAAGATGTGGCGGGCGGATATCGGCAATCATTGCAAGATTGCCCCAGATTTCGGCGGTCGATCCCTTGTAGAGCCCCTGGATCAGGTCGAGATTCCAGTTTTCAAAGACCCGGTTTGCGATTGCACACGCTCGAATGGGGGTCTCGCGCTTGTAGCCACGGGCCGCATATTTGAGCACTTCGTCGTCGAAGGACTGCACTCCGAAGCTCAGACGCGTAATGCCATGCTCCTTGAGGGATCGCAGCTTGTCTTCACCGTCGGGCGCGGTAACTGTGAGAGGACTGCCTTCGACGCAGAATTCCGCGCCGGCCCGCACGTCGAATTCGTTCTGGATGGTACATATCAGCGCCCGCAACACGGCCTCATCGAGAACGAGTGGCGTGCCCCCGCCGATATAGACCGACGATACCGCCATTCCGGCACGAGCAAGCTCCGTCCCCCAAAAGACGAGTTCGCGGTTCAGCGCCGCAAGATAGCGGGCCACCTTGGTGTCGTCCCCCACCGAGCCTCTAGCCCGACCTGCGTAGTGATCGACCGTATAGTGACAGAAGGTGCAACGTGTTTCACAAAACGCGATGTGGACATAAAGGCTTGCCTCTCCACCGCACGCGACCGCTTCGACCAGACCCTGAGGATCAAGCGGCGCTAATGAATTGATAGGCGGATAGATCGCCACGGAATGGGATCCGCCCAGGACGTCACGGCTGATGCCGATGCCGGCGGCATGAAGCGCAGGCAGCGCGAGCGGAATGCCAAGTCGGCGCAGCGACGAGCGGGCCTGGTCAAGAGCGGCTTCCTGTGACCTCATCGTGCACCTCACGCTGTCGCGCTAACACACTGAAAACATCACCGCCGTTGTGCAATGATCGTGAGATAAACATCGGCGCGCGTATCTGGACTATCGTCATATCTGTAAGTTAAGTCGTACGGGTTTATCAGCCGTGGCATATACTGCTTGCGCCAAAGCGTGGCATGTTCGCCAACAAGCGACGGGACGATTTGACCCCAGATGCGTTCCGCGATGATCGTCAATCCCGGGTGCACGAAGGCCTTGCGTATCCAGGCATAGATTTCATCGTACTGAACCCATGGTCGCCCCAGCGAGGCGAGATGAAGCTGTACGAGCCGATGGGTGACCGCGATGCGGCCTCCGGGACGGACGACCCTGGCCATTTCCTCCACCATGCTCGATCCAAGCCCGAGCTCCCAGATGCCTCCGGTCCACTCGTTGACCGCCGCGTCAGCTGACGCATCGGGAAGAGGAAGACGCTGCGCCAGTCCAGGGCGAAACTGCAGGTTGGTGAAACTTCGCTCGCAGGCAAACCGGCGTGCCCGGTCGCTCAGACAGCGAAACATCTCGACAGAAATAATGAGTCCCTCGTCGCCGACCGCCGGCGACAATCGCCTCGCCACGCGCCCCAACCCGCCGCAAACATCGACGAGGACGCTACCTGGCCCGAGCAGCAGAAGTTCCGGATGATTGGGAAGCAGATCCTCCTGCGCGCGGACCAGTTTGTCCTCGACTTCGGGTACTTGACTCCAACTGTTGTCGTTCTCACAGGATTTCAAGAAAGGGAGGCGCCATCGCAAATAGGCTGCGCGAAAGCGGTTAGTAAAATCGGAAAGCCCGTCGGGAGAGGACGAAGACGTCGTATTGCCAAGCAACACCTCATCGCTCGGCAGGTTCACAATCAGGACATCGCCGAGTTCGTTCTCGATCGCGTGCACCGCGTTGAAGACCCCGATAAAATCATCCTCTCCGGCGTGCCCTGCCGGCCACAGCGCCTCCGGGTCGAGCCGTAAACAAACACCGGAGATAAATACAGATCCGGCCCAGGACAGAACCCGGCGCCGCTGCGCCTCGTCGAGAATCGATAGATCCGGCGCCATCACCGCATGGACGGGAACGCAATCGCGGGTCATCTCATCAAGACCGGCAATCGGAAGATCCGGCGCAGGCCAACTCACGCCTTCGAGGTAAACCGATGCGCCGAGACGAATAAGCGCTTGCCGGAGTTCACGGTCACCCGACAGGTCGTCCGTTTGCACCACGGTCTGGTGCATCCGAACGCTGCCGGCCTTCCGCAGGCGGGCCAGCTCGCTCATGGTCCACTTGTGGTCTGCCAACCGCTCGCAACGCAGCAATACCTCCGGCGGATGCACCTCGGCGTTCAGGCGGCCCGAGAGATGTTTGATCGAAATCGGGGCATCCAGGTCGAAGACGATGGAGCGGCGCAACATCGGGTCGCGCGTCCGCTCCGCGATACTCCTGAGATGGGCGAGCTCCTCGATTGCCGGCTTTGTTTGCGACGTAACATGCATAAAGCCATGCTGGCGCAGGGAGGCTAGCATCTTGTCGATCATTTGCTGATCGTCGAACTGCGCGCGCAGGACGCCGAGGTTAATCGGTTGCTCGATGAGCGAGGTCACAAACGCCAGCAGACCGTCGCCGGGCGGCACGACCATACCCACTTCGAAATAGCGGTGAGACAGCAATCGATGTTCGGCGACCTCGGCTTCCAGCAACTCAACGGCTGGGTCGAGCATGACAAATGCATCGCTCGACAACCTGCCGGGGAGGCTGCCCGCTTCGAACGTTTGAAGCTGTTCAAGCGGTCTCATGGGGCGCGGTGCCAACAGTCTGTTGCGAAAAAGCACTGAGTTTGTCCGCGGATTGCTGCCCGTTCTCGGGGTGAGATCGCGTCCCGCGGACGGTTGGGCCGAGCGGTTCCGGTTCGCTCATGACGACCCCGAGCTCCGCCAGACAGCCGATCACCGAGAGCACATCGTCACGAGGAAGGTTGTCCAGTTCGAACGACACCTCCGATACGCTCTTGGGGGTCCGGAGCGAATTGAAGGCGCGGGCGCTTCGTTCCGAGAGCTCCGCATATTCGTGTGCGGCTTCGGCGGCCGGAACATAGATCAGCCAGTGCCGAGGCGAGGCCTCGAGCTCGTCGTTACCATCGAAGTCGAATGGGCTTTCAATCCATGGAGTGAGATCACAGGATGACGAAACCACGGTCGCAGCCGAATTGGCCAGGAAGCGCTTTGTCTCCCAGTCCATGCGCGACGTCGCCGCAGCCGAGAAGGTGGTGGCCACGCTGTCGGGCCACGTTGCAGGAGCGGATTCGCCAAGGCGTCGCGCCAGCGCGATCGTTGTTGCGTCGATCGCCAGCACGTCTTGCTTCGCGCGGGAAGCAAATTCCGGGCGACCCGCCAAATACGCGACAAAGCTGGCGGCGGTCCGCCAGAAGTAAGGCCCGTTGTCGACGTAACCAGCACACTGCACAAATTCAGTAGCAACCGCCTCGATATCCTGTCCGCTGGTGTGCAAAAGACGGCGGGTCAGCGGTACCAGATCCAGCGCACCCAACGCGTTCCTAACCAATCCGCGACGATACATACCAATGTTGGACTCAGTCGGCGCGGGAGTCCCGGCGTAGTCCGCCAGGATTTCCACCTCGTCTGCGGTGCAGCCATGGGGATCTTCCGTCCTGGCATCAGGATGCATGACCCATTTCACGAGACGGTCGTCCGTTAGTACGCGTCGCCAAGTGTTCCAGACCAGCAACGCATCCATTTATGCGGCCTCACTGCGCGTGGTACGACGGCTCGCCGGCCCGTAAGCGCGATCCCACGCTTTGCGCCCCCGCTCGATATCCGAAAGGATTAGATCGGTGGTGCGCTGGGTATCGGCCAATTCCCCATCGCAATGGAGAGATTGGGTTTCATATTCGAGGATGACGGCGCCGGGGCGCGCGCGCGACAAGACGTCGTCGAGCAGGTCCCAAACGGCTTCAGCGACTTGCGTGTCATGAAGGTCGTGATACTGGCCGTCAATCCAACGACCGCCCGCCATATGAATGGAGATGACGCGGTCGAGCGGAATGGTGGCCAGAAATCGCTGAATGCAGTACCCGCTCGCGTTGTGGTTCAGTGCGTTCGCGTACAGATTGTGCAGGTCCAGGTGTAGGTAGGTGCCCGACTGTTCCAGCGTCCGCGCAAGGAACTCTTCCTCCGGTATTTCGCTGCCGGGACATGTCCGGTAATAGGCGGCGTTCTCGTGGGCCAGCGGGACGCCGTAGAGATCCTGAAGGGCGCGCGCCCTTGTCGCCACGCGCGCAGCCTCGGCACGGGAAAATTGCAAGGGACTGCTCCAAACGTCCGACCAGGAGCCATCGGAATAGAAGCAGTGGTTCGCAACCCAGGAGACGTTGAACTTCTTGGAGAGTGGAACGTGTCGCCGCACCGCGGCGGTGCTCATCAGGTCATCGAAGCCGAAATCCCCTCCATAGTTCGAATGTCCGAGGAGCGGATATTTGTCGGCAATGTCACGCACAAGATCCGCAGCCCGCGAAGACATGAGCCCTGGGCCGTCAAGAGGGCTCATCACGGAGTCGAACAACAGCTCCACTGCGTCGAAGGATTGGTCCAGAAACGGAAACCAGCCGATCAATTCCGGATTGAACTGAAGTCCGACGCCCAAACGCGGAAAGCTCATTTCCGATACCTCCATCTACCCTGGCGCGCGTGCGCGATGGCGGCGCGCCAAGGCCTCTGGCGGACTTGCGTCGTTCAGCTTGCAGCACACTTGGCCGCGGTCGCGGCACATTTCGCCGCAGTCGCAGCGCACCTGGCTGCAGTCGCCGCACATCGGGCTGTGGCTGCCTTCGCGTGGGCCTGCGCCGCGCTCGCCGCACATTTAGCCGCCGACGCTGCACATTGCGCGGCCGTTGCGGCACATTTAGCCGCGGCCGCTGCCGCTTCCTTCACCGAGAGTTTCTTGACATCCATTGGCTGTCTCCGTTCGCGGAATCAAAATTCGCGGAATCAAATCTGCAGAAACCAACTTCGTGGAAATACGACACTACAACCTGCCGTAGCGCACCCTAACAAATATAATCAGGGATTGCCATACCAGGATGCAAATATTTAAGGTTGCAGGTGAACCGTTCGATCGGATGAGCGGCCGTCAGCGCCTGTGCCGGTTTGCGGATTCCGGGCCCACCATGGTGGCACGGCACACGCCGGCGCCAGCCGCAGGTAAATCTTCACAAAAGCGGATAGGTTCAGCTTGAGCAGATGACGTCCGCTGTTGAGGCGGTGCTGTACCTCGAAAGCACCGCCTTTGTCACCGCCGAGATCTTGCGTGTCGACGGCGGACAGAGCGCCGGGATGAATCGCGGCGCGCGCATCCGTGGCACGGTTCGGCGTCGACGCTTGTGGCATGCCCCGAATGGTTCACATTTCGATGTCGGTCTTGCCTGTCTTGTTCGGCACCTTGCGTGACACGCCTTGCTTTAGCCAGGACGTTCCGCAAGCGCCGACGCTTGGCCTGGCATGATCATCGACGTCACGCGCCGGAGCTCAGTTGTGAACCGAGCATGCGCATTCCGGCTGGTGATAACGCCCGTTGGGTTCGACAATCCCGCCTTGCCCGTATCTGTCATGCGGTCGAACCCAGTCGCCCAGACTGTAATAGGGCCCATTCTCATTGCGTCCCTTGGGCATCACATCCAGCAGCCGGTAGGCTGCGAGAAACTCCTCGGCTCCGCGCCCGAAGGTCGCGTAGGTCAGATAGATGCTTCCGGTTTCGTCCTTGAAGAACACGGAATCGCCCGAAAGGTCTTGCATCTCGGCCGCCCACTCCGGCGCCGGCTGGAAATTGTAGACGCCACGCCCCGCCGCGATCTGCTCCGGCGTGTAGGATACGTTGAAATCGTAGTTGAAATCCGAGCCGAACGACGAGACCCAAGGAAATTTCCACCCCATGCGGTTGCGGACGACCTCGATTTCCGCGATGGGGGCGCGCGCCACCGCGGCATAGGTCACGTCATGGTTGTTAAGATGGGTGAGAATTCCTTCGACGTGGTCGACTTCGAACGAGCAGCCGACGCATTGTGTCGAAGCGCCCGGTCCCATCATGAAGTGCTTGATGAAGAGCTGGCTGCGACCGTCGAAAAGCTCCGCCAGGGTCACTTTGCCACCCGGCGAGTCGAACACGTAGTTCTTCTCGACCCTCACCCATGGCAGCGTGCGCCGCTCGGCGGCCAGTTGGTCGCGAAGCCTTGTGTGTGCCTTTTCCTTTTCAAGCAGCGCTACGCGCGCATCGATCCAGGCGCTCCTTGAAACGACTTGGTGTTGCATGTCGCGGTTCTCCTCTGGCTGAACCTGTGCAAAGCGGCGCCACGCGCGTCAGTGTTGCATGGCCGGTACCCTCAGTGTTTTTGCGGCGCCGCTGATCGGCGTTTGCCTGGTGCGGCGAACAGCAACTCGATATATCGGCGCAGATGGCCGAGGCTTTCTGCGGCGACATCGGCACTCCCCTTCGCCTTGGCAAGGACGAATGCGCCCTGAATCACGGCCTGGGTGTGCAGTGCAAGGCTTTCCGCGGTCCAGGCTCCGGCTACGCGATATTTTCGCATCGCTTCACCGATGTCGGCTTCCAGCGTCTTGGCGTGGCCGCTGATGCTGACCTCGCACGCTGCTCGAATCTCCGGGTGCGTGTCGTAGACTTCCTGAATGATGGTCCCGGCGAAGCACGTGAAGTCGGACAAGCCGCCAACCAGGATTGCCTTGCGGAAGTCGACATAGGCGAGCAGACGGTCGAGCGGATCGGCCGGACCGTGGTAAGGCGCTTCGGCGAAGTACCCGCTTATAAACGCGTACCAATGCGCCGCCGCGGAGAGCGCCAAATCCTCCTTGCTCTTGAAGTGATGGAAGAAGCTTCCCTTGGTCAGCCCGGCTTCGGCGCAGATGTCCTCGACCCGAGTCGCGCTATAACCCTTGGCCCGGATAACCTTAAGCGTCGCCTCCAACAGCTTCGCCTTTGATTCATGCTGGACAGACGACACGAACCATACCCTCCAGTTGGTATGTTCATAAACCAACCAGTGGGTATGTGTCAAGGCGTGCCTTGGGCCGGCTTGAGGCTGCGATCGGCATCAAAAGGATCATCGAACGTGGACATCTCACCTCCCCCTCGCATCGCGCCATACCGAGCCGGCTGCGGTCGATCCGCGGGCCTATTGCCGAGACGTCACCGTCCGGCGACCTGGAGAGCCGCCGGGCGATGAAAAAACACGCAGGTTCTATGCAGCCTTCTCGGTGACTCCGGCAGCTATCGGCAGCCCCTCCTCGATCGGCAGCGAAGGATCGCGGGACCATTCGTTCCAGGACCCGAAATACATCCGGACATCCTTCACGCCGGCGTTCTTGAGCGCGAGGAACGTGTTCGAGGCGCGCGCGCCCTTGAAGCAGTAGAGATAGACCGGGGTGTTCTGGCCGATGCCGACGGTGGCGCATTCGGCCAGGATCTCCTCCTTGGACTTGAAGCGCGGCCCCTCCCCGGTCGGCTTCATCATGCGGTACCATTCCAACCAGACCGCGCCGGGAATCCGGCCCTTGCGCGGGCAGAAATCCTTGCCATAGGGTGAGGAGCTTTCACCGATCCACTCGTCGACGTCGCGAACGTCGAGAATGGCGATGCCCGGATTGTCGACAGCGGCGAGCATGGCCTTGGCATCGATCAGGATGTCGCCAGCCTCCGGCACGATCGAGAACGAGGCCTTGACCGGACTCGGCGCGTCCGTGGTGACCGGCAGGCCCGCCGCGGCCCAGGCCTCGTAGCCGCCATGGAGCACCTTGACCTTGGGATAACCCAGCATGGTCAGAAGAAAATAGCCGCGGCAGGACTGGCCGAAACCAGAGTTCATCGACTGCTCATAGACGATGGCGGTTTCCGCACCCGACAGGCCTGCGGCGCCGAAGGCATCCGCGAACTTGGTCTTCAGTTCCTGCATGCCTTCCGGCGTCGAGGTGGCGAGATAGGTGAAGATCTCATGCACGTTGACCGCGTTCGGGATGTGCCCGGCGGCGTAGGCGTCCGGATTGCGGGTGTCGATGACGACACAGGGTTCAGTTTTCAAGACGTCGGCGAGATCGCTGGCAGAAATCAGAACGTCCGTCATGGCAGGCCTCTCCTGTTGGTAGTTGAAGTTGGGGTCGATGGAAAATCTCCGTGCCGACACTCACGCATCCGCCAGCATCTTGCGCAGCTGCTTGGTGGCCGGCGTGACGATCGCCACGAAATAGGCCTCGCGCAGCCGTCGCTGCGCGCGGTGAGTCTTCAGATAGCCGCGCGCGCCGCAGTGAAGCATCGCCGCATGCGCGGCCGCGACCGAGGCGTCGCCGGCGCGTAAGCGAAGCGCCACGACCTTGCGCCAGTAGGTGCTGTCGGTGTTGAAGGGATCGCGCGCCAGCGCCATCGCCTCCGTCTCAAACTCCGCAAACAGCTCCTTGAACTGTACCGGCTGTTGCGGCAGATAGCGGTTGACGTGGCCGAGCG
>Ga0307507_10010945_pt1 | contig 11556 bp, 8 predicted proteins | sample 7_EM_MG_FD_207223 | JGI IMG/M metagenome (GOLD analysis project Ga0307507, IMG submission 207223) | Populus trichocarpa ectomycorrhiza microbial communities from riparian zone in the Pacific Northwest, United States - 7_EM | ecosystem: Host-associated > Plants > Roots > Unclassified | place...
GCTTGTTTTTTGAAGGCCTTGTAACAACTTTGTATAGAGCTTTGTGCAGGCGTTTGTACAGACGCTCGTGCAGACGTTTGTAGAGACGATGGTGGAGACGTTCGTACGGACGATTGTATGGGCGATTATAGAGCCGTTCGTAGAGCCGTTCGTAGAGCCGTTCGTAGAGACGTTCGTGGAGACATTCGTAGAGATTTTCGTAGAGACATTCGTAGAGATATTCGTGGAGACGTTTATAGAGACGACGCGTCGGTTGGTGTTTACCTACTATAGTGGCCCACGCACTGTCACGTGCACGTCGCCGAGCTTAAAGGAACTGCCCAAGTAACCCCCCTACTAATATATTCCTATCGTAAAAAAGTAATTAATTATAGAGGAGGCTGGTCTAACCCAACTTGTTAGTTTATTAGGTTAAATAGGTGTTATTAGGGAGTTAAATATACAGGAGAGGGTATCTCTTATACAAAATTGCGAAAATTAAAGTTAAGTACCATAGAGTTCCGCACCAAAGGCCCTCAGACGGCAGGGTAAACTTAAGGTCGGTAAATATCTGATTGGTTAAAAAAAAGTGGCGTTTATTTAGGCGGAGACTAGTGATACTTTAGTATTAGTGAGTGCGCCTTTAGTTTGCCCTTGCTGTCTGAGTCGCTTACTGAGATAAATATCAGTGGCTGTTCTGGCTGTTCTTACCCACATCGCTGCCAGGCCACGGGCTTGATATACCCTCCCAGGCCCGCTCGCTGCCACTGTGTAATGTCGTCCTGCGCCTCGAGCTGCTGACGGCTTCCAACCTTTTCCCGTCCCTGCGTCGTCCAGGCCTCAACTGTCCAAGCTCCAAGCTCCAAGCAACCGTCCAATTTCTCTCCTGCGCGCGACATCCGCCACCACCGGTCAGCGCCCATGACCGCCTCTCACTCCAACCCTCTTACTCCAACCTCTCGCTCCAACGGGTCTTCATCCACCTAAACCAGCAGTACCCCGGTACGATAGCCAATTAATTCTCCAAGGCATCTCAAATCTGCCTTGCCGAAAACTATGATGTGCGCCGGGCTCGTCACCTTGAACTTACCACTCCCTGCTAGTTCGGCTCCACGCCAATACAAGTCCCACCCAACGCGCTGTCAGATCACTAAAGAAATCCTTCGAGCCTAGCATTCCTTCACTTCTCCGATTAGTCTATTTTCCTCGCATAAAGCAAATCGTATTTTCAGCCTCGGCCTACATAAGGTCGTTCCCAGCCTTGCAACCTTTGATTTTAGCCTTGTATGTTCAGAACTATATATGTGGGAAGATAGCTCATGTTCATTTCTTTTCGAGTTAGAATACGGAAAAATAATCACGTCTCGGTCCTAACCTTGCTGTTCCAAACACTACGAGGTCTCAAAGAAGCCCCCGCACAAGTAGATCCAATCCAGATGTTCGACGTAGAGCAGACGACTCGGTCACTCTAAGGACTAGCTGTATAGCATTGACTGTACAAAAGCGCCGCTAGATCTATCCAAACCTAGCACCCATTTTATCATATCATACCAGCACCAATCCTCTCCTCGAATACTACCCTAAAATGAAGACAGTAGTCATTACACTCATTCAAGAATCCTGTCCGCCAGCATTGTCTCCATTAAAGCAAGAAGTGTTTATGTGTGGAGTGCTGTGAAATTAATTCAAGGCAGTGGGTGGCAAAGTTGGTGGAGGCAATGTAAGTTCCATCTATACTCTAACGGTTGTAGTAGTGTATAGAGAAGCATCGTTTCTATCATTTCCTGTGTTAGTTAAAAAGGGGCTTCAGATGGACGTCTAGAGTTATCAGAGGTGATTGGAGGGTTCCCGGCCTCGACAGACGCATCGACAGTCGTTAGAGGTGGTGGAGGTGCGTGAAGAGGAACTATATTCTCGTCTTGGTGCGCATGAACATGTGTAAGGCCCATTTTTCTATACTAAAGATACGCGACGACGAACGAGGCCAGGGCGAGACAGACGGCCAATATACCCAGAGTCAGGCCCCGGATTGAAGGCGGGTTGGCATGGGCTGAGTTGACTGAGGATCTGATGCCAAGTTTATGGGAACAGCAGAAAGCATGCGGCAGACAAAATCTGAGGTTGGAGGAGATAGATACGCCTCGGATAGGACGGTGCCATTATTTAATGCGTTGAATTGTAAACGTAAAGCAAGGAGGAGTAGAGTATGAATATTTGAAAGACAAAAAACCACGGCTCACTAGAAACTTATATACTGGAGAGTCCGCTTATCTAGCGGGATAAGGATCCTTAGCATGCCGAATTACACACCGTGTGAGAGGGCAACAAACAATGGTACCCCGTTGACAGCGGCTGGATTGACCGAAGCAGACGAAGCAGACAAAGCAGCAGCATTAACCAGCAGGTGTATCGGTTTCATCTGCAGCCCTTACTCGATAACCGCATTGCTCGCTGCAACGACGAGCAGTATTATTTTTCTTTGGAGCTTGGAAATTTGGCCGCGCAGGATGCGGGACCACCGTAACCGCGCGAGAGGTCCTAACGGCGGGATTGCTTGCTTTTTCCCTTCCGACCTCTGCCGCCGCCACGAGCATAACGAGGTACACGGGGTTTTGCACGAGCCCTGAGTTTTGCTCGAGCTAGTAGACCGCCTCCCTTTTTAGGCTAATTAATTTCCTAAAGTAGAAAACTGCCACCTCCGAGCTTTGAAAATCAACTTTCTGACCTACTTTTCCACACCTTAACTCCATAAAATCTATCACTAAATAACAGCTATGCCCTCCAAACCTCGTGCATTGGATGCAGAAGACAGTCTGCAAGCTGCTTTAACGGCCTGAAGCTAGGAAGGAAGCTTGGAGGATTACCGCTGATGCGAAGAAGCTGTTTACGCTTCATAATAGAGAGGCTAGGGTGGCGAAGAAGGCGAAGAAGGCCTCAGACGCTGCCGCCAAGATTTCTTGCCAGAAGAACACTACTAAGACCCAATTAGCGGCTATTGAAGCGGCTAATCAATAGCAGTTGCATCAATTAACGGCCGAGACGCTCCAGAAGCAGGCAGAAGAGTCTTCTGCATGGGCCGCAGCTCGAGGTCAACCAACTTCAGGATGCAGCCAAGAAGACGTCAGATCTACCGGATCTACTAGATGACCTCCAGGAAGACCAGGAGGACGACGATATGACCGACGATAAGTCCTTAGATGAGGAGGCCGAGCTGATTGATGGCGATTGGGGCCAAATTCACCAGCCAAACGAGTCCTAAAACACCAGAAATCGACTTTAGATAGACTTATAAATATATATTTATTGCTTCAAGACTCCTTACTAACGATGCAATGGTTTGTGATTGGTTTTACTAGTTATTTGCCACCAAATCGGCATTTTGGCGAATTTTGGTGTTCAAATCGTGCAAAACTCAGGGCTCGTGCAAAACTCAGGGCTCGTGCAAAACCCCGTGTACCACGTTACCCCGTATACCCTATGGAGGCGCCTTCTTGACGTTGATGCGCCCGTCCTACTACAGCATCCTGTCAATTCCGGTGGTTAGCGCTTCCGATTAAGCTACCGACAAACCCGAATTCAGTACATTCTGTCTTGGCAGCTGAATATCAAAAAGAGACTACCGAACAACCTCACCTGACAGTTAATTTGAAGCTTTTCGACGCCTCTGCTAGCCGCATCGTGATTAGGTGTATTGGTGAACTCCACGCGGTAAGGAACCTGACTTAGGAAGTCTCTACTAATTAATAACACGTCTTCTAGTTTCCTACCCCTCTTCTAAGCCACCAACACGTTATTTATAACAATCCTTAACTTCCTTAAGCCTCTATTACAACCTTCCTTAAGCCTCTATTATAACCTTTGCCTTATTCTTTTATTCTGGCATCTAAATAACCTTTTTAGTGGTAACAAAGTTCAAAAATGGCTTGCTTTTATCCTAGGTGACTTTATAGAAGTTAAAAATAGGCCTTTAGATATATTAATTACGCTATTAAAATAGATATTAATGGCAGTAGTTATAGATAAGGTTTCTAAGTTTAGATAAATATTAGGTCTTAGCGCGATTATAAGGGACTTTAGATAGCTCTATAGATTTAAGTATAAAGATATTTATCTGCGCCTGTTATAAGTTAATGCTATCCTTACCACTTTTTTTACTAAATTTATATATTCCTATAACAAGTTCTAACTAAAATCTTTTAGATTCTATCCTTAAAGGTATCCACTATGCCTTCTCCTAGGTATAATCCTTCCTATATAAAAGGAACTCTAGAACCTACTTTACCTAATCCTCCTAGAGCTCTACTGCGCCTTCCTAGCTTTGGAAGCTTCTTTAGCTTCTTTAGTAATATAACTGTGCTAAATACTCCCTCTGCTCGCTCCGCTGCGTCTAGTCCTACTCTAATACTTACTACCCTAAACCGTTGCATTTATTAAGTAATTACTTGTCTTAATTAATAGGAAAGATATAAGGAACAGGAATAGGAGGAGCAAGCTATAGAATATATTTAATGTTGCTAACGGCTTAAGGAAAGTAACGCTTAAGTGCTTATTCCTTACTCCCTAAGATGCACAATTAAAGGCCTCTATTGCTACCTTTAAGAACCTATCTCTCGCATTACTGTATTAGTTAAGCAACTATATTCTACTATCTACCATATTATTAATAAAGCGCATACCCTAACGCGTAGAGGTTACTATAACGCTCTTACATATAGCTTACCTATTTAATATTATTTAGTTAATTTCCTAGAGTTAAATAACTAGGCGCGTTATCTTACCTACTTAAAGCCTTCCTTCCACGTAGGAGTACCTTGTTCTAATTCTATAGTTGCTTAATATCTTAAGAAGGAAGGCCTTTAACAATGCATTGCTTAAGTAAAGCCTTGGCTTACTATAGCTTACCGCCACACCTAATTAGCGTTTATATTAGCTTACCGTTACTTCTAAGTAGAGGATTAGTGGAGAGTTATATAGATAGATAAGGCAGCTATACACTGTAGTAGCTACTAGCAACTCTTTATCTTTAGAAAACCTAGCAAATAATTTAATCTTACCTGCCTCTATCCTAAGTTTAGCAATATACCTTATATAATGGTATAGGCTACATTCTATAGTGCAGAAAAGGGCCCTTTACTATTCTGGAATAAGGAAAAATAGGGCAATATTACTACTTAAGGCTTTCTAGATTATATCTATCCAAAGCTTAAAGAATTCTATAACTTCTATAACATTAAATATACTATATATTTCCCTAATTACAAATTTAAAACTACCCTAATAATTATATAAATGGACAACACTACCTACTATAAAGCTTATATTACCATTGCCTAATTTAAGAAAGACAATATTAAGTTACTTAATTAGCCAGTAAACAGCCTAGATCTTAACCTAATTAAGGGCGTTTAGAATTGGATAAAGGCTTAAATAGCTCAGTAGAAGCCTTGCTTGACCTTAAGAGAAGTAATATAGGCAGTAATTAAATCTGCATAGGAGAACCTGGAGGCTTACTTCTTTAAGAAGTGTTATAGCACTAGCAAATTGCCGTCAGATTGCCGCAAACTGCCGTTACATAATGGCAAGTTGCCATTACGTGACCAGAAGATTGTATATAACTTTAAGCAGTGCTTCCGTTCTTCTTATTTCTTTTCTTTAGCTTTAGATCCTTGTTTATAGACAATATAATTATATAGGCTTGCGCGACCCTCTTGCCGTACTTATACCTTAATTAACTAAGTCGCTAACATTATCTAAAGCTTATTACTACTCTTCTTTCCTAAGAAGGAACTTAAATATATCTATAAGGCCATAAATAGGACAAGGATATAGAATAGGACCCTAAGGACATTACTAGAACTGTCACGGAGTAGGCACGAGCCGGGATACAATGCACTAAACGAGGTAGTAATTGAGAAGGCTACGTACACGTAACTATGCGTGGTTGATACAAAGACATTGGATGAAGAAGAAGAGTCTTCGTGTGCCAGGTACAAGGTATAAATAGGGGTTGTAGGGGAACGTGCGTAGGTGTCTCGGGACGAACGTGAGCACGGGTCAAGAACGTCAAAGACGCGCAGAGACGTGAGAACGAGTGAGTCCCGTGACAGAACCATAAGGACAGGACAGACCCCTAAGAACTAAAAGAATATAAATAGAATGTAAAACCTAAGAATAGAATCCGTATAGACTAGAACCCCTAGGAAATAAACAAATACTAAAAATTACCTAATATCCCTACCACTATGCTAAGAAATACAGCAGCTGGCAAAGCCGCTGTAGGACCTATAAATACCTCTAATAGTAAAACAGTTGCCGTTTTGATCCCCTAGGAAGAACTTACAGCAGCTAATACTAAAATTAAATAACTTTAAGAGCTGCTTAAAGCTAGAGATACCCCTATACCCTCTAAGAAGTCATTAGACACCTAAAGACTTGCTATAGTCCTTAAGGCCCTAGCCTAATATATAGTATTAGCATTATTGCGGTCCGTAAAGGTTGTAGACCCCCTATTGCTTATAGACGGAACTAACCCTATATTTAATAATTAGAAGCTTTAACTATAAAATAAGCTTAAAGTTAATACAGACCACTTCCCTACTACTTAAGCTAAAATGGCCTATGTCTTTGGCTATACCGGCGGGGACGTATAGACGTATCTACGTCCGCGATATGCCTAGGACTTAGCAGACCCCTTCCTCTCTAAAAAAAAGATAATTAACTACCTGTCTTCTATTTATAAGGACCCCTTTAAAATATAGAACGCCCGCCTTAACTATAAAGCCCTTAATATAAAAACGATAAAGACCTTCTTGGTCTTCTAGACCCGCTTTCTACACCTAGCTAGATAGGCTTAAATCCCCTAGGAAGATTTAATGCCAGACCTCTTTAACAAGCTTACCCTGGACCTATAGCGCGCCACGCTGCCGGTTTATACTACTATATAGATATTAAAGGAACTTATAGACTAGTGCCTAGCTATTAACTAAGGCCTCTACCAAATTAAGGCACGTAATAAGTAGTATAAGACTAAAAGCTCTGCTAACTAGAATATAAATACTATAAGAACAGGTTATAGTGCCCTAGTAAGATCTGCGACCCCTATAGCACTAACTATACCGCCTGCCGTTAACCTAGTAGCCAGCCATATAGCTACCCCCGCTATAGGTCCGCCGAATACTTAACCTATATACAGCAACCCCTATATATAGGCCCTTAGCAATTAAGGAGCCTACTTCTTATGCGGCTAGAAGGACTACTTTACTAAAAACTGCCCAATAAAAGCAAAGACGGATAAGGTTTTATTAATATAGGAGGATAGCGCAGAGTTAAAAAAAGAGAAACCCTAGAGTAAGACTCCCCTTTAGGGTTAAAAGGAATTAATATATTATATATTAATCTGGGTTGGCTAGTTAGTAAAAAAAGCTGCACTATCCCTTATACTTTATTCCGCAATAGATATTAAGTTTTAACCTCTACTTTAGCTAACTTTAGAGTAAATGCCTTTGCCTTAATAGATATATAGTATACTATAAAGATAGCTGACTTTTTAAATATACCCCTTAAGAAACTGCCTAAACTAATTCCTATTTACAGGTATAATAGATAAATAGGACCGCCCATTATAACTATCTTGTGGATTTACCTCTGTATAAATAAATAAAGGTAGTATAATATCCCCTTTCTTATTACGGACCTAGAAAGCTATAATATAATCTTAAGAAGAAAATAGCTAGCCTATTTGGGCTTACAGCTTAATATATAGAGTAGACGGCTTATCTGGCCTAAAACCCTACCCCTAATACCTTCTTTTATAAAAGAAATTAGCATTATAATGGAAAATCTTATACGGCTATAGATAGATACCGTTTACTAGGCTAATGCTATATATAGGGACTAGGCTTTTAAGAAAGATATACAGCTTAATTTGCAACGGGTCTATATACTACGCCACCCCCAAACCACTAATATTGCACTACCAGCACTAGAAACCTAGGAAGTTAGTAATAAGCTAGCTGGCTTAGGCCCTATATAGCTATAAAGAACAGTAAGGAATATTAGATGCTATACTAAATATATAGACTAAAAGGATAACTTATAGAAAATGGAATAGGAGCTAAAGAGGGTTATAAACCCTCTACCATAAAATATAGTCCATAGAACGTCTATAAAAAAAACCTATAAACCTCCTACTAGTTAATATCTACTATATTAGTGCTATAGGGTTCTACCAGAACTTAAAACGGCCCAATACTATTGCTTTTATAACTATCTTATACAAAATTAACCAGATAATTAAAGATAAGGAAGCCCTGGCCTATAACTAGCTTAGTAGGGAAAGTAAGCTTATAGATAAGGAGCTAGTAGAACAAAAACTACCCTACTAATACTAGGGATTTAAGGACATATTCTCTAAAGTAGTATCTAATATACTCCCACCTTACTAACTGTATAACTATAAGATTAAGATTAAGCTAGATAAAGAAAATACCCTTAACTATAGCCCCCTTTGCCAGTAATCTACCAATAAGCTATAGGCCACTAAGTAGTATATTATTAATAACCTTAATAAGGGCTTTATTAAGCCTAGCTAGGTCCCCTTTGCCTTACCTATTCTCTTTATAAAAAAGCTAAATAGCGGACTCCGTTTCTGCATTAACTACTATAAACTAAACTATATAACCTATAAAGACCAATATCTACTACCCTTACTTAAAGAAATACTAGCCTATATAAGTAAGGCTAAGATTTTTATAAAGCTTAATATCCGCTAGGCCTTTTACTAAATTAAAATGGACCCTAGATCTAAGAATCTTACTATATTTTAGATCCACTACGGATTATATAAATATAAAGTACTACCTTTTAAACTAACTAATGGACTGGCTATATACCAACGGTATATAAATAATATACTCTTTAACTACCTTAATAACTTCTACACAGCCTACCTAGATAATATTATAATTTACTCTAAGAATAAACTGGAACATAAGGAATATATCTATAAAGTCCTATAATAGCTCCGCAAAGCTGGTCTCCAGGCTAATATTAGGAAGTTAGAATTTAGTATTAAGCGCACTAAATACCTAGGGTTTATTATTAATACAGACAAAATTAAGGCAGACTTAGAAAAAACGGCTATAATTAACTAGTAGGTACCCCTACGGACTATAAAGGGGGTATAATTATTTTTACGTTTCTATAACTTCTACTAACGCTTTATTAAGGACTATAGTAGAATCTCTTAGCCTCTTAACTATCTTACTAGGAGAGACTAGCCCTTCTATTTTAACGCTATATATAGGTAGGCCTTTAATAAGCTTAAAAAACGGCTAGTATTGGCTCCCCTGCTTGCCCATTTTAACCTAAAACAGCCCTTAATACTAAAAACTAATACCTTAAACGGCGTAATAGCTAGTATCTTTTCCTAGAAGCAACTAGACAGAGAATAGTACCCTATTACATACTATTTAAAGACCATAATAGATGCTAAGCTAAACTACCATATCCAGAATAAAGAAATGCTAGCTATTATCTCTAGCTTTTAGCACTAGTGTGCACAGCTAGAAGGGACCCCTAAGCCTATTAAAGTGGTTTTAAATTATAAGGCCTTAGAATACTTTATAATAACAAAGGCCCTTATAGCCCGGCAGGTATGCTAGGCAGATATCCTATCTTAGTTCCACTTCCTAATTATATATAGGCCAGGCGCAACTAACTATGCAGATGCCCTTATAAGGCGTAAACAAGACCTAGATAACCAGATAGCCGTAAAGATTATATTATAGACCTAAATGCTACTATAACTAGAGCACCTTAACCCCTAAATATAGGTAGAACTAAATATAGACCCCATAAAGGCCAAGATATGCCCTATTAACATTATAGAACTTAACCTTATTAATAAGCTACTGCAAGCAAATTATATAGCCCCTTCTCTATAGGAGTACTATAAAAAGGTAAAGGACATTACTAGCCCATAGTCCCTTAAAAATGGATTACTTAAGCATTAGGAGCGGCTAGTAGTAGTAAAGGAGCAGAACTTATAGACTTAGCTTATTACCAAAGTACATACCCAGGTCTCTACGGCCCACCCTAGAAAAAATAAGACCTATAGGATTATTAGCAACCACTACTACTAGCCTAAAATAGTTATAGATATTAACTATTATATACAGAACTATAACAGCTGCTATAGATCTACAATCCTATAAGATAAGACCCTAGGACTATTAAAACCACTCCTAATACCAGAGCGCCCCTAGCAGCATATCTCTATAGATTTCCATAAGCTACCTATAGACCGTAGCGGATATAATATGGCTATAGTTATAGTTAACTGCTTTAGCAAGCACCTGTTCTTAATCCCTTATTATAAAAATATTAATGCTAAAGAGGCGGCCTAACTATATATCTACTACGTCTACCAAATTTATAGACTACTAAATACTATTATATCTAATTATAGGCCGCAATTTATATCAGCTTTTTAGAATAAGTTTACCTAGATCTTAGGTATTAAGCTAAAGCTCTCTATAGTATACTACCCCTAGATAAACGGTTAAATAGAGATTATAAATTAGTAGTATAATCTTTGATTAACGTCTGATACGGATCCTATCTAGGCCCACACAGACACTTGCCGTCGTAGGGGGGAAAACTTGTAAATTGACAGGAAGAAAACCCTGCTGTGTAGGGGACGGAAAAACCCTATGAGCCACCTTAGTAGGATGAAAAACCCCTAATTTGCCATGTTCGTCCATAGCAGCGGCCCTACGGGCCTACAGCTATGTCCTGTCCTCCTTAAATGTTTGAACTCTATAGGAACCACTACTTCCTTCTCTAGCTTATCCAAAGCTAGGGTTTACTACGTCCTAGCTAGGCCTCGCTATATATGCTATGTGCTTTGTGTTCCATATCTTAACTATCCCCTATATGCTATCTCCTGTAGACTATTACTATATACGCCATGCCTCCCCCCCCCCTAGAGCCATTAAAGGCGTAAGGGGGATTCATCCGTCTTAACTACTATAATACTAACAGCGGGATATATTGTGTTGTGTTTTAGGTATCTTTTGTGCCTAGGCCCTAGCTAGGCCCTTTCTAAGGGTTACCACTCCTTAAAAGGAGACAAGGAGAACCGTGGGTCGTAATCCAGGCTGCTAGGTATTTGGTAGTTGACGGCGAGTAACCGCATGCTCCGCGGGCGATCGCCCTGGGGGTTAGGAGGGGCCGTATATTTACTCGTTCGTTCGCAGTCGCCGTTCGTTAATGTGAGGTCGTCAATGCTTTCAATTGGGGGTCGGGGGATGTTATCGAATACTGCGCATCCATATTGGATCGTATAGGTGCCCTAATAGAGCAGTGTAGAAGTAGCTGTTATCGTAAAGGGGTACCATTAGTGGTGGTTTTCGAGATCTCACCATCCCATATGAAAACTTTTCACCACTGCCCACAACGCTCGCAACCACCACCACGAAGTCGTATCGCACGCTGTGCGACGTCTCTGCGTTGGCTCTGAGTCTGAACTTCAAAGACCCAGGTTCGTAGCCGTCACCACGTACAGGTGCAGAGTCC
>Ga0307507_10010946_pt1 | contig 11556 bp, 3 predicted proteins | sample 7_EM_MG_FD_207223 | JGI IMG/M metagenome (GOLD analysis project Ga0307507, IMG submission 207223) | Populus trichocarpa ectomycorrhiza microbial communities from riparian zone in the Pacific Northwest, United States - 7_EM | ecosystem: Host-associated > Plants > Roots > Unclassified | place...
ATTTAAACTTATAATCTATTATATTTAAAGTTAGTATATATTTATATAAAGGCGGGGAGATAGATTACGGGTTTTCCTTAAATAGTTTTTTCTCCCTATATATATATAAGGAGTAGACCGCGTAGGCCTAATAGGGATCTAAATTAGACATTAAGCAATAAATAATAATATATATTTATATACGCTACCTATATGCCTTTATATAAGCCTTTTCTTCCTTTATTACTATATAAGTATATTTATAAATTAAGGAGACTTATTTTAAGATCCGTGTTATATAAGTAGTTAGGATTAAACTAGTATTAGATTTAGTCTTAACGCCGCTTAAAAGGGTAAAAAGTATATTAAGTTTAAAGGAATTATTATTATTAAAGTTTTTAGGGTAAATTTTACTAGTACTGGCTATATTTATAACGTTATATAATAAGGGGTAACGGTTTAGTTTATCCCTTCCCCTAGTATATTTTATCCTACTATTATTAATAAGGGCTAGCTAATAGAATTAATAGGATTAAAGCTCTATAACTATACACGTACTTTTAATTCTAGTGTTTATATACGGTTTAACTCTTACAGGACGTCACTAGGGGAAGGGATAGATAAATTTTGCGGATATCTAGATATTATCCAGATATTATCCAATATCCGGGCTATCCTTGGATAGGATTATTATCCGCCCGACCAGATAGGATAATTTATCCTCCATAGGTCTGGTTAAGCATATCTTTAAGCTACACAGACTTCCTAATTCAATAATATCCGACTATAGAAGCCAGTTCGTTTTAGACTTCTAGTAAGCTCTATATAAACAATTAAGCATTTAAACACAACTCTTAACTATATTTTATCTGGAGACAGATGGTTAAACCGAAATTGCGAACGCGATTATAGAATAATACCTACAAATATACTACTCCTACCTGCAAAATAACTGGGAAAAATGGCTACCTTTGGCTAAGTTTACTGCAAACAATATAATAAACGTATTAACAGGTATAACGCCGTTCTACGCAACCTACGGACAAGACCCCTAACTTGGATTTAAACCATAACCCAAAATCAATATAACAGGACCTACAATTAAACAGATTCAGTTAATTAACGCGCATAACTTCACTAATCAAATAAAGCAGTTAACGGAACTATTATAAAGTAAATTAACGTACGCTCAAATGGTATAGGAATGGCATACAAACAAAGGACAAGCCCCCACATGGGACTTTAAGGAAGGTGACATAGTTTACCTAAATACACAAAACCTAAAGACTTAACGGCCCTTAAAGAAACTTAATTGGAAGTTTACGGGCCTATACCAAATTAAGAAGAAATTAAGCCCATATGCTTATAAGCTCAAACTGCCGACTAAGATAAAAATACATCCAACGTTTTACGTAAGCTTGCTATAACCCTTAAAAGACAAACCTATAACTCGCAAAGTGCCGCCGCCACCTCCCGTAATTGTTAACAATGGTAACGGTTCTTACTTTATTAACTTAATTAATAATATGCGATAGAAAACACAATCTAAACGATTTAAACTTCTTATTAAGTGGGAAGGATACGAAACACGAACCTAGGAGCTCTATAAGCAAGTTAAGACCAATACGCCTTCCCTGGTAAAAGAATTCCATAAGGACCATCCTTCGCGGCCTACTCCGGCTAGATAGATACAACATAAAGGCAAACAACTGCCACCTAACACAAATACACAAAACACAATAGCAGGAAACTTGAAATTAAAAAGAGCTTAAAGAATACCACAACGCTTATAACACGGTTACATAACGCGCAAGATATCAAGGAACTTCGACCAGCGGTTAAAGTTGTCTAATTAGTCAGATTTACCTTGCTAAGACCTACTGTAAAGATATCAGTTCGGCTTACCGCCTTTACTAAACCAATAGCGATTTTCTATCCCAGGGATAGAAAATCCTAATTGGTCCGTTTAACGATTAGAACCGGCAAAACTCTACACCACCACCCAACGTAAAATACAATATAATAAAATTGTATTATTTTAGACCTTCGGCCAAAGGGGGGGGTACTGTAACGGGACTAGCCTAGTTATAGTAGGAATATCTTAGTAAAACACTCAACAGATAAAACTTAAAGCTTTAACCAAATTCTACCAAATTCTGCCAGTTTAATCAAATTCTGCCAAGTTCTACTAGATTAATCAAATACTACCAAAATCCGTCCGCGTGTGTATGTACGCACGCATCAACCAAGACCCCTACACTGTTTAATTGCAAGATTCTCTCGTTATTCCTTTCTCTTCTTTACGCAACGTCTTGTCCCTAGTAAGAGCTATATACCCTCAGATTTAAATAGAATTTATATTATTCCTTTAAATCTTTCCCAAAGCCTCTTCGCGCCCTTACACCTAGTAAAAGTTGCCTCCTTCTAGAATCCTATGCTTTATTTATTCTTCTATATCTTCTAAGCTAGTACTAGGTACCAGTTTAGCTGCTTTAAGTATCTCGCAGTCTTTACTATTAGCAAAGTGATTTCCTTTACAATTAATGCAAAGAGGGGTGGTATATTAACAAGGCTTGCCTATTATTATATAGGTAGAACAGGAGTAGTCTTTAAATAAATATACAGCTGTATAATATCTATAGGCTCTAGTAGAGCATCTGTCTCCTATATGGCCAAATTTTTGATAGCTAGTACATTGCGTAGTAGGAGAGACATCTAGGTATTTTACTACCTTAGTAGCTGTACTCGCGATTAAAATTTCTTTTTGCTTAAGGATTTCTTGTCTTTTCTCTTCGTTCTCTATAGTAAAAACTATAGAGCCAAATCTAGTTTATAGATTATATCTTTTTATACTAAATAAGATCCATTTAGGTAGTCCTTATATCCTTATAGGATTAAAGGTCTCAATTTCTTCTTTTAGAAGCTTAGAGCCTCCTTTTTTTTTTGAAAAGGTAGAGTAGGAACCCTATAGGCTATAATTTAAACCCAAGGTTCTAGTTTTTGTTCTCTTTAAAAGGTAAAGCAGTTATGCTAAATATCCTTATACTTAACTAGAAAATCTGCATTATACTCTTCTATAGTTATAAGGAGAATATTTTGTTTTCCTTTAGTTCTAGCTATAGACGCTAGTACTGGCTTTTCTACTTGCACTTTTAATGCAAATAGTTGGTTAACTTTGTTCCGTATAAAGAAGGTATCCAGAGGTTAGTCCTTTTCGTCTATAATTAGGACTAGCCTCCTTTCTTATAGCTACCTTTTTTTACTTCTAGTAGAAGTAGAACTCCTACTAAAAGGAGAAGGGGTAAAAGGTAGTAGTAGTGATATTAAGAAGGGTAGGGAGGACGAAGAAGGGAGGTTCTTCTTTAGCCTCTCTACGTATATTTCCTTAGTAGGAGCTGCCTCCTTATAGAGAGCTCTTACTTCTTCTACTAGTTCTCTTAGGACCTCTTTTACCTTTTCTTTTCCTTGTATAAAGGGGGTTTCTCCTGCTAGGATACTTTGTGTATAGTCCTCTAGCTTTTTAACTTATTCTTTTTTTTCTTTTCCTTCTACTTCTAGCCCTTTATAGGCCTAAGTTAGGCTTTCTAGAGCTTTTTATAGGTATTGTTTTAGGGAAAGGAGAGGTAAAGGTATACTAGGTATACTATCCGTAGTAGTATTTAGTTTTATTGTCTTTTTTATAGTTTTTTGGTTTTGGTTTTCATTTTTAAAAGAAGATTAAAAATATCCTCTTTTTTCTCCTACCCTAAATAGGCCAGAAGAAGAAGAAGAAGGGAGGGAAAAAGTGAATATATTAGACTAATGATCACTTACTTCTAAAAGAGGTTTTTTTTTTTTGGCCTATTAGGCTTCGGCATCTTATAGGGGGATTCTCTAGTTTTTACTATCCTTATACCCTTTCTCCTTACTAACCCTACTAGAAGATTTCTGGGGAGATTAGGCTATAAGGTAGTAGACTAGGTCTATTTCGTAGTTTTGGTGTTCCTGTCTATGCCTCACTTATACGCTAGGACCACTTCTAAAAAGAGTTTTCTATTGGGGGAAAGGGGGGTAAAACGACAAATAAATCCACCTCTATCTCGCTAGGGAGTAGGAATTAGGTCTTAAAAGTTAGAAAATCGATTGTTTTTAATAGTAAGATGGGTATGCGTAAGTTTTGAAGTGCGGCGCTACCTTTTAGTAAGGTTGCATATGCGGTAAAGGTTTTTACCGTTTTCTTATTCCCTAGTAGTTATAGTAACTTAGTATTTTACTAAGGAGCTATAACGGTTTAGCTACCTAAATGAGATAGCTACCCATTTAATATAGTGTACGGACTGTCGCCTAAATTAAGATTAATTTAAGATTAAAATTAATAACCTAAATCTACCCTATTATATAAATATACTATAATCTATTGGTAGCTAGTAGAGGATATAGTAGTGGTGTAATAAAGGAATATTTTAATGTTTTGATTTTGGTTTTGGTAGGAGGTCTATATATTATCTTAAGTAGGTAGCTATCTTGTTTAGGTAGCTAACCCGTTAAACCCTTAAGGGTTTATAAACTATTAGGATATAACTACTAGTATATATTAAGCTACCTAGAAAGGATTTATATATATAAAACTATAGCGCTATAGCCTAAAGGCTGCATGCGTAGTATTATACATAGTATAATACAACGGATATAAATATAAATATATATATAGTACTAGGACTAGATAGGATTTTAAATAAGGCCTTAAAGACCTATAGTCTACTTATAGCACTATAGCTTATAGATATAGCTAGAGTAAGCTTTGCTATAGGCTACTACCCGCAACTTAGAAGATCTATAATAATAGTTACTTTATAAAAAGAAGGTAAAGTATATTATTTAATCCTAGGAAGCTACCGCCCTATTGCCTTAGAAAATACCCTTAGTAAGATTTTAAAAAGGGTAATAGCGGACTATATAATAGATATGGCTAAGGAATATACCTTATTACTATAAAGCTAAATAGGGGTAAGAAAGAACCGCTTAATACTATTAAATCTATATAAGTAATATAAAGAGACTTTATAGTATTTTTTTTATATCTGTTATATTATACTATATATAATAATACTGCGCATGCAGCCTTTAGGCTATGGCGCTATAGTTCTATATATAAATCCTTCCTAGGCAGCTTAATATATACCAGTAGCTATATCTGTAAAAGTGGTAAGCGGAGGTAGGAGGACGACAGGGTAAATGATATAGTGAAGTAAGTAAAGTGGATGAACTTGATACGATTGATAATGTCTATCTGCGGGGGATCGAGTCTCTATATACCTGGAAGATCCTAGTTCTGGAACGTCTACGTTCCGGCTTGTATTCTGATACGTTACCTAATACGCTAGGTAATACGTTACCTGATACACTAGGTGATACGTTACCTAATACACTAGCTGATACGTTACCTAATACACTAGCTGATACACTAGCCAATACACTAGCTGATACACTGGCTGATACACTGGCTGATACCATCTAATACACTAGGATTCTTCCAGGGTGTCCTTATGTAATGCTTACATAAGCAATATCAGAGTTCATCATTAACACACCCCCGTAAACAATATATTATATTACAATATTTTGTTTATCAATTTTGTTCATTGCTTTTATTAATTTTATTTATTCGATGGCCCAAGAAGTAAGCCGAGCAGCCTTAATAAAAACCTTAGCCTATAGCCAAAACCCAGTGGGAAAAAGGTCTAATTTAGGAAGGAAAAGAGTGTCTGCTGTTTTTATTTATCGATTTTGTTTATCGATTTTATTTTTCCATTAGTAGCAAGTTCATCTGCCTGACCAAATTCTTAAACGTAGGTCCACTTAGTGCTTTAGTAAGCATATCAGCTAGCTGTTCCTTTGTACTTATATGGCTTAGCTATATTATATTATTTATTACGTGTTCTCGCACAAAGTGGTATTATATATCAATATGCTTGGTCTTAGCATGATGTTCTGGATTATTCGCCAATTTAATTGCTGACAGGCTATCTGTGAACAAATGGAATTTTTCTTTGTTTTCTATATTAAGCTGTTTAATAACGCTTATTAGATATAGATATTCCTTTATAGCTTCTTTTAGAGCCATATATTCAGCTTCACAGCTAGATAGAGCAACTGTTTTTTGTAATTGACTTGCCTAGCTTATAGGGCTTCTACTAAATGAAAAGTAGTATGCGCTAGTTGATTTTCGACCTATTATATCACCCCCCCAATCTGAATCGCAGTAACCCAAAATATAAGGTTCTGATTGTCCAGAATAGGTAATTTCTAAGGTAGGGGTGTAATTTAGGTATTTCCAAATTTGATTTAGTGCCTGGTAGTGTATTTTATTTGGATTTGACATAAATCTAGCGCAAGTGTTTACATTGTAGGCTATGTCAGGCCTAGTCTTTGTAGACAAGTATATTAGGCTTCCTACTTCTTTTTAATATATTTTTATATCATTAGGAGAGGCCTGTTCTGTATTCTTTTCTATTTTTAAGCCAATAATTCCAGGGGTAGATACTAGATTTAGATTTTGTTTATTAAACCTTTATAAGATATTTTAGGTGTATTTCTTTTGGTTTAATTTTATAACCTTATTTTTGCGATCTCTGGTAATTTCTATACCTAGAAAATAGGAAACTGGTCCCAAACTTGTCAATTCTAGATCTTTTGCTAGTTTTGTTTGGGTTTGATTTATTTGTTCTATATTTGGGCCAAATACCAGTAGATCGTCTACATGGCAGATTATTATAATACCTAGTGTATCATTTTTGACTACTGCCTGATCTGCATAGATAGGATAAAATCCTTCTTTTTTAAGGTTATTTGCTAGGTGGTTATACCATTGTCTTAAAGACTGTTTTAGGCCATATAGAGCTTTGTTCAATTTATATACCTTATTTAGTATTATAGTAACACCTTCTGGTTGTTCTATATATAGCTCTTTATCTACGTCAGCATGCGTAAACGCATTTTTAAAGTCCCATTGAACTATTTCCCAGTCATGGTAGGCTGCTAAATATAGTAGCATTTTGTATACCTCTGGGCGGCAAGTATTTGCGAATGTTTCTTCGTAATCTATACCGTATTGCTAACTAAAGCCTTTTACTACCCATCTGGCTTTGTATTTAATTATTTTGTTATTTTAATCTGTTTTAATCTTATACACCCATCGTGTTTTTAGAGCCTTTCTATTGGGTGGTAGATCAACGACATCCCAGGTCTTTTGTTTTTAAAGTTAATCAATTTCTACACCCATCGCCGTTTGCCAATTAGGCCAATCAGGCAATTTTCTAGCTTCTTTATAGGACCTTGGTTCATTTTAATTGGTTCCTAGAAGAGCTAGTTCATCTATATCATCATCCTCTAATTCACTGTATTGATTTCGTCTGGTTTGATTTTGTTCAACAGATTGTTGTTCAACAGATCGATTTTGTTCGACAGGTCGATTTTCTTCAATAGGTCGATTTTGTTCGACAGATCAATTTTGTTTATTTATCTATTCATCTGCTTTTTAATTTAAATTAAACAAACTTTCCTTATTAACTTCTAGATCGGGTTCTTTGCTAGTATTAAAATTATAAAACTGGTTTTCCAGTATTTTAACATCTCTAGCCCAAGTAAGCCTTTTAGAATCTATGTCATATAATCTATAGATATTGTTTCCAAAACCAAGTAATATTGCCTTTCTAGCTCTAGGCTCTAGCTTTTTAAGTCCTATAGCTTTGTTTTTATAATATGCAATTAACCCAAATACTCTAATATTTATAATATCTGGTTTGGTATTATTAAGTGCTTAATAAGGCGTTTTGAATTGTAATTAACTGTGTGGAGTTCTATTATATAGGTAGACTGCTGTATTTACTGCTTCCCCCCAAAGATACTTTAGTAGTTTGGCATAAAATAAAATACAGCGCACCTTTTCTAGTATTATTCTGTTTATTCTTTCTATTAACCCATTTTGTTTATGGGTATAAGCAGCTAAATATTGCTAAATAATACCGTATGTAAAGCAGGCTCCTTTGAACCTTTTATTTACAAATTCACCCCCCTAATCTAATTTCAGGTATTATATTTTCCTTTTTAATAGATTTTCAGCTCTATTTTTAAATTCTATAAAAGCTTCATAGGCTTCTGATTTAAATTTTAGTAATTTAAATTCTAGATATCTAGTAGCTGAGTCTAGGAAGAAGATAATATATCTTTCACCATTTACAGTTTAAGGCGATATTGGTCCATATAAGTTAGTTACTACCTTTTTTAGGTAAACTTTGGCTTTTGGTGTAATTTCTTTATTTTAATAACTTATCAGTTTTAATTTTATATAAATTTCGCATTTATTTAATGGAATATTTAATTGGAGACCTAGAGTCTTTTATAGTGAAATAGGATTTATATGGCCCATTCTTTAGTACTAAAGTTTTGTTTGTTCAAGCAAATTGTTTTTGTTTATTGGCTCAATTTTATTTATTTACTTGCTTTTAACCTTTTTAGTCTTTTCACTAGGCAGATTATTTTGTACAATATCTATATAGTACAGGGAGTTTCTTCCCGTAGCTAAGATAAGCAGTTGTTCATTTTTGTATATATAAGCTTAATTGTTTTTTACTCTAATTTTATAGCCAAGCTAATCTAGCTTACTAATAGAGATAAGATTGTATTAAAAATTAGGTGCATAGAGGCAGTTTTCTAGTATAATTTTATTGCCTTTATTTACTAATTCTATATTTCCAATTCCAATATAATCAATTAATGCATTAGTCCCCCAACCAATTTTTCCATAGGAATCTTTATAGCTTGTAAAGTATTCCTTTTTAGTAATTAGATGCTTTATACTTCCTAAGTCTAATACAAAATTAGCTCCTTTTTAGTTTGGTTAGGGGTTTTTATTAGTAATAAGTACCTCTTTAGTATCCATTAGATCAAGATCAATTTCAAAATCGTCTTCTTCTTATTTATTACTAGGATTACTAGTTATATCACTAGTATTAATAGACACAAGAGCTTCTTAATCTTTTGGCTTATAGTAGTGGTAGTGCTTAGTTTTAAAGCCTTTTGGGGCCTTTTTAGGAAATAGATAAAAACAATTCTTTGTAGAATGCGTAGTTGTTCTACACCTCTTACAGTACTTGTTTTTATGTATTTGATTTGTTTGGTTAAACCTAGGTCGTCTAAATTTTGTAACCAAGGCTATTTCCTAATCCTTAGATACCTATCTTCTAGATTTGTCCATTAAGTTAGAAAACAGGTTTTCTAAATTAATAGTACTATAATTGGTTCTATAAGATTGGGTAACCATTATAACAAATCCCTTATAAGGACTAGTTAGGTTATTTAAAACCCAAGCCACAATTACCTAACTTGGCAATTCTATGCCTTTGGCTTTCAATTAATCGGTGAGTTGCTTTACTTTATTCAAATATTCTTCTATATAAGAATATTTAGACAAGGTGGTTTTAAAAAGCTCTTTATAGATTAAGAATTCTAAGCTAAACCCTTTTAGGCTGTAGAGATTTTTTAGCATATTCTATGCTTCCAAAGCTGTTTTGGAATGCTATATTTGCAAGAGAGGTCTATCCTCAATTATCAGCCTTATATTAGCTAAGGCTTTTTGGTCAATTTCCTTTTTTAGGTTGCCTCCTTCTGCTATAGCATTACTAAGCGATCCTTTTACAAGAAGGGATTCGACCCGAAGGCTCTAGACTTTGTAGTTACATTAGCCAATGAGCTTGCAGATAGAGATTTTGTCGGACATTTTATCTACAAATAGATAAATAAAATTAAATAATAGGATTAAGCTTTAAGTAGATTTCAAATGAGATTTAACCAAGATTAAAATGAGATTTAATTAAAATTCAAATAAGATTTAATTGAGATTCAGGTAAAACTTAAGTGAAATTGAAATTGGAATGAGATTGAAATAAACTTAAGATAAAATTGACTAAAAATTTTCAAGATTTAATCAATTGGCCAGCAATTAATTTAGATTTAGTTGTAATCTAGTTAAGATTTAATCGAATTTTGGTTAAGGTTTAGAGCAGCCGGGCTCATAACCTGTAAAAGTGGTAAGCGGAGGTAGGAGGACAACAGGGTAAATGATGTAGTAAAGCAAGTAAAGTGAATAAACTTGATACAATTAATGATTTCTATCTGCGGGGGATCAAGTCTCTATATACCTAGAAGATCCTAGTTCCGGAACATCTACGTTCCAGCTCGTATTCTAATACGTTACCTAATACGCTAGGTAATACGTTACCTGATACACTAGGTAATACGTTACCTGATACACTAGCTAATACACTAGCCGATACACTAGCTGATACACTAGCTAATACACTAGCTGATACCATCTAATACACTAGGATTCTTCCAGGGTGTCCTTATGTAATGCTTACATAAGCAATATTAGAGTTCATCATTGACACAAACAAAAACAACAACGTAATAATAACTGGTAAAGTGGTTGCCTAATAGATTAACTCCAATTGTATTCTAAGATTTACTATAAGGAGAGAACTATCTATAGTAGGGACTAAGGTCCTTTAAATACACAACTATACGCCTAAGAAACCCTCTCTTGTACGTAAGGTACGTGTTGTCTGTATTAAACATAACGTCCCTTCCATTTAACACAGTTAATACGTTTAACACCACGTGACCTCGGTTACCATTCCTCGTTACATAGTTCCACCAGATCCATCCTAGATTGTGCCTGTATCAACCAACTAGCTTCCTGCGACTCTTCCCTAAGTAGTCGTAACATCGTACTTAAAGCGTCCGTAACATTAATAGAAGAAGGTAATAGAAAGATAAAAAAGATATAAGCCTGGGTAACCTAAGACCTGAGAACCTAAGAGAAGCTATAGGGTGTCGCTTATATATATACACAATCCTATGCAGAGACCTAAGACCTGAGATACCGCAGCTTATATAACTGGGGAGCTTAATATAATGTAACGGCTTGAACTATTGAATAAATGTCTTAATAAAGACTTGAATAAATGCTTCTAAGGTAAAGCGAACGAATGCTGTATTATAAAGATATTAAGCTGAGGAGCAAGAGAAGGTGGTGAGGCCACGTCCATATATATATGCTAAGTCCTAAGCGAACCCCTGACTAAGTGACGCCCTAGCGCCGTTACACTAAGTTAAAGATTTTCTTAGAAACCAATAGGAGGTCTTTGGTTAGTTAACTTAGTATAACGTAGGGACTAATTTTAACTCTCGCTTAATATTAATATAGTATATTATAAGACGAGAATTCCGTTAAATTTTCTAAGGAAAATTTCCAAATTACTGACTTATAGCCAGTAATTTGGTTTCTTGGGGAAATTTAACGGAATTCTTGTGCCTATGGCGGGCTTTTGTCCTTCTAAACTTAGTCTGCCTTACTACTGCCCTACTACTGCCTATTACTGCCCTCTACTGCCTATTACTGCCCTCTACTGCCTACTACTGCCCTACTACTGCCCTACTACTGCCCTACTACTGCCCTACTACTGCCCTACTACTGCCCTACTACTGCCCTACTACTGCCCTACTACTGCCCTACTACTGCCCTACTACTGCCCTACT
>Ga0307507_10010947_pt1 | contig 11555 bp, 9 predicted proteins | sample 7_EM_MG_FD_207223 | JGI IMG/M metagenome (GOLD analysis project Ga0307507, IMG submission 207223) | Populus trichocarpa ectomycorrhiza microbial communities from riparian zone in the Pacific Northwest, United States - 7_EM | ecosystem: Host-associated > Plants > Roots > Unclassified | place...
GGTCGGTGCTGTTCAAGGGCGAGTGGACGAGCCTCCCTTCGGAAGCGGGGTGCTGTGTGTGCCTTCACGGGATCGGGAGGCGGTACGTCGCCGACTGCCCGGGGGTGTCCGGGGCGGTGGAGGCTGGGTCGAAGCGCGGACGACGAGGTCGACCGGTGGGTCGCTCGCCGGCAGAGCCTCCGCCTTGGGGTTCTCGATGGCGTGCACGAGTCGCTTCAGGCCCTCCTGCGCCACGGTGTCGAACGGCTGCCGCACTGTGGTCAGCGGAGGAGTCACATAGGCGGCGACGGGGATGTCGTCGAATCCGACGACGCTGATGTCCTCGGGCACCCGCCGGCCGGCTTCCGCCAGAGCCCGGATCAGGCCGATGGCCATGTCGTCGTTGGCGGCGAACACCGCCGTCACATCGGGGTCGGCGGCCAGTTCCCGGCCCGCCGCGTAGCCGGAGGCGGCCGACCAGTCGCCCTCGACGACCGACGGTTCGTCCCGGCCGCGTGCGGCCAGGGCCGCCCGCCATCCCTCAAGACGGTCCTTGGCGGCGTGCCACCGCTGAGGACCTGCGAGGTGATGGACCGTCGGATGCCCGAGGTCCAGCAGATGGTCGACGGCCGCCCGGGCCATCAGGTCGGCGCCGCCCGCGCCGGTCAGTACGGTGGAGGCGCTGAAGGGCGGTGGCGCGCCGAGGACCAGGACCGGCACGCCGACATGGATGGACAGGTCTCCTTCGCTCCCTTCCTCCTCGATCGGCTCGGAGATGACGATGCCGTCCACGCCCTGGTCGAGGAGTGAGCCGACGGCGCCGGCGACGCCCGCGGGGTCGCCTTCCATCGTGTTGACCACCCGGAGCGCGTAGCCCGTGTCCCGGACGACCCGCTCCACGCCCATGAGCAGTGAGGCGGGACCGTAGAGGGCCGTTCCCAGCGTCACCACGCCGATCGACCGGGTTCGTCCGGAAGCCAGCGCCCGTGCGGCGTTGTTACGCCGGTAGCCGAGCTGTTCGGCAGCTTCGAGGACACGTCCGCGCACCTCGGTGGAGACATACGGTTCGTCGTTGAAGACCCGCGACACCGTCTTCTGCGAGACCCCGGCCAGCCGGGCCACGTCCACACTGCGCGGCGCGCCGGAACTCCCGTCCCGTCCTGTCCCTCGCGCCATGACGTCTCCCGGTGGCCGCACGATCGAGCACCAATACTGTCAGACGCCGATTGTCTGACTGCGCTGTCATGTCTACGCAGTCATACGACAGTCGTCAAGAGTCCGGAACGTATCCGTAACGTTCGGACAGAGGCGGATCGTCAGCAGGGCCAGGTCACCGGGGCGGCGCCGACAGCGGCGTGATCTTCGTGAACGTCCCACTCGCCATCCCGGGTGGCGGTAGGCGGCTCCCGCATCCGGGCGTCAAAGTGGGCTCCAAGACGGGACGAAGCCCTGTCGACCGGGGCAGGACACCCGGTCTCCCGCACGCAAAGTGATCAACCGAGGTCGCGCGCCCGCTCCTCCAGTCAGAGGCTGTTTTCGGTAGTCCAGCCACTGTCCCCGGCGTTCCGTCAGTCCTCGTCCCCGAACGGCAGCAGGTCGAGGTCCCCGGTGAAGTCCACCGCGGTCGGGAACATCAACTCCAAGGAGTCGGAGGGCAGTTCCTGCTGGCTCCCGGGGGTGAGGAGCGCCTGCTCCGTCCAGATGCATTTGCCCGTCGGCGTATAGCGCGTGCCCCAGCGCTGGGACAGAGCGGTGACCAGTTGCAGGCCGCGCCCGCCTTCGTCCATGTCCGTGGCACGGCGGATACGCGGCATCGTCAGGCTGCCGTCGAAGACCTCGCAGATCAGCTCGGCGCCGTGCAGGAGGCGCAGGCTGACAGGGCCCTTGGCATGGCGTACGACGTTGCCCACCAGCTCGCTGGCCAGGAGTTCCGTGGTCGAGGTCAGGTCCTCCAGACCCCAGGTGCGCAGCTGCTCCCGGACGTGGCGGCGGGCCTGGCCGGCCGCTCGTGGATCCTTGGGCAGCGGCCAGGAGGCCATTCTGTCGCTGGTCAGGGCGTGGAGCCGGGCGACGAGGAGGGCGGCGTCGTCGGCCGTCGGGTGTTCGGCGGGGAGCAGGCCCGCCGTGAGGGTGTCGCAGAGCTGCTCCAGGTCCGCTTCGGCGCCGGACTCCGTCCTGTGCGCCGCACTCAGGAGGCGGGCCAGGTCCGCCATGCCCTCGTCCATCTCACGCTTCGACGACTCCACCAGGCCGTCGGTGTACAGCACCAGCAGGCTTCCCTCCGGCACCTTCAACTCGACCGTCCCGAACGGCGGTTCCGCCGCACCGAGGGGCGGGTCGGCCGACAGTTCCGGGAAGTGCACCGTGCCGTCCGGGTGGACCACGGCCGGTGGCGGATGGCCGGCCCCGGCGATGGAACAGATCTGGGTCGTGGAGTCGTAGAGCGCGTACAGACACGTCACGTACGACTCCTCGCCCATACCGGCGACGAGGTCGTTCAGGTGGCTCATGATCTCGTCGGGCGGCAGCTCCAGGTCGGCGAGGGTGTGGAGCGCGGTACGCAGCCGGCCCATCGTCGCCGCCTCCGGCAGACCGTGTCCCATGACGTCGCCCACCACCAGGGCCACCTGGCCGCCCGAGAGCGGGATGATGTCGTACCAGTCGCCGCCCACGTCCATGCCCTGGCCCGCGGGAAGGTAGCGGGCTGCCGCGGTGCACGCCGGCAGGTCGGGCAGGGCCCGGGGGAGCAGACTGCGCTGGAGTTCGCGGGACCGGGTGTGCTCGGCGTCGTAGAGCCGGGCCCGCTCCAGCGCCTGGGCGACGAGGGCGCTGATCGTGGTCAGCAGGGTCCGTTCCTCGTCGGAGAGCCGACGGGGGCGGTCGAAGGCCACGACGCAGACGCCGAAGGTGTGGCCGGACGCGGTCAGCGGGAGGAACGCCCACGCCTGTTTGCCGGCCCGGGCCGGTCTGCCGGCCAGCTCGGGATAGTGGTCCGTGTACTCCTCGGCCGAGGAGAGGAACATCGGCAGACCGGACGCGATCACGTCCCAGGACGGCTCACCGGGCGTTCGGGCGCGGCCGTCGACGCTGGTCAGGAAGTCGTCCGGGTAGCCGTCCGCTCCGACGGTGTGCAGCCGGTCGCTCTCGACGGCCTGTACCAGGAGTCCGGTGGCGGCGAACGGCGGCAGCACCCGGCGGGCGACCGCGGCCACCACGTCCTGCGAGGTCGTGGCCTTGGCGAGCGCGGCCGTCAACTCGCCCATCCGGACCGCGCGTCGGGCCGCCGCGAGCTCGGACGCCCGGCGCTCCTCCTCGTGCTGCCGCTTCTCGGTGACGTCGGTGAAGTAGAGGGTGCGGCCGTCGGGGCCCGGCACCAGTCGCACGTGGTGGCGACGGCCGGTGTCCCCCATCCGCACGTCGAAACCGACGGACCTCTCCTCGGCCGCGGCCTCCCGGCAGCGGCTCTCCATGCCGGGCACCTCTCGGGTGGCGGGCAGCTCCCACAGCAGACGTCCGAACAGCTCCTCCTCGGAGAAGCCCAGCGTGCGTTCCGCCTCCAGGTTGGCGAAGGTGATCCGCCACTCGTCGTCCACCGCCAGGAAGCCGTCGCTCATGTGGCGCAGGGCGCGGCCGAGCGCGTCCCGGGCGGAACGGGACTCGTTGCTCTCCCAGCCCAGACCGATCATCCGGTTGGGCTCGCCGTTCTCGTGATACGTCGCCCGGCCGCGCGCCTGCGTCCAGCCGTACGTGCCGTCCAGGCGCCGTACCCGGTACTCGGCCTCGAACACGCCGTGGTCGCGGATCGCCCGGTCCACCGCGTCCAGCGTCGGCGCCAGGTCGTCGGGGTGGACGCACACCATCCAGTTCTCGACCCTGGCGGTGTAGTCCTCCGGCCGGAAGCCGTACAGCTCCATGGCCGCCTCGTCCCACAGCAGCTCGCCGCCCTGGATGTCCCAGTCCCAGGAGCCGACGCTGACCTCCTTCAAGGCCTGCCGCAGGCGGTCGCGGTCGTTGCTGAGCTCTGTCCGGGAGGGTGTGGAGGGCGGCGAGGCCTGGCTCATGCGTTCCTCGGTCCAGGTGATCAGCTCCTGGAGGAAGTCCCACTGCCGCGAGGTGGGTTCGCCCTGGTCGCCCGCCAGGACCGTGAGCGCGCCGATGCTGCGGTCGCCGCCGAACAGAGGCAGGGCGGCCAGGCCGGTGCCGGGCCAGACGACTTCCGAGTCCGACGCGTCGGTGGATGGGGGCGTCAGCGGTACCCACACGCCACGCCCCTCGTGCAGGGCCTGAGCCTGGGCCGACGGGCCCACCTGGTCGATGATCTCCCAGGAACGGGCGAGCGCGGGAGGCAGACCGGTCGACGACACCAGCCGCAGCGCGGACATGGGGCCGCGAAGGTGAATCGTTCCCCCGAGGGCACCCAGCTCGCCCACGGCGTGCTGGAGCGCCAGCCGGAAGACCTCGCTCTCCGCCACGCCGGGGTCCACAGTGCGGAGGAGAGCCAGACGCGCGTTCATGCTGTGGACTTTACCGTTCCAGCCTCGCGTCACGTATTGCTTCGCATGATTCTCACCAGTGACTTCGGCAGCCGACACATGCTCAACTGGCGTAAATCCAAGCCGAGTTACCGGTCGGTCGCAGTGGGGTCATGGGTGGTGACACTGCGTGGTGTCGTGAGTCCGCCCGGCACGAGTACTGGAGCCTGCTGCCCCAGGACCGTGGCGCCGTGTAGCGCGGCGTTCACAGATCGGGAGGGGGTCGGCAATGATCGACGAATACATTCGAAGTCAGCCCGGAACTCCTGGAACTCTCTGATCACGTACGCGCGTTGTCACCCCGTCAGATCCACCCCACCCGCCAACGAGGAGCGGCATGGACATCGGCGTATTCATCCCCATCGGCAACAACGGCTGGCTCATATCGAAGAGCGCGCCCCAGTACCTGCCGAGCTTCGAGCTGAACAAGGCCATCGTGCAGAAGGCCGAGGAGCACGGGCTCGACTTCGCACTGTCGATGATCAAGCTCAAGGGATTCGGCGGCGAGACCGAGTTCTGGGACCACAACCTGGAGTCGTTCACGCTGATGGCAGGCCTGGCCGCGGTGACCGAGCGGATCAAGCTGTACGCCTCCACGCCCATCCTCGCGCTGGAGCCCGCCATCGTCGCGCGCATGGCCTCGACGATCGACTCGATCGCCCCCGGCCGCTTCGGCATCAACATCGTCACCGGCTGGGCACCCGGCGAGTACTCCCAGATGGGCCTGTGGCCCGGCGACGAACACTTCGGCAACCGCTACGCCCGCGCCGCCGAGTACGTCACCGTGATGAAGGAGCTGTGGAGCGAGGGCGTCAGCAACTTCAAGGGCCAGTTCTACGAGATGGACGACTGCGTGCTGTCACCGCGCCCGACGGACGGGCACATCGACATCGTCGCAGCCGGCCAGAGCAACACCGGCATGAAGTTCGCCGCCGAGCACGCCCAGTTCAACTTCATCCTCGGCAGCGGAGTCAACACCCCGCTCGCGCTCTCGGACACCACGGCCACCCTCGTCGACGAGGCGCGGAAGACCGGCCGTGACGTCGGCGCACTCTCGCTCTTCATGGTCATCGCCGACGAGACCGACGAAGCCGCCCACGCCAAGTGGCAGGACTACCACGACAACGCGGACCACGCGGCGCTGGCGTACATGGCGGGGGAGACCGCCACGGACACGACCTCCGACGGCACCTCGACCGCCCGGACCATCGCGCTGCCCGAGGGCGCGGTCAACTTCAACATGGGCACGCTGGTCGGCTCGTACGAGACCGTCGCGAAACTGCTCGACGAGGTCGCCGAGGTCGACGGCACCAAGGGGATCATGCTCGTCTTCGACGACTTCCTCCAAGGCCTGGAGAACTTCGGTACACGTATCCAGCCGCTGATGAAGTCGCGGTCGCTGGCCGGGTGACCGTCGCACTGGACGGTCCGGGCGTGCGGTCGTGACCGTCGGTCGCAGTCCGTGGCGGGTGTTCGCCGCCACGGCGGTCGGCGTGGTCGCCGTGTTCCTGAACATGAGCGGCCTCGCCGTCGCGCTGCCCACGATCACCCGGGAGTTGGGGGCGGCCCCCGGGCAGGCCGACTGGATCCTGCTCGGCTACATGCTGGTCACCACCGCACTGATCCTCGTCTTCGGCCGGATCGCCGACATCGTCGGCCGCCGCAGCCTGTATCTCGCCGGGCTCGTCGTCTTCACCACCGGGACCGGGCTCGCGGCCCTGTCCCCGTCGGCGGGATTCCTGATCGCGGCACGGGTCGTGCAGGGCGTCGGCGCCGCCGCCGTGATCACCAACAACACGGCCCTGCTGACCGATGTGTTTCCCGCGCGGACGTTGGGCCGGGCCCTCGGCTGGAACGTCACGGTGGCCGCGACGGCACAGGTCGCCGGGCCGGTCGTCGGTGGCGCGGCGACCGAACTGCTCGGCTGGCGTGGGCTGTTCGTCATCTGCGTGCCGATCGGGCTGATCGCCGTCGGCGCATCGGCACTGGCCGTTCCGGCGAGCGCGGGCAGCACCGCCCCGCGGACCGGTGGGGTCCGTGAACCGTTCGACCTGCCCGGCGCGCTGCTGTCCACGGCGATGCTGACCGCGCTGGTCCTCACCCTGACACCCGGCGTCACGGCCACCGTCGCCGACTGGCTGCCGTGGGCCTGCGGCGGCGCGACCGTCGCGCTGTGCACGGCCTTCGTCGTCGTCCAGACACGGCGGTCCCACCCCCTGGTCGACGTGACGCTGCTGCGCAACCGCGCCATCGCCCTCGTCCTCGCGGCCGTGCTCGCCAACGCGGTCGGCACCTACGCCGTCGTACTCCTGGCGTCCTTGCACGAGCAGGCGGTCGGCGGCGCCACGTCCCTGGAGGCGGGGGTGCTGGTGACACCGGTCGCGGCGGGCACGCTGATCACCTCGGCCGCCGCCGGTTCGCTCTTCGACCGCTTCACTCCGCGAGCGTTGACCACGGCAGGCATGGCGATGACGGCGTGCGGGCTGCTGGGCTTCTCACTGACACTCTCGACGACGGCTGTGCCGTTCCGGGCGGTGGCCCCCTTCCTCTTCCTCGTCGGGGCCGGCACCGGGCTGTTCATGACGCCCAGCACGAGCGCGCTCATGCTCAGTGTGCCGCCGCACCGACGCGGGACGGCCAACGGCCTCCGCTCGACCACCCAGAACGTGGGCTACCTGCTGAGTACGGCCCTCGCGCTCGCGTTCACCACGACGGGACTGAGCGAACAGGCCCGCCAGGCCGCCTACGACGGAACACTGAACACCCTGAACGTGCTCGCGTCGGGGGAGTTGAACCGGTTCGTCGCCAACATCCGCGCCACGGGCTTCGTCCTCACCGGCATCGCCATGGTCGGAGGAGTCATTTGCCTCGGGTTCCCCAAGTCGCTGCGCGCGCCCAGTCCCGCCGACGCCGTCACAAGCACCCGTCCGGAGCCCGCCGCCTCACGAAAGGCATCGCCATGACCGGATACCAGCAGGAGGACTACGAGCGCGCCGGGTTCGACGGGCAGCTCACCCCCGGCACTTCCCCGGCTCTGATCCTGGTGGACCCCGCGCGCGCCTACGTCGACCCGGACTGCCCGCTCTACGCAGGCGTCGAACCGTCGGTCGATGCGATGAGGACCCTCCTGGCCGACGCACGCCGGGCCGGGATCCCGGTGATCATCACGCGGGTGCTGCTGCGGGCGGACGGCACTGACGGCGGCCTCTTCCTCCGCAAGGTGCCCGTCCTACGGGCATTCGCCGAAGGCAGCCCCTTCAGCGAGTTCATCGACGGCCTCGCCCCGGCGCCGCACGACCTGACCGTGACGAAGCAGTACCCGAGCGCCTTCTTCGACACCGCACTGGCCGCCCACCTCACCGCCAACGCCATCGACACCCTCCTCATCGGCGGACTCTCGACGAGCGGCTGCGTCCGTGCCACCGCGCTGGACGCCATGCAGCACGGATTCGTGCCGATCGTGGTCGAGGAGGCCGTGGGCGACCGGGATCCGGACATCCACGCGGCGAATCTCTTCGACATCAAGCACAAGATCGGCGAGGTCTGGCGGCTCGGGCGGGTTCAGGAGTACCTCGCGTCTCTCGACTGAGGGGCGGGGGTGAGCGGCGAGCGTTCGATGCGCAGCGGCTCGGCGAATTCGGCAGCCAGCCTCCCGTTGTACCGGCCGTACAGCGGGACCGTCGCCGGCCCCTATAGGCGGCGAGGACGTTGATGTCGGTGGCAGGGGCGGCGGCCAGTGGGTCGAATGCGAAGCAGGTGAAGAAGGCAAAGAACAGGATGAACGCGGCCGACGTGACCAGTGCGGCGCATGGGCACCGGTGCGGGTCAGGGGGACTCGCGTCCTTCCCTCCGTGGCGTCCACGGTCACCGTGGACAAGGATGCCGCCGACGGGTATTTCGCGAGCCTGGTCGTGGAGACCGGCCCCGACGAGGCCCTGCCCGTGACGGATGCTCAGGCCGGTATCGACCTTGGCCTGTCCCACTTCGCGTGCCGTTGAGGACCTGGCGGTCAGGGGACTCGCTCGTAGGCGCCTGGCCAAGTCCGTCCACGATGCCGGATGGCCGGCGTTCGTGACGATGCTGGAGACCACAACGAAGGCGCAACAGGTGGGTGGGCGGTGCTGCCGCTCGACGTGGGTCGTCCCTAACATCCGGTGTACAGGGGCACGAATAGTGCCCCCGGCCAAGGGGGCACTGGCACTGTGAAGTCGACCGTTTCATGGCGGGTAGTCCGGCGCACGGCCGCCGCTTTCGCGACCGGCGTGGCACTGGCCGCAGTCTCAGGGTGCACGGTGCCGGTCGATGCCGTAGCCGGTATCGCCGTGACCGGCGACGGCCAGCTGCTCGGCGTCATGATGGTCTGCGGGCACCGGATCGATGGCGCGAGCCTCTACGTGGACAGCACCGACGCCGACAGCGAGGTGACGGTCGGTTCATGGAGCGCCGACCGCTCCCTCACAGCCGGTCTCGCCACCTGGACCCTCGATTCTCCTTCCGCTGGATGGACCGCGACCCACTCCCTCGAACCGCTCACCGCCAAGGCCACCTATGCCCTCTACGGCTGGACCGAGGACAGTTCGTGGTCATCGAGCAGCGTCTCCTTCACTCTGGCCGACCGAGACCGGCTCATCCCGGGAACGGTCCGCTACGACCACGTCTCGGGCAACGGCGACGAATCCGAAGTCACCGTCTCTGTAGCGGAGTTCAAGGCGAAGGCCTGCGAGAACGATTGACGTCTCAGACGTCTCATGAGACATCAGGCGCCGAGGCATCGGTTACCCCGCCGCCGAGATGTCGCCAGGTACGAGGCAGGGTGATTGCAAAGCTTTTGTGATCTTGTAGGTGTGCAGGTCAAGGACGTGCGGCAGATGGGTCAGCTCGCGTGAGGAGTTTCGCGAGCAGGGCCATTTCGGTGAGCGGGTCGATCACCGGCTGGATGAGGAGTTCGTCGACGCCGGCCTGTTCCAGGGTGGTGATGCGGGCGAGGAGGTCGTCGCGGGTGCCGACCAGGGCCAGGGTGTTCATGAGCGAGGGCAGAACCAGGTCCTGCGCTGCGATGCGGCCGAGGTAGTTGGGGTAGAGCTTGGTGTGCCGGTCCGGCGCGGTGGCGGTAGTGCCGCGCCGGTCGAGGAGCCGCCGCACCGCCTCGCGTTCCTCGGGGCCGAGTTGCTCGGCTAAGGCGGGTGTGTCGGCGGCTGTGTCGGCCGCGAAGGCCAGCAGCGACAGGACGAGGTGGCCCGTTGCGTCCCGGGCCGCGTCGCCGTGGGGGAGTCAGGGGCGCGGGGTGTGCCCTGGGCGGCGTGGCGGCAGGTGTCGTGACATCAAAGGCCTGGGCAAACTCCGCTGCGTCGTCGAGCAGGCCTTCGCCCTCCTCCGTCAGTTCAAACGCCTCACCATCCGATGGGAACGACGCCTCGAACTCCACGACGCCTTCGTCTCCCTGGCATGCAGCCTCATCTGCCGGCGACGCCTCAAGAAGGCCCACCCGTGATCCTGTTACGAGCTTCAAGTGCCCGACGACCGAGGCGGCTCAGGTCAGCTTCTTCCCCCCTCGTGGGGCGATTTCGTCGCCAGGTTCGGCTCCGCCCCTCTGAGGGCTGGGCCGAGTCGCTTCCTGCCGAGCCGTCGGCTGCCCCAAGGTCTCTGCAGATCCATTGGCGACGGAGTCGTTCCCGCCTATCGCGGCCCCGACGGTTCGGCCGGCCGGTTCGGCACAGCCTCTGCATTCTTGGCGGCGGCTGCCGCGACGGTTGCCAGGTCTTCGCCCGAGAAGCCGGCGCGGCTCAGCACTGCCAGAGATTTGTTCGTCGCAAGCGTGCACAATGCCAGCTCTGCCGCCTCCTGCTCGCCGGCCCCCGCCGCCAGCAACGCCTGCTCCAGCCTCGCCCGCAGATCGTCGATCATGGCGCGGACCATCGCCCGTCCCTCCGCGTCAAGCGCCGGGAACTGCGTTGCCGACACCGTGAGCAGGCAGCCGTCCGGGACCGTCGGGTCGGCGATGCGGTTCAGGGCGACCTGCAGGTAGGCGGCCACAACAGCGCTCGGGCTCGGGTGGGGGCCGGACAATGCCTGCTCGTACAGCGGGTGGTAGGTCTGCGCGTACCGCTGGAGGCTTTTCCGGAAGAGGGCGCTCTTATCCCCGAAGGTGCCGTAGAGCGAGCCCCGGCCCAAGCCCGTGCCCTCGGTCAGGCGATCGATCGAGGCCTCCGAATAACCCCAGCGCCAGAAGACGTGCATCGCACGTTGTAGCGCCTCGTCCACGTCGAATTGCTTGCGGCCTGCCATGGTCCGTCAGCCTACACATCTTGTACCGATCATTCAAAGATGGGTAGGGTCGCCGGCATGACGAGCTTGCGTTCGCTGCGACTGCCTGACGGATTCCTCGACGTCTTCACCAGCCGGCTCGTGGAGGTGAACGGACTGCGGTTGCACGCGGTCACCGGTGGCGACGGCCCGGCGCTGCTGCTGATCGGCGGATGGCCACAGACCTGGTACGCCTGGCGGGAGGTGATGCCCGCGCTCGCCCGCCGGCACACCGTCGTCGCCGTCGACTCGCGCGGTGCCGGGCTCTCCGACAAGCCCGACGACGGGTACGACGCCGGCACGCTCGCCGCCGATCTGGTCGCGCTGATGGCCGCGCTCGGGCACGACCGGTTCGACGTGGTCGGCCACGACATCGGTACGTGGACCGGATACGCCCTCGCCGCCGATCACCCCGAGCGGGTGGGCCGGCTCGCCATCGCCGAAGCGGTGATCCCCGGTCTCACGCCGTCCCCGCCGTTCTTCGGCCCGGCCGCGGCCAACCTGAAGCTCTGGCAGTTCGGCTTCAACCGGCTCGACGACCTCAACGAGGAACTGGTCCGGGGACGAGAACGGCTCTTCTTCGGCTGGCAGTTCGCCACCAAGGCCGCCACGCCGACCGCGATCCCCGCGTACGCCGTCGACGTCTACGTCGACGCGATCACCGCGGATCCTCGCGCGCTGCGGGCGAGCTTCGCGTACTACCGGGCGCTGGACGAGACGATCGCGCAGAACGAGCAGCGC
>Ga0307507_10010948_pt1 | contig 11554 bp, 3 predicted proteins | sample 7_EM_MG_FD_207223 | JGI IMG/M metagenome (GOLD analysis project Ga0307507, IMG submission 207223) | Populus trichocarpa ectomycorrhiza microbial communities from riparian zone in the Pacific Northwest, United States - 7_EM | ecosystem: Host-associated > Plants > Roots > Unclassified | place...
CTGGACATTAAGGCGTAACCAAATAGCAAAAGATACGCAATAAGGAAGCTTAACGTAGATAGCTTCCTTAATATAATTAAACAACAACTCTAAGACCTAGAAGAAATCCACCTAATACTAAATAAGCGAGGCTTATTAGCTACCCCTAAGGAAATTAATTAAAGACTAGAAAGGATCCAGGTAGTAATTAAAAGTGGGTTAAAAGAGCACTGCCCGGTTTCAAAACCAGGCCCCTATGCGCGATATGCATAGTCCGCACAGTACGCGGCCCTTGTAGCCGGCCAATGACAAGTAAGGAGGAAATATATAAGCAGCTATAATTTTAAGGACGAGAGACAATATAAAGACATAAAAAACCAGCTAAAGAATACCCTAAGAAAAGAAGCAAGGAATAACTAGAGACGGTTTATAAACGAATACACTACTAACCTAAGTCTCCCCTATAATAAGGGCCTTTAGACCATAGCAAAATAGGTAAAGAAAAAGGCGGGATATTTAGTAGAAGATCTATACCTACCACCCCTATAAAGAGCAGGCAAACCATAGGCCACAAGCAACAATAATAAGAAGGTAAAGATTCTTATAAAAAGATTTTTCCCTTAACTGGCTCTAGTAGACCTTAGCAATATTACTAGTAAAACACCGGTAACTTGCCTAAGGGTTAACAGCGACATAATAACTAAAGAAATGGCTAGAACTATTAGCCGCCTTTTAAACAATATAGCACTAGGACCAGATGGGATCCTAAACAAAGCCCTAAAGACCTATGGACTACTTATAGCACCTTAGCTTGCAGATATAGCCAGAGCATGCTTTATAATAGGCTACTACCCGCAACTCGGAAGATCCATAACAATGGTTGTTTTATAAAAAGAAGGTAAAGCAAACTACTTAATCCCAGGAAGCTACCACCCTATTGCCTTAGAAAACACCCTAAGCAAGATCTTAGAAAAGGTTATAGTGGACCGCATAGCAGATATAGTAGAGGAATATGCCCTACTACCACAAAGCTAAATGGGGGCAAGAAAGAATTGCTTAACGCTATTAGCACTTATACTACTCGCTGCTACCATTAAAACTATATGGGCTATGCGAAAGGACTTTGTAGTATTAATACTTAGCCTAGATATTAGCGGCGCCTATAATAATATACCCTATAAGCGTCTCCTATATATCCTTAGGGCAAAGGGCTTCCTAGAATGGATTATTTAATTTATTTAAGGATTTATAGGCCAGAAAGAAATATTACTGGTCTTTAATGGATACTAGAGCCCCCCTATTATAGTTATAATAGGAATACTATAAGGATTACCTCTGTTGCCTATACTCTTTCTCTTCTTTGTAAGCAACCTGCTTAATACCTTTAAGGAAGGGGCGACCTAGGGGATAGGCTTTATTAATAATATAAACCTAATTATATATGGGCCAACAGCCGCAGAGAACTGTAGGATACTAGAGAAAGCCTATAACACCTATATAGAATAGGCAAGACAATATAGAGTCCAATTCTTACTAGAGAAATACTAGCTAATCTATTTTATAAGAAAACGTAACTAATCTGCAGATCTTTAGCATATAATCCATATCTAAGGCTTTAGGGGTTAACTGGTTTAAGGCCTAAGGGTATTAGGAGTATAGGTAGACAGCAAGCTCTAGTGGAGCGTATATGCGGCACAAGCGGCCTATAAGGGCTAAGTATAGTATATTGCTATATCTAGGATTGTTAATTCTATATAGGGTCTATGCTTCTAGAGGTTACGCCTACTATATATAGCAGTTGTCCGGCTAACCATGACGTATAGATCTAGCATTTGGGCCACTAGAGAAACTAAGAAAGGCCCCCCTAAATTACTCCTTAAACCACTCCAAAAGGTCTAAACAGCCTGCCTTAGGAGTATAACAGGTGGGTATAAGCGAACGGCCACAGCACTACTTAAGAAAGAAGCCAATATTCCCCCTTTATAACTATATATTGAAGCCAATGTAATGCAAAGGGTATAAAAGGAACGCAACTCTAATGTTATAAAGTATATCAAGACACGCCTAAATAAACTATAGAGGGACCCTAGGGTGCCCTATAGGAGAAGGAACCAACAACCCTAAAGTAGGGAAGATATATTAGGAAAACAGGTAGAGAAAGCAGAAGAAGAATAGTGCGGCGCTAAGGCCCAGGCCTATATAGAGGAGAAAGGGAGACACGTAAGAGGCTAGTAAAGATAATAGTAAGGGAGAGAAAGGAGCTAAAGTAGAGTATAAAAGAGTACTGGAAAACCATCTACCGTAATATAATACTGGTTGGACTGACACTAGAGAGATAAATAGAAGTTAAAGGTATAAAGGCAGACTTAGGTAAGGGGAACCTAAGCTATAGTATAGGTAATGCTATAGGGGGTAAATACCTAAGGGCTCTAAGAGGGCCTAACAAAGGCGGAAAATACAATGGCAACACTCTTAAGGATAGGAATAATAGGACTAAAAGATTGGCTTTACTAGGTAGGTGTCCTAGTGGGTAGCCTAAGGTGCGAATGTGGCTGGCCAAAATAGACACCAAAATACGTAATACTGTTATGCCCCTTACGCACCGGCCAAGAAGCAATGCTCTTAGCAGCTAGTATAGAAAACTATAATACACTGCTCTTAATATAGAAAGGCCTTAAGGCGGCTACCCGGTGGCTTATTAGCTAAAATGTGCTAGACCAGTTCTGGGTTGTAAAGGAAATAGTAATAGAAGGCAAAGGGGTGAGTAACAGGCGCCCCCTAATAACTCTATAGGAGTAGAGTATAGTGTGTGATACTAGCGCGTCCGTAGATTTGTTACGGCAGCAGTGGTTCCTAAGGAGGTTAAAAAGTAAGGTAGTAGAGCACCACTGGTGACTTATAGGCGACTTGTAAGCGAGCCCTAAAAGGCGGGGAGACGGATTACGGGGTTTTCTTAAATAGAGTTTTCTCCCTATATGTATATAAGGAGTAGTCCGCGTGGGCCCAACAGGGATCCAAATCGGATGTTAAGCAATGAATAATAATAAATACTGCACGTATGATATAATATTAACTAACCTTTAGAACCACCTAAAGTTAAAGTATAGAATTACTGTTAAGACATTATAAAGTCGTACGAAAGTATTAGCGAGTTAGAAGTTAAAGGAGCTCTATAAGCAAGCGGCAGCCAAATATAAGACGGATGACTTTAATTCCTATATATTAAAGAAGGTCCTTAATAAGGAAGTTATTAACCAGGCTTTTATAAATCTAATTATTATACAAAACCTTCCATTCCGGACTGTTAAGTAGCTAAAGTTCTATGTTTTCTACTGGGCTCTTAACCAAGCGTTGGATAAATATCTTATAACAACTTACTTAAATATTAGCCAGATAATTAATTAGTTATTCTAGTTATAAAAAGATATCATACAAAAACGAGTTCAGTTAGTATTAATAAGTATTTATCTTTCTATTAATATCTAGACCTCTCTAAACAACCACCTTCTCCTTAGAATTTGCGCCCACTTTATTAATAGTCAGAAGAAGCGGATAAAAGCTCTTCTTGCTCTTTATACAGTAGCTACTTATAGCGGAGAAGAGCAATAGATTACCCTCCTTTTAGTGCTATAGGAGTATAGGATTCTCTAAAAGCTTAGAGCCATTATTGCTAATAACTCTACAACAAATAACACACTCTGTTATATAATCTATAAGTATCTCACCAATAATAAGGATATTACCTAGGATCCTATCTAACAATATATTCGCTGCCAGGGGCATACTATTAATATTGCCGTCTAGGCCTTCCTCTTTAATGATACTCTTAAACTTAAGGCTATTAAATTATATAAAAGGAATAACGTAAGCGGAAAGGAGTAAAATTATAAGGAAGAGATTAAGTAGAAATAGGACTTCCGAGCAATAGGCCTACTTAGCAAGCTTTATAATGTTATAGTACACTTCCATACCTTAGTAAGTTGTATAAAGGAGTTTAAGACTTTAGTTAAAAGATAAGTTTTACTTAATAATTGTATAAAATGGAATAACTGGTATTAAATGCTAAGCGTCTTACTTAAGCATAAGTTAGGAATTGATAACTATATTAAGAGCAACTATAATACGCTTAAGAAGGATTATATCTCGCCGCAAGACTAGAAGCTTCTTTATACAATTTACACCTTTTTAAAGCTATTCTACTATACAATATTAGAGACATAAGGGGATTATATAACACTTAATTAAGTACTCTTTATAATGGATATGCTTATTAAACATATAGAGAACTCTCTTGTATAACTCTTCTTCTAGCTACTTTATCTAAGCTAAAGCTAATATCGTATAATATATACTCTTTAAATTAAATAAAGCTCTCTTACTTTAAGTAAAGAATGCATAGGCGAAGTTTAACAAATACTACCAGAGAATGGATAACTCGCCTCTTTACGCTGCAGTACTTATTCTTTACCTAAATTGTCATATAAAGTATATTAAGATATTTTGGAAGAAGGAGTAGTAGAAAATGGTACTTCTAAAGGTCTAACGGCTCTAGGAAACATACCAAGAGTTAAAAAAGCCTATTACTTCTCTTTAGACAATATTATATGATAAGCTATTATAAGATAAGTATAAGGAACTTAATAAGTGTGATTAAATTGTAAACGAGCTAAATAAAAAGGTTACTTAACTAGCAAGCTAGGACAAGTACAAGAACTACTGCTCTGAAGCACTGTATAAAATTAAAGTTTCTCCACTTTAGTGGTGGTCTTAAGAATAATAAATAAAGCGCTGGCTGTGGCTTTCACTCTTTGCAAGAGAAGTACTTTTAACTCTAGCTATAAGCGATAAACCAGAGAGAGTATTTTTAGGAAGACGTTATACGATATTATAGGAAAGGATATAGCTTAGAATATTAAGTGTTAAAAGAATAGAGTGTATAAAGAGTTGGTATTGGAGTAAAATTTTAAAAGAGAATAGCTAGATTTCGGATAAAAGGAGAAATAAAAAAAATATAGTAGTTGTACAAGGGAGGGTATATAAGAGATATGTTATATAACGCTAAGGGGTAGGGGTATAGGGTATATAAATAAAATAATTTTAGGCAAAGGTAACCACTAAAGGCGCGTAAGTGGCGTATATAAATATATGCTAACTTTAAATCCCACTAATGTCGTCCTTTATTAGGAATTAAGCAATATAATTATCTAGTATACTTCCCATCCTACTATACAAGAGATTCTCCAGTAATATTGCCATACTATAAATAACTCTCCTCTCTGTACTATATACCTATATAACTAACTACTCTTAGAATAAGCAAAAAAGGGTAGAAGCTTTGCCGGCAATTAATATAGAGGCTTAAGTAGGGGGGGGTATTAGAGAAGCAGGTATAAATAGGGAGGCCCTTATATATAAATGCAATTCTAATTCAGAGTCATAGATCTCTAAATATAATTGTAAGTAACCTATATTATTTGTACAAGGTAGAGAGCTAATTAATATTAGCCATGCGAGGCTTGTACAGCGACTCCGCGTTATTTAGTAGGCCCTTACCCCTTTACTAAGTGTTGGAATCTGCCAGGGTTCTATAGTAGATGCTGTGGAAATTACAAGTAATGGGATTATAGAGCTTAATATTTATTATACAATAAAAATTCTTAGCCTATAGCAGTGGTAGCGGGAGTATTAGAGGGTGAGGATTGGATTATAGAACTAGAGGACGAGGAATAGATAAAAGCTACTAAAATTTAACTGCTGGGTCTCCTCTCTTTTTTATAATTTTTATTTTATTTTATAGTATCTTATATAAGAAAAAGTATAAATAAAGAGGGCAGAAATTAGTAAGAAAGCTAAGGATATTAGTAGAATTCCCTATAAGTATAATTACTCGCTTATTTAGTGGGATTTATTAAAAAAATCGATCGATATAATAATAATATAATATAATATCGCTTATCGTATCAATCTAATCGATAACGATTTTCGCCCACCCTAAGTTTATGTCTCCTAATAGGATAGACTCTGTGCCTTTAGTTTTTAGTAAGCTTATTACTAATATAATGTTCTCTATTTATGGGACTCCTTTAACCCTAGGGTTATACATATTAATAATTTATACCGGTCCCCTATATATCTAAATTATTATAACTATAATATCTGGGTTAACTGCCTACTATAACTATAAGGACAGGCTAATAGCCTTACTAATTATAAAGCACACGCATATAGCTGCTTTTGGTTTGTATAGGAGCTAGAATCCTTAGGGGCAGTATATTAATTATGTGTAGTTATTATAATATAGCTTTTATATAGCTTTTATATAGTATTTCTTTAGGTCTAGACTGTCTAGTAGAGGCCTTACCAAACAGTGGTTTATATTGCTGTAGTTATACTATATAATAGATAGGTGGCGGACTCCCAGTAAGGGTCCTTTATCTCTTTTTTATTCCTCACTTCTTCTATTTCTACTTTCTTTAGGATTTTTAAAACTTCTGTCTCTTATATCTATACCCTAGTCGCTACTTATTTTATATAGAGCTCTCTATTTCTATGTCTTATATTCCTACTAGCGCTTCTATATCTAAATCTATTATTATCTCCAGTTCTTCCCCTAATCTTACTGGTTAGCTATATACGCTTTATAGGTTAGCTACGAATGTTATATTTACCGCATTAAGTCTAATTCTTAATTGTCCTAGTCTTAAGCTTGCTATAGCTATCTATAGGGGTCTTTGTAACAGACTACCGCTACCATATTAGATATCATCTTATGACTTACCACCATACCTTTTGTCATCGCATGTCTTACTACTTATTTCTATTACCTATTTATTACCTATTACCGACTAAGTGGCAATGTCGACCTGGTGGCCAATTAGGTAACAGTTACAAATCATTGTCGGCGTCTCCGTCAACCTTTACCATGTATTTTATATATATAGTACACCTAATTTCCATAGATTTACAATTAAGTCGTTTATTTAATTCTCCCACACTACAAAAGCTTACAGTCTTCCTATAGGGCGTCCTTTCCCTTATGTCCCCTATAACCCTAATATCCCTATTTAGTCTAGTAATATTACGCGGCATTGCTTCTAGCCTATTAAGGATTGGGATGGCTAGCCTAGCCCCCTAGAAAACGCTAGGAAGGCACCTGCGTCCCCCTAGCTTATTACCTATTATTTTTATTTATATAACCTAATATACAGTTATTCCCGTAGCTGTTAAGCCCTTACCTTTTATCTCCTATATTTAATACAGTCTTCTCTTTCCCACGCCTTATATATACTTTAGTAGCAGTTTATATATTTTATTTAGTCTTAATTTAAGCAGTGTCTTATATTATAGGGGCCTATATAGTGGCTGTAGCACACCTATACTGCGCATATAGATTAGGTGTGTCCCTATTATATACAGTAATAGTATTATTCTAGGCGTAGTCTATAGTTATAGAGCGTTATATTATATATAAGGCCATTTATAATTATTCCTTTTTAGATGAAGAGTTTTTACATTTCTAGCGTATGTACGCTAATAATAAGGGAGCCATATGTTTAACTAGTGTCTCCCTAGTAAGTCTCTAGCAACCCTTATATCCTCTTATTATTATTCTTATATACTTAGTTTACATTTTCCTATTAAAGTTATTAGATTTGGGTAATCTTAAGACCTAGTATAAGGCGTTCTATTTATTTAACTATCTTTTATATAGTTGTTATATTGTCTACCTAGCGTCCCTTTTCTACCCTAAGGCTTATAGGAACCGCTAGGACTTTAACTAGGAAATCTTCGCAGAGTACTTTTATGCCAATGCGTTCTCCTAGCCTGTCCCCTACCCTTATAGCTTATTTCTTTACCTATTAGTCCTTTAGGGTGACTCTAATATCTCCACTTTTAAAGTATTAGACTATAACAGCGTTATAGACCTCTTTATAAATCTCTATAAGGACTTCTATTTCTAATTGTCCCCTAAGCCCCTTACTTTTTCTATATTTAGTTATATTATAATTATATACCTAGTTATTATCTTAAGGGGGGTAGGTTCCCTATACTGTAAAGACGCAGCTATAGTGGCCTAGGTATGGTTCACCAGTAAAGGGGGTTTTTATTTATTTTTAATTTTACTTATCTATTAGAGGATTTAATTAAGGGTTTGCTAGAGGGGCGCCTAAGGTTTACTAGACTAGCGGAGCCATTCTACTAGCTATATTAGTTCGTTATAGCTAATAGTTACTCCCCTATAGTTCTAGATACTAGACACGTCTAATAGGCTTTATATTTTATTAGATGCCTTCTTAATAGAGGTATTTCCACTTTATAGTATAGTATTCGCCCATCTTTATTATAGAGGGCCATTACTAGGCGTAGTTTTAGCAGTTGCACATAAGTACAAACTACCGTTATTTAACGTGTGCCTCTACATATATCTTATAGGGATTCTCTAGGAGTTCTTTAGGGTTCCTTTAGATAGTTTTAGTCTTTTTAGGCCGGGTATAGCAAGAGCTCCAAAAGCTATACGTCTTTACGTAGTAGTTAATTATATAGGTATATTGTATAGAGAGGAGAGTTATTTATAGTATAGTAATATTACTAGAGAACCTCTTATATAACAGGACAGGAAGTATACTAGATAATTATATTTCTTAATTCCTAATAAAGAACGACGTTAGTAGGATTTAAAGTTAGCATATATTTATATACGCCACTTATACGGTTTTAGTGATTACCTTTTACCTAAAATTATTTTATTTATATATCTTATACTCCTTCCCCTTAGCGTTATATAATATATCTTTTATATACTTTCCCTTATATAACTACTTAACTTCTTAATTTAATAGTATCAAGGAACACCAAAAGCGAGATTCGACCCATACTGTCCTATAGGGGTTCCTTTCCGTCTTATCTTGTCCGTATGGTTAAGCTAAAAATGAGGATCTCGTCTGTTACTAATGCAGCGGCGTTACGTCGTGGCTAGAGGGCGCTTTCGAATGCGTCGTCCTTGACACTGTTAGAACAGCAGAGTTTTCGCGGGTCTTAGCGCTCGTCAACAACATAAGGCAACTTATCAAGAACAGAGGAATGGTCTTAAAAACTACCTAACGTCTCTCTACCTAGGCGCCGACCTAGGGCTACAAGCCAGTGCTTGCATTTGCTGGTGGAAGCGATAGGAATCTAAGGAGACGATAGGGCACCTCTGTACTTATTCCGCTCTAAGACTGTACCTACAGCGAGGGCATAGGAAGAATCTCAACACCGTTAACCATATTTAGCGACGTTAATCCTCCCTTTCTACGCAGCGGCGTTAACCTTTCTCTAGGCGGCGACGTTAATCTAAAACGGACTAAGAAAGAGCTAGGGGCACCCTTCTTTAGGTAGCGACGTTAATCTAAAACAGACTAAGAAAGAGCTAGGACGAACCTATATAGATAGGCTAGAACGGACTTAGATGCAGGTATTAGTTAAAATAGGAGGACAATAAGTTTAGTTAGTAGGCGGCTAAGGGACGGTAGCTGCGCGGCGTCGAGTTATTATAGGCCCACGCCTGCAAGACACGGTCGGCCTGTTGTTATAAGAGCGTCATAGGTAACGCGAAGCAGCCAACGGCTATAGGGCGTGGTATATAATGGTAGCGACGGACGACTCTAGGAACCTTACCCCTTTACTAGGCTCTAACTCCTAGTGGACCTGTCTTGGAGGAAGGATTAATACCTTATTAATAACACTGTCTATATAGCCTAAAAGGACGGATGCGCGTGTCGGTCTATTTAGGCAGGGGTAGGCTGTAGGGATAGGCTTATAGAGCAAATCAGGTGCATATGGGTAGGAGCTAGCTTTGTCCACCAGCTACTGCGTTAACTGTGGCAAGGAACTGGGCAAGCAGTTTAGGCAAACTTGCTATATATAGTAGTTTTATAATGCATATGTATTCTGGCCTAGTAGCCTAAATTGCGACCCACGGTTCTCCTTATCTCCTTTTAAGGAGTAGTGACCCTTGGAAAGGGCCTAGCTGGGGCCTAGGCATAAAAGATACCTAAAACACAACACAATATATCCCGCTGTTAGTATTATGGTAGTTAAGACGGATAAATCCCCCTTACGCCTTCGATAGCTCTAGGGGGGGGGAGGCATGGCGTATATGGTAATAGTCTACAGGAGATAGCACATAGGGGATGGTTAAGATATGGAACACAAAGCACACAGCACATATAGCGAGGCCTAGCTAGGACGTAGTGAACCCTAGCTTTAGATAAGCTAGAGAAGGAAGCAGTGGTTCCCATAGAGTTCAAACATTCAAGGAGGATAGGACGTAGCTGTAGGCCCGCAGGGCCGCTGCTATGGACGAACATGGCAAATTAGGGGTTTTTCATCCTACTAAGGTGGCTCATAGGGTTTTTCCGTCCCCTACACAGCAGGGTTTTCTTCCTGTCAATTTACAAGTTTTCCCCCCTACGACGGCAAGTGTCTGCGTGGGCCTAGATAGGATCCGTATCAGACGTTAATCAAAGATTATACTACTAATTTAATAGTATCTAACTATAGAAGCTAGTTTGTTTTAGATTTCTAGTAAGCCCTATATAAATAATTGGATATTTAAATATAACTTTTAACTGTATTTTATCTAAAGATAGATAGTTAAACTAAAATTATAAACCCGATTATAGAATAATATCTATAAATATACTACTCCTACCTATAAGATAACTTAGGAAAGTAGCTTCCTTTAGCTAAGTTTACTGCAAATAATATAATAAACGAATTAATAGGTATAACACTGTTTTACACAATCTGTAAATAAGACCTTTAACTTAAATTTCAACTATAGCCTAAAATTAACATAATAGGACCCATAATTAAGCGAATTTAGTTAATTAACACGTATAACTTTGCTAATTAAATAAAGTAGTTGGCCGTCGAAATCGGACTCTACACCTATACATAATAACGGCTACGAACCTAGTCTTCGAAGTTCAGATCCAGAGCCAACGTAGAGACGTCGCATAGCGTGCGAACAGGACCTGGTAGTGGTTGTGGGCGTTAAGGGCGGTGGTGAAAAATTTTCGGATGGTAAGATCTTAAAAACCACTACTATTGGCCCTCTACAATACGATAACTACTGCACTGTTCTCCTATCTAGGGCACCTATACAATCCAACATGGATGCGCAGTTTTCGATAATATCCCTAAAAACCCTAATGGAAAGCATTAATAACCTTATATTAACAAATAGACAAGCGTGAACGAGCGAACGAACGAGTAAATATACGGCCCCTCCTAACCCCTAGGGCGATCGCCCGCAGAGCATACGGTTACTTGCCGTACTACCATAATACTACTAAAAGGCAGCTGGATAACCCCGTACGGTTTTCCTTATCTCCTCTTAATAGAGTGGTGCCCTTAGAGAGGGCCTAGTAACTAGGGCCTAGGCATAAAAGATACCTAGATATACATATACACATCCCGCTTTCGTCTTTTAGTATTAGGATAGTAGAACGGATAAATCCCCCTTACGCCTTTAATAGGCCTTAGGGGGGGGGGGGGGGGGCAAGGCGTATATGGCAAAAGTTAAAAAATT
>Ga0307507_10010950_pt1 | contig 11552 bp, 13 predicted proteins | sample 7_EM_MG_FD_207223 | JGI IMG/M metagenome (GOLD analysis project Ga0307507, IMG submission 207223) | Populus trichocarpa ectomycorrhiza microbial communities from riparian zone in the Pacific Northwest, United States - 7_EM | ecosystem: Host-associated > Plants > Roots > Unclassified | place...
GAAAAAGTCAAGCTACGATCAGGACACACAGCACGTAGAGAGGGTGAAATCAGGCTAATGGTGCGCCGGCAGAGAGTGTCTGGAGGTAGAAGCCAAAGGCGGGAGATACCAGGACTACAGAGCTCAGGATCATGGGATCCTCATGTGAGGTGTCGGAATGAGCGAAGCCCAGGCGCGGAAGATAAAGATCGGACTTCAGGACAGAACACGCCAGGATCAGTGGTGATCTGGATGGAGCGACGGATCATCAGGCCTCGCCCTGGTGCTGCAACCGAGAATCAGAGGTGTTCAGGACGCAAGAGCAGAGGACCAGGCGCAGTCAAGGCGCAGAGAACGTAGGGTCCGTATCAGGATAGCGTCTGGGCGCAGCACGTCAGGTGACGCAAAATCAGGAAGCAACGTCGATTCGCGATTGACGTTATGTGCGCTAGGTGCGCCAGATGGATGGGGCGCCCCCGGCGCAGAGTATTATTTTTGCTGATGTACCTCATATGAGCCCTAGGCGAATACATCACAGACACGCAAACCGGCTTCCCCCCGGACATGATCCCCGAACGCTGCCCTGCCCCCTCCCCCTCCCCCCCCCCTTCCCAAAACTGAACCAGGTTCACCCGCAAGAGTTTATTTTCTTTGAGGTAGTTTGGTTCTTTTAACTTCCCTTACATGTATCTTTCCTTGCAAAAAACATGTAAATGAGAAGTAGTTTGGGCGTTCTAATTTCCTTCTATTTTGTTTCCGAGAGGAACGATAGCGGAGTGGTTTTAGGCTTAAAGAGAATATCAGTCATCGAGGAGGAACTTGGAAATGCTTTCTTTTATTATTTGTTTTGATTTATAGGTTTTGTTCTTTCCATAGCTAGCGCTGCACGAAGCTTCTTGTACCTATAAACAATCAACGCATGATAAAAAAAAGAAAAAAAAGAAAAAAAAAAGGCATGGGATTGGGGTTCTTCACGCAACCATCTAAGTTCTTTCATACAATTTACTTTCAATCTACTATATCTTTACGAACCAAGACCCGACGGTCGTATATGAGCCTAGCGATCGACTTTGCTAGATAGAAGTCAAAGGACCTAGCTATCACAACAGCTATAAGGCAGAGAGGAATTAATGGTTAGGAGACTATCGGTTACCTGCTGCAAGTATCACCCGCAGAGAGAGGGACGATTGTAACACTAACCCGTGTTAGTGTCACCTCTCAATTATTTCAAGTATTACGAAAAATCCATTTTAACTAATAGAGCAAGTGACCTATCCAGGCATAGGACATCTCCCTAAGCTTTACTTGGAATATCATACTATGAGCTCCCACTTACCATTCCAGTCCGAGTAGACACCCTGTGACAACATCCAAGGCAAGAAACCCTCACCCCAGGAGAAGAGGGGATGGAAATGATAATATTGTCATAGATTATTCAATTTTAAATAGATAGTCCCGAACTCAAGAATGGTATAATAGGACAGTCTAGCTAAATAATAAACTTCACCTATGAGACCCCAGCTACAGCACATTGTATGGGATATTCCCCACCGATTAAGCATTTGAATCAGACTTACAGTAACTAGCAATACAAGTTAGGCTGGATGAAACTCTCTTGCCACACCCTAGTGCCGCATGCAGCACTAGCTCCCGTACAACTCGTTTCTCAAAAGCACTAGAAACACTGTAGACTAAACCCCCCACGCCGAGCCCAAACCATCAGCTTCATAGTCTCTCACTCGACTAGAATAATGTATTGTTGAATAATAAATTATCTCCCATTGTCCCCAAACATGATTTTTATTGCATATGTTGCCATCCTATCCCCTTCTTTCATATTAAGTTGCTTTCCATTAGGTGATGAGCTGGTTTTGGTTGGGTCTCAATTATTTAGCGGCCATCTTGGATAAAGTGGGTAACTTTATAGACTTCAGGTTCAGAGACGCACTCCATCTTTTAACTGCTGCTGTCTTAAGAGACGAAGACAGGAAGCAGGTTTATTCCCATAAGCGACGGGCCACCGATACTCCCTATCTATGGATGGTCATTTGGCCCTTTCTTTTGGTTTAATTTATACAAAATAATGGTCGAAGTAGTTCAAGTTAAAGCCGGCAAAATACTACGGTTCTCCTGACATATACCTAAGCTTACTTTGACATGTATTAACTAACGAATTAACTTTATTATTTTTTTCCAACAAAACAAACAAAAACACGAATCTTCTACACATCCCACTCGCCTATGACAGTCGTCCTAGCCACGGCTGCCAAGGATACACAACTGGTAGTGTGATACTGTGATAACCTCGCGACCCCTCCACCCCCCTCCACCTACCTTCCATACCCTATACCAACAGCTAGGGTCTATATCTAAACTTTTTAGGCTACTTGTAGATTTAGATTTTTCGAACTTTTCCAGAAAATATAGTCGCTGCGGATCCTAGATCGTGGTTGTAGAGTAAGAACATTGTCACAAATTTCTACCCCGCCCAGGTCCAGCGCATCTACAGTATTGAGTTTGAGAGGTATGCATATAACTACAGTTCCCCAGCTCACTTCCCTGTCACTAATTTGATAATTCTGCTTAAACGCTGCATGCCGAGCTATAACTTACCCGGGGGTAAAGAAGGTCTGATCCAGTGCCCTTATCTTAGCAGGAACTGGGATGGGGTTCTCTAGAATGGCAGATATTTTTCAGGTGTGCAGGAGGGATTCGAGCGCGGATTGATGCCGAGGAGAATATCATCAGATTCTGGTAATCACAATATTTAGGGTTTATTCTTTTGTTGATGAGGGTTAGGGGAACGCCTACGCTAAGTCCTCAAGTATTAGAAAGAGAACCCTATTTGCGGTTTATCCATTTATCCGTCTATCCATCTATTGCCAGTAAGGGAAATCACAGAAGAAATGAATACATCAAGGGGGTTGAAAAAAAAGGAGATTTTGAAATTAGGGATTTATTCGACAGAGGAATGGTAACCAAGATAAATCATGGAACTTAACAAATGAAATAGTCCCCCAGCTGCTGTAGGCTAGACACAATGAACAGCAATTCGTGAGCTTTCATTCGTAAATATTAACAAATATCCAAGGGTTTTAGGGGTATATGCCTACATACCTGTGGCATTCCCGTGAATGACGGCCGAGGAGGGGCGGTTTAAGATGACGTGAATCGGACTGGCGTAAAGGATATACGGAAAGAAGGGAAGATGGTGATACTAGGAATAGCGTATGTAAGACTCTCAGAAAGCGGGTGCTGGAAAAGGGGGAAATCCCACGAAATTCGAGGGTGATCAATAGAGTACCCAGTGCTTCCGCTCTACTTCCGTTGAGTCACAGCCGGTAGGGCAGCTACGCATGAGGGGTTTCAATAGATTTCCGGGCTTGCAATAGCTACACGATTCTTCCATGTCCCTCCTTAGCAGCATAAGAGAGGGGTGTGCTACCGTGGTTATCAGGACGATTGGGGTCCACATCTCCGCGTTCCAGAAGTAACTGACCACTCCCTCGTGTCCCTTGAAAGCGGCCCACCCGAGTGGTGTTAGATCATTCCCATCCGGACGATTGGGGTCGACATTTCCCCGGTACAGCAATAACTCAACCACTCCTTGGTGTCCGTTGTGAGAAGCCCACCCGAGTGGCGTTAGACCATTCTTATCTGAGTGGTTGGGGTCGACATTTTCCTGTTCCAACAATAACTTGACCACTCCTTCATGTCCCTTAAGATCAGCCCATCTGAGTAGTGTTGCATTATTCTTATCCGGGTGATCGGGGTCGACATTCTCTTGTTCCAGCAATAACTTGACCACGCCTTCGTGTCCCGCAAAAGCAGCACACCCGAGTGGTCCGTAACCATTCCTATCTGGGCGATTAGGGTCGACATCTTCCCGGTCTAGCAATAACTTGACCACTCCGTCGTGTCCCTCCATAGCAGCACTACCGCGTGGTGTTCGACCGCTCCCATTGGGGCGATTGGGATCGACATCCCCCGTTCCAGCAATAACTTGACCACTCCGTCGTGTCCCGCCATAGCAGCACACCCAAGTGGTGTTCGATCATTCATATCTCGGCGATTGGGATTGACATCTACCCGTTCCAGGAGTAGCTTGACGACTCCCTCGTGCCCCTTGATAGCAGCCCATGCGAGTGGTCCTTCACCATCCTTATCTGGGCGGTTTGGGTCGACATCTCCGCGTTCTAGAAGTAACTGGACTACTCCCTCGTGTCCCTTGAAAGCGGCCCACCCGAGTGGTGTTAGATCCAGTGTTCCCAACGGGCCAGGCGGGCCAGGCTTCGGTAAAGCCGGGCCTGGCCTATGAAAATTCTCTGGGGCCTGGCCTGGCCGGAGCCTGTAGGCTTGGTAACTCCTGAGCCTGGCCTGGCCGGGCCCGCCTATAGGCCGTATAGGCCTAGTCTAGTCCGCTCCCGGTGAGCGGCTGTGCGGTCACCTCGGCAAAAATTCAAAATAAATATTCCCTCATTACTAAATAACGTTAAAATGCAAAAACAATTTGGATTATTAGCAAAAAATACTGGAGAGAGTAGGTCAATTAATTAAATTAATTGTAGAAAAACAACATCGGAGGGAAAAATGGTATTATTTGACTGTGGTGGTGACTTTGGAGGTAAATTGTCAAGATATTCTTAAGATGTTTGCTTATCACTCGTTGTGTGGGAGCCAAGATACCTTTAAAGCGATCTGTTCTCAATGCTAATCACGGGGCCTATAGGCGCCTATCAGGCCTGATAGGCTTTGGCAGGCCAGCCGAATTCGGCCTATATCGGCCTAGGCTACTTCCAGCGCGGCCTGCCTGCCTTGGCCTGGCCTATTGCCTATAGGCCGGCCTACCGACGGCCTGGCCCGTTGGGAACACTGGTTAGATCATCCCTATCCAGACGATTGGGGTTGACATCCCCCCGTTCCAACAATAACTTGACCACTCCTTCATGTCCATTGAGGGCAGCATTCCCGAGTGGTGTTCGATCATCATCAGGGCAATTAATGCCAACATCTCCCCTTTCCAGTAGTAATTTGACCACATCCTCGTGTCCATAGCAGCCCACCCGAGTGGTGTTAGGTTATTCCTATCTGGGCGATTGGGGTCGACATTTTCTCGTTCCAGCAATAGCTTGACTACTCCCTGGTGTCCCTCAATAGCAGACCACCCAAGTGGTGCCCGATCATACTTATCTGGCAGATTGGGGTCGACACCCCCTCGCTCTAGCAACACCTTAACCACTCCTATGTGTCCTTTTCTCGCGGCCCATACGAGTAGTGTTCTACCTACACAATCTTGTTGGTCGACCACGCAACCTTCAGCATTTATCAATACTGTCACAAGTTCAACAATCCCGAAGAATGATGCGCAGTGTAGTCCAGAGAAGAGCGGGGAAGTAGCGATGTCTCGGATATCATCGGGATGCAGTACCTGCTCCAGAAGTGATACAGCAGATATGTGGTTTTCGAACTTGTTCAAGAGCTCTAGCGCGAAGGTCCTCGCATAGTCTGAGAGCTCCTTGCTCATATGTGTTCCCCAATATCTCGCAGAATATTTGAGGAACGGGATGCTTTGGGGGAGCGCGAGGTTCTTGACTTGTTGTGAGTTTAGATAGATTAAACAGGTTTCCGCAAGTATTGAGTGAGGTTTCCTGAGGAGACCTGGATGAGTACAAAGGTATTCTTGGACGGTATAATGGATTAATCGCACAGTCGAAGCCTCCGCGTCGACTGCGATCAGGCCTTGGCAGCAGTCTAGCAATGTGCCTATCGAAGGAGCATCCTCGGGATCAAAATCCGGTTCTCCTATCTCCACTGCCAGAGCATGGCACAGCTCATCCGCCTGTAGCGGCCGTTCCGAGTAACATATCCAGGCGAGAGCAACCATCGCAAGGTTTTCTTTTTCCTCATCCTGAGCCCTTATACACTCTAGGGTCGCACCGGGTACATCCCCTAACCCTACTCCATCTTTTATTGACTTAAGCGTCTTTCTCCGCCAACCAACTGTGGTACCTCTCAGGATTGCCTCGATGTGAAGAGATGCTAGCAAGAACCTAGGTTTAATTAATATACCAGCCATGAATTTAGAGGATTTGGCCCCTAGCCTCGCTCCTACGTACGTTTCCGAACTTATTGCGGGAATGCTCTTCATAATCTCCCCCTCCAATGTGCTGCTCATCATATTCGGGATCGTATCCTTCCTAAGTTTCTCCTGAAGAAATCCAAGAACCCCATCTTCGGTCGCCCGTATAGAAACAAAGGTTGCCGCTCCACCTAACTCCCTCTCCACCTAACTCCCTCTCCACCTAACTCCCTCTCCACCTAACTCCCTCTCCACCTAACTCCCTCTCCACCTAACTCCCTCTCCACCTAACTCCCTCTCCACCTAACTCCCTCTCCACCTCACTCCGCACATGTGGTCTTCCCGTCATAAATAAGCGTGTATTCGGGGATCCTTGCAGCATCTGGCCTAATGATTCAAGAATCACCATTCGATGCTCTGGCACACATTCATCAAGTGCATCAACACATATAAATGTGCGCCTAGCCGCTGCAATTGTCTGGAACATCTTCAAAATTCCCGAAACATGTAGTCCTCTGCCCCCAATTGACATTTTTTCCTTTCGGAAATCCTGGGTGATTGTCTCAGGAATTTCGCCCTGCCCCGTAACAAGCTGTCGCAGTAGGGAGCCGAGCATATCGACCGGCGACTGCTCATTCCGAGAAGCAAAGTCGAAGTAAAAACACGCAACAGTTGGATATCTCTCGATGGCCTCATCGCACAGCTTGTCTATAACTAGCGAGCTGTCATTACAACCAATTAGTAATTATACCCCTCGATTCCCTGCAACGACACATGCTCTTTTACGTGACATAGCTCTTCCCCACCCTGGATTGCCGTCGCAAAACAAAGTCGGATGATAAGATGCATCTTCCCTACTTCCACTGCGCCAACGTTTGAATTCTTCGGTTTCCAAGAGCCAGGCTCCTATACTGTTCACCCGGCGGGCTCTAATATCTCGATGCCGCACTCGTGGCTCTAATAGAGATAGCCAGGCCAGTATTTCAGATCTATCATAGGGGGTAGTGTAGATAAAGGTATTGAAAGAGTTATGGTTATTGTTGAAGGCTTGTGACATTTTCCACTTTCCACTGCGATGAATGCTGTTGAGGGTGAGGTGTTGATTAACTTGGAGTCTGTTGAACGCAATCACTTGAAGTTGAGGAAAAGCGGGGTTGATGAAGCCTCGCGCCTGGTTGACAATAAGTTACCGGTACTCTTTCCAGTTACTAGATCCGAAACTCGTTACACCAGCGCCCGGCAACATACCGGTATCCCATCAGAAACTCTGAGGAGATTCACATGTACCCGTCGTATAGTAGTCTATTCCTTTTTTTTCTTCTGATACATTCTGAAGCAGTGGACTTTTGGGAAACCGGCACTAAGCAGGCTTCAGTATTTACCCGCGAAACCATATATTATTCAAGCATCATGTGTTACTCTAAAGTACAGCAGTATGCTACAGTAATGCTCAAAGTTGCTGCTTAAGCGCGTGGGTGCCAAGAAACCCATCAGTTATGGCGGGGAAGCCCAAGACGCGACACACTCCTCCTCCATTCAGACTTTCATGATGCGCAGGGCACCGAATTACTGGGGAAGCACTGGAAAGGTACCCTTTTGAAATCCTGCGCTTGATCCAAAGCCCCATAAACACACCCCGAACCATACCAAAACTCAAATAAAATAAAAGTTCTTGACTTTATCACAGCATTTCCACATTCTCCTAGTCTATGCCCGGGGGATGCGGGATTAGCGATATATATTATAAGTTATAACGCGAATGATAACCGATGACACAACACATCTCACGCCTTCCCTTGGTGATGGCATGAAGACTAACTGAATGGAATAAATGAATAGGTTTTTAGGCAATTCCCCTGTGGTTAGAGGGCGTTTATCTCTTCGGCTATGTATAATACCGCACTCCCGTTGGGAGAGCCGGGAGTGCGCTTGGGCTATTTTGGGCGTCCCTTGGGATGAAGGCAATCGAAGGCTGTTTGGAAAAGCTGACACGATTGGGTTTTGTTTAGGGTAGACTGCTGGTGTTTCCGGGGCCGTGAGTGATAGGGGATCTGGGTGCAGGGGGGGGTACTTTTCGTATAGCAGCCTACTTAAGAAAACAATACATCATATCTTAGTTTATTCGTGGTGTACAGCATCAATATTACATTCAAAGCAGACAAGAACGTAAAGTGTAGCAAGAAAAAAGAGAAATAAGACAGAGGCAAATTGAGCGAGAAAACAAGGAAGCAAAACGTATAGAATTCGTAGCCCCTTCCACCATCTACAAATTCGCACTAATCTTCCCATCATCACCCCCTCCCCGCCCCCCTGCTCCCTTCCTCTACCTCGTTCGGCCAATACACCTCTACATCTCTCAAACCCTCATACCCGAGCAATCAAGGCGCAAGTTCCGGATTCCTCTAGGCGGGACATTCCCCAGCCAGGGTTGGCACTATCCTCACCTTCGTGTCTCTCTCTTGTTGCTCCGGCCCACGGTGTAGGTGATAAAGGCGCTACCGGACATTACCCCTCTACACTACCCGAGTGGTGCGCTTCCTCCAGCATGTTTTGTATACCAACAGTGCTAGCGGGATGTCGGAACTTGAGGGGACGCCGGAAAGAAACTCATTTAGGACTGCGGCATCTTTGAGAGAGAGGTCTGCGCCTGAAGCGAGGTAAGGTAGCGTGGCGTGGGCGGCGTAGACGGGATCGCGGAGGAGGGTGAAGGTGTCCGAGGGGTGGGACTAGTTGGGGATGCAGAGTTTCCATTTGTAGACTGACTCGGAGAGAGTGAGGAACTTTCCTATCCTTTTGAGAGGGTTAGCATTATGAAAGAGGAAAGAAATGGCCAGGGAGAGCACCTTGGGTCCCAGTATACCTATCTTTACCGTTAGTTAGGTTCTAGGAGAGTGCAAGCCGTAGGAGTTACGTTTCCATATCCTCCTACAAGGTGCCTCAGTTCCACGTGAATCCTCACTCCATCGTCTACCACAGCGCGGCCCGTATTGCCCACCTTGACACCGAGTGCTAGGCGGAAGCGCTCTCGTCGCGGTACCGCCTTCGCATACTGGTATTATATCGCGGCGCGTACAGGAATGGGTGCGGTTATCGCTATGACTTCCTCGGGGCGGTAGGTTTGGAGTCGCAAGGAGGCCAGGCGTTAGGATGGAATTGATCGCGTTCGGACATCCGAGTGGGGTAGGAGGTCGCCAGGGTCACGGTGCCGGTACACCAGATCGTAAAGTGCGGAGATCTGCTTGTGAAGGGTCTCTTGCGCGTAACGTTCGGAGGACTGATTAATACTGTGGGTATCCGGTACGGTGGTCCCTTGGTGGTAAAGGGGTTAGGAGGAATAATGGCAGTAACGGCGAGGGTCGACGTGGTGTGTTTAAGGTTTGCCCTATACCCTGTCATACCTTGCTGGTACTCAGCTGGGAGAGATATTAATATCGCACTTGACTAACACCACTCGGTCCTCGACCTAAATAGCTTAAAAGGAATTATCCGCCTACATCGATGCAGTAGGCTAAGCTTCAAGTCATCTAATCGTGCCAAGGTGGTGGCGTCCACCACCTTGGCAGACTCGCAAAAAAACCCAGTTTGAAAAATAACCACCAAGGTTCCCGTTGACCAAAGCGGAACCAAAGGTCTTGGCGAGTAGCTTAGATAAGTTAAGCCACGTGGTTACCAAGACTTTATGTCGCCACTCGACTGCTCGCCAAGTGAAAAAGTAGTCTATCCGAAACAGCCGCTGTTCATGCACGGACCGCTCTCCAATTGCAAGAACATAATGCCCGAGATCTATCAAGAAATCACGTACCCCACCATAACTACTTGAGCACGATACGCATGAAGAATAAAAGGAAGCATAAAAAATAAAGCTATAAGAAAAGATAACGAAATCGTGCACGGTATTTGTTTCCTCCTTGCTGCGCATCCCTTGGATGGCAGGGTTAGGGTTGGCGCCTTTTCCGGATACCGGTACTTTTGCATTTGACGAGTGATAGGATTCTAGTCATCCGTTCAGGCATATTACTGCTATTACAGGTGTAATAAATAGGTCGCGGAATGCAAGATAGGGAGTGCGCATGCGAGGTTAACTTCGACTCAAGTCTCAGCACATCAATGCATCGTATCGCCCCATGAGTAATGCAAGCCCAGCAAAGCAATTGTGAGGAAGAAAGCCACTGGCTTAACCCACTCACTGAGCCGATTTCGCGAAATAACTCTGTACCGTTATTACATACACAACTGGTAAGGTCATAACAAGTAATGCTATTGCGACAACCTTATAAACCCCCCTCCTCCACGACTCCTACTTTCCATACTTTCCGCCAACAGCTGAGCTCTATATTGAACCCCTGCGGGCTACTCATAAATTTGTATCCCCCCAACCCCCCCAGAAAATGTCGTCCCTAAACCATGGATCCTAGATCGCGGTTGCACAGCATGAATATTTTCATATCTTTCTACGCTAACTTACCCATGTCCGGCGCATCTACAGTAGTGGATTTGAGAGGTCGGCGTATAATTAGTGCTCGCCAGGTTGCTGCCTTGTCGCTAATTTGATCGTTCTGCTTGAGCATCGCATGGCTAGCGATATCTTACCAAATGGGTAAAGATCCAATCTAATACGCTCATCTTGGCAAGAAATCGGATAGGGTTGGGTAGAATGGCAGATATATTTCGAGTTCGCATGAGTAATTCGAGTGCTAATTGATGATCACAACAATATCATCCTGAGATCACAATGTTTAGGGTCGATTCTCTTGTCCACGGTAGCTCCGGGAACGCCTACGCTATGTCCTCAAGTATCGGAAAGAGAACTATATGGGCGGTTTATCTATTTGTCTATCTATCCATCTATCGCTAGCGAGGGAAACAAAGAAGGAATGAATACATAAAGGAGAATTGAAAAGAAAAAAGAAAAAAAAAGGGACATTTTGGAACGAGTGAGGTATTCGATAGAAGAATGGTGACCAAGATAAATCATGGAAGTTAAAAAGAATTTAAATAATTCCCCGATTGCTGTAGCTAAACACTATGAGCAGAAACACGTGAGCCTTTATTCAACAATCGACAGATATCTGAGGGTTCTAGGGGTATATGCTTACCGGCAAGTGGCATTCCTGCGAATTACAGTCGGGGGGTTGAAGATGACATTAATGGGGGTGGTGCAAAAGGCACACGGGAAGGATGGAAGCTAGTGATACAATAGAGTGTGTAAGACTCCAGGAGGCTGAGGAGGACTAGTGCAGGAAAGGGGGGGAATCCTAAGAGATTCGAGCGTGATCAATAGAGTACCCAGCGCTTCTACTTCACCTTAGTCGTGTCATAGTTGGTGGGGCAGCTATGGATCTGGGGTTTCAATAGATTTCCGGGCCCGCAATAGCTGCACAATGCTTCCATGTCCCTTCCTAAGAGCATGAGAGAGGGGAGTACGACCGTATTTATCTGGACGATTGGGGTCAACATCTCCCCGTTCTAGAAGTAACTTTACTACTCCTTTGTG
>Ga0307507_10010951_pt1 | contig 11551 bp, 11 predicted proteins | sample 7_EM_MG_FD_207223 | JGI IMG/M metagenome (GOLD analysis project Ga0307507, IMG submission 207223) | Populus trichocarpa ectomycorrhiza microbial communities from riparian zone in the Pacific Northwest, United States - 7_EM | ecosystem: Host-associated > Plants > Roots > Unclassified | place...
GAAAAAAGGCTGCCTCTTATTTTTTTCCCTTGTTTAAAATTTCCTATTTAGCCTTGGGGTTCGGCGGAAATCTGATTTGTCGCATTTACTCGTTTATCATGCTAGAGTAGCTGTCTAATTGGCGGGGGGAGGAGGGTGGGCATTGTATGCTTCTTGCTTTTTTGATCTTTGTTTTTCTACGATTTTTATTGTCATTTTACCTCCCCCTTCTAAACGGATAGCGAGCAAGCAAAAAAGCATGTTTTATTTCCATATATATATTACTTTCATCCTCCACTCCCAGATTATCTTCTGGAGCAAAGGTGCGGTGTTGGTGCTACTCCATATCATTTTTTTTCCGGCGCTCCGGCACGGTATCTCACTATAACATTTCTTTTTTTTTCTTCTCTTTTCCTGGTTTGGAGCTTGGTACGCTACGGGGCCGGTGTCCGAGTATGACATTACAAGGGAATGGAAGGGAAAGGAGTGACAAAGAAAGGTGTGCATGCCGATGGGGTGAGAAAGAGATCACGAGAACCAGGAGGTCGGGAGTTGGCAGCTGTAGGCGATTGAAAAGGGAGAGACCGTGCCGGCTCTACTCTCTGCTCATTTCTCTCACTTGATCTTCTCGATGTTCTCGGATGTTATTGTAGTAGGGTTACTATGGGTCCGGTGGGGGTTTTTAATATGATGCCCAAATATTATAGTTGTCCGTCAGGAGGATCGAGGAGAGTTGGACTTGGGTTTTGGATTTTCAGATTCTCTCTTGCCAAAAGGTAGAGGAGCGGGCGGGGCAGAGGTAATAGGCTGACGCAAGAGAAATGATGCACAAGATCGAGGGCACGAACTAAGTTTACTTTGCGAGCGTCTGACAATCGGAGATATTATTCGCAGTGAGGAAGAAGAAACAATAGGATCACAACATTTTTGTAGGTAGATAGATCTATCCTTGGGTTTTGATATTTTCTGGTCTTTTCCTCGAGTAAGAAACCGGGTTTCCCCAGTTCGAAGTGACCAGCGAATAAACCTGGGCCACACCAATGCGCCACCACACACCATTGGCTCTGCTAGCCTGAGAACCAAGACCTTGTTTGCCCACCTCAACCTCAAACCATCGCACCCAATTTCCAACCACCGCGAAACGCTTTTTTATTATTATTGCTGTTTTCACCCCTCCCCGAGATAGCGAACATACCTCTGCACTCCACATCGACACGCCCCTCACCTATTGTACCGTATTCTACGGTTCCACCAACATCATCATTATGGCCTCGGCCGTTTCCCATCAGGTTGCCATCGCACGCGCTTCACTCGCGGCTGGTCTCCTCCGACCCGACCCCACCGCCGTCTCTCGTGACGAGATCTCCAGTTTTCACGCGCTGTTAGAACAGGCACTGAGCAAGTGCTCACCATCGAATATCCAGGTTGCTACACATACTTTTTCCCCAGACCGCACCGCACTCACGATGAAAGAGAGAAATAAGAATGAAGAACTACTGGGAGGAAGGGAGAAAGAGAAAAAAGGGGAATTTTTGTTTGATCAATGCTCCTTTCCTTTCTCCCCCCATCTTCTGACTCTTTTGATCTCTTGAAACCTTTTTTTGGAGAAGACCAAGCATGGCTAATTACTTTGTCCGGATGGTTTCTCTTTTTCCCGGCTGTGTTTTTATGCAAATAGAATTGCAAACGATGGATCTTAAAATATATGAATTCGCGCGCTCGGTTTGCCGCTCTTGGGAAATTCCTGACGGCCCTGTCACCCTCACTTTCGACTTCGACTACGGCTGCTGGGAAGGCTAGTGCTAGGAGGAAGCGGGTCAACGTGTTATACTTGGTCAATGATTTATTGCACCATACGACGTATAATGAGCCTTCCGACGGTGTATTTGCGGAGGAGGTCAAACCGTTTCTCGCGGATTTGTTTGTTGCGGCAATGTATCCAGGCGCAGTGAAGCAGTTAGCAAAGTTGGAGAAGCTGTTAGGTATCTGGGCAGAGAAGGGTTATTACACCAAGTCATTTATCGAGGACTTGAATTTTATTGTTAAAGATGCTACATCGGCTACTCCTACGGCTAGGCCCACGGCGTCTGTGGACTCGGCGAAGGCTAAAGTTTTGGTGGAGAAACCACTCTTACTTCCCCCTTTTCATGGAGATCCGTCGCTGCCATTCTACGACCTTCCGGCAGCAAATATGCTCCCTCATCTAATACCCAACTCGCCGACGCCTATTAATCCGCGCTTGATGAAACCAATTCAGTTCTCGACGCTTGTCCCCAACGAGTCCCTCGCAGCTGCGGTCAAAGACTTTATTAAGTCTGTCGACGATATGTTTAACGGTGACGACGCGCTTATGGAAGATCCGGATGCAATCGGAGGTGGAGGCGGTGAAGGCTACTATGGATGGAGCAGGGGTTTTTGCGAAAAGATGAAGCAGAAGAAACGCGCCGCGTTGAAGGAGAAGCGAGATTCCCGTCGTAGGAGTGACAGCTATTCTCCAGATGCGAGTCAGCGTGACAGATCAGTGTCGTCTTACTCTCGGTCGAGGTCTCGCTCTCGAGATAGGAGACGGCGGTCAAGAAGGAGGGGTAGTAGAAGTAGGAGTCCCTCATCCCGTTCCGACTCTCGCTCCCGCTCCCGGTCACGATCGAGATCGAGATCGAGATCTGCAGAGAGACCTTCCTTTAAACCGCAGCCGCGAACTCAGCCGAATATCCCTCCACCCCTGGAAACGCACCAATATCCTCACCAACCAGGATACCCAGCTCCACTACCACCACCCCCACCACTCCCTCCTCATCATCTCCATCAGCAATATTATCGAGCACAACCAGCATTCCCACCACCACCCCCTCCTCCACAAACGCAGAACTGGAACATGCCACATGCGCAACAACAACAGCAGCAGCAGTACTACCAGCAACAACAGCAATACCAATACAATTACGGCGGCCCTCCTCCACCTCCGCCCCCACCCCCGCCCTCTGCGCCCGGCACCCACCACCAGCACCAACATCAGTATCCACCCGCAGGAGTGCAAAGCTGGCAGCCACCACAAGGACCATCTCAAGGCGGCGCGTACACGCAGCAATACGAGGACTACCGATCCGTCAAAGGACGGGAAATCGGTGCTAAAAGAGGGTGGAAAACTTGAAATACTTCGCTCTTTTCTGTTTTTTGCCTTTTCAGATAGATGTCTATTTCATAGGGTACGTTTGTTTTGACTGGAAGGGTTTTGTTCGTTGTAGTGTAGCAGGTATGATAGTCTACTAGATTGCCAATGCGAAGTTACTTTACTTGCTCGCGGACCGGGCCTTTCTCTCTTCTCCCCTTCCTTCCCTCCTTCACCCCTGCCTGCTTACCAGGCAGCTAGCCTTCCTAAATTACCTCACCTCCCCATCGCATCGTACAACCAAGCATGATACTGAGGTGCACTGCTTGTCTACCACGCTACTCGCATTTGGTGTGCGATGCGGTGCCCCCTTACACAGACAGACAAGTACCGATACCGTATCGTAAGCACCTTATCGAAAGTGGATGGGTGGGTGATACAACGAGATAGGGAACCGCGTGGAGTTTCTAGATTAGAGAATCGCAATTAGTCACGTGTTGGAAGAAATTTTTGGTCATGGGGGTCACTTACAAGTAGAGGTGTGGCTTGGATGGCTGATGTCATGGCTGGTTTGAGATGGTGGGTTAGAGGGAGTGCGCGTGGTGGTGGTGGTATGATAGAAGAAGATTTTGGTTAGACTGGTGGATTAGTATATTACTGTGGAAAGCTGGGATAATAATCTGACAATGGTGAGGGATGGACGGACGGACGTCTGCAGCCGGGGGGGGGTATTATATGATATTGGCGAAGAAGAAGAGAATATTGTCCATCTATCCACCCATCCATCTATCCATCTATCTTCGAACCACCGGAGGATTTTTGTTCTATTTTTATTTTTAATCACTGCTCTGCTCTATGAGAACTATGCATGACTCTTTATTAAGTGATAGAGTGGATGAGTGGATAGTCCTCTATAATACACAATGTCATTGTCTTAGCAGAGAGGAGGAAGATTAATCGGGATATCTCGAGTTTTTAGCGGTGGAGGTAGACTATTGGAATTTAAGCTAGGACTTGAAGTCTACCAAGTAGAGGTAGACGGGGATGCCCTGGAGGTGTTAAGTGCTGTTAGTTAGTTACTGTAGTTTCCGGGCGGGAACGGTTTATAAATTGATTTTTGAAGAGATGTTAGTGAGCGGGGAATGGCTGTCTTGGTGAATTGATGTATCGTACTGTTATTAAGATACCGAGATGAGTGGTTGTCTGTTTGGATATAGAGGTCGCACTCTGTATGTTCCATGTATATATTAGTCTAGAATCCCCCACCCACTCTGGAGGGGTGAAAAAGAGGTATAATAGTAGGTGAGATGTTCGCTCCCTCTGGGGGAAAATGAGAACATCGAACCTTCACAGGGGAGATACCTTTAACCACTAGCAGTTTGTCGAATTATCGAGTTTTCACTTATGATACGCACTTAACGGAGGAGGTACATATTATGATATTGAGTGTGAGTTTAGCTATAATATATCCAGGCAAAACCATTTCGAAGCATCTCGGCAAAAACATATCGCGGTCATTCTATTGACCTTTTTTTTTTTAAAAAAAAAAGCTTATCGTAGTGCACATTGCCCCCCCCCAGAGTGTTCAATGTCTGTTCCTACTCACTTACCCTTAAGTAACTATACGATGTTAATACCATCCTCCTGCTATATTCTATATTATTTGTCAAACACAAATGCCAAATCCACTCACCACCCTCCACGCTCTCTCCCCATAGTATCATAGCTAATTACCGCCACCGAGATGGAACCAACCCAAGTGTAGAGATCTATAATACATTCTTCTCCCCATATAATATGTTTCAACTCTAAGGCTTCTTCCAATTTGTTGTGGGAGACGTCGGTGGAGTAGTTAGCTGTTTTGTGGTAACGTACCATAAGTATGATCAAGATATTCACGAGATATCACTCAAATTACGCAAGCAGATTGCTTTTTATAATAGTTCCGTGGTGGGGTATCATATATAGGAGATCTCAGTTGGCGCTGGGGTAGATAAATTAGCCATGAGTATCAGGTGTTTCCTTCCTTCCTCTCTGTCCGCCCCTTGATGGTTCCTTTCGATTTATAAAGTTATTTTTGTTCTTCCCGGACTCTGCCTATTATTTACTTAGGGTCGTTTTGGCAGGCCAGGATTTGGACTAAAAATCCGGATTATCTCCTAAGTCTGGACCTTCAGTCTAATCGTGTTTGGCAGGCCAGGACTTGGGCTGGGCCTTCAGTCCAAGGTTAGATCAGGATTTTAAATCCGGATTTTCTCCAACTATTTTAGCCCTACCTCCCCTCTCATCTGTGTGAATCTTATCTTTATTATTGTACATCAGATAAACAAATTTTCCATAGTCCTAATCTAAATCCTGTCGTGTTTGGTATGGCCGGTTTACAAAGTCCGGATTTTGTAATCTCTACACTTTGGTTTTCAAATCCGGACTTTAAGTCCAAATCCTAGTCTAATCCTGGCCTGCCAAAACGGCCCTTATCCCCTGTTCATGGTATAAATACCCGCAACGGAAAGTCACAAACGTCCTTGTTTTTCAAACTTCGCGTCTTATAGTTTTTGGAAATATGGGGGATATTTTATGTCGCTGGTGATTGTGGGGCTTCCTTTGTGCTGTCTAAACATGATGGGCTCGTCTGGGTGCCCGAATACCAACCCTAACACCCTCCATTACCGGTAAGGCAAACACCAAAGACCCCTGCCTCCATCCGCTCTTAGCATCACGCCAAAACCCAACTTGACCGGGCAGCAGGGAGGTGGGGGGAACAGCCGGGAGGAACCAGGGGTATGGAACCCCGTAAACTCTAGACTACGATTAGCCCATATAGAAACTTTGATCTGCGATCTGGGGCGTATAACCACTCAGCCACAGGAAGCCTCCGGAAGACCAAATGCACCGGGAACCCCATCTTCATCCCGCGCCTCTAGGTCTCTAGCAGCGGTGGGCTTGCCGATTTCCCACTTATGTGCTGGTAAAGTCAAGGAAAATTTACTTCATGATGGTTTGTAGTGTAGCTGTGGATGTAGTACACAGGTATGTATAATACTATACTACAGCGTAGGCCACTCAACACCTTCCGGGAGTTCGAAAAAATTGCCTGCTTTTTGCGGCTGGTCTAGGATCTTTGTGCTCAATAGTGCCCAGCTTCTTGTTGAAGTGCGGAGATCATGAAGAGAGCTTGCTTCAGTATTTTCAACCGGGTCGGGAGTGCCCGCAGTTTCTGTTATCGTGCTATATCTCTATTGATTGGCGTCGGGTGGGGGAGCTTGAAAGACTTATTTATTCTCACTCGGTAACCCCTTCTGACTGGAAACATAGTGGATTGGTGCTAATCCTACTGATATATTTCGCATAGTCTTAACCAATTCTAAGCAGGATAAGCAAAGAACTGCTAGTTACTAACGATGAATAGTTGTTTTTACTCTTTAATTTTTCAAATCCTTTTTTACCCCCCCCCCCCCACAAATTCCCCGAACGGTATAATGCGCATCCCAAATCACTTTGATTGTGACCCTCTTCTTTTATTTATTTTTCACACCACAACTCTCATACTCTACCGGCTAGCATGGACTCCTCGAGGTCTCAAAGGAGCTAGAACTAATTTGCTTCCGTTTGTATAGTTCTTGGACAAAAGTCATCGTTGGTGGGCCCAAGTACAGGTGAAAACACCCCTAAACAACTGAAATCCATAGTCCCCGAAATGCCGATTTGCACCCGCACCTCTTAATCAATTAACACAAGGGAAGTATCAACAGATAGCTAAAGATCTAGTGACATTTCTTTAACAAATTCCTTTGTTCTGCAGGCAGCATTCATCAATTGGTGGGCTCCATTCTCAAACTATAGCTAAGCGCCAAGAATTTGTCCATGCTCCCACAGAACAAGATACAGGTGCTGAAAAGCACCAATTTCGTACAGTCACAGTTCATCCAATATTGCGCCATATGCCCCAATACTGGAATATCACAATTAATATAGCCAGGAACACAATTTCACTAAGAATTGATTTACTTGTCTTATAAGTTGTTGAGTTCTGGTGCCCTGAAAAACACAATTTTTGGTGGAAAAGTGGTCACCTACAAGGACTTTTGTCAGGGGGCTGCAGTTGGTCTAGCGCTTGTGGCCTAATAATACCCGTCACCAGGTAATGAAGTAATCTCCCCAGAACCTGTGTTTTTTCGATTTTCTCGCAAAATTAGAGACATGTGTTAGCTCAGCTTTTCATGCTTGCCGTTTCTCCTTTCCATATTCTACTAATTTCCGCCCAGCATTTCGGGTATGCTCCATGATTGCCTAGCAGGAGGTGGTAGGGCGGAAATGGAAAAGGAAGGCAATTGGCCTAATTGGATCTTCTGAGTATTTGCATTTGCCCCACCTTTCCATAGTATACATAAAGACTACTTGTATGGAACTATTGGAATTCTCCCTATATCGCCAACCCACGCTCAACCTCACCCACCTCAACCAAGCGACTCACTAATCGCATTCAAAATCAATAGACATCCCAAAGCTCATAACGTGCACCATACCGTAAGAACTCAAATAATCCGACCGTGTGCTAGGACGTTGGGCTTGCCTCTCGTAGTAAGGTCAGGTGTTTTTTTTCTCCTTGTCTGGGGGGGCAGATTTTTGGTGTGTTTTTCGCCCCTTCTCCAGAGGAGGAAATTTCAGACTACATAGCACATGGTCCAATTATTCGAGTTCTTACGGTACTTACCTTCATACCTACCTACCTGCCTTTCCACCGTAACACCAAGAGGCCAACATCAAGCAGTGCTCGCTCCCTCCACTCCTCAACATATTTCACGGCATAGCGAGGGCCCGTCATAGCGAGCCATGAACCAAAATAATAGCCACTATTACATTTTCGACTAAAGTCGAACTAATTGTATTTCTTAAATCTGCATATGGCTCGCTATGATGCTCGGTATGCCGTGGAATACCTTACCATGCCCCACCTAAATACAACGAAACTTAAAGAAAAAAAGAAAGAAAAATTGGGGCAGCAAGTGCGAGTTACTACGAATATAAAGCCCCGTGAGTTCCAGACCGCCACAGTTATATGCAAGAACCTTCAACTTCCCTCTGAAAACTGCTAGCACACCTTAGAAAAACACCCCCCCCGCTAAGCTAAAGAAACCGAAACCCAATCTCGATCCCCACATCTCTAGTAGCGGCAGTGTCGATGGCTCGCTGAAGTCATTTATGTGCCCGTGAAGTTCAAGAAAAATTTACCTAATGATAGTAGTGTAGTTGTGAAGGAATGTGGCGTATGTACTATACATCTGGTATAAGCTCTTCAACACTTCGGGGGAGTTAGGGGTGATTTTCCTGAGATTATGTTGTCAATAACGCTTAGCTCGTGGGTGGGTGCATGGAGATCCTAGAGGAGGCTTCCATTTGTATTTGGAACTATCCTCATATATCTGCGGGTATCTTCGGATATCTGCCGGTATCTTCAGACATCTGCAAGTATCTTCATATATTTGCCTGGGTTTTTAGATATCTGCGGGGATCTTCAGATATCTGTAGATTTTTGCATCTAGCGACATCAGTCACCCACTAACAAAATATTTACTAATCAGATGGCATATCTCAAAAGCCTGCCGGCCCCACCAGGCATCCGTGAACCCCGCAGGCTTCCCGAAGGTCGGGCCTCGCCAGGTGTTTATTAGCTAGCTATCTGCGGGCTGACTCAGCTGCTTGCGAACGCTGCTTGCGGAAGGAACTGGCAATGTGCGTGATATCGTTTAGGCGCTGGGTGGTCTGAGCTAATAGACTAACCTAATTTATGGATAATATCTATTTGAACTTTGTTTTAGATTATTAATTCTCACTGCTAGACCTGCTTGATTATTCGCGAGCTATTCAAATACCTTCAGTTACTCGTGTTGAGAAGCTTGTAGTTAGACGGGAGCTCTTTATTAATGATGGTCTGCGCTATGTGCTGCCTGGATGATATTCGGTGAGGCATGTTAGGTTCCACCTTGCAAGCAATTTGAAGAATCTAAAAGGAGGAAAGAGGGAGGAAGATAGGAGGGAAAAGTCCCCTTTTAGCGGTCATTGGTTGTGTTAGGGCCCTGGGGAATCCTAGACCTGTGCAGGGGTTCCGAAGCTCCCGCACTGAGATACCATGAACTTAAGGATATTTTGGAGTTCGAGAATTCCGGGTGTAATCCGAGAGCGATTAGGCTATATAGAGTGCTAGGGCAAACTATGTGGTACACGATAGGCGACATCTCGGTAATTCCATTTAAGGAAACTTGAAGTGAGGCGGTAAGTGCTAGTGGATGGCTATTTATAAGAACCAATCTCCGATCATAGCTTATAGAATCTATAGGATGTCTGTTTTGGTTTCTGGTATTTTCGTTGGCTTTTAAACTTCCGGTTTTCATAGGGGCCGAGCTGAGGTTCATTGTTTGGCGGGTTATCATGTGAAGATTATTGCGGTGTTCCACCTGGAGAGTTGAATAACCCAGAGGGGGTTTCCCTTGCGGCAGTTATAGAGAGCTTTCAAAGGAATGGAATAGGTGTCCAGATCCACTATGAACTTCTAGGATATTATTGTTAGAGGACAAGGCGGGGACTTCTAGTTCTCACGGGGCAAAGACGTAGGTTCATAAATATAATTGCTCCATCACCAACACCGGTACTGCCTCTAGTTCTCTACTTTAAACTCTTCAACTAACCAGCTAGATTCTCTTTCGACCTCTTAGTATTCTCACAACCTTCCGCCACAATGCTCGCTCCCCTCTTCCTAACAACTGCGCTCCTCTTCATGGGCCACACCTGCTACTCTCTCCACACCCAGCTCTGCAAAGTCCGCCCACTCGGGATCCCCTACTTCGTCGTTCCTTTCTACCCCTCCCCACTCCCACAGGTCTTCCTAATCCCCTTTCTGAAGTTCCTAATCAAGGTATCCGGCCTTACTCACCACTGGTTCTTCTTGATGACTTTGGACTGGCAAGTCCGCCAACGCTACGAAATCTACCGGCTCATTGGATCGGACATATTCTTTACTGTTACCCCGTGGAGGGTTGTGCTGCATGTCGCTGACCCGGATATGGCAGTTGAAGTTCTTGCCGGAAAGGGTGGGAATGGAGAATTGTATCCTAGGCTAGAGATTGTTAGTAGGATGATGGGGCTATTTGGGGAAAATGTGCTTACTGTGAATGGGGCGGTTTGGCGGGGTCACAGAAAGATCACTGCGCCCGTAATTGGGAAGTCGTGAGTGTTCTGATTATCACTTTTCTATTTTTATTTTTATTCTCTATTCCTCTAGGCTCACAGGTGGTAGGCTATCCGTTGTTTGGGAAGAAGCCTTAGCTCAAATTGAACAAATGATTCAATATTACGATGAACACGGAGCTATAAATACTAGCTACCGAGATTTTCGTAGAGCAACACTCGGAGTTATCGCTCACGCCGGGTTTAATAAGGTTATGGAGTGGGTCCCTCTCACTGCAGCCATCGGCAATGGGAAAGATGGTGAAGGGAGTTATCAGGAGTGTCTCCATGTTCTATGTGAGAATTTCATATGGGCCGTTATTGCGCCGAGTTGGCTTTTGGGTTAGCTTTTTACTCTGCCCATGCGTTAATGCACGAAGTGTGCTGATTTAAATGTGTGGAATGTGTAGAAATGCTACCTTTCAAGGCCTTACGGGAAGCGGGAGGAGCTGCTAGCAACTTCAAGTTCTTTATGAATGAGTGGGTTGAAGAGAGGAAGACTAAGATTGAGTTGGATAATAAGACTGCTCTCAAGCCTTCTTCCACAGCGGACTTAATGGGTATTCTTATTACTTCTAATATTGTTATCTAGTTGGGGAATTTACTAACATCTATTCAGAATCTTTGGCTAGGAGTTCCAGCTTGGACAAAGGCTCAATTCTGGAAACCCCATTGCTCTCGAAGTCAGAGGTTATAGGAAATGCATTTGTACAAGCCCACGCCTTCTCTCTATAACCTCTTGCTAACAGCTTGCAGATCTTCATCCTAGCCCATGAAACCACTGGCCACACAATTGCAAGCGCAACATACTTTCTAGCAATGCATCCGGAGTACCAAGTTAAACTCCAAGAGGAAATTGATAGTATATTGGGAGATAGTGATCACAACCAGACATCATACGAGGCGCATTTCGATGCTTTCTCTTCCGGCTGGATTGCCGCTATCCTGGTATACTTCCCTGCTCGTTCTAACCGTAACTACCATCTAAGAGCGAGAAAAAATAGTTCGAAACTCTCCGCCTCATTCCCGCAGTAATCACAGCAAGCCGCCAAATCGGTCCTACCCCCCGCACCTTCCCTCGCGCAGGCAGTCAGAGGCCTGTCACACTCCCCCCCCGGCATCGAATTCCGGATCCAAATGATCGGCTTGTCTCACAACCCGAAATACTGGACTCAGCCCGGGAAAACTGAAGCCGAATCCGCGATCTCAGAATTCCGACCCGAACGCTGGCTCCCGAAA
>Ga0307507_10010953_pt1 | contig 11550 bp, 6 predicted proteins | sample 7_EM_MG_FD_207223 | JGI IMG/M metagenome (GOLD analysis project Ga0307507, IMG submission 207223) | Populus trichocarpa ectomycorrhiza microbial communities from riparian zone in the Pacific Northwest, United States - 7_EM | ecosystem: Host-associated > Plants > Roots > Unclassified | place...
TCAAGATGTAGAGTGCAAGTGTTATATATATATATATATATATATATATATATAATTACCTGGGCCATGAGAAACTATGGTGATTTTTCTATTTAATTTTATTGAATTTTTGTGTTAATGTATTTTTTTTTAATTTGTGAATGAGGGTATAAACTGAGATATGTGAAATTGAGGGGAACTTGGTACTTAGTTTGACTTAGCTAACCATCGGGCTTAGTTGAGCTTGAGTTTTATAGTTTGGAAATCTAAGCTATATGAAATTTGAGAGTAAATACTGAATTTTCTTTATTTTCTCAAGTCATCATGTCAGCCGAATTGATGATGCCAAGGGATCGGTGTAAAAAAGTTAGAACTAGAATGATAGAAAAATATATTGTAAATAGGCTCAAAAGGAGAATGTTGTACCCATTCGAGAGAAAGTGAATCTCTTGAGAGAAAACTAGCCCTTGGTTTTTTAAGGATTTAATTTTTCGAGTAATCCACGTTTTTCATAAATCTCTTTAATGCAAATGCAATCAGAGGCTTATAGAAGTACTTACCATAAAAAAGTCGCAACTAATGTTATAGCTTGGATGTTGTTGTGTACAAAGCTTGTATCTTTGTCCTCTGCAATCTTTTGGTGTGTTCTGAGGAGTGTTTATCATACTGAATTATTGATGGGTGTTACTTGTTGGGATTTCGGTTGGTTCTTTGAGATGCTCAACAAGGACTTTATTGAGCTTGGGTAGCTTGAGGTTGTAGAGGAAATGAATTTTGTTAAATTGAATACAACTCAGGTGGAGTAAGCTTGATTTACAAATGTAGTTTGGTGTTATATAATTTTGTGATTTAGAAATGATTATGTTTTTTCGTAGGGCATGCAATTGAGGACTTTAAGGTATCTATTCTTTCCAGACTAAAATGGGTGGTTCATAAAGTACAGAAGAGCATTATGGAATTGTTTAGGTTTTACCAATTGACTTTTAAAGTTAAGCAATAATGATGGCTCATTTGGTCCAGTAACTTTCATGATATTTTAGAATGTGATTAATGTGGAGTAGTAGAACTTATCGATTCCAGGCATCAACACATTCTCAGGAAAGATTCTTTCAGTTAGTAAAACATTAAATAAAGACTTTTCAAGCAGTCAGATACATGGAGCCAAAAGTTATGGTCATCAGTTATTTGTTAATTTTTTTTATCAGTGATGTTATCTAAAGTGGTGTGGATATCTTGGCTCTTCTTGTGCATTGCCTATATTGCTTATCAACATAAATCAGAATTTTGGTTCTTTATGCTTCCCAGGGCCATTGGCTTTTACATGTCTTATGCTTATTGTACTTGCATGTCACTGTGCTCTTTCTTTCAACTTTGTTTTAGATCTCACATGTTCAGAGAAATAAATGCAGCTAGAAAACAGTTGCTGGGTTGTAGGTTCTAGTCCTGAGCTTGGTTACAAATATGGAGTATCATTTTTTCTTGGCTGCTGAGTGTGTACTCTTTTTGCTATATGGCTGTTATGGCTCTGAGGATTGGTTATTGTTACTTTTTCACTGTTATCAGCAAAGGATTTCCATTTCTAGATATGGCCATTTATACCTGTCCGGAAACATAAAAGATTTGACCATCTATTTCATTCTATACCATCCCTGCAGTTTCCTGTTGGGCGTATCCACCGCCTTCTGAAAACAAGAGCAACAGCCCATGGAAGAGTGGGTGCAACTGCGGCTGTTTACTCTGCTGCTATCTTGGAGTACCTGACTGCTGAAGTGTTAGAGCTGGCCGGAAATGCAAGCAAGGATCTGAAGGTGAAACGTATAACACCTAGGCATTTGCAGTTAGCAATCCGGGGTGATGAAGAGCTAGACACCCTTATAAAAGGAACCATAGCTGGTGGTGGTGTGATCCCTCACATCCACAAGTCGCTTATCAACAAATCCTCCAAGGAATAATGCTATTTCGGTTCATTGTACTGAATCCATGGGATGTACTGCTGTGTTGTGTATACATTGGGTGATAATTGGCCCCCGGTCCATCTTCGATTGGATTATAGCTGGTTTCCTTTTGGTAGTAACTGAACAATGTAGGTTTCGTTTGTGACAGTTTGCAAGTTGTTAGACAATCCTCTAGGTCCAACAGAGAGTTGCTAGAATGTATTTCCGATTACTATCCTGTTCGTTTTTACTCTAATTTATGTTCATGTTTTGTCACGGTTTAAAATAGGTTAAACGAAAGAATGTTTGAGGATATGCCTGTTTTATTTCTCAGCTTCTCTGAGTTAAGAGCACTGCTAAGAGCTCTTGGTGTTTTGCTTGTTGAGAATTTTACAATAATGTTTCATCTATACCTGGCATTCTGATGCACCCTTGGTGTTTGGAGTACAAATTGCAAGTTCCCATGTTTCTTCTAAAACGAGTATCATGAATCCACAAAAATTTGATCGCTTATACTTTCAATGTCTTGGTAATGGGCAACCATGTTTTCAAAAATTCATACAATTCGAATTTCAAGCCATCATCAGAGCAAACATCGTTGTCCCAATGTTGTATGATCTGCTTTCAATTTATATGATAATTGGCAACCAGAACTGAACATTGTGATAAAAACAATCATGTCTGGGACGAGAAGGTGAATATAATGCCATAGTAGATTTCTAAAAACGGGAGCTAGAACAACACGAGCAATGTCAGAAAGGAAAAGCATCAACTGCAACAAATAGGATGGATGAATTGCTTTCTGCTCAACGGAGGATAACCTAGTTTCAAGTCACGACCAAACAACTTATACTAGTAAGTCAGAGTTCATAACTCTCTAATCACTCTCTAATAAATCTGCTGCAAAAGCAAAAATACATGAGAAAGGCTTCATAACTCGATGATTGCTGTTACCATCACGGAAACACACCCCTGCCAACCAATGGAACTGTTGCATCTACTGTATGGCTGAAAACTTTGGAACATCAACTGGGAACTGGTGGATCTCATCCATCCATGGGTTTTTCTCCTTGGCTGGGTTTATGGTCCTCAGAGCCTTCCAGACAGCACTGTTACACTTGAACCCAGACCCAAAAGCGATCTGCCATGTTCTGTCTCCCTTCTTTATCCTCCCTTTGGCTTCTGAATAAGCCAATTCATACCATAGAGAGCTGCTTGAAGTGTTGCCAAATCGATAGAGTGTCATCCTGGAAGGTTCCATATGCCAATCTGAAAGCTGTAGGTTTTTTTCCAATTCATCCAGCACCGCTCTCCCCCCAGCATGAATGCAGAAATGCTCAAACGCCAATTTAAAATCCGGGATGTATGGCTTTAACTTCATCTTAAAGAGTTTTTTCCCCACCAATGTGGCAAAAAATAGCAGCTGTTCAGACATGGGCAAAACAAGAGGGCCAAGGGTAGTGATATTAGTCTTTAAAGTATTCCCTGCAACTGCCATCAAGTCCTTCGATAAAGAAACCCCAACCTTTCCAGTAGAATCCTCTTGTTGAGTAACACAGGAGAAGCACTTATCATCAGCGCCCTTATTTGTTCTAACAGTATGAACCAATTGGTACTTAGAACGCCACCAGTCAGATCTTTTATTTGAAAGCAAAACAGCAGCCCCTCCCATTCTAAACAAGCAATTTGTGAGAAGCATTGACCTATCATTCCCAAAATACCAATTCAAGGTGATGTTCTCCATGCTAATAACCAAAGCATAAGAATTAGGATGCGCTTGAAGGAGATGTTTGGCAAGATCAATCGATATCAAACCAGCACTACAACCCATACCACCAAGATTATAACTAAGAATATTCCCCCTTAGCTTATAATGGTTGATCACCATGGCGGACAAGGATGGTGTTGGGTTAAACAAGCTGCAATTCACAATCAGAATTCCAATATCTTTCGGTTTCACAGATGTCTTCTTAAGCAGCTCGTCGACTGCACCAAACATTACAGCCTCAGCTTCCTTCCTTGCTTCAGCCATGCACGGATTTGGAGGAACTCTCAAGACAGCCTCGGGGAGATAAGTCGACTCCCCAAGACCAGACCTCTCAAGAATTTTCCTTTGGAACTCCATGCTCTCCTCAGTGAAAACACCTGTTAACTTCGATCTATCCATAAAAATCTTCCTAGTACATTCCCTAGAATCATCAGGCTTATAGCATGAAAAATTCACTAGGTAAACAGGGCGAGGTCGGGTAAGGAAATAAAGGGTCAACAAAAACACGAGGAGGGTCGAACAGAGGATCACGGATATGAGATTGAATTTAAGATGGTACCAAAGATCATGTAGATCTTGGATCGAGAATGTAGATAGCTGTGCCGCAATAACGACAGCAATAGGTGATAAAAACAGGAACATCCCATGAGTAATAAGGTAATGATAGCCAAGTTTCACATATTTCAACTTCACTGATTGCTTGAAATCAGGGAGTTTTCTCAAAGATGATGGCTGGATCAAGGGTTTAGTTTGATTTGATTCAGACATTGTTGCTTGATTCGTTGATCAACAAAGGTGGCCAAAATCAGAAGTATCCTACGATAGGAATTGGAATCTTTGAGGATTTTCAAAAGCCGACAGGAAAGGGGCTTAAACCCCAAATATGCTTTAAGGATCAATACAAAAGATCAAAACAGAAACTTTTGCATCAGACCCAGGCAATGCAAAAGCAAGAAGTCAAAGAACCTTAACACCCCTGCAAAATAAGACAAAACCCATCACCAAACTACATCACTACATCATTTACATTCTCAAAATCACAAAAATGCTCAATCTTGTTGACATAAAAGAGATCTACATGAAGTCTTTTTATCACCAACAGAAATGATAAACGACAAAAAAAGAAGAAAGCAAATATATGCCATTTCAAGCCGCACGAAATGACCAAATACAGAAATGTTACTTATAAAGTACGATCAAGAAGGAAAAACTGACCTTGAATGAGAAATCTGAAGAGAAATGGATACCCTATCTCATCTGAAAAACCAAAGGACACGAGTGAGGGAAACCTGAAAGCACTTTCGTGTCTTGTAAAAATCAGACTTTTGTGCTTTTGTTTGTGTTGTGCTCGTGCTTTTGAGGTGTCGTGCGGCAAAACATTGTTGCAAGTGGTGGGTCCTGTCTTCTCTTCCGGAGGCATTCCAGTTGTCTTAGATGGCCAATAAAATGCTGAAACGTTGTGAAATCGTCACAATTTAACGGTCAAGAAAAGCTATTTTTGAAATGTCTAGTCTACATGACATGCTCTCCATTCACGAAAGTTACGTAAGTATGGGGATGCTGCTACCACGATACTTAAATATCTTTTTTTAATTATTACTTAATTATTTTTTTTCGTTATTTTGATATATTAATATAAAAAATAAAAATAAAATTTAAATTTATTTCCAAACAAAAAATATTTTAAAAAATAATCACTATTAACTTAAATTAATAAAAAAAGTTTTAAAACTCTAAAATTATGTATTTTTTAAAAATATTTCTTTTCTAAATTAATGGATTTTGGGTTTATATATATATATATATATATATATATATATATAAAATTTTACTTAACACTCTTGGTTTTTAAACGATGTTACTTTAAGAGTTAATCCTCACTCAAGGTCAGGTCGGTCAGGTCATCAGCTACGTGCCTTTGTGCGGCAAAGGGAGAATGGCTTAGCTAGCAGACAAGAAACAGGGAGCAATGAGCTGTTTGCCTGAAATTAATTGCCTGTAATCATTCTTTGCTGACCAGTTGTGACATGGTTGCCAAAACTCAAGGAGCTTGCTAAAAATGGATCCTGACATGCGTGCTCACTGGTGTCCACAAACAAGATAATCCATTTTCCAACTTAGATTTCAAATCGGTCCAGCAGGCTGATAAAGTAACCCGCTAACCTGGGATCTAACCCAGGACGGCTTGGTTAACCCGACCGAGATCCCTTCAAAGAATATTTTGTAAATTCTCATTGCAAAATCAATACCTAAAAGGATAATCAGGTATCATCTAAAAGGAAAAACAAGAGAAAAGCCTTGAACCAGTAGAACTCTCGGTTTGCTCTATCAGTGGATTATCAGGGTTTCATGTATGGATGTTATGCTCCAAAAATTGCATAAATATTCTAGCATGTTAGAAACACTTGAACTGAGAAGCTGCTGGTATCATCTTTTGTTCTTCTTCTTGAATCTTCCATCTTTCTTGCTTATGTATTTATCAATTTCTTCCTCGTCCTCGTCTCCTCTGCCCTTCCTTTTCTTACCTCCAGGTTCTTTAATTTGCTATGGAAGTTAAACAACAGATCGTGACCAGAAATTCAGAACATGATACAGCAACCAAAATAAGATAATTAACAAAGCCAATGACAAGATTTGTAACAATAATTGGTGTTTTATGACAGACTAGCGAACCAAAGAGACAAGATCAGAATCAGAAGTTCAACCAGGGTTAAATTGAGGAATTCGGTTAAATATATGAAAATTACAGGATTTTTTACATAGAGGACAAAACGAATAACAATAACCGTACTTTTTTTTGTGTGTGTAATAGCCGACTGGGTGATCAAACCAGGAACGGGTTAAGGACCCAAAGATCAACTATGGTTGAATTGAGGCTGAGCTAGTTGTTGCATTAATTATGTAAAATAAATACTTGAAGATTAGAGACTTAAAATTTTAGAGGATAAATATACAAGGAAGGTGTAAAATTTGTGTCAATTGTAGGAGTTTTTATCATTTAACAACCAAACAAACGTAATGTGTTCTGTAACTAAAAAAAATTCTTAGAATTATCTGAAAGTACAACTTCGGAAAAATCCAACTTCAAAATAGGTTTTTGATCTCCTCTATTGGTTCTTGACTGGATTTGAGTGGTGGTTTGACCATTTTGAAGTTTATACTACATATGAACACCTAAGTAGCTACCAGAAAGCCTGACGGCAGCATTTGAACCTCCAATAAAGTAGATGCTGACAAATGAAGAACTTTTGAAACAATACCAGCAACTCCATTACCATTGCAGGCTTATCTTTCATCTTTTTTACTTTCCACATCTAGTATAACAAAGATAAATCTTATAATGATATTTTAAATACCTTCTGTGAAATTCTTTTGGCTTCTGTGACACGCTCCAGCAATAGCATGATTTCCTCTTGATGAGGACGAATATCCGACATCCTAATACCTGAAACATAGTATACAGCTCAGTACATAAAACACACTGCTTTCAAGAGCCTCAGCGAATGTTCAACCCACCAATGAGATTCTCTATTTGTTTAAACCACCCAATTTCATTTTGATTAACTAGTGATATTGCCAACCCAGATCTTCCTGCACGAGCAGTTCTCCCAACACGATGAATATAATCCTGCAAACCACAGAAAATCAGATGAGGAAAAGTTAAAATAAGCAAAATACCCTCACACAACCAAACAAGTTCCTTGTCATCTAAAGGAACAGCAATGTTTGGCATATATAGTGTAATTTCCAAGTTCATACTTATAATTTCAAACTAGGAATTGCAAGAATGTTGGACGAAGAGGTGAGAATGCAGGGTAAAATACCAGGATAAGAAAAGGAGAAACAATTAACCACAGTTCAAAACTCCACATGAGAGAGAAAAATAAGCACATGCAGCTCTGAGATCCAAGGCAGCACCCCTTCCTCTCCTTTGGGAGTAATTTTTCATTTATGTAAATAAAGCATTGAGAATGACACACTCAGTTTCGAAGTTGTAGAAATTAATCCAGATTTCTCAGAAAGAGGAAAAGGCAACGTATATGTGTACAAATGAATATACACGTATTCTACTTCTGGATTATGGATTTTTGGGCCATCTCTCATGCAATAAAAACAGGCTAAATTGTTTTACTGTAGCAATCTAGGGCCACTCCAAGACTGAAATATTAAACCTAATTCTTGTTTCCCAATTAGTCAGCCTCCAATTTATCTAGGGCATAGCACTAACCGATAGGAAAATTGACAAATTAGACAGAAAAGAATCATCAACTACAGTCAGGCAAGAGTACTTAAGACTCTGACAAAGGTAAGAAGAAGGTTCAAATTATGGTATCCTTGGTCTACTCCAGCATGAAGACACAGGAAAATAGTAGGCTACCTTAGAGTTGGTGGGGATATCATAATTAACAACCATATCCACAGATGGAATATCAAGTCCTCTACTTGCAACATCAGTGCATATGAGAATATTGCACTCGCCAGCTTTGAACTTGTTCAAGGCTCCAAGCCTCTTAGACTGTAAGAAAATATTCCACTGACAAAGTGAGAGACAATTTCTAACAAACAATAAAACCGAGGCAACAAAAGCAAGAAGATCGAAAGAAAACGATAATAAAAAAAATATAAAGCAAAATCAAGAAAAAAAAAACTTCAATTAAATAAGTTTTACCTGACTCATGTGGCCATTAATGGGGATGGCCCTTAGACCAAGATTTCGAAGAACCAAAGCCAAAAAATGAGTTGCATCACATGTCCGTGTGAAAACCATGGTAGAAGCTCCAGATTTCAGAGTCAGAGCATGTACAAGATAGCATTCCTGCAGGCATAAATGATGCAAATCAGCCTAAGAGAGACATTAACTGCGAAAGGAAAAGGAATGGAAGCAGTGTCTTCTTGTTGAGCTTTATTGGAGCACAAGACCCAACAATTATTATCTCTATTGTTATATGCATAACAGACCTGGAGTCCCATTAAGTATTTTTTCTTTATCACCACTACAGTGAATGCTTGATAAGACAGATCTGAAACATGCGAGACTTGCTCGATCAAGATAATGGGATTAAGCAATACTCTTTTCTATCAGTTCTGCTGTGTGCTTTACGTTCATGGTACAGTACAACTTGGATGGAAACTTTTCATTGACCTCACATAGCTTAAAAGCATTCGTCCATTACAGATTGAAAGATTCAATCTCACGATAAATAAACCACAAAAGAATTTTGCAATTGACTATTTTAAAAAACACAATTACTAAGATGAGGATTATTTCTTCATTGACTATTTTACACCATATAAGATGCTTCATTACCTATGTTTAACAGAAAATCAAAATGTGTAATCAGATCCTGAAACGTTCCCCTAGCTGATCAGAAAGAAATAAAAGTTCACCTCTAGTTTATCACACAAAATTAAGTGTGCAAGATAAATTCGAAAACAGACACACTAATGAGCCTGGTTTGTTCTTTCATAGGGTCCTAGGAAACAACCACTTTTAGAAAGAGAAGAATGTACCAGAATACCAAGGAGAATAATGACAATGCAAAGCCTTGTCAGGAAATCTAAGCTGCAGCAAATTTTGTAGTATTAATTTTGTGATGAACACTAAACTAAAATGTCAACTTTGGAAGTCACCTTAGATTTCTGGATAAATCATCTACAGGATAAGTAGAGCATTTGGGGCTGGGGAAGGATGCAGAAGAAAGGATTTTCAAAAAAATTCTCCCAACCGGTCAGAAGATCATATTCTACTATCAGATAGAGCATTTGAGGTTCAAGAACAATGTTAAGGAAATTAGTTTTTGTAGTTATGGAAGGATATGGAAGAAAGGTTTAGAAGATAAATCAATTGACTGATCAGAAGACCACATACTAGAATCAGATCTTGCAGTAAAGGACATGGATAAGAATGGGAAAGAGCAACAAGATGTGTGTTCACCCTCATTATGGATATTGAGAAAAGAGCATTACCTCCTTTATAGAAGACAAACTTAATAAAACATGAATGGCAAGATCCACACACACTTTTCAAAACCATTAACCTGGTTTTCATCAGCTGCCTTGTATAAATACAATTTTAAGGTTCATTCCAAAATTACATGTTTGCTTCGAATAAATTCCCCTATCAGTATAATCAATTTTGGATTTCCCTTTTTGTTCTGCCAATCACCATTACATACTTGTATACTTCAACACCCAGTCCTTTTGTAAAATATTTTCAAAGATATGCACCAATAGGGAAAGAAGAAACCTTGTACTTAGCAGGACAAAAGAGAAGTTGCTGCCTCAATGTCTCGACAACAGAATATTTGGATGCCACTTCTATCTGAAATGATTGAAATTGCAATTTGTGTTAACAGTTAGGCAAAAAAAAGGCAAAGAATAAATACAATAGATGAAATCGTATTGCCTCACCTTCACAGGATTTCTTAAACAAGCCCTTTGGAGCTTTCGAACCTGAAAACCAAGAGAACAATTTGTTCAATTGTTGAATGCCATCTAATTTATCTTTTCTTCATTTTCCTTTCAACCTCTACAGAACAGGCCTCAGTTTCTAGCATTAGAATGTACGGTAAATATAATTTCATTTCTAACTGTAAAACAACTCTTTTCTTCTACAAACAATCTATATTTATTTCATTGCAAATATTTGGAAGTCATTTAACAATTCAAAATTCCAGATAAAGATATCAGCCACAATTATTTATGAAAACTCATGCTTATTGTCCAGCCAAGCGCCTACATGTGCCAGCATGAAAATCCAGCTTGAGAGTCATCTTTACAGAGAGATATTGAATTTCTGCCTTTTACAACCATACTAAACTACAGTAATCAGCTTTTAATAGTTTCTAGAAAATTATCAATCTTATTTCATTCATTTGCAAGGAATCTATTCATACTTCATGGGAAACAAAAACACCATGCAGATTTAAATGTCTATTATCATTTCAATGCATATGGCTCAACCTTCTTTGTCATAGTTGCAGAAAACAAATATGTTTTCCGATCCCGTGAAATAACAGTTAGAATTTCATCCAGTGATTTCTCAAACTCTTCATTTAGCAACCTGTCTGCCTCATCCAAGATCTGTCAAATGTGGCACACAACACATAAAAAGAAATTAGCACTCAAGCTACCAAGGATAATAGGTAACATGAACATTTTCACTTTTAGCATTTTTAGACAGATTAACACTTCCAATACATCAAGGCATGAACTGGAAGCAGCGCTGTCACATGAGTCTATCACAAACTATCATCACCCTTCTCAAGGTTTTGCTAAAATGGAGACACTAACTGATGCAACCAAGAAAAAAGAGAAATAGGAATTCTTTAATTCTATTTTTTTTTTCCATAAAAAAGTTGTTTATAAAGGAATTCTAGTTTACCTGGGAGTCTTACAACATTTACTAATCATAGTATATATTTTTATTTATTTTTTGTTTTGTTTGATGACAGATGAGTGCAAGGTTATACGTTACTGATTAGAGAAAGACCAGCAACCAAGCCATGAAGTGGATGGCACTACGAAACTGGAACAGAAATACAAAGAGCAAGATCGAAAGGTTGAAGGAAAATGGAACGAAAGTCACGACCATGCAAGTGAGATGACCATCTATTTCCACTCCTTGCTTAGCCAATGAGTCTTCAAAGTAATTTACCTCTTGCCTCGTAAGTTGCATGATTGGACTAAAAAATGACAGACAAAGGGAGATACTATTGAAGCATATCAGAGTGTCCATGGTGTATTACTATTGGAGTAAAATGTACCATGACCTCCTGTATTATTGATCAAAGCACGAAGAGTCCCTAAACAAATTGTTCAGCACTAAAAGCCCCTGAACAAAAATAGGGATAAAAACTACTACCACTC
>Ga0307507_10010954_pt1 | contig 11548 bp, 7 predicted proteins | sample 7_EM_MG_FD_207223 | JGI IMG/M metagenome (GOLD analysis project Ga0307507, IMG submission 207223) | Populus trichocarpa ectomycorrhiza microbial communities from riparian zone in the Pacific Northwest, United States - 7_EM | ecosystem: Host-associated > Plants > Roots > Unclassified | place...
TGATTCTTGGTCCATGATTAGAGTTTTGTTTTAGCTTGACCCAGCTAGCTCAGTAATATTTGAGTCCAATCTCTGCATCTGGGCTTTATTCGGTGGGGTGAAGATTTTCCAATCTCAGAGACTACAGACTCGGAGAATTGACTTGGCAAGGGGGCAGTAAAAAATGTTCGATGTCAACAACAAACATGATTTTCTTACAATTAAAAAAACAAATATCATTTTTCAGATAAGAATAAAATGTTAACATTTTTCAGAAACTCCCAACAAAGTCACGGAAGCGGAAACAGCAGCAAGCAGAGAGTTTCCAGCAGCAGGTCGGTGCCGGAAGTCCTTCCGGGAGGTGGGTTTTTAGCTCCTGCAAGGCTGCTAGAAGAGGCATTTTTCTTAGGGAAACTGGACATGAAAAAAGAGGAAGTTTCCTACAAGGAAAAGGAGAAGAAAAGTACCGAACTGATTTAAGAGGCTTTATATGCGTCAGAAACAGCCTTGAAGACAGTTGAGTTTAACTCAACCTAGTCTCTGACTTCGAGAGTTCTGGGTTCTGACTTAGTTTTAAGTTCTAATTTGATGTAGCTGTTTGTTTTCAGAACTGTATTTTTTATTGTATTGATTGAATAGGAATAATACAATTTATAGGATACAAACCTAGCTATATCAAAATAAAAAACTAAATATACAAGAAAATCTGGAAACTAATTATAGAAATCAATAATTCTAATTCAAGAAACAAATATAGAATCTTACATGTATATAATTCCTGATTATACGAGATAAAATCTCAACACTTCCCCTCAAGTTGGTGCATAGATGTCACACATGCCCAACTTGTCTAAAAACTTTGAGAACACTCGATTTGAGATTGTTTTGGTGAGAATGTCCTTAGGCAACTCAACAATTTTTCCATCTAATTTCTCTTTAATGAAGAATCTGTCTATCTCGACGTGCTTTGTACTACGAATAATAATCTTTATACTATGAATAATAATATTTTTAATATTAATAACATTAAATATAATAAAAATAAAAATATTTATAGTACAAATAATAATATTTTTAATATTAACAATATTAAAATTAAAAATATTTATAATACATATAATAATATTTTTTTAATATCAATAAAATTAATTATAATAAAAATAACAATATTTCTAGTACAAATAATAATATTTTAATATTAATAATAATTAAATTAAAAATATTTATAATACAAATAATAATATTTTTAATATTAATAATATTAATAAACTTACCCAAGTTTAAGTGGGTCTGACTGTAACATCAGGCCCAAGCGCTTTGAGCCCCAACCCATTAAATTTGGGTTAGGACGCAAGATCCAAGATCATTGGGTCTTGACACAGACCCATCAGCCTGGACTCCTAACCTAAGTGTCTTGAGTCATGGAGGGATACAAGACCCAAGAGACTTTAGTTTGCGTCCCTGCCTCTCCCAAGCAACTTGAGTCAGGCTCTCCTTTCTAGCCCCAAGTTTCTTAGGTCTGGAAGAAAATGACAAACCCAAGTTAATAATAATAATAATAATAATTGACTTTATCCTTCAAATCAAATCTATGTTTTTATTCGATAATAATAAAATTTAATAATATTAATGAATTTAATAATAATATTAAATTTGTCTAGTCCAAGTTTTTATAGTTTTTAATCCTGTCAAATAAAATTTATTGTTTTTCTTTGATAGTAATAATATTTTTTTTCAAGTCTTAATGATAATAATAATATTTTTTTAATTTTACCCTTCAAATCAAATCTATAGTTGTTTTTCAATATTAATAATATTTTTTACAAATGTATTAATTATGATATTAATAATATTAATTATACTTAAAATAATAATCTTTATATTACGAATAATAATATTTTTAATATCAATAACATTCATTATAATAAAAATAACAATATTTATAGTACAAATAATAATATTTTTAATATTAATAATAAAAAAATTTAAAATATTTATAATACAAATAATAATATCATTGGTTATGGCTGCACAGCCAGACCCAAGATCGGTGAGTCTGGCTGGGCAGCCTAACCCAGCCCTCTTTTGAAGTGTTTTGGGTTTGGGTCTGGTTGGGCAGCCTGACCCAACTCTTTTTTGAAGTGTTTTGGGTTTAGGTCAGCCAGAGCCAACACTGTTAGGTCTTGCTGGGCAACAGGACACAACGTTGTTGGCTCTTTTTGGAAGTGTTTTGGGCCTCAGTTGGCAGCCAGACCCAACAACTTTTGGCAGATGAGGCAATGCCCACAACCACAATTCTTGATAAAAAAAACAGACGAGGAACACCCCTCAGGGTTCTACAGTGCTTTTAGCAAAGAGCAAACTCAAAACAGTGCAGTCTATAGTGAAATCACTCACACCCTACAATAACTCGCGTTACAATGCAAAACAGTGCAATCCATAATAAAAGCACTCACTGTAATATCTCACATCGACAAGTGAGGACTTGGGGGACCTTATGGGAGCATGTTCACCTTGACTAGTAAGACACATTTTGGGGCCATGCGTGACTGTCAAGATTAAATTTGTGAGGCCCGTGGGCCAAAACGAACAATATCTTGCTAGTGAGGTGGGGTGGGGTGTTACACTCACAGTCCATAGTAACTCCAACTACAGTAAAATACCGATTCCTTTTGGGTATAGTTGATTCTTTCATGGTTACTCTAATAATTATCTGGTTTTATATTAAATTATATAAAAATTTAGATTGACATACATGTTAACTTATAACCTAAATATTGATATTGTCAAATCTAAGTAAGAATAAAACTTATTTACCACAATTTAAAAGAGAAGAATAATAATTTATTTTGATGATTTGACCGAGGAGAATGATAAGTTAATTACACAAGGATTAGATTTTCATTGCAAAGCACTGCAATTATTGTGTTTAATTTGTAAATCCAAGAACTATAATTTAATCATTCTAAACTTAAAAATGAAATGCCATGATCTAAAAAATTAAATTACATAAAACCAGTTATTTTGAATGCTGATACTTTACCTTCGCGCATTTATTGGGGGACGAAGCATGAAATCTTAAATCATGATTTTTTTGGGAGGGTAGATTAGAATAGCCTTTCTAAAATATCACAAATTTTAATCACTGTTTATGATGTTTAGATTTTTAATGATTTTAATAAAAAACCACAAGAGTTTTTAGAAAATATTACATAAACATTTTTAATTCTCAAAATATAACATTTTTTATGTCCACAATATCCTAACCTGTACTAAAAATATCATTAATGAGTATAATTTCTTGTGCTTTTAATACACCTTGAAATATAGATGATCACAATTTTTTATGGAACAACAAAGCATTTATTCTTTTATTTTTTCAGAAAGCAACATTCTCATACTTTTCCTTATAACAAATACAATATAATTTAAAGAAAGGATCACCTACACAAAACCTACCATTGCACCATAGCTGTTTGTGTGCAGGATGGCTTTATTTATACATATAAACCGGAAAAAAAAAAAAAAAAAAACGCGATACTACATTAATTACCACTGCGTTATTTTCCATCAGCTCTTGACTTTTTCATTTTTGGCAAAGCAATGGGTCAGCTCAGCTATCAACGGAGACCACTTTTTATAAACGCTTGAATGATGTCAGGTTGTCGTGGCACCGGTATGCACACAAGATCGTGAGCCCTTGGAACCGTTAATCCAGGCCTTTCTGTCATATCAACAGCAACATTGCCATTGATTTTCTCCCCCTGTGAGCCAGCCACTTTCCATTCAAAGCACTGAATCATAGCCGGGAGAGTTGTAGACAATTCCTGCATGGCCAAAGCAAGGCCAGGGCAGCTTCTTCTGCCAGTACCAAATGGCAACAGCTGATAATGTTGGCCTTTAAAGTCCACCGAAGCAGATTCATTGCACATATCTCCGTTGGGTTTTAGAAACCGTTCAGGTTCAAATTCCGACGGGTTTGTCCAGTATTTTGAATCTCTTCCGATAGACCACATGTTCACAAATAACAATGAGTTTGCAGGGATTGTATAGCCATTGATCTTGCATTCCTGGGTTGATTTTCTTGAGATCATTGGGATCGGTGGATGAAGCCTGAAAGTTTCCTTGAAGATGGCCTGGAGATAAGGAAGATTTGGAAAGTCTGATTCTTCTACCAGCCTCTTGTTTCCAACAACAGCATCAATCTCCTGCCTTGCTTTCTCAAGGATCTTTGGATGGTTTATGAGCTCAGCTAGTGCCCATTCAGTTGAAGCTGCTGTTGTATCCGTGCCTGCTGTTAAGAAATCCTATAAAAATACTTGCAGTAAGGATTTTGTCACGTATGAATCTTAATACAATGCTAATCTTAGAGGGAATGTTCTTACTTAAATCTCTTATCAGTAAATCATTCCTTGAAAAGTACCATTCATTAAATAGAATCAAATACATAGAGGCATCCACTCATATCTAACGAGTGTCTTCTTAAATAAAACCACCATTCATTCACTGAACGGATGGAACTCGCATCTCCACCTATCTAACAAATGAGTCGACAACATAGTTGTGAGCCTGCCCAGCACGGCGGGCTACCTCGGGCTACGAGTTTTTTTTTAATGATATCATTTCATGATTTGTGTTTTAGGAAAGAAAAAAAAAACACCTAGGTTCATCCTGGATTTACCCTTTCGATCTACGATCTACGAACCTTAATTAATCAAAGCCTGAGTTGAACCCAACCAGAACTCATAACTACAGTTAGTAGACGTGGCAACAATGGGCTATATAAATGGCAAATATTTTTAGTGCATTTCTTTTTCTGGTGAAATTAGGTGTAAATATCATACACTGAATTTATGCATTGGGACTACAAAAATATAGTATAGAGCTATAAAATGACAGTACAAAATTGCCAATGTAAATCGATAGCTACTAGCTAGATTCTCTACAAAATCACAATATAACCCTATGGCGTCATTTTTTTGTACTAGATTCTCTCCCTGATTCATTAATATCGTGACAACATACTGTTCATGAGTCCTTTTCCTTAATTAAGTCACTTCTAATAAAATAACCCATCGGAAAATAGATACTTTACTGAAGGGAGATGGAATAGACAGGGAGGATCCATGAAATTTTTGAATCTGTAAAAATTTCTCTACCAAAGTGAAATTTGATGTCTGTTATTGGAGTTATTTTGGAAAAGCCTTGTAAAAATGAAGAGAAATATCTCTAGTTGCTCGTGGAAGGAGGTTGTACGTTCTTACCAAAACCAAGGCTTTAATGTGATCTCTAGTAAACTCTATCTCTGAGTTTTGAGCTTCCAAAGTATCAAGCATCATGTCCAAAAGATCTCTGGCCTGAACTTTTCCTCCACTTTGCTTTCTCTCAAGCTCACGGTTTGTGATGATATTGTCCAGCAATGCATCAAACCTTGTATGTACATCCTCGGATTTCTTCCTAGAACCCTGAAAGTCAAAGTTCCTGCAAAGCCATATAAAATCCGAGACGTTAAACTCTCCAAATATCTGTGTTACCTCTCGTGCCAAAGTTTTGGCATCTTCACCCTGGCTATCGCTCCCTGAACACCTGATACTTAACATCATTTGAGAAATGATGTTGTTTGATAAGTTTAGCAACTCTTGAGTGACATTAACACTCTCACTGATTTTAGACTTGGTAAGAAGATTTTGAAGAAACTGTTGCAACTCAATTTTTCTTATAGGCTGAAAATGGTTAAGTGCCCGGCTGCTTAAGAGCTCAAATGTGCTCAACCTCTTGAGGAATTTCCAGAGAGGTCCATAGGGTGCAAAGGCAAAGGAAGAGTTATAGGTAAGGAGCTTAATGGCTCGAGAATCCATTTCGCGAGAAGAGAAGATGACGTCGTGTATCTTTAGGAATTCTTTAGCAAGTTCGGGGGAGGAAGCCACGACACATGGGGCAGAACCAAGACGGAGAAAAATTAAGGGACCATAACGAGAAGATATATCACGAAAGGAATGGTGAATTAGGGGTCCAAGGAGATGGAGGTGACCGATGATTGGTAAAGACCGGGGACCTGGAGGAAAACAGGCATGCCTTGGTCTGTTTGTGAAGATCAAGAAAATTGAAAGCAACAGAATGGCAAAACCTATGAGCTCAAGCATCATGCGTATCAAATTCTAAACTAGAATATGAACAAATATGGCATACAGATGAGGTGAATATATAGTGCTAGTAATTATTTTTTTTTAATTAGAAAATCAATTAATGATTTTGACTTTATTTTTTTATTAGAAAATCAATTAATGAGGTGAATGATTATTTTTTTATTAGAAAATCAATTAATTATTTTTTATTTCTTTAGACTTAGTTATGTTCAGATGGTCTCTAAATAAATTTGTTGGACTTTTTGAATAATCTATTAACTGATTCAAACATAACTGTTCAAAACCTTCAAACTCTTCTTATTCACCTAAGACATGAGCTTTTAATTGGTTTAAATAAAAATAATTCACAATTAAATCAAATCATGTTAAGAAATTATTTTTCAAAGTATTTAGCTGGAATTGTTTCTCATATATATTAATTAATGTTGTAAGTTTTTCTTTTCTATCTTGCATGTATTCGTGACAAAAGAAATTTGATATGTGTTTAGCTATTTTTTAATAGGTGAAAAATATTATTATTTATTATTTAAATATATTGATATATAAACAACCAAGGTTTCATAATCATGACGTAAATTTTTAATTACATTCATTTTACAATAATAAACTTGATAGAAAAAAATAAAGGTATTAATTATTTTTAATTAAAAACATTAAAATATTTTATGCTGGCTAATTTTGTAATGTTTTGCCAACACCACCTCATCCTAAAACAGCTGCAACCTGCAAGGAAAATAAAAGAAATGGAATGGACTCCATTAAAATTCTAATACGTGACATGGGAAGAGATAAGCATCTAAAAAGAGAGAGGGCCGAAACTGACCCGTCTGATAAATTAAAGAACTAAAATGTAATATCTGTTATGCAACAATGACTGGTGGACATTTAAAACCACTAGAAATACCAAACTCCATCCTGAACTTGCATTTTTTTTTGTACGTGAGTAATATTAGAGAGGTGGTGTAGAAGTCAAGGAAAAACTTGAATGTTGAAAAGTTGAAAATCAAAACTCAACTATCTTATCATGAAAATTAAACTTTTAGTTTCTTGAAAAAAAAATTACTCACAAAATAACTAAAATTATTGTATCATGTGCATGATGCAATATTTGTGCTGAATTTTCAATTTTGACTTTAATTGTTAACTCTTGAACCTGTAATCGTGGAATCCTAATAGAAAACGCGATTGATATCATGTTTCTTAAAAATTTAATATTTAATATTTTAAAATTAATTTTTTTATATTTTAAAATTGTTTTGATGTGTTGATGTCAAAAATAAATTTTTAAAAATAAAAAATATTATTTTAATACATTTCCGAGTAAAAATTATTTTGAACTGCAATCTCTACCATATTTTCTAACACCCTTTTAATTCACACCAGATAAGAGGATGTTTAGAAGTGTAGTTGTGGTTGTTTTTCAAAGTGTTTTTTATTCGGAAAAGCATTAAAATAATTTTTTTTTAAGAATTTTTTTTAGTTAAAAGCTATACAAATTAGGTAAAAGATATTTTTTGTTATCAAAAGAAAACTCGATTAATCCACTACTAAATTCCTAATCAATTGCCACACATTCCAGTTCTTTGGCTGCATGGACTGCCATGTTGATCTCATTTCCATTAGAATATTAATCTTGTAGGCAAAATATGCAACCATGTCAACTTTACATAATCCATGTGGTATTTCCATGCACAACATTAGTGTGATTTTGATTTTTTCCTCATTTTATATATGATATGATATAATAAAAATTTAATTAGCCGAGAAAAAAAACTCTCGGATTGAATAATCGATTCACCATCAGAAAATCGATAAATACAAACGGAAATACCGAGGGAATATTTCTGTCGGTAAATTTCCGAGGAATTTTACCGATGAAAATATTCCGTCGGTATATACTGAGGGAATTACAGTGGAAAAAAAATTAATGATTTACCAATAGAATTACCGATGGAATAAATTCCGTCGGTAACATCCGTCGGTAAATTCGTTGGTAAACTGTGAACACTGTTCATCATGTCAATTACAAAGGGAATCACCGAAGGAATTTTCCGTCAGTATTTTCCAGAGAGCTCCAGAACTATTCACTTTCCAATTGCATTGTTAATTGTTGTTCTTTACGGACAAAATCACCGACGGATTGAAAAGTCGTCGGTGTTATTTGGCGGTTTTCTGAAAAAATTAAATTAATTTAAAATTTTCATTTAAATATTACAGACGGAATCACCGACAGATTAAAAAATCATCGGTAATTGTTGGTGGTTTCTGAAAACGTTTTACAAAATTGAAAATTTAAATTAAATATTACCGATAGAATTACTGATGGAATAATTAAAAAATATTAGTATTCAATTATCCGTCGGTAACTCCATCGCTAATGCGCCCCAATAAAAAGTCTGGATCCCCTTATTTCATAAGAGATAGACTCATTTTTTATTCTTCTTCTTCTTCTTCTTCTTCTTCTTCTTCTTCTTCACTATATGTAAAAAACATCAATATCTATTTCTTTCTCTTCTTTTCTCTCCTCATCTCCTTCTCTTTCCCTCCATGCTCGGGTATGTCTTCTTCTTCTTTCTTTTTTTATCTTCTTAGTTTTTTTTTAATTAATATGCTTTATGATTTTTTTTCTCTCCTTAGCTTCACTTGCAACTACATTAAGGTAAGATTTTTTTTTCTTCTTTTTTCATGATTTTTTTCACTATATTTGTTTTTAATTTTATTTTTAATTTTTTTTGTTCTTAATAATTGTATAAATGTTGTTGTGAGATTTTTTTTTTCATATGAGATCAATTTTAGTTGATTTATTTATAGGGATTTTTAAATTTTTAGCAATTGCAACTTCATTTTTTTCATATGAATTTTTTTAGTTTAATTTATTTTTTTGTTTTATTTATTTGTTGCAAATTTGTTTGAGTTGATTTTCTTATTCTTTTTTCCAAGCATTTTGAGTATATATTATAGAGTGTTGATTTCTGTTGATTTATTATTTTATAATTTTATAAAATAAATTTTTTTTAAATGCTTTTATATAATTACCGATGGAATTTCCGTCGGTAATTCCGTTGGTAATAAAAAATATTATTACCGACGCGTCTGTTCCGTCAGTAATAATATACTAAAGGATTTACCGACGGACAAAAAATTACCGATGAACGATTCACCGACGGATCATTTCCGTCGGTAATATAATTACCGATGGAATATGTGTCTTACACCGACGGAAAAATTCCGTCGGTAAAACCGTGAAATCTTGTAGTGATTAATCAATTTATCATAGTAATCTCGTCTATTTTCTCTAGCCAAGATGGTTGATAGCTTGTACTTAGTGTTTGGTAGACCAATGTGACTTGTGACTAGCACCTTCAAAAGATTTCTCTTGATGGATGCGAAGATTCTCAGAAATTTAAATAAGTATCTTTTTAAATAGAAAAAACAGTACAATAATCCAGTCACGATTGGATCTAGTACTACACCAAGCCCAGACATGTTAGGTCTGGTACTAGCAAGGCCCAATGCATTTTTATTATAGCGTGTTTGGTATTGGCGCGTGCAGCCTGCTCTAAAATTAAAAAGAATTATCCCATGTGTTTTTTTATCTATTATTTTCTTAGTAAATATCAATAAAATATTGGTTGACTTCGAACAATCGATAAATTTCAAGGTCGCAAACTCCAACATGTGATCGGCAATTTCAATGAAAGTCCTGTACGGTAATGGATTCTCTTGGTTAGGTGAAGTCATTAAATACAAGGGTCGAATATATCACATGTAGCTCAACAAACATTCCTTATCGGCCGAAAGCATTTACCAGCATCAGAGGGCTACCAAAGTACCATATGAAAGATGTATTACAAGGTATTGATCTTCCTTCTTCTAGATCAAGAATATGATTCTTCAACGACGACGTATGGTGGTCAAGAAGTCTCGAGGATCGTCGAGTTGTCAGAAGGAATGTGCATGTAGGCATCGAGACTTGTATAAGCCCCAGTTGCAGTCAAACAATGGGCACTGAGATTCGTCAGGGCCGCCATGGTTGGACCACAATTGCTGTTACGCTATCTGACTATTCATGGCATTGTCCTCTTAGCTATTTCGGCCACCTACATTTACATCTCAAGGTGTCCTCTTTTTGAGTTGTAGCTGGGGTCCAAGACATGAAACAAAACAAAAGCACTCCTATCCCTTTACAATCTATTGACAACAAAATTAATGTGGTTTGGAAAGAAAGAAAAAAACAGCTTCGTACAATAATGTGTTTTAGTTCATAATTAACTTTGCATGTGATAGTGTTTTCTCCCCCCTGTTGCTGTGTGGTACTTGCGCTCTCTTCTATTTCGTTCTAGGAAGAGAGAAAAGTACATGAAGAATCTGTGCAAGTACGTAGGAGTACCGTTCCGTGCATCAACTTTCCTGGGCGATGTCAATCACGTTTTAAAAAATTGCTATTAGGATTCCACGATGACAGGTTCAAGAGTTAACAATTAAAGTCAAAATTGAAAATTCAGCACAAATATTGCATCATGCACATGATACAATAATTTTAGTTATTTTGTGAGTAAATTTTTTTTCAAGAAACTAAAAGTTTAATTTTCATGATAAGATAGTTGAGTTTTGATTTTCAACTTTTCAACATTCAAGTTTTTCCTTGACTTCTACACCACCTCTGTAATATTACTCACGTACAAAAAAATGCAAGTTTAGGATGGAGTTTGGTATTTCTAGTGGTTCTAAATGTCCACCAGTCATTGTTGTATAACAAATATTACATTTTAGTTCTTTAATTTATCCACTATCAGAAAACCGGCGAAAACCAACGGAATTACCGACGGAATTTTTTCGTCGATAATTCTTATCGACGAAAATAATTCCGTCTCAAAATCTGTCGGTATATACCGACGGCATAACTCCGTCGGCGATACGGTTTGTTTGGAAAGATGAAACGGTGTGGTGACGTGGAGTTTTTTCATACAATTTTACCGACAGAATGACCGAGGGATTCAAACCGAGATAGCCGTACAGTGACGTGGCACTGTCACCGATGGAATCTCCGACGGATATATTCCGTCGGTGAGTCCATCGGTAAAAGCCATTATATACGCACCCCCTTTGCCGACACTCTCTTCCTCTGTTTCTCCTTCTTCTTCTTTCTCATCCCACCTCTCCCCTCCCAAACTGCAGCCAACCACCCATCCCAACTCTCCGCTATTCTCAACACAAGCACTCAAGTTTTTTATACTTTGTACGTGTTCACAATATCCGTTTCTTGTGGATTTTATCATTTTTTATAAGTAAATCTATCTTTTTTAGTTTTAACATTTAAATGTGAATTTTATTGTTTTTTTAGTATATGTATTTTGTTAACGTATGTACTTGTTTGATTGTTATTTGTCAAAGAAACTTGTAGTATGAATGTATAATTTTGT
>Ga0307507_10010955_pt1 | contig 11548 bp, 14 predicted proteins | sample 7_EM_MG_FD_207223 | JGI IMG/M metagenome (GOLD analysis project Ga0307507, IMG submission 207223) | Populus trichocarpa ectomycorrhiza microbial communities from riparian zone in the Pacific Northwest, United States - 7_EM | ecosystem: Host-associated > Plants > Roots > Unclassified | place...
TACCTTGAACCATTGCGCTGCGCTGCAACTGCAACTGCAACTGCGCTACTCTGCACTGTACTCGGGTACTTGTGCTCGTGCTGGTACTGTATCGTGGGTATGTACGATAGACGTTACATATGTGCTCACGAGCGGGGGGGGGGTAGGGGAGGTTTTCTAGAACACGATACTTGTGTACGGCATAGTACCGGTGTTATGGTAGGATGTGGTATTATCCTGGATGCAATGCGAAGGTCAACATCGCTTACTAACAGGGGGTTAAATTTAGGTTAATTATCTGGCGGTTAAAACTGTGAAAGAATGACAATCTGGTGCGACGTTATCCTAAGATGTTCGATAGCTCCGGAATGTACGAGTGCAAGATCCACTAGAATCCAATACTCGCACTATTTTTTCAAAAAAAAAAAAATCAAAAAAATAATAATAATCGTCTTCTATTGTACCTTATCCAATCAATTAATTGGCTTGGTAACTACAATATTCTTATGGGTAAGTGTCGTCAAGCAACCTTTCGTCCTTCAAAAAGTTGGGAGGGGTCGGGTCGCTGAGGTGGGATGATTCCAGTCACCCACCGCCACCGCAAGAAAAGTTGCCCTGTACCTGCGCAAGGTACGCGTGTCGTAACCACAGTGCATATGGCATCGACGCTGAACGCAACAACGCAACCGGCGAAAGCAGCTTCAGCTTCACAAGAAAAGGAAAGAAAAGAAAAGAAAAGAAAAAATAGTATCCCTTGGGGCCGTCTGAAACAGTTCAAATTTGTGGTCCGACACGCGCACACACACACCAAGGCCGGATTCGGCAACAATTAACCGAACTTGGTTCGGAAAAAAAAAAAACCAGGATTTTTACTCGAGTAGTCACTCCCCGCTTCTATTACTCAAATGACTCAGCACTCTTTGACTGGTTTAAATATTCTCCAGCAAATCACAGAAGCTAAAATCGTTCCATGACAGGGCCTAGCCATGCCTGGCTACAAATTTGACTGTTTCAGGCTGTCTGAGGGATGATGCTTTCTCCTCACGCGGTTGGCAGCTGGCAGGCAGGCAGGCAGGCAGGCGGGCAGTCAGGCTGGTGGTGGGTGGTTAACTGCGGATACCTTAGGAACCGGAAGGAGAGAGGGCTCACCCGGAATCACTCGAATGCGGCAATTCGGTAATTATTTTCTCTCTTCCTTCCTGTCTATTCGAGTATGATACCCTATTCATGCTTGTAGGTCTATTCGTAATGGTGTTAATCACATGATGGTGATGATGAGGAAAGTGAGTACAAGATGAAACGGAAAAATACCGTAATCAACTTAAATTAGAATATCATACCAAAAAAAAAAGGAAAAAAAAAGAAAAGGTTATGGGGTGATACGATAGGGTTTGAGACGTTGAGCCGGTTTCCCCGCCTTTTTGTTCCCTATTTTGGGGCGGGGGGTTTTTTTCTCGCTCTTACCCTCGTGGTGCCCGTTCGCAGCCCAGGCCTGAGAGACAGTCCGGCCGCCGGATGCCACTTGCGCTGCGTTGTGCCATACTCGCCGGCGTATGCTTGTTGTTTTGCATAACGGTTTAATCCTGGCTGGATGGACATGGGACCGTGTGTGGGCGAGACAGAGCTAAAAACAAACGTCAACTCAACATACCGGTATGTGTATTAGATCTCGGTTGATGGATGCTGTGCTCTTTGGAGAACTGTTTCGGTCGGGTTCGGGCTTCCGCTCGCCCGCAGCTGTCACAGATTCATCATAGCTCGTCACTCGAAGCGAGGCAGCGCCGCCTTCGAAAGGAGGGGTTGGGAGATGTGCGGCGATCCTGGGTACAGTGCCAAGCGTGCGCGACTTCCTCTATTGATCTGTGTGCGACTGCTGCGAGGAATCGTGAAATCCACGTTATTATGCCCGTCAGCCTTGTAATCTCCGGATTCAGAGACAAAGGTTCCTGAGAAGGATTGGCGTTTTCTCGACATATCGGTAGTGTAAGATCAGCCCTCAGGGCGGCAGGATCTTAACTGGTGTTCGCGGTTCTGTCAACTTGTCAGACTAAACTTATCCTGGGCTGACGGGCTGATTCCCGTTGATGATCTGATAGCGGATTTCACGAGATTTACGGTCATAGAGCTTATTGTGTTTTGACTGGCAAGTGTGGTCATGTTGCGAGGATGATATTGCGACCCTCATCCCGTATGCTTGCTGAACGGGACTAAGCTCACTTTGTGATAGCTAAATTTGGTGGAACACTGCTGACACCTGTGCACTCGTACTAGTGTCTATGGACTTTTGGCCAGGAATCATAAACTTAAAACAAGCTACTGGGGTGTGCGGGAGTCCGGATATTAGTCTCTACTTCTATCGGCAATCCAGAAAGCCACGCGATGTGAGTGACCGTCAGTTCTCAGAAATAGTGGTCTTCTGCGGGCTTACCGCAGGTTCTTTCAAGAATGGTCACCGGTCGAAAAAAGAGATAGTGGAAAGGTATAACCTCATATTCTACCCTTACTAGCTGAAGTTCAGGGAAATGCTCCGATTTTCCTCAAGTATTACCCGCGGAATCGTAAGGTTTGACCAAATAGCTATGGTACCAGCAAGACATCGCACCATATCCCTGGTCTGAACCCTGGTTTCACAATGCTGGACTTAAAGAGCGCTGGATGTAGTGTGCTTTCGCGATCTGGGCTGCTTCCGACGGGTAGAGACGTTGGTAAATATCCTTGGAGTAAAGAGTCTTCTGGGTCCTGGTAGGGGTCGGCCGCCAAAAACAACCTTTAAACCCCGTCACCTCGGAAGATGCAACCTGTGCGGGACTCTGTTTGCGACAGGTAGTCCAATTATCGGCCATACTTCAAGAATCCACTCTCGCTGCCTGTGAAACAAGCAATATGTAAGTCGGCTGGTGAGGAAATGCTTAAGTATATAGATTGGATTGGGAAACTGACTGTGAAAAAAACGTGGAATCTCCCGGCCCTAGTCTCTCTTCCCGCGGCAGCCGGTGGGGATCATCCAAGTCCATCATATAGCACTTCCCAAACACCCCAAGGAGGTTGGGCATGCATTTTGTGATGGGGAGGAGCAGTGGATGGGGGTTCGTCGTTTCCTACTACCTAGCTGTACAATTAGTCGATTACCATATATGCATCCGTAGCTCTGGAGCCAACCATCACTACTAAAACCACTAGAGATATCGTGAGGCTGTGTAAGGCCACACAAACGCACGGTTTAACAGAGAAAACCCGGATTGACTTTTAACCATCTGGAGTCATATTGAGTGCTGTAGGATAACGTTGTGTAGGTGCTACAGAGCTGACCGTTGATCTTATCCACAAACAAGATCAACCGATCACGCGGGATATAGAGGAGTAGCGTGTTTTTCGAGATGCATGGACTCGATAGTGTTAGTGCAACCCGGTTTGGTTTGCCTCTGCACGGGAAGTAATGTTGGGTTACGTGCAGAGCCTTGGCCCCAGAGAGAGGCGAAGGTTGGTGGCTCCGACAGAGCCCAAGCCCAGTGCTAGGACCCGAGTGATCCCGGAAGTTTGGCACCGCGGCACTTGGCGATGCTGTGGCTTTTTGAGTATCGGAGGGGGGAAGATCTCGAGTGAGAAAATGTGATCAGACTTATTCTCCTGTGGGCTCTTAATCCATGGTCTGGTGAAATGGAGGAGGGAGAGAGGAGAGTTTGAACTTTATAAATGGGAGAGCGAGAGTCACTATAGTCACCGGAGGAAGGGCCACGCACGAGGCCGCGTAAGAGATTATTGCAGTCGGTATTGTCCAAACATGTTTATTAGGAAGTTGGGATTTCTCTGCTGATCAGTTGCATTATTCCATTTTGTCTGGGCCTAACATAGCGTTAGGCTGCCCACTGGAGCGAGGAACCCTAAATCATGTGAAATCACTCTATCTTGATGTCATTGATTGTCATCCCGGACTGCCTTATCTTCCAAAAATAAACTCTTGAAAAGACCTCGTCAACATCTTTCTCTCCTCATAATAAGTCAACTCTGTAAGTTACAGCAACTAAAAGTTGTCCGTTATGTACAGAATACCACTATTTCCAATCATACCTTCCGTCGGTCTTCTCGACGCATGACATCATAACCTTCCAGAAGCTGTCAACAGCAACGCTTCGAGGGACCTTAATCCAAGTCACAGGCTTTACACCTCCTTTGCCTAGTTCCTCCCCCCTGACTTTCTCATGGGCTTGGTCCCTTGGAGTCTTGGTTGTCTGTCCAATTTGTTCACCATGGCAGACAACCTCGACCTGAACCTCCTCCATATCCCACTTAATCTCATCGCCGGGGATGACAGCCGCAACGGCTAGGGGATCATGAAGTGGGGGACCGGCAGTAATATTAAAAACATCGGCATACGTCTTCGAAAAGAAAGTGAGAAGGTCGTGAAGCATCTTGCGGAGTTTGGTAGTGGGGTGGGATGTTGTCATAAGCGTAGCTAGGATACCAGAGGTCGCGAGTACCGTATGCGTCAAGTCAAGAGGAACTAGTGTTATCCGGCCAGAAAGTTCCGGGTTGGAGAATACTGATTGGGCAGATTCGGGGTCACACTATTAAACATGAGTTAGCGGGATGCTATGAATAAAGATACCTGGAGGGGTAACGAACATAGATATTGAATTCTGCCCACTTGGTAATGTTTCCCCTCGCGTCGTCTCTCCCACCAAAAGCTCCTCCCATGATGGAAACGCATCGGATATGTGCCACTACATCTGGGAAAACGGCGAACAATAACGCAACGTTGGTCAGAGTTCCAGTGGCCACAACTGCACAAGTTTGGAACGGTGTTTTCATGATAGCCTCGTACATGGCTAGAATGGTATTCCCTGATTTCATGGCAACCTTTGGTTCGGGTAGCAAGGTGGTCCCATCGATACCAGAGTCACCGTGGATATCTGGAGCATGGACAGCAGGCCGCATGAAAGGTTTGCGGGATCCGGCATACACCGGAACATCTGTCTTTCCAATTGCGGTGAGTAGTGAGAGCGCATTGGCAGTTACGTTGTCCATCGAGGAATTTCCATGAACAGTGGATATCTGGGCCTGTTAGAAATTGCACTAGAGAGGACTTTTGCTGAGTTTCCAGAGTCTTACACCAATGAGTTCGAGGTTGGGGTGCTCAGCAGCGAGAATCATAGCGAATGCATCCTGAGTAGTAGTTTCAGTAAATTGATCAATTGAATTTCTGATACCTTTTTATTTTATTTTAATGAAGCGGTTGAGGTAAGAGCTGCGGTTACATACATCGTGGCCTAAGGGGGGTAATGTATCAGCAGGATATCCAAGACAACTAATCACTGCTTAAGTACAAGCGCTACACAGGAGTCTACAACTCACCAGGGTCGCAATCGAGCCAAATAGGGGTCTTGGTAGCTGTCATTGTCAGAGAGGGGTTATTTATTGTGTTGGTGTTGAATTGATGAAATGTGCCGTACAATAAGACGGAAAAAGGCCCAGTATTTATTGCAAGATCCACTCCCCCTCACGAAACTTTCCTACGATATCACATATACGCTCCCACGCACGGTGCGGGCCCTCAGCCCTGAGCTGCAGTTGATCCTTACCCCCAAAACCTGGAAAAAACCACTAACTTTAGCCGCGTCTGCAATCTTACTAATCCTTAGCAGCCGGTGACACTGACCTTTCCTTTCTCCCTCTCATCCTTACCGCTCTCCCGCATTACCACAACCACCCCTCCTTTCGTTCGATCTTCAGGCTCGAGTTCAGCTGATATTTACAAAAGTTTGGCCTTGCCTACCGATGATGCTTTGGCCACTGCTATACAAGGACCTTAACGAATCTCAGATAGAGCTTCGTCGAAAGTCCCTTGATTTCCTTGGATATGCGGTGCTATTCTCACAGCTGATGGCATTGGTGTATGTCTATATCTACGTTAATTTTTTGAGATATGGGGTTCTTATGAGATTGGAATGGCGACTGAGGTACCGCATCCTAGGAGGTAAAACTCCCATAAGGGGCGGGGTGCAGAGTGTGGGTGCGGCTGCTGTTTACTGGGCATGGGTGGGGTTGATGGTATGGCTTTGTGTTAAGGACGTTGAACATGGTAAGTACCGTCTGAACTTGTTGAATTTAGGAGATGCGAGCGCTGGGATTGTGTAGATTAGGTTACCAATAAAAAGAAGAATAAAAATTTAATATATATTAACAACTGATGAGTAACATTGTAGACTATCTCCACCTCACAAAGGCGTTCGGTATGGCAGCTGCAGCGAGTCTTCCACTGAACGTACTTCTAGGAATGAAGTATAGTCCATTGAAACTAGTTTTCCCGAATTTCAGTTATGAGGGACCAGTGAATGTCGTCCATCAATGGCTGGGAAACCAGATATACCTGCTCCTGACCGTGCATGTTTGTTTGTACCTAAAGTTCTTCTGGGACACTTCCCGTATGAAGACCCGTTTACTAGAGATAGACGTCCTCTGTGGTGTCTGCGCTTTTAGCACAATGGTTCATTCCCTCCCGTCATGTCTCCTCGGGCTTAGCTAACTTTAAAAGACAACCCTGGTAACTTCCGCCCACCCACTCGTCCGAAAATCCTTCTACTCAGTCTTCTACAACTTCCACATAATCCTATCAACCCTCCTCCTACCCCTTCTGTACTTCCACGTCAGTCACTCCCGCCCATACATAATCCCCACCGTCGGGATGCTAATTGTCGATCGGGTCCTGCGGGTAATGTTCACTATGTCAACCACCGCAACAATATCTCTAGACCCCCAGTCTTCAATCCTGGATATATCCATCTCCTTCCCACACAAACCGCCCCCACCCGCCGGGTCGCATATCCTACTTAATGTCCCCTCGTTATCACTGTGGACAAAAAACCCCTTCACGGTCGTCGAGTCTGGGAACGGGCATGTGAAAATTGCAGCGAGAGCCCAGGGAAACATCACGAAGAAGCTGATGAGGGTGACTAAAGTCCCTGTAAATATCGAAAGTGGGTACGGCGGGCATGGGGTCAACAAAGAGTTGGTTGACGGCGTGGATAGAGTGCTGCTTATTGCTGGAGGGATTGGTGGGACGTTTACTCTTCCTTGGGCACGGTTTTTGAAAGTCAACGGTGTTGATGCGAGGTTTTTGTGGGCCGTTCCCAAAGTAGGTGACTTGCTATGGGCCGGCGATGGGGTTGCCCTGGCGGAGGTTTTTATCACGGGAGGACATGAAAATAATGAAGGCGGATGCGGAGATGAAGAAGGGATGGAACTCCTTGATGCGAGTAGTTCTCGGGATGCACTGAGCGTTCCACCCCTCGGCTTCAGCTCTGGAAGGCCGGATATTCGAAAAGCTATAAGAGAGGTTGTAGGAAGAGATGGGAGAGTGCTAGTCATGGTGTGCGGACCGGGCTTAATGGCAGAGGATGTCAAGAATGCGGTAAGAAGTCATGTTCTCACTGGGAGAAACGTGACACTTCACATGGAGGTTTTCGGACATTAACCTAGTTTCCTTGGGGGTTTCATTTCATTTCTTTTTATAGAATCTGATGGTTTAGGGTGTCGGCCCATACACAATTTCTATAATAATATACTTTTCTACGCACCCACTGCCCAAAACCATTCCTTAGACGAAAAAAAACAGTACCCGAGTGCATACTCATGACCAACGACACCACCATAATTCTCCCCTCTCCTCTCCCTCACACTTTCCTTTCGCGCCCACCAATACTTCCCACTAATCTGTACGAGCAAAAAAGAGAAAAAAAATGAGCCCCTTCTTCCTCAATGGTCCCGAAACAGCTGCCCGCCAATCGGCCCCGACATCCCGCCAATCACTCCTCCTTCTCAAAAGTCCCTCCTCCCTCCCCCCCCCCTCCCTTTTCTTACCAAACCTTTAACTAACCATCTAGCAAACTTTCTCACAGCCTATCACAGCCTCCACCGCAGAGCGCCAACAGCACCATCATCAACTGAGGGTGAATTAAGCCCAGATCCAGAGCTGCAATCGCCAGTTACACTGCCGCCGAAGACTACACCGTCGCGTTTAGAGACTATGCTCAATCTCTCCACGCCCGCGCCTGATAAACCAGTGACAGCTGAGGGATTGATTGCGATTCCGAAGAAGCATCCGGGGAGGGCGTCGAAGACTGCGTTGAAGATGAGGGCGAATAGGGAGGTGAAAGCAAAGGGGGAAAGGAAGGACAAGGATATAGGAAGGGTAAAAGAGGGACCAGGGGTGGAGAAGGTATTAGCAATGAGATCGTCTTGATGCTTTACTAGGTTGAAGTGTGGGAGCGGGTGGTACAGTATCGAATTATCTGCGAGCTAATAAACGGTCTCTTTCTTTCCTTTTCGATATCTTTTGCTCGTGATTATGTATCCCCCGTAAGTGAACTCGTGTGCTACGGAGATCCTTCAGTCTGCTAGGGTAGGAATGGTTAAAACTGCCGGTAGTTCGTTCTGTCCGTCACGGATCATCACCCGTGAACTACCCCATTGAAGATTTGGATACTTGCCTTTAGAGTATATATATGTTTGGAAAACTGGTGTAGGTGACAGGCAGTGGAATCAGGGAGGTCCCACGCTTCGCAAATTATAACATTCGTAGCTGGATGAGAACGAAACATTAAAGTAGTCTTTAAACAGTTCAATTAAAAAGTCCTAGACATCGTATTATAGATCAAACTTCACCAAAAAAACCCGCGCATAATATCGATATCCCATGGAATCCTCTACCATTCTTAGTGGCTTTTAAACGTCTAAGAGAGAGAGAGAGAGAGAGAGAAAGAAAAGGTTCCGGTTTTTCTCCCTCGAAGGGAAAAATTCTTTACATTCATCCTTAACAAACCCCTTCAAAAAAACCCCCAAACCCCCAAACCCTCCCACCTTCTCCCTCCCTAGAGTCTCCCGTCCTCGCTAAGCTAGCTCTCCCCCCCTTCCTTCCCTTCCCTTCCCTTTCCTTTCCTTTCCTCCCCAAAAGAGCCATACTGTAGGAGCTTCGCCACGCGCCACTCGTTGAGTGTTGTTCCCCCATACATAAATGAACTTCACCCCGTTCACAGCTTCCTTAGATTAATTTCCGTTAGACCCCTGATTTTTTTTCCCCTGCCTGTGTTGTGGCGACCGAGTTTGTAGGGAGGGGGAGGGGTGGCGTGGCTTTGGCGGTACATGTTTGGTCGTTTCTGGAGTAGAGTGGAGTGGATGGAGTATGGTAGTATATGACTAGAATGGTTTTTTATTCCTTTCTTCTCTTCGTGCCTCGCATTGGTAGTGTCGTATCCTGCTTTTTTTACCTTTTTGATTTGATCATTTCCGAGGGGATAACTTTATATTGTCTTGCCGGCATGCTCAGGATTCGTAACTGTAGGGTGATGGTGGGATTTTAGGCTTTTCCCCCGCTCTCTTTTTGTATTCTTCGTTGCTGCTGCTCTGCATCGTGGAATTGTGCCGTACTCCTCTTTCCCTAAGCTTGGGGTTATCCATGGTAGAAGTGTTGTGCGAGTGACAAGCTATGTCGACGGTGGAGTCCCCTCAGTCTTTCAATATCGGACGGTGCGAATAATATTATTCAGTACGATATTATCAATGGGAGACCTTTCACATAGAATTCCTGAAGGCTATCTAACGAACGAACATCAGATGTCCAAATAGAGACTAACGCCGTACACGGGAAGGCGGGGGGAACTGCGACGTCAACTTAAGCTTCCCACACTACCGTATATACCGTACCGCACAAACCTAGCAACATACTCGAGTACCAAACGAACCAACTAAAAAAAATATCTCTATCCAATACAATACAATACTCGAGTACATACCCCACTACCACCACAAAACCACCACAAAAAAACCATGACAACCCCCACCCCAAACCACTCCACCTCCCAAATCCCAAACCTCCCCCAATCCCTCCACTACTGCCCCACCTTCCTCCCACCAGGGACCACCACAACCCTCCTACAAAAAGTCCTCTCAACCCCAAAGCCAAAATGGACACAATTAGCCCACCGTCGCCTCCAATCCTACCCAACATCACTAACACGAACCACAAACACCCTCCTAATCCCCCCTTCTTCCTCTTCATCATCCTCTGACTCGCCCCTACCAACATGGCTAACAGACCCCATAATCCCACGCATGCAAGAACTCAACATATGGACGGGTGCCCCGCACGGCGCGCCGAATCATGTGCTTGTTAACGAGTACTTGGCCGGACAGGGCATCCTGCCGCATGAGGATGGTGGGGCGTATTGGCCCGTCGTTGGAACGGTCAGTTTGGGTGGGGTGGTTGTTTTGGATGTTTATGAGAAGAGGAGGGAGGGGGAGGGTGGAGAGGACGGTGGGGTTGGGGAGAGGGTTGGGAGGGTTTTGTTGGAGGATGGGAGGTTTGTTTTCCTTTCTTTCTTTCTTTCTTTCTTTCTTTCTTTGGTTTTCTTTCCAGAAGGGGCTGGGCTGATTTGTGGTTTTTGGTTTAGTTTACTGGTCACTATGGGGGATATGTATACTTTGTATTTGCATGGTATTGCGGAGGTTATGGTTGATGAGGACTTGGGCCCCGAGACTATTGCGAATTGGGGGTTGCTGGGGGATAAAGAGAGGTTTAAGAGTGGGAGGAGTGAGAGGGGGACTAGGATTAGTTTGACGTATAGGGATGTGCTCAAGGTGGTGAAGGTTGGGGGTGGGTTTCTACGAAAGTGAGGGAGGGTGTGTGTGATACCGGTACCAGCATCTTCTTGGTGGTGGTTTGGTGACGCGGCATCAGAATTACGGCAAGTACTCTACATGACTACATAAGTGATTAGAGGACAAAATCCCCGCCCCCCCCCCCTTCCCCAGCAAAGTCTAGTTAAAATAGTAAGGGTATCATGTTCCATCTCCCTGTTCAAATAAAAAGTAATCACAACGTTAGCAATAATCATCTCCCCCCCCCATCCCCGGAAGAATTGAGAGAACAAACCTTCCATACTCTTCTCCCCAAACTTCCCCACATACCACTCTCGATTCAACATACTCGTAACACCGAGATTAACCCCGATGAAGATCAGCGCAGTCCACATGGTAACATTGAACGGCCCACGACCCCTCGGAGCGCTCATGATTGTAAGGCCAAGGTAGACAAGACACTCAGCAAAGTAATGCGGACAAACCAACTTCTGAAAGGCCGGGTGTGTAGGAAGTGTATACTTCTCGAGACTGGCAAGGTAAGTATGACAGTCGTGCTGAATCCCGGAGCCAATGATAAAGAACATAACGCCAATGAAGGACTTTACACTAGGAGGTCCAATGAGGGAGTAGACATTCATGGGCGTAAACTTGAAAGCATCAATCGCATCTAACCATCACCACCACCATCAGTACCTCCCCCTTTCAAAACTCGCGGAGAAAGCATACCAGTCCCCTCGACCCACCCCCCAACAGATACACACACATAAAACGCCAACCCAAGCGCATAATGCGCAACCGACATCCGACGTCCCCCCTCCCCTCCCTTCGCTACAGTCTCCTCCTCCTTCTGCACAAACAAACACTCATACAACCTCCTCCCAGCCTGCAATACCAAGCAAGTCCAGGTCAACACAACCTGGTGAATCGACTGCCC
>Ga0307507_10010956_pt1 | contig 11547 bp, 5 predicted proteins | sample 7_EM_MG_FD_207223 | JGI IMG/M metagenome (GOLD analysis project Ga0307507, IMG submission 207223) | Populus trichocarpa ectomycorrhiza microbial communities from riparian zone in the Pacific Northwest, United States - 7_EM | ecosystem: Host-associated > Plants > Roots > Unclassified | place...
GTACGCGTTTACGCGTTTGGTGCACCAACCACCCGCTTACGCGTCTGGTGCACTTCTGAAGCACTGACCAATTAGGGGGGAGGCGCATTAGTATATAGACTACGTAGTCTGCTTCATATAATCGACAGTCACCATCCAAACAAGCATACGATACTACATGTATTTCGTGCCCGTAGATACGACTCACTCGTGCTATTAAGTTAGTACGAACAGATATAAACTAAATAGGTAACTTGTCCTTGAACTTGGCCTAAAGGTATCACTAGGCGTCCCTAATAGTTTACCCAAAGAGGTAGAGTATTTTAGCTTCTTTAGAGGGGAAATAGTTTTTATTAACGCGGAGTTTTCCTTATACTTAGATTCTCTAATTTTTAAAAGTAGGGTTTATTTTGTTAGATAGTGGTTAGGGGTTAGAAAGCTTAACGGACTTTAATTACTTTATTATTGTATCTGTACTACCTAGTATATTATATTTAGTTAAGTAGATAGGTTAACTAGTACTTTAGGAAGGGGAAGCTAAGCTGCTTTATAGGGCCGTAAGGCTATCTAGGATCTTTTATAGGGTCTTTTATATAGTTTAGACCTTAAGATAATTAGCTACCTAGTTAGTTATAAGGGCGCGAATCTGCTCACGTATATCTATAATAATAATAATATCTCCGATTTCTAATCCTAATTAGATCTTAGGTTCCTCTTAAATAAAGGCAGCTCTCTTTAATAAGCTAGCTTTAGGTACTATTATTAGCTTTCTAAGGTTGATCAGAATTATATAATTTAGTTTTAATTTTAGGGTTTTATGTAAACTATAGGAGGAGCTCTTATTACACCTTAAATCTAGCATTTAGGCCATTAGAGAGACCGAGAAAGGTCCCCCTAAATTACTTCTTAAACTACTTTAAAAGGTCTAAATAGCCTACCTCAAAAGTATAATAGGCGGGTATAGATAAACAGCTACAGCACTGCTTAATATTTCCCTACCTGAATTATAGCATCTAATTCTCTTTATTATAGCCCTATCTAACGCATGGCCTATTTGGGTAAAATAATAGCAATTAAATTCTTAAAAGGAATTAACTTAACTATTACTCTCCGCCCTAATTAAAGATATTATAGATAAGGTATAAAATAAGGATAAGAGGGCTAAGGGAGGTGTACTATATAGGGGGAAGTTTAATAAGAAGGGCAAATAAATGGTAAAGGAGGATAAGGAGAAGAGTAAGGGAAAGTACTGTAAAAACTATAAGAAACTAAACGCCTATTACAAACCTAAAACCTGCTTTATTATAAATAAGAAGTTATGTTGTAAATGGGAAGAAAGGATAGGTAAGAAGTTTATTTTATATTAGGAACCTAATAAGAAGAAGTTAGGCAGTAAGAGCAGGAAGGAAGAACCTAGTAGTGACTCCTTAGACAATAACGATACTTGCAGTAACTTAGACAATAGCAATGCTTATATATTCGCAAAGAAAGAGTTAGGGTACCTCCGCGCACACTTAAATAGGAAGAATTAATTACTAATTAAGTAGGAAGGAATACTGTTTAATACTAAAGCCAAAGCCTATATTGCCAAATTAATTAATGACTTTAATACTGGTATATATATACTAGTATCTCTGCCATTAATTAATATAGTAAGTGGAGAAGCTACGCCGCTTAGCTTTGGCAAGAGAATAATTATCTATGCTATAGATATAGGAGAGACGTATACGCTAAATCTTAGTAAGGTGCAGTATCTACTAAACTGTGGTATTAATATCTTTAGAGCTAGAAAGCTCCTAGGTAGGGATAATATTTAAATTAAAGATAGAAACCTTATAGTTAATAAAGAAGGCCTTGGCATATTCTGATTTAATAAAGATATAATAATTATTGAAGCACCCCGTATATATACATTCCCTATAGTTACATAAAAAAAGCTATTAAAGACATCGGTTCGACTCTAACATTATCACTTTAGCTATCTTGGCCTTAAGAATATATAGAAGACCTTTAGATTAGTTAAAGGCATAACTTTTAAAAAGGAAGAGCTAAGTGCCATATAATAGGAAGACGAAGACTTAAGGCTCTATAATCTATATAAGAAAGGAAAAGCTATAAGGTATATATAAAGACACGCTAAACCGCGAAATCTATAGGTGTTTAACAAAGTATATATTAATATAGTAATGATTACCCCTTAAGGTATTAAAAAGAAGAAGTATGCTATAGTATTTACTAAGAAGGTAACTTTAATTTAGTAGGCTTACTTCTATAAGTTAAAAAACGGCGTATATAATGCTTTGGTTAAGTACTAAAAGGTAGTAAAGACTTAATTTAGAAGGGTTATTAAAAAATGTCGTATGAATGGGGGTAAAGAATATAGCCTAAAGAAGCTATCTAAGCTTATAGATAATCTAGGGTAGGTAGTAGAGCTTATTATACTATATAACCTAGAGTAAAACGGCACTTCTAAATAAACAATTGGTATTTTTTACGAGCGTACACAAACCGTAATAATTAATATGGACATTCTATAGTTCCTTTAGCCACTAATATTTAAGTTAATAGTACTAATTACTAATTAAACAGCTACCTTTTTATTGGAGGGAAAGACCCTATATAAAGCCTTTTCGGACAAGTTTTATCCAAATTAAGACAATAGACTATCTGTAGCTTATTTATGGGTACTTGGCTATAAGATATATGTCTAAATACTAAAGAAGCGCCAAATTATTAGCTAGAAGGTTACCGTATAGGCTATAAAGGAAGCTATATCTTTAAGGTATATATACTTTTTAGAAAAGGACCCGCCAAAAACAGGATCGTATAATCTTTAAATGTTAGATTTAATAAAGAAGGCTTAGTTATAAAGCCCTATTAGAAGATAATACTAATATTTTGGTACCTACTAGGAATAGGGATGAGAGTATTAAGAATTAGAATTAATAAGATAGTGACCTAATTTATTAGAGAGTTCCTAATATGCCCGGAAATATTAAGTATTAATCCTAATTAGTATTTAAAAAGGCTATTACACCAGAGCTTTAAATTAATAAGGATCTAGAGTAACTAGATATTAACTTTAATATTAAACCCGAATTGGAATATAATACTAAATTAATACTAGAGACTATTTAGGAGAGAGCTAAAACTAAAATAGTACCTAAGTTAAGGGGTTAACCAAAAGGTTTAAAGAATAAGGTTTATATCCTAAACCTAGAGCTTAATAGAGAAACTTAATAAGCCGCTTAACAATCAAAGCTAAAATTAAGCTTTAACTCTAAATTAAATATAGCATTTTATACTGCATATATATCTGGCCCAGTGTTGTCAATCTATAATAATCCTAAGATAATTAAGGAGGTAAAGACGAGACCTAATTAGCTAGAATGGAAGAAGGTAATTAAGAAGAAGTATTAAGGCCTAATTTATAAGGGAACCTAGAAGCTTTTGAGACAATTAAAGCTACTAAAGGGCATTAAGGTACTACTAGGAAAGCTCGTCCTAAAGATAAAAAGGGATAAAGATGTCAATATCCTAAAGCAAAAGGCAAGATGGGTTATTAAAGGGTTTAGATAGTAATATGGAAAGGATTTTAACTAAATATTTGCAGGAGTATATAATAATGTTATATAGAAGCTGGCGGTCGCCCTTATAGCTCTATTTAACTGAGAAATTAAGTAAATGGATATAGTTAGAGCCTTTCTAAACTTAACCGCTGATATAAATATCTATATAGAAGTACTACCTAACTGGGAAATTAATAAGGAGATTTTAAAGGATGTACCTAAATGGGCATATAAGCTTCTAAAAGCGCTATATAGTTTAAAATAGGCACCTTAACTATGGCAGAAGGAATTGGCCTCTACGCTTTAGTAATTGGGGTTTAAAGTACAGTTAGTTGCGAAATATCGTGAACTCGGGCCGAAGTAAGTCCGCGCATCATCAAAACAATACACCCCCAATATCCCTACTAATATAGCTCTATATTTTATAAATAGAGGCCTATTTTATAGCTCTATTCTAGAGCTATAAAATAAGCCCTTATTTATATAATTTGGGCTATTTTAATAAAGTTATGTGGGGTGCTTATTTCTAGGAATGGAGGGATTGGATTAGTTAGCGCAGAGCCTTAATTTAAGTTTTACGGCCACCCCCTATAGCCCTACTAATATAGCTCTATATTTAATAAATAAAGACCTATTTTATAGCCCTAATATAGAGCTATATTAGTGGGGCTATAGGGGGTACCTATATAAAAACCCTATAGTATAAAAGCAAGTTGCTAAAATTATAGGTAGAAAAACGTAGAGTGACCTTTTTGGGTCGACTATAAGCGACGAGTCTTAGATAAAATGCGACCGACTGCCTATATCTAACATTTTATATTATATAGCTACAACATTGTTATTTAATGCAATAGATAGAGAAGCTGAAGAGCTCCTACCTCGTAGTGTTTTTATAATAACTAGATGTTATAAATGGGTCGAGATACGGAAGTGAAAAAGGTGTAGTTTAACAATTTTAGATAAAATGCGACCGACTGCCCATATCTAATATTTTATATAATATAGCTATAACGTCGTTATTGGATGCAATAGATAGAGCAGCTAAAGAGCTCCTGCTTCATAGTATTTTTATAATAACTAGACGTTATAAAAGGGTTGAGATACGGCAGTGAAAAAGGTGATTTTGACGCTGCATTGCTAGAGCCTCGCCTGGGCGCGATTTTGTCGCAAAACATCGCAAAATCTACCTAAATCTTTACCTAGTTAACAGCTTTATATTTTAATAAAAATCTAATTAATTATAGAGGAGACTGGTCTAATTCGACTTATTAGCTTTTCAGGTTAAAAAGGTGTTATTAGGGAGTTAAATATATAGGAGAGAGTATCTCTCATACAAAATTGCGAAAATTGCAGTCGAGCCTCACCAAAGCTCGCACCAGAGGCCCTTAGACGGCAGGGCAAACTTAAGGTCGGTAGGTAGCTGATTGGTTAAAAAAAAGTGGCGTTTTTTAGGATGGAGACTAGTGATACTTTAATATTAGTGAGTGCGCCTTCAGTTTGCCCTTGCCGTCGGAGTCGCTTACTGAGATAAATTTTTACCGATATTTTGACAACGACAGTAGGGGGGTTTCGATAACTGTTGAAAGGTATCTATTGGAAGATATAACTAAAATTTAGTGTGTATTAGCGCTTACACTTACGCCTAGCGTAGTCAATCAACGCTTTGTTTAAAAGGGGTTTCGATAAGAAGCGAATTAAACCGTTGATTTTGCCGAAGAGCCCTTACCTACCGTCGTCTCAACACTATATTAATACCCTCAGTAGTGCTATAGATGGGCTTAAACGTCACATGTTCTTCGCTGCTGTAGCTTAGCTACTGCAGATGAATAACGCTAACATGCTTACTGCCGCTATAGCTGTCTCCAACGAAGATAAACTAGTGTGGCCGTAGAAGCCCTTAAAGAGACTTGGTCCTATACAAAAGCTTCTTAATATATGGGCGCCGGAAGAGGAAGGAGGCCTAAATGACAAGTATTTTAAGTTCTTTACCCACTTTACCAAAGTAGAGGTTAAAGAGCTTGCGCAGTAGATTAATCTACCTACTAAGTTCGCTATTAATCCACGTTCTGGTTGGCTAAACGCATTAATAAGCTCCCCTAAAGAATTACTCCTTGTTTTTCTCTGGCGCTCTGCCCACCCTGTATCATTTGGATATATTATAATGTTCTTTAAAATAAGCCGGCTATGGCTATTATAAGTTTGGAACGGCGTACTAGATAATATAATAGAGAGGTAGGGTAAAAGGATTAAAATGGATAGGTAGTTAATGTCGCCCAAGCAAATCAATTTGTATACTAAGGCAATTGGAAGTTAACTCGGTGAGGCTTCTATCTTTGGCTTTATTAATGGAATAGAGGTTCAAGTCTGCCGTCCTAGTAAGGAAGATTAAACTCCATTTTGGAGTGGCTATAAGAAATAATACTTACTAGGACACCTCACGATTATCCTGCCCAACGGTTTATTTAGCGCGGTCTTTACTAGTCTTCCTTCTGCTGGCGGTAATGCTATACTAGCTATTAAAGTCGGCCTTAGTGTAAAGTTATAAGATTTACTAGGACATCTGCCGGAAGGCCAGGAGCGCTTTATGTATAGAGATGCTGCCTTTGGGTCTCAATGGGGAGTACTAGAACCGTATAAGAAGCCTAGAGGAGGAACAATTATACTAAGTCAGTAAGCTCTTAATCAGTGGCTTTTAACTAAGCGGATTATTATTAAATACGGCTTTAGTGGAGTTAAGTCGCTTTTTAAACTGCTTACCCATTTTTAAGTCCTGGAGGTCGGTTTATGCCCTATTAGCTACTATATACTAGCCTTTTTATTTCTCTATAACTGTTAAACATGTTTATAAGGGCAGAATCAAATATCTAGAGCGTTTGGTCTATCGCCGCCGTTATTAGGTGTGTATTTATTTGGTGAGGATAAGGAGTAATAAAAGGTAGAAAGAGAATAAAGTTGGTAGATGTTAAATTAAGCTTATTTCTATTCTCTATTGTGGGCTGGAGATAAAGAGGTAAATAAGGCCTATTTTGCTAGTATATATACTAAGATTTTCCTCTTGTTCTCTATCTGCTGTGGAGAACAACTATATTATATATCGTGACGTTTAAACCTCGCCCTTATTAACTTCTTTACCACCTTCCTTACCACCTTGCTGCTCATTACCTTCCTTTCTTGCGCCCCTAGTAAGCAGAGAACTAAGTATACGTATAAGCTCGCTCTGCCGCTCCTCCTACCTTCTTTCTATGGCTTCTAAGCGCTGCTGATTTATATTATCTAGCTGGTAAAGCTTTTTATCAAGTTTATCGCGGGTGATAGATTCCGCAGGTAGTTAAGCAGCTACCACACAAGGCTCCCTAAAGGCGGCCGCAAGAGTTTTAGCTGAGCGCTTACTGGCAGCAGCTAGATCTTATATACTATAAGCTAATGTTTAACCAGTTCGCCGGTGCTTCTGGCTTTGAGCGGAAGAAGTAGAGCCTTCCTCAGTACCACCCTCACCCCCTTCGGTATCTATATACTGACTAGCAGTATCTTCGTCCTTATCGCCATTAAAAACCTCATCTGCATAACGCTTCTCCCCTAAGTGCCAATAAAGATTAGCCCTCATTCGTTCCTTCGCAGCCAGCTACTTAAGTGTTTAGGTGCGCCTTTCAGAAGGTTTAGATATAATATTGTCGCGCTTAATAAGGATATTAAGATAGGAGTAGTAATCGCTTTGCCGGATCTCTTTACCAGAGGTGTTATCTTCTGCTACTTCTATTCTTCGCTCCCTTATCTCTTTATAAAAGAAACTCTTTACTGTATTCTAATTATGATTAGGACCTCTAGCTAATTATCGCTTGTGTACTAGAATCTTCCAGAACTCGTCCTTTCTACGACGATTTAAGTCTGTATGGTAGATATTGGCTGCTAGCTCGACTAGTGCCTTCTTTTTAACTAATTTTATATGAGTCTTCTTCCTCCGCCTATGGTTATCCTTATCGCTGCTTAACTCTAGTTTATTGGGACCCCATCTAGTACGGCGCGGCTGTTCGGATGGCTGTTTAGAAGGTTGTTTAGAAGCTTCTAGATAATGCTCTGCTTGCTTAACCTTATTGCGAGCTCGTTGCGCGGTATCAAAAGGTTGGCTTACTCGGTTGGGCGGGGTATAAACGGCACTAGCTTTATGTCGCATTTGCTTCACTAAATCAACTATTCGGCCTACCTCACGGATACTGTTGGAAGGCATAGCGGTAATGACAAACTGTGGAAAATATAAGGGCAATTGATGTGGTAAACAAAGTGTTATATACGCTCAAAGTTCCGTTAAATATTTTTAACGGAACTTCTGTGGTTTGCTAAGAATTAACTCTGTTAGAAGACCTTACTAACTACATAGTGCTAGTGCGTACAGATCGCTAGCTGATTATTTGGCTCGAGTTGAATTACCTTCCAATAGATACCTTCCAACGGTTTATCGAAACCCCCCTAGTACTAGCGCACCCCACCAAAATCGCGACGTGTCTTTTACAAAATTATCAATGGTATTAATACAGAACCTCTAGAATCTTTAGCAAGAAGGTAAACTAGCTCTTTTAAAGCAGTCCATTTAGAATAAACAAATTTTAAGCCTTTATAAAGTCGATTTTGGTAGGGTGCGCCAGTAACTAGTGTTTGCCGGTAACTGGCGTTCGCCGGCAAGTGGTAAAGCACGTGTTTGGATTAGTTAGCGCAGAGCCTTAATTTAAGTTTTGCAGCCGTTATAAGCCATATAATTCCACCAATATTAGTCCAATTTATATAAATAAGGGCTTATTTTATAGCCCTAGAATAGAGCTATAAAATAGGCCTTTATTTATAAAATTTAGAGCCATATTAGTAGGGATATTGGGGGTGTATTGTTTTGATAATACGCGGACTTACTTCAGCCCGAGTTCACGATATTTCGCAACTAACTGTATGCACTAGCGACTAATGTGTATATATTAATAAGTTAATAGGAATTCTAATTGTTATATATATTAATAATATATTAATTATTAGCAAAGATAAGGCTAAGATTAAGACTCTAAAGAAGAGTCTAATAAGAAGATTTAAGAAAGAGGATTTAGGCCCTATAGAATACTTTATAGGGGTAAAAATAACTTAAAATAGGAAATAATGGACGATTACCCTATACTAGGATATATATATTAGCAAGATCCTTAAATAATATGGCATGGAGGATTATTATTTAGTTAATATGCTAATGGCAGCTAAAGCTAGTACCCTTTAATAGATAGGCAACAGTTAAAAATACTAAGCTTTACGGATTAAAGATCGGCTCCCTAATATATTTAGCAATCCAAACTAGACCGGATATCGCATATGGAGTCTCTATACTGTTACAATTCCTATTAAACCCCTCTCCATAGTATATAAAAGCTATAAATTAGATACTTTAATACCTATAAGGCATGAAGCTCCTAGGAATTAAATACTAGGGGTGTGTAGGTGCTCTAAAGACACTCCTTTACGGATATTGCGATATGGATTTTATAGGTAACAAGTTAATATAAAAGTCTATCTTAGGAAGTATATACTTCTTTACCAATGGAGTTGTATTATACTTATTAAAGAAATAATAGATAGTAATACAGTCTACTACTAAAGTAGAGTATTACGCTTTAACTAAAGCTATGTCTAAAGCACTTTAGCTAAAGCAGATTATAAGCTAGATAATATACTTAGGTATGGATATTAAGTTAGTATATCTATATAGCGATAACTAAGGCTCCTTAAGCTTGGCTAAGAACCTTAAGTTTTATTAATAGATAAAGTATACTAATATTAAATACCACTTTATTTAAGAGCACGTTATAAAGGGAACGGTTAATCTGTGGTATACTGTAAATATTAGCGACTTAGTCAATTAAGGCACGAGCACGGTAAAAGGGGCGCGCAAGCCTATACGATTAGATTGTCTATAAACAAGGATCCAAAGCTAGAGAAAGAAAAGGGGAAGAATAGAAGCACCGCTTAAAGCTATATACAATCCTCTGGTCACGTAATAGCAAGTTGCGGTAATTTAATAGCAATTTGCTAGTACTGTAACATTCCCCCCCCTTTCTAAAAAAGCCTGCCCTTAGGCTTTATATATCCGTATTATACCCACGGGGCGTTTTTGTCTTTATGCTCTATAGGTAACATATTATTCTTACTATACTAGTATTCCATCTACTTATCTAGATATTTTAGCGATCTAGGTTTGTTAGGGTACCAGTTATAAAACCCCTAAAGCTTATAGGTGTCAGATAATCTGTATTCTATAAAGGCGTAGGTCACATGCACGAGTCACGTGCACGGAGCCCGTGCACTGTAAAGTCTCTTCGTAGCTCAAAGCCCTAGGGGCTCATCAGAAGCATCAATCAACAATCAAGAAGATCATCAATCAATCAACCCATTTCATCAATGAACTGCTCTATATGCACTTCGTGACAGTTATGAGCCCGGTCCGCCGACTCAAGAAGCTATTCAGCTATTACTCAATCATTTGAAGAAATTCTACCTCATCGTCAGACTCTGACACCTCATCGTCCTCATCGTCAAAAGACATAGACTCTGACAGAAATCCTACCTCAATTGTCACAGGACGATTCTGACACGATTCTGACACGAGATTCCACGAGATTCCACCTCAATCGTCACAGGACGACCCTGATGACAAGGACGATCCTGATGACAAGGACGATCCTAACGACAAAATACCATCTCAATTCCTCACTTGCCTATCAGTCAAATGACTCCACCAACAAGTTCGTCAACGACGATTATCCTCAATAAGCCAGAAGACTGGGAACAATGGCTATAGCAACTCTAAGCCCTTGTGGATTGGCAAATTTGGGCCTACATTAACCCAGCCATAGAAGCACCTTAAGAAGATCTACTTAAAAAACCACCTTATCCAAAGGTTATAGATTTTAATGAGAATGCAACCTTATATATATAGCTCTTAATAAATCAACAGAAAGCGTATAAGAACAGCAGATAATACTATAACTAGGATATAAAGTATTTCCCAAGATAGGAAAATTATCTTTAATAGATCCGCACCTAGATTATATCTACAGTATTAATTTAGAAGAAGCTACTACCTAACCCTTCCTTAACTGTTAAAGAATAGCTATCTTAGTTAAAGGAGAACACAGAACTTACCTTATTTTTTATTAGAAAGAAGGTATAATACTAGTACATAAAAGCCCTTAAGGGGTTTAAATAGTTATTAAAATTAAACTAACGGCTAGATTAATAGGAATATGTAATAGTACTAAGAGAGAAGTATAAGATCCCTTAAATATCTAATAAAATCTGGCTTTAAGATTTGGTAGAAGTTATTTAACCATTTAGCAACGCCTACTATATAAAGTATACTACCAAGTTAAATAACCCTTAAAAGTTAAGATCTTCTAAATACTATAGAGTAGTAAAGGAGCTATAAGAAGGACTTAGAACACTCTTAAAGAAAGCTAATACTACTATAAGAGGGAGTACCTTTAATTTAGACTTCATAGAGTAAGCTATTAAGGATTACTCTAATACTACTAAAGGTTTATAGAGAGGAAGGACCTTAGTATATAATAGACGCTTAAAGAGAGCTGGGATACTAGTAGATAAGGAGACGTTCTATAAGAAGCTAATACCTAAGTACTTAGTATGCAGAATATAAGGACACTCTCTATAGGGCTATTAGTATTTATTTAAAGATAAAAGACCTATAGGAGTTATAATTGGAGATACTCGTATTAAAAGGGTGCTAAAGAAGGTAGAAAAGAATAAGAATCTTACTAACTAAGTTATAAAGATTAGACTTAAAGAATAAGAAGATAAGGCTTAATAATAATAGGACAAGAGCTAGGAGATAGTTAAGATTAAGGGAGAAGCTTGTGACGGCGCTGGGGCGCGTCACCTAGTCAGGGGTTCGCTTAGGGCTTGGCTTGTGTATTTAGACGTGGCCTCACCACTTCTCTTGCTCCTCACCTTGATA
>Ga0307507_10010957_pt1 | contig 11546 bp, 5 predicted proteins | sample 7_EM_MG_FD_207223 | JGI IMG/M metagenome (GOLD analysis project Ga0307507, IMG submission 207223) | Populus trichocarpa ectomycorrhiza microbial communities from riparian zone in the Pacific Northwest, United States - 7_EM | ecosystem: Host-associated > Plants > Roots > Unclassified | place...
AAGATGTTGAAAAAAGAGTGGATGCTAGCCTGTAGATAGAGTGCAAACCCTAGTTCAACTGGATTCAATCAGTTTCATTGTAATCAACAAAGCCATATACAATGATTAGTGTTCCAAACTCATGCCTCATGCTTGTTCATGCTCTTCAATGATTTGTTGATTACAAATCATTGCATGAACGTGCCCCCCATCAGTTTTGAATGAAATAGCAAAACTCCACTCCTTGGTCTCCGTTTATTGTTTGCCTGAAAAAGTTATCCATGAGATTCAAGGAGACAATGAGTATACTGTATGTGGTGAACATCTGCTAGGGAATGCAAACGCAATTGGAGTTTGATATCTTACAGGACATGAAGTAAACTAGTGGAAGAGAAATGAAGAGATTTCATGAGATGTGAATGGCAAGAGAAACAGCAGGGAAAATGAAATGTCAAACAAGTCTTTTGTACCTGTATTTTTTTTGTTTTTTGTTTTTTTTTTTGGCTCGCTCAATAACTCCGTACAGATTATTGTATCTGTGGACCCATGGAGCCCCCCTCCAAAGTTCCGCACTTCTAAACGTATGGGAAAAGGGAAAAAAAATCGTGTACGTATTATACATAATATATAATGAATAAAGACCCTCAAAAAGGGGGGTGGGATGCTCATCTCACACGAAAAGAAGCTAGGAATTTGTTATTTTGTTATTATACAAAAAAGGAAAAAAAAAAGAAAGAAAAAGGGCACTTTAGACAGGGTCATTTTGGCTTTGGTCTGGTCCGGGTTCATCATTCTCTTCACCTCCGCTCTCCTGCTCTGGTGCAGCCGTGGCAGGTTGACAATCATCATTAATTTTCCCTTCATTTTCCCCCGTTTGCGGTGGGACATGTGATGCTGAACTTGCTTGTTGCTCAGATAAACTTGCAAGACCATTCTGCTTCAAATATGTGTCCAATGGAAGGGTTGCTACTTGAAGAAAACTCGTCATGCTCATTCGGGATAACCCTGCTTGTGAGTCCTCTTCACGGTCAGGATGGCAGTTTAAATCTAGATGTCCCTTGCCTGAGTCAGCCAATTTGTTTGACAGATTATTGCTTTGGCCTTTGGATTCTAACTCATTCCCTGACCTGGCTTCATTATCCGAAGGATCTCTAGGTATTGATGCAAGCTTAGAGCTACTCTCTATTTCAGCTTCATCTTTGGGACCCACCAAATGCTGAGTCTTCTGGGCAATCTCTGCTTCACGCTCTGACTGACGCTTCTTTTTGCGCATCATTAAAGTTTTAAAACGGCGTTTTACTGTCATGCAGACATTACATGTGCATGTAGGCTTGTGCTTCCCCTTCCCGCTCGGGGGCTGGATACACACAATGCATGAACAGCCAGGACGGTGTCTAGGGTGTTTTGTTGTGGTTGCAACAACAGCAGTAGTGCTTTGCTCACCCACATCCCCGAGGATTGCAGCATTGGCCAGTGCATCCAGACCAGAAGATTCAAGTTCCTGGGCTGGCTGATGACTGCTAGTAATTTTCCGTTTCTTGAAATCTATATCAAATAATCAAGGCCACGGTGATATTAATATAATTCTTTTGAATGTAAGGATAAAACACGTGAGGATATTTTGCCACATTTGAAAACTAATACAAATCATGCGGATATTTATAAATTGATGGCTCATTATGCAGGTCACGCAACAATTTCATAAAGGACATGATAATAGACAAAACACACATGCACCAATACCACTATATATACTGAACCTTCTATTCTTTATTTCACTAATTAAATGACCATGCTTTCATGCATTTATCCCAGATAGATGGATGAAATTTTCTGTCAAAACTTATCAGTTTTGATATTTGAAATTGGCCTACTTAAAGTTGTAAAATTGCAGATACAAGACCGCACCAAAGAGCATGCAAAATCCTTAAAAAGGATTGCACATGTTGATGTATTTGGGAGGTTTTAGACCCAGAGAAATATGAAAACAGTGAAACGAAGTAATGACAACATGAACCTTGGACAGGTGATGAACTATCCATCCAACTTGGAATCTAGGAGAAGCAACCATATGGGGTCATGTAACATGAAGACTAGAATGATACTATGATCCACATAACTGTTACATAAACCAAGTTTATGTAGACAGTAGACCATACCAATCAAATTACCAGCAATAGGGTCCACTGAACCAGTCAATTTGATTGGTCTGGGCTACATTGACCAAGTCTATGCAACAATTCAGTATGATGCAGCTTAAACTCCTTTTTTGTTTCTTTCTTTCATGTCGATAAAAATGACCCTGTCGTGAATGATTAGAAGTTTAAGCTGCAATGACATGTAAGCTTCCAACAAAAGGAGAAAAGGGAATACTTGCTGGCATCATAGTTCATACCCTTGTTCAGTCTGAGAAGATTTTCCAATTCCCTTGGGGCTAATTCATCTGGAGCAGAACAAGAACACCTGAAGACACAAAATCATATTATAGTAAATCGAGTCTGGTACAAAGTGGGGAAAAATATAAAAACCAGCAATGACAAAGACATGTTGTTGACCTGCTTTGATCCCAGGCATTGTCCACACATGTCCACTTCGGTGGAAGAAGAACATCAACTGGCAGCCTTCGCCACTTGGAGCAGCTATCACACTGGGCCCATTGCTCTTGCCCCCTGACAACAGAGCATAGTATCTAAACTATTAGATGCATTTACATATAAACTAAAAGAAACATCAATCAAATTCCATCACAAATAACAGAAATATGCTATTTGAAAGGGAAAAAAAAGGCCTGGAAAAAGGGAGGGGTTATGATTCCCCAGCAGAGGTTGAGTCAAAATTGAGGTCATTATAAACAAAGCAAATGTGGTGAATAGGTCCTTTGACACACAAAGTCCTGACCTTCTTCATAAATTAAATCTGGCATAACCAGAAGATCATTTTCATAACAAACTAGCAAGACATCCTGAATAGTTTCATTTTTCAACTTAGATATCTGTTGATAAATGATTCAGTAATAGCTGTTAATTATGATTCTTATCATTCAGTGATGTAAATTCCTGTCATCACTTGATTTTAAGTTTTAAATCTAAAAACTGACAGAAGGACGTGCATTTCAGACATAAATGAAAACCATCATTAAAAATGATATGCATTGTATCTAACACGGAACAGATCGATGATCTTGATTAGGAATCGATTTCATCTATATTTAAAGATCGAACTTGGTTTGCTCATCGTATAAGAGTTTCGAGACCCTGAGACAGAAGGTTAGTTCTTGTACCAGGACAGTATGTCAATCTGTGAGTGCATCACCTTCACATGCTAAATAAAAAGACTAATGATATAGCTGACAGTGATTCTTACCCAATTGAACGAACTATAAAGATACTCCTCTTCCCAAAAACTGGAGGTTCCTGCATGGAAAAACATGTATAATCATGAAATCAACTGAAAGGCTTTGTCACCAATAAATTGTATATTACATATTCCAGGGGTCAAATATGTGTTCAACAACAGTTAGACTTTCAGTAGAGAAGGCCCTGCAGTACAAATATGGCATATATTATTCATATCCGATACCAGTTCCAATTGCCAAATATCCATGCTTCTGTAAAACATATTTATCTATATGTAGCACTTTTGATTATCCACCATAAAGTATGTGCAGAAAAAGAAATTAATAGAATGTTAAATTAATTATTTGAGAATATTTTTCATCAGAAAGCAACCCTGGTGTGCATATGTTCATACATATATGTACAAGCGAAAGAGAAAATGAATGCATATATAGACGTGGGTATGGATATAACAACTATAAACTTCAGGGAGACTACTCACTTCATATTCTTCAAAATCATGATCCTCGATGGTGACAATACTAGGCTTGACACTTGGTGCTGGGCGAAGCAAATCCTGTGCCTCTTCCCATGTAAGTTTCAGCTCAAAAGCATCTAGGCTATCAATTAGTAGCCTCTTACTTTTAGACCCAATATTGCGTGTTCTTTTTCTCTCAGGAACCATCAATGATGGTAGCAGCAAGCCATCCCTTGTCCTGTCTTCTTGCTTCTCAGATTTATTCCAGCTAATATCACCACTAGCTGAATGCAAATGTTTGGACAATGCACTTAAGTGTGTGTCGGTGCTTCCCTTTAGTGACTGAAGAAGGCCAGAGTAACCACTTATTATAGGCAGGTTCTCAAAAACACCCGAAAAGTAACTTTCACTTGAAGGAACACCATTAGGAATGGCAGATGGTTGGGTGTCCTGCTTATTTAATAATTTATGCATTAATACTATATATTCAAGTTTGCTAACATAAAAGCTGACACTGGTTTTTACCTGCATTGCTATAGAGTTTGATGCTTTTCTAAACCCCATGACAAGTTTTCCTTCTGGGTCCATACGACTAAATGTTACTGCAATAGAAATGATGGACTATTTAAGTGTGACAGTAAATACACCACTATCTCCCATGAAACTATCTACAGTTGAGATTTTAGAACAAACTTAAACAGTGATTTGTGAAAGTAAAGATGCTTAGGGCAATTATAGCATAACAAATATCACATGGAACTATTTCGTCATATCTTAGAGGCACAACTGAAAAGCTCTCAAGTACGGATTATAATACAAAACAATTGAGATGTTATCTACTTTGTTCTAACAGAAATATGAAAACTAGAGAAAATAACATAAATATTTTGAAATAATGACAACATTCCCAGAAATCTATAAGGGGTTAAGAGATACCAGTATCTCCAGCTTGTAATTTCATGGACTGTATGCACGGAGTTACACCCTCCAAGACGTACATCCTGCTGTTATTGTTAGGCCAAAATCTGAACTGAAATACCCACTCTTTACCCTTTACATCTTGAATCCGTAGAGGAAGACCCTCAGGTTGAGAGATGGGAGGGAAATAAGCCTGCACAGTGGTTCAATATCAACTTATACACAGCAAGTTTATCAACAAAATGACTTCTTAGGTGCAAACATTATGACCATCAAATATCATGGCAAAGCTAGAACAAGACTACACAAACTTACTTCAGCACATGCTTTAGGGAGAACCAAACGACCAATGCGACCAGCATCGCTCGCACTGAGAACCTTTTCAAACAATGGGACAATGGTGGAATTTGGACTTCAAAGATAACATGGTTAAGGATACCAGAGTCATCAGAAAAACTTGAAAAAGGTAAAAGCATAAGCAAAAAATACATGATACAGCAGGAAAAGAAAATAAATATGATATTGGATTTTGAAACAATAGAATGATGGATACTCTCCAGATATTTGCTGCAATTCTTGATCTGTAATCCTAGGCCAATAACGAGGAAGCAACTGATTCCGTCCCCGTCCTTCAGCAGGTGGCCTAGCAACGCGTATCTGTGAGACCATGCCAGCATTTGCATCCATAGAAAGGGCTGACTTTGGAGGCTTTGGCAATAGATGGCGAGACCTGGGTCCTTGTTGGAGTGGAGAGGATGCCTTACTCGGTACCCTTTCATCAACAACACCTCCAGGAAAGAGATTTGGATTTCCTAAAGAAGAACCCAGGCTCATACTCAAGTTTGTTTGCGCTAGTGATTCGTATAAATCTTTTGCTGCAGTAACTGTTCTATGAATCTCCGGTTTGGCAGTTTGACATGATGCATTGGATGCTTGGTTAAAATTCGAGAAAATTGTGCTTGCAATTTCTCCCACAGGAGGTAGTATATCCTCCTGTTTCATTTTCCTGTAAGACCCGTTTGTCTCATCACTCTGTAATTGAAGCAAATTCCTCGTGCCTATACCATCAATACAATTGCCTAACTGCATAAGCTTTGTTTCAGCTGCCAACTGGCTGTCGGCAGATGCAGAATGCAGTTCCCCAACGGTATCAACTTTTGGCTTGCCAAATCCATTAGGTTTTTCATCACCATTCATCTGCATAAAAAGATGATTCATTACACTCAAAATACCCAAATTCTGCCTGTGAGAACTGCAGGGCTTGAAACCAAGCATTGTCTAGCGATAGTGAAAACATGACCATTAGCAGGGCATATCCTAAAAGATTGTGCCATAAACAAACATAAGAAAATGTGGATCCAGATCAGCAGTTTCTTGACCACTAGATAGTTACTTCTTTTCACAAAGAGCTCTTTCTTGCCTTGATGACCCTATAGTTTTTATAATCCAGAGATGCATGCAGATGACAAGTGTCAACAGACCAAAAGTAAACCATATTGGAGCCATTCAAAAGAATATGTTTTTTTTCTGAGCATATTTAAACATGATGCAGGATGCTTCCTGTGCCAGTGTAGGGTGTTGTACACTAAGGTAAAGATAGAACAGAAAATCCTCTTTACAACAGACATCTATATGATGACAAAGATAAACAAATGCATATGAAAATTGATCTTACAGGACCAACTCCAGAAGTTCTAGAACAGCTTGTACAGTTCACACCACCACCATCAAGTAGCTCAAGCAGGGACCTGGAAGCAATGCATCCACAATGGAGACGCTGCCGACACCAAATTCAATTAGATTTATGCAACGAATCACTAAGATCAAGGCTATGAAAGAAACAAATCACCAACTTACCTTGCTGCATGAAGTGCACTCCCTCCACCCAGAATCCTTTGAGTGGAAAACTTCACAAAAAATCGATTGCTCATATGCAGACCTATATCAAACATGAATCCTCAATTATAACTATTGATTAAAATCATCATATAAAAGGAAGCCATGTTTTCCCATCATAACTTATTATATGACAGTCCATAAATGATGTACTAAAAATCCATTTATGACAGTCCATAAATGATGTACTAAAAATCCATTGTTGCCATATTTTCACTTTCATACAATTTATTAAAAAAAAAAAAACTAATTCATTAGTCCTTGTAAGTATCATTAGGACAACCTTAGTTAGGCGCCTTGTTTTGAGCAATTCCTTCTCAATTTCTAAGTTTACAATGAAATTCAACCCTTATATTTTAACAAGAAATTGGGGCGAAAACATTATCTCCGTGAATTCAACTCCAAAATAAGCCTTTTTCACGCACCTAATTTCATTGAAAAATAAAAGTAATTGAAATAGATGAATTGGAAATGATGGCACGCCATATTTAATAAAACTCCCAATAATGAGCAAAAAACAATGCCCACTGAAATATTAACATGACAAAAAATCCAAAAACGGAAAAATTGGACCCGGAAATAAATAGTAAATAAAACCGTTTAAAACAGTAACCCCAAACAAACGATAAATATCAAAACATTCTAAGAAAGAAAACTATAAATATCAAAGAATTAAGATAAATTTACCCGCAGTTATCGCAGAGAATGGCGAAATCACCAGATCGCAGTGCCCAGCCTTTTCTCCACCCGCCAGAATTTGACGTTGAGACTCCACAAGTTGCATTCATGCAACTCTTAATCGACGAGGACGAGGACGCCATTTTTAATTTATTTCAATTAATCTACAAAATTAGCACAATCAAATCTCCAAGATTAAAATTAAATCCCTAAAATCAATCACGTTTAGTTAGTTCTAATTCAACTTGTTAATAAAACAAGTAAAAAAAAAACTAACCTCGTATTAAGACAGGAGGCAGAGTACTACAGCTGGTTACGTCTGTTGACTGTTATAAAGAGACGACGACGACGACATGTTGTTTGGGAGTTGAAGTACTGTATGGTATTGATCGAGTTGAGATTTATTAAGACAGTGAATTAAGTGCGTGGATCAGGAGAGAAGTCGGTTACCGGTGACAGGAAGGAGGTATTGACGACGGGGGCTTTAATTTTTTTCTGGTGGAGAGAGAAGAAGAAGATGTGCATGCAAAGTAACAAAATAACAGTGGAAGGGGGAGAGAGAGAGAGGGTGAGTTTGGAAAACAAAAACGATGCATGCATTGCACGATGATGTTCCTTCAAGACTCGGCGAACTCGCCCACCTTATTAATTTCTCTCTCTTTTTTTATCTTCTTTTTCCCTATTTACCCCTCTTGTTTTTTGTATATCAATTCCCCTTTATTTTTTCATTATTACTTTTTAAGACTTCCTGAATAATAAATCTTTTGCTCAATTTCAATACGCTAGAACTCACCCACCATACAACAAAATGAATATAATGATCTGATAGTTAATTTTAAAGCTTGTAAAATTAGTTAAGATATATATAAATTAATTCAGATATTCATATTAATAAAAAAAATTAAATATTATCAAATCTATTCCATGCCAGATTTTAACTAATTATCAGTAATTTAACATTTTCAATCTGAAATTATTAATTTATAATTTTATACAACCTATTATTTACTTCCTTATCAAATTTTAGTCTGACTTTTTCTTTGCTAAAAAGTTTTTAATTATTATAGCGGATTGTATGTGTAAGTGAGATATCGATTATCAATTATATATTTACAAGGAAACTTCTTTATAAATGCTTGATTTGATAATATTTTTATTTTATTTTAGTGGTGATTACGATTGTGATTTCAAAAAAAACAAATTAGCAACTTGCTTCATAGTTGATTCACTGGAAACCTCTTTTTAAAAAAAATGTGTGGATCTTTTCTTGTTATGATATCCACAAACCAATAGTTTTTATATACCAAGACAAATTTATCTTTTTAATTAATTTTTTTAATAAATTACCTATACTTCTATTGATATGGTTTTAAAAAATATTTTTTATTATATTACTTTCAATTTTAAATAATAATAATAATGATAATAATATAAGAAACAAACTCAAGCTAATACCTCATCATTTATATTATATTATTGTATTAACAAAAAAAAAACTAAAAGAGAAGAAGGCTCACATAGCTCTATTTATTAAAATAGTGCTTTATATTTTTTTTCTTTGATTTTTTTAATTAATGTTTTTTATTTTATCTTTTAATATTAATTTTTTTTATTGCGTTACTCACTCTCGTTACATGAATCACGAATTTAAAGGGTTAGCCCAGTTGCCTCAATTTTTTTTCTTAACTATTTTTTTTTCAAATTCATCATTTAATATTGAATTGATCGAGAATTAACTTCATGATTTGATTTTTTTGTTTTTTATTAGGTTATTTCGGCCTCATGACCCGAGAATAGTACTTAATGGTTTAATCCGAGTTGACTTGGATCATTTTTTATGTTCTTTTTTTTAATTGATTTTTTTCAATTTCATCATTCAACATTAGTTTCATTGGGAATTGAGCTTCATAATATATTTTGATTTGCTTTATATGAGGATATTTTGGTTTCAAGATCAAAGTCGTAGGTTTTGGCATTTTTACCCTAGTTAAATCGTGTTGTTTTTTTTAAGAGGTTATCTCGGTCTCATAACCTGAATTATGATTCTTTCAAAATTAGATTTGCTTTTTATTGGGTTGTCCTTATCTCATGACCTAGGTCTCGGTTTTGGCAAGTTAACCTGGTTAATTCAATTATTTTTTTAATTGATTTTTTTCTCAATTTTATTATTTAATCCTTCAATATAGAGTTGATTATGAATTAGGTTTCATAATTTATCTTGTTTTTCTTTTTATGAAGTTATATTGGTTTTATGACTCAGATTACGTGTTATGTGAGTTAACCCGTATAAACTGAGATTGTTTTATTGTGTTTTGCTTTTAGATTGATTTTTTTTTAATTTCAACCTTCAACAACGTGTTTAATGCAAATTGGGCTTCATAATTTGTTTTAATTTACTTTCTATGGGGTTATCATAGATTCATGATCTAAATTGTAAGTTTAGCAAGTTAACCTAGGTTGACTTAAATTATTTTTTTACTTACTTCATATGAGATTATCTTGATCTCACGACCTGAGTCACGGTTTTGGTAGGTTAACTCAAGTTAATTTTTTTTTATTTTTTTTATTTTATCCTTCAACATCTAGTTGATTTAGAATTAGGCTTCAATTTTTATTTTTTTTTTGCTTTCTATAGATTTATCTTGGTCTTATTACTCGGGTTACGAGTTTGACGAGTTAACCTGGTTTGACTTGAGTTATTTTTTTTAATCTTTTTTAATTTCATCCTTCAATATTAGGATTGTTTATCCTGAGTTATAAGTTAACTTGAGTTTTTTTGTTCTTTTTTTTAGTTAATTTTTTTTTCAATTTCATTCTTCAATACTTTGTTGATTAATTTGGAATTAAGGTTAATTTTTTGTTTTTGCTTTCTATAAGGTTATTCTAGTCTTATCACTTGGATCGCGAGTTTTGGTGGTTGACTCAAGATTTTTTTTTTTAATTCCATTATTTAACATTGAATTGATTGAGAATTGAACTTCATAATTTGTTTTGATTTTTTTTATATGGAGTTATCCAAGTCACATGACCCGGGTTGTAGCTTTGACAGGTTAATCCGAGTTTACTCGAGTTGTTTGTTTTTTTGTTTTTTTTTTAATTATTTTTTTTTAATTTCATCCTTCAACATTGATTTAATTGGGAATTGAGTTTTATATCTGGTTTTGATTTGCTTTCTAAGAGGTTATATCAGTCTCATGATCTGAGTCGCGGATTTAAAAGATTAACTCATGTCGATCTAATATATTTTTATCTCAATATTTTAGTAAAAAAATGTTGTCTTTAATTTTTTTTAGTCAAATTATATTTTTAACAATTTTTCAAATTCTTTAGACCCGTTAAATTATCTCATTTAATTTTTTTTATTAAAAAACACATTAATAACATTTTAATATCTTTTTACGTTAAAAATTGGAGGAGCTTAAATAAATAGGAGGAGCTGGGAAAAAAATTGTCCAATTATCTAGTTTGTTAAATAAAAGCTGTGCTGGTTGAAGGAGCTGAAATAAAAGAATATAAAAATACGGCGGCAGGACAACACCGTAAAGTGCGCCACTAATAAGTCGCTTTTCTATCCAATTGCATATATCGCATGCAAGAAGCATATATGTATCTTTAAAATTACCAAAATCACCTAAAAGTCTAATGTTTTCTACGTACCCATGCCATTGTAACTGTCAACGACCAGTATTCTTCAGCCGTTGAATCTTTTTTTCGTTTTTAAAAATATTTGTGAAAATGATATTTATGACGGTATATTTATGAGATGATGATGTTAGAGTACCTGTAAGTGCGGGGTCACCTACTACACTGATAGAGAGACGCTAACTCACGCGCCTCAAGATATGACCCGTCACGTCTGACAGCTGACCGTGCTCGTCGATGCACGCGTGTCCACTGCCCCTATTATTTTTTATTCCTGATCTTCCACGTCGTCGTCGCGAATACGGTTGACCCTTGGTTCGGACAAGTGGTATCTGCTGTCCTGAATGAAAGAGAATGTTTTGGCTGATAAGCGAAGGACGAGGGATTGAACCTTAAGCGAATTATTATTTTACATAAATTAATATATTATTGTGAATTGTTATGATTATTAAAATTTAAATAGTCAATAATAATGTGAGGAATAAGCTCACTTTATTGCTAAAACTAAATCTACAAACAAAAATTGTTATTCAAATTAGTTAAAGTAAGTTAGGATTAGAGAATTCACAACGATTCTTGAGTCCAATCTAAGTTACATTGAATTTGATAGTTCTAAAAAA
>Ga0307507_10010958_pt1 | contig 11546 bp, 10 predicted proteins | sample 7_EM_MG_FD_207223 | JGI IMG/M metagenome (GOLD analysis project Ga0307507, IMG submission 207223) | Populus trichocarpa ectomycorrhiza microbial communities from riparian zone in the Pacific Northwest, United States - 7_EM | ecosystem: Host-associated > Plants > Roots > Unclassified | place...
ATCCTATGAAAAACAACATGAAAAGAAGGTGACTAGAAAAACTTTTCCTCCACATGATACAAAATACTGGTAGTCGTAACAGGAGTGCCTCAGATATTGCTGGTGAGGCGAGACGAGACGAAACTAAAGCAGGACAAGTAGGAAACTAAACATGAATCAACGGTGCAATTCCGAATGTTTCAACACCGCCAATGCCCATCTCCGATCCCTCGAAGAAATCCTTGAACGAAATGATAATCTCTTTCAGGATGACAGCTTACGAATCAGCCTGGTGCTAGCCGAATCACTATTCGTATTTGGCTCACACCCAAGATCCTTCTTTAAAACAGGTTGGCGAAGTCGTGACATTTTCTTTTTTCCGCCACTAGAAACTCCAAAATCTCCCAATATTAACACCATCGGCCAACCATTCATAATCCCCAACTTTCACCAAGATCAAGACCACCAAGGGGCACAATCTGGGCCTGTAAGTGATGACAACCCTCGTGTAAGTCCAACAAGATCCGAACACCTGTTTAGCTTAGCTCTTACTTTAATCGAAATCGGGTACCGCAAACCGCTGTGGAAAATTAACAGTCAGTTCAAACTTCCTCAAAAGGCACCTCTGACACAGAATCCTATCGCAGAATATATGAAGGCAAAGAGCATTCTAGACACGGGAAAATTGGAGCTTCAAAAAAGGATGGGTCCTGAGTTTGCTCAGGTTGTGATAAAATGTCTGTTCGGTGACTTTGGGGTTAATGAAGATGACTTGTGTACGAGAAAACTGCAGGAAGCATACTACAGGCAGGTGGTTGTTCCCTTAAAAAACTGCCTAGAAAGGCATCTTGTACAAAATCAGCCCTAAGGCACTAGTACTAGGACTCAGTGCTTTGTTTGCTCAACCTTGCAGTCTGCATTTTTTCCTATTTTTATTCTTTGCTTTCTAGACTTAGAGGGATTGAGGAGACTTGTTAGCGGATTGTTGTAGCTATTCTAAAGCAGCTAGTATCATAGGAAGGGGGAATATCCGGAGTACTCATGGGGAGTTTTGTGGTAGAGGGCGGCTACTTGTTGATATATCATAATGGGAATGTTGAGGATCGTTCTTGCTTTTTTTGCTACTCCAAGTCTTTATTTTTATTCATGCGCAGTGGGGAAATTGCACTATCAGGCCTTGCTTTAAACCTTTGTCTAGTATCATGAAGGATCAAACCGCTCAAAAGGGATAGGATAGTGGAAACTAGGTGAACAAATACATTTTTTTCTCTTTCTCTCTTTTACCACCTTCAGTCCCTCTATTAAATTTTGATAGTGCAACTTTACAACTCCTTCTATTCTAGAGTGGCGCTTTTTGGCCCCGGCTATGTAGTAAAGCGCATTTACCCAACCTCAGAAGAAGGGCAAACGCCTCCCCAGAGTAAACTCCATCCATAGGTATTGCCTCTCTCATGCCAGAATAGTAGTCTATATCCTGTGAGACAGGCCTAGTGGTTTTGCTTACTTCAATTGTTGTTGCAGAATACAACATTATCTAGGTCATGAATTATCACCCGGGGGGTATCTACCTTGGGTGTAAAAGGTATAATGATTGAACCGCGTATGAGAGACCCGATTAAGTGAGACTAAGGAAATTAAAATTTGTTGGAGAGAGCCAGAGAGACACACTATTTACACAGTGAAACAGCAACATATGAGAGCAGTAGGTATTAAAGCAGACTGTGCGCAAGACAGGAGAAAATGAAAGAGAACAAAAATAAATATTGAATTGATTAATTGAACAATGACTCACGCATAGAAGGGAAAGTGTGCAGGGTAAGTTAAACCCAAAGATCTTTAAACCAAGACCAAATGATACGGACGGGCTCCACCATGCTCCTGGGCATGGAAAGTAAATATCAGAAGTCCTATTTCAACAATTGGGATTAGGAAAGGAGGCCACGGTAGTGATGGGTAGAATACAAAGATACTTGGGGGATTTTGTGCCATAGTTAGTCAAGCATTGGATACCCGAAGGCTACGGGAAAGGGAGGAAAGGGGCGGTGTGCTTGTCCATATAGAGTTTAAAGAAAAGGCAGCCGTCGGGAGTTGCCATGTAGTGTGTGATAGAAGATGGGGGGTGGCTCTGGTAAAACCTTGCATTCGGAAGGCCAGATTTCACCTGCTTGAGGCATCAGCATCTCCGAATACTATATATATAAGGTGTGAAAAAGATTGAAAGAAATATCCCATGCTGTGTTTCAGATGCACACATACTCAATGACTGCTTCCCCAGAATCCCTTCCAAGAGCCATAAAGTTTGACTCCGAAAAACGAGCAAAATGAAAAAATGAAAGAAAAAAACCCAGGTTAGTATTGATTGCATCTTATCAGAATGGCCTCGCACCCAGTACTACCTTCACCTCCGGTGAGGGGTCGGATGCCAAACAAGTAGCTTATTCATGGCCGACACCAATCATACATTAGAGCCAACCCATTTTCGTACAGAGTAAACAGTAAACAAGTCTATTCCAGAGTATCCCCATCACACATCCTCCCCCAAAGCGAACCGATTCCCCGAATCTCCAACAGGGAACATTTCACAGCATTAGACCCAGTCCGTCACACCCTAAAGGAATAGTTCCAAGTAGGAGATGGTGCGAAAGGAGGCAAATAGGTGAGGTCGAGGTGGGCGCAGTCAAACTCCAGCACCATTCGGATCCACTATGAACCCTGGCCCGCTTGATTCGTGACCCTTCCCATCCACAATCCCCAATGGAAGCAACTTAATTCAGGAAGAAAACAGAGCCCAAGAGTTTCGAGGAGCCATTTCCTGTGGTCACTATACCTTTTCGATCTTGGGACACCCGAGGTCGAACAAGCTCATACTCGGTGATATTTCCCCAAGCTTTATTTTGAACATTGTTTTAACTTGAACCGTACAGCGGGGGATATAGGCCAGAGAATATAACGAAACACCGCAGGTTATAATCAATGGCTAAATGAGAGCTAGCAGAGAGAGCCCATTACTAAAAAATAATTCGTACTGTCTGTTTCGACGTGCGAGAGTTTGAGGGTGAAGGTCTGCGAGTTTTGTTTGCGGTATAGGGCGATGTCGATACCGGAAGGACTAGAATAATTGTGCCTCACACTAGGAGGTAGATCCGCTCTCCCCTAGCAAGGTCCATCGTATTGTTCTTCTACCCGTCTCAGCGGAGGGCCGGAGCCATTTTCCTCCGCGGGTGATCCCCCCGTTTACCTAAAGAGGGGAATTCTGGATGTCATAGCCTGAAGTGCAATTCTTCCAGTCCTTGTCATTGCAAAAAAATATAAAAAAAAGACCTCCACAACACCACCTAAAGGGAAAAACAAGTGGTCAGCAACTTCTTCTTTTGAAACCCCCAATATCCGCTGTTCAGCACGAATACGCCTTCACCGGTACTCGGGGTGGGATTAAGTATGAGCCAATAACGAATGGATAAGCCCAACTTATGCCACAACAGCATTCCTGAACGCTCCATTAACAAAAAGTGTCCTCGGGAGTGTAAAAGACACAAAAAGGATGCGTCCCCACCCATAAATGAAAGTCAGAAGTCGGAAATCAGAAGCCCGAGCAGCGTGCCTGGGGCCCCCAGGAAATGCAGAGAATTCGCAACGAGTCGAACCCCATGTCTCTGAAGCAGTTTTCCGCCCCCTCAACCCTTTTCCAAGAGTTCCAACTTCCAATATCCAGCATTCCACATCGGACGGGAGGCAGCCACTCTACAGGAAAAGAAAAAAGAAAATGGGAGGACAGCCAGGCCAAACCCCCAAGATCAAAATTCAAACAACACCGGAAGAGAAAGCGCAAACTATTTGCCCCCGCAGCCCTGAATGGCCAGAAAGAATTCATGCTCTCCTCCGCGCTTCCTAATAGGCCGCCCTCTCACCCTTTACTAAGCACAGTGGTTGCTCAACCGACGCTTCAATCCTGTTCCCCCCGTACGATCTCGTCGCGGCGAGCAGTCCGCTTTGCAACCTCCTTGGGCAGGCTTGGGGAGTTCGGGCTCATAGAAAGCGTGGAAAAGCCTAACCTCTAGCTAAACAAAGTCAAGACTCCACCCGGATGCAAAGAGGTAATTCGCCGCTTTTACAAGCCGAATGATATAACTAGCCATACTGCCTTCGTACACAGAGGACACTCCTGCTAGCAAGTTCCTTTATCCAGTCCAATCGTAAGCCATACTGTTTTCAAAAAGAATATCCACAGGAAAGCCCAAGTTCATAACCCCAAATACTCACCAATTCCCATAGTATCTAGGAAGGGGGGAATATATAGCTCAGCTCCGAGCCGAAGGGTCATACTGTATGTCAGCGTTTTGTTCTCCAGTGAGATCTCATGGTGGCAATAAACTGAGTTGACCACACTGTATAAAAGCGCTCTCTTAGTACCAAGTCTGTTTCTCTATTTCCTATCATATACACTGGTCTATGCATGTGGTTGCGGCTGTTGCTCGGTTGGCATCAACACACTATGCCAGCCACAATTACATGCATGACCCAATGTAGCTACGAAATCTTTTCAAACGGTAGTGTACATCGTCGCAAAGCACGGCACATAGATAGATACATACGAGGTCCCTAAACCCACTGGCCCATCCGCAGCAACTGCCACTCGAGGCAGAAATAGCACCACGAGTGATAACACATGACGTGATCCTCCTTTTTACCCTCCCTCCTCCCCCTCCTTCTTATTCACGCCCCGCGCTCCATCGCCCAGATTAACGGCCCCCCTCAAGCCCCCGAACGCCAACACCTCGGCAATCCTCTCGGCCCCGGCAAAGAGCATAACCAATCGATCAATACCGACCCCCCATCCACCCGTCGGCGGCAAGCCCCACTCGAGCGCCTGGCAATACGCCTCGTCGACCCCCTCCCCATCTTCTCCGCCCCCAATAACATCGTCATCCTTCCACCCGGCTTGCATAACGAACTTGCGCCTCTGCTCTGTTGGCGAGTTCTCCTCTTCGTAGGCATTTACCAGCTCCCTCCCGTTCACGAACAGCTCCACGCGCGAGGACACGCGCTGGTTGTGCACCAGCCTGGTTTTCGACAGCGGCGAGAGGGCTTCGGGGTGGTTTACTATGAACGTTGGCTCTATGCACTGCGGCTCCAGGTATCTCGAGGAGAGCTTATCAAGGAGGCGGGGGATAGTTAGCATTGGGGGCGTAGAGATAGAGAGGGTCTCGAAGAGGGAAAGTAGTTCCAGCGTCACGGTTTCAGTGTTTTCGTGCAGAATGGGTAATTTATGTCCCATGGCTGCTTCCAGCGCCGGGATAAACTCGAGTCTTCGGAAGGGGACCGTGAAGTCCGTTCCTATCTCTGGGAGGTCTTTCAGTTTGCCCGATTTCAGTTCTGAGACCTTCCGCGCCATGCTCGAGAGCAGCTGTTCTGTCGTGCTGATAATGTCCTCCAGTCCTGCGTACGCTTGATAGAACTCGCACGTGGTGAACTCGGGATTGTGCGTACTGTCGATCCCCTCGTTGCGGAATTGCGCGCCTATTTCAAAGACCCGGTCCAGACCGCCAATCACCAGGCGCTTCAACCAAAGCTCTGGCGCGATGCGCAGGGCCAGCTGCTTCCCGCGGTAGGCTCTCGTAGCCTCCGTTAGGAAGGGTTTTGCTACCGCACCGCCGAAAGTATCTGACAATATGGGCGTCTGAACTTCTACGAAGTCCCGTGAGATGAAGAAGTCGCGGATGTGCTGAATGATGTGAGAGCGGAGTCTGAGAATTTGTCCGGCCGCAGGCCGGATCATTAGGTCCACATGTCGATTGTGGAAGCGCGTTTCCGGATCCAGAATTGCTTGCGGGGGGGCGTGGAGGGAGGGAGCTAGAAGTTGTAGATGCGCTGTTGCAAAGATAGAGAGTTCCCCAGCTTTAGTACGGCCCGGATAGCCCGTCACGCCTTTTCCATGTAATTCCGTTAGTCCCTACAAACAATAATCACGTTAGGGAATGAACAAAGACTGACTAACGACATCCCCAATCCTCGTCAGCATCGAGATCCTCCTAAAGTCTTCCTTCTCCCCGCCGACCCTCGCGCAATTAACCACAACCTGCATCTTCTCTCCATCCTGGACGAGATCGTAAAAGATCAGTTTCGAGCTTACATCGCGGTAATTCTTGATTCTGCCTTCGCCGCGTAAGGGGGAACTCAATCTCATTATTACAATTGACAATAAATACAAGTACAAAATCCCTCCCCCAACAACGTGTTGGTGGTGGTGGTGACGAAAACCCACCTCTTATGGTAACCAACTTCTCAATAGAAACACTCTCATCGCCGCTGCCACTGCTTACAATGGTGCGTTCATACTCCTTGCATATCTCGGCTACGCTCTTTACGTTCATGCCTTGGTTGTGGATATGCGGGTAGAGGGGCACATCGCTATCCTGAAGGTTTTTTCGACGCGCTGAGGGCTGGAGGTCTGGCCTTGAGGCTGCTAAAGAGCGCTTGAAACGCTGGGTTATTCGAGGAGCAAACTGTCTGCTAGTGAGGGTTAAGCGAAAGAGGAGGGAGGCCCGCGAAATGAGCATCTGAAAATAATGATTAGCAATCGGTCCCTTCGATAAAGTTAATAACGATAAAGGACAGAAAAGGAATCAGAGAGAAGATTTGCATCTTGAAGTCACACGCTAGCCTCAAAGCCAGCGTCATTCGCAACGGTTCTTAAATTCATCTCATCATTTTCCGAGCAGGTTTCAGCAACAGTAGCAGCAAACTTAAAGCATACCTTTGTTCAAATTGGCGTCCCCACTTCGGTCTTCTTTTTAGAGGGGGGACGCTTTGGTTGTTGTCGCTTGTATGATGAAAACGAAGGAGGAAAAAGGTGAGGAAGAAAGAGGTTCCTACCAAATTTAATTAAATCTGTGGCTTGGCCCATCCCTTCCCAACCCCTGCGTGTCATGTTTGGCCTCAGCGCCCGTTTGGTAGGGTAACCATCTGTTAGGGGCCAGCAGCAGTGAGGTGTCGACAAAATCCACTTTGAACGCCACCCAATTACAAAATAACATTAAAAATATAAGGACAATTTCGCTTTGTTAGCAAAAAATACTAAAAAATACTAGAGATAATAGATCAATTAATTGAATTAGTTGTAAGAAAATAGCTGCTCTTACTGTGGATTAATAGTATGTACGATTGCCAGTACCAGTGTGCAAATGAATTTCAGTTCAGCTGGCCGCATGGATTAGAGGCATCTGATAGTTACCTGAGATACTGAAAAAGTAGGACAACTTCTTGGCAGGAAAAATATTCATTTTGTAGGATAATTTCTTGACAAACAAAAAATTGAAAATTTGGTATGGACGATGTTGCCGACAAAATTCGTCGGCACCCAATATCACATACGAGTAATAACTACATTACAACAACATGAGTGTAATGTTTTTCAAGTAGCTAGATGACTATATTATAGTATACATGCTAGAGATGATTACCATTTTGTTTGCATACCATGAAGCGCCCTGAATTCCATTAATCTTTCCAACATACTATCAATCAAGGGGTTCCAATCTGAAGGCTTCAACCTATCCCACTCCTCTTGCACTGCCTTGCATATCACACTATAGGTTCCTGGGAAATGGGGCCGAGCTTTGATGTGCTGCTTCATAATTCGCCATACGTTCTCAATAGGATTGAGATCCGGTGATGCAGGGGGTCTTTTATGAACCGGAATGCCTAACTCCTTCTTGACCTCCACTGAAGCCTTTCGTGTCCCATGCCATGGTGCTTGGTCTTTGACAAACTGACCCTCAGGCAATGCTAAAAATCCAACAGAAGAGTTGTGAAAGGCTGCCGATACTATAGGAACAAGGACTTGGTGATGGTAGTTGTCTGCTGTAATTCCACACTTGCCAGTAGGCTTAAGAAAGACAAGAGATGATTTCCCGTTATGACTAATTGCACCCAATATAGGGACCGATGCGTGACCACTATTAAAAGTATGCTGAATACAGTCCTTGTGGTAGCGCTCACTGGACAGTCGTGTTACCCATGCCGACTCTCGGTGAGACATATCGAAAGTAACCTCATCCCCATAGATGTGTGCATGCCAATAGCTCTTGAGCTGATGGAGGTGCTTGCTCGAGTAAGCTAGACAGGCTTCCTGGGCATTCCAATCAATAAAGGGCCTCTTGCATGCTTTGCAGCAGGTATAGGCATCAGCAAAAAAACTCAACTTGCTTTTCATGCATCCTGTGTCTTCCTAGCATCTCTGGTAAACCAAATTTTTCAAATTTGAGTAAACAAAAATCCTGTTACTTCATTAAATACAACCATCTTTCAAGATAATACGGTTAAAATAGTAAGTCTTACGGCCACATTTACCTGGCCATTTTTGGCTTCAAAGTTCCAATCTTCCTTTACAGGATGTACAGGATGTGGCTGGGACGCAAACTCTACTATATGAAGAGCTGTGATGCCTTCAGATGCAAAACCGAGCTTTTTTTGCTGATGTATCCTTCAGCAGCCAGAGCTCGCTGAATAGTCCTTCCTGACACACTGCAACCAGACTCTTGCCCTAATCTTCTCCAACAGAGTCTTCTTCCCTCCCAGTTCTGCCGTAACACATAAATGATATGCCGTATATCAGTAGGGGTGAGGCTGTGTCGATGGCCAGAACGCTATTTACCCGATCGCCGGAAGGACGGTTTTTTTGCCCACTCTTGAATTGTTTGCCGTGGAACCCCAGTTTGACGATATACTTCACTTTTATTATAGCCTAATGAAAGCCTCTCCAGTACTCTTACACGAACTGGTGTCTATTTGCCATGGCAGGAGGTCTTCTGTGGGGTTGTGGTTGACATTTTGTCCCTGGTTGTGTGGAGATGGAAGGAGCCGCCAAGGTGCCGCTGAATTTTGTCGCCAAGCTCGAACATTGCCGAAGCAGTTGCTGACAAGCGTTCCAAGTCTCCCTTAGCTTACCCAACTTACACCTTTTACTCTTACTTGTTACGGACCTCAAGACCTCCGTGATCTAAAGCTTTATGACTGTCGGTAAAAGGTATGATACCTGGTATGATAAGTCTACCGTATCGTATCGTATCGTATGGTAACTTACCGTACGATACCTTATCGTTCAAACCCCAAGCTTCAGCGAGTGATCTCTCATGAACGTCAACCCCACCAAGAAGCCGCCCCTGGCGGCTCCAAACTTTCCTTTACAGCCACAAAACTTTCAGCACTCCAGCGGCTCCAAAAATCAACCCCCTCATCCCCCCAAAAATGGCATCGCACTCTCTAGCTAGGCCAGCCGTAGCTCTCCGGCCGAATGCATTACTGGTCGCCCGTGCATCTTCCTCCTCTCAATTCCACACAACCGCCGCCCCATTCGGCCGCTGGGTCCGGGACCGCAGCAAAAACCGCGGTGTATCCACCATCTACCGCCAGCCTAAGAAAGACATTCAGATATCCGTTTCCAAATTTCCACTCCCGGAGCCGGTCCTAGACCCCTTTAAGCGAACGGCTGTGAAGGTCGATCCTGACCACGGGCATTGGGGATTCTTTCGCAACAAGGCATTGCCGACTCCAGAGGAGGATCACAAGCATGGTTTGTTCTGTTCTACCTTGTCCATAGTGCTGAACGTGGGGTTGAGAGGCTAATTGGTACCGGGGGGTAGGGCGACCATGGACGGCGGCGGAATTGCGGCGGAAGAGCTGGGAGGACCTGCAGAAGCTTTGGTGGGTGTGTGTTAAGGAAAGGAATATCATGGAGACTCAGAAAATCGAGAGGCAGAGACTGAAGCCGGGGTATGGTGAATTCGAGTCGAATACAAGATATGGGCAGGTATGTCTGGGTCAATTGTTCACTTTAGGATCTTAGGGTTCTTTTAGTGGGGATGGAGTAGGCTCACGGCTCCGGAGAGTAGATTCGGGTTACGCAGCGGGCCATCAAGCATGTCCTTACGGAACGATATTAGTCTATGTCTGGCAAGAGGCGCGGAAGATCGCGGCAACCGATCCCGAGGTGGATCTTTCCGGGGAAGGGCTGGCCTACCAACCATGATTCGGCGGCTAGCACTATTGATTTTGACTTTCTCAAGAGTGAAGGTTGTGTGCTAATCGTCTTGTAGGATGCTCTTCCCGGCGAAGGGTAGAAGAAGGGGGAAGAAGAGACACGAGGGACCACAGGTCGTTGATCCTGTGCATGAGGTTCGCTGAGAATTGCTTGGGGAGCGGTCCACTGAATCCCCACAAAGGCCGCCCCCTACATAATTGGGTTGAGGATATATTTGTATTATAAATTAAATTCGGGTGTCGTTATATCATACGATTAGGGTTGATGAAAATATTGGTACTTTCTGAGGTGTGCAATGTGATAGCTGTTATATATCAAAAACGGAAAAATAATTTCACTTCATAATTGAAAGGCCTTAAAAGATAATACATGATTCTCTAAAAAAAAATTCCTAACAAAGCGAAATTGTTCTTATAATAATATTATTATTTTGTGACTGGGAAACATTTACAGTTGATCTTGCCGGTAGAGATACCTTGTTTGCGGTCCATACAGTTTACCCACAACAGCAGCTCTTTTCCTACAACCAACTTAATTAATTAATCTACCATCCCCAGTATTTTTTAGTGTTTTTCACTAACAAAGCGAAATTGTCCTTGTATTTTTAATGTTATTTTGTATCATAATTAGGAAACATTTACAGCTAATCTTGCCGTTGACACCGCGCACGCTGGGGCCACTCGCTGCCAGGTAGTTACCCTACCGAACCAGCCCCCACCCAGCGTTGCACCTCCCAAAATTTTCTGCACACTGCTGTCATAACAGTTGAACCCCACCACCGTTGTTATCATACAACTCAAACCCCACCACCGGAACACAAATCAACCACCCTCCAAAGCTTCATTCAACTCAAAAACATCCCCATTATCGCCAACCAGCAAAACAACAACAACAAGACCTCCCCAATCCCCAATCACAACCACCATCACAATGTCATTCCTAGGATTCGGCAAACCCCAGCCTACTTTAGCCGAGAAGATGGCGGCAGCGGAACAAGAACTTGAGATGATTACTGATATGTTCAATAGGTTTTTATCCTTGTCCCCCCTCCCCTTCTCGTTCCTCTTCTTCTAAGCAACAATTTCAATTTCAATACATAGGCTCACCCGATCATGCCACAACAAATGTGTCCCGACCGATTACAAAGAGGCGGACTTGAACAAGGGCGAGTCGGTCTGTCTCGATCGTTGCGTTTCCAAGTTCTTTGACGTCAATATCCGGGTTTGAACCCCCCCCTCCCCGACCTCTGGAGGAATACTACAACATGCAAACCAAGCTAATTAATCGGGGTTGGGGGTTGGTGGTGATAGGTCAGTGAAGCGATGCAGAGCCAGAGCCAGGCTATGCGAGGTGCCCAAGGTGGCAGTGGCTTCAGTGCTTAAGTTATTTTACTTTCCTCCTCTTCCCCCGCGAGACGAGAGGGTATACCGTACATTGCGAAGTAATGGGAACACCGTGAATGGAAAAGAAAGGAAAACGTGGGTCACAACTTGTGCTTGGGGTGGAGTCTTTTTTTTTTTTTTTTTTT
>Ga0307507_10010959_pt1 | contig 11546 bp, 10 predicted proteins | sample 7_EM_MG_FD_207223 | JGI IMG/M metagenome (GOLD analysis project Ga0307507, IMG submission 207223) | Populus trichocarpa ectomycorrhiza microbial communities from riparian zone in the Pacific Northwest, United States - 7_EM | ecosystem: Host-associated > Plants > Roots > Unclassified | place...
GGATGTTCGACACCAGGAGCAAAGAGTTCAAGGAATGGAAGCTCAATACGCGCTGGGCTGCGCCTTATGATGTCGTGCTCGACAGGAACGGGGATGCCTGGACCGGGTCGATGCTGACCGACCAGGTGACGCGGCTGAACACCAGAACCGGCGAAATGGTCGATTATCTGCTGCCGCGTTCGACCAACATCAGGCGGGTGTTCGTCGACAACTCGACCACGCCGGTCAGCTTCTGGGTCGGCAGCAACGACGGCGCCTCCATCGTCAGGATCGAACCGCTGGACTGAGCAGCGCGCGACAGCTTGATGATGAATCGCCATCGCGCTCTACGGTCTTGTTGAGCATGATCTCCGCCTTTGGCGTTTGTTGGCCAGGGACGGCGAAGGTTCGCCGGGATGAAAATCCCGGCGCCAGTGTCATGGATGCGATCCGGTCCTTACTTGAGCCCAGCTTGGCCGGCCAACGACACCGCGTTGAGCCCGGCCTGACCGGCCAGCGACACCACGTTGTCCTGCGAGCCGGAGCCGCCGCTCACTCCGATGGCGCCGATGATCTTGCCGTTGACAACAAGTGGATTGCCGCCGCGCGACGCGATCACGTCATCGAGCGTCATCTGATAGGCGTAGTAAGGCCCCTTGCCGATCAGCGTTTCGAACACCAGCGTTGGACGACGATAGCGAGCCGCCGTGCGCGCCTTGTGTTGCGAGATGGTGACCGACGCGTATTGGCAATTGTCCTGCTTCTCGAAATAGACGAGATCGCCGCTCGGGCTGACGACCGCAATGCAGAACGCGTTCCAGTTCCGCTTTGCCGTCTCGGCAACCGCGGCGGCGGCCACCTTCTGCGCGGTCTCGAGATTGATCGGCTCGCCATAGTGCGGCGGGGCCAGCGCATCCGGAATCGCATCATTGGGGTTGTCCGGGTTCGGTGCCATCTGGGCAAAGGCTCCGCTACTCAGCAAAAGTGCGACGCAGGCAGCGCCGGCGAGCGCAACGATATGACGCATGTAGTCCTCCCAAGAGTTGTTTTTTCTCCCGGGTTGAATCCCGGAAGGCTTGCACGTTAGCAACTGAATGGGTTCGCAGAAAGACGCTTGGGCGGATACGCCCAAGCAACCGGCCAGGGAGATCCGGGCTCAAGGGTCAGGATCCGGCGCCTGCCGTCAGACGCGACCTGTCCGGAAGCGACTTAGATGCGCCAGCGGGCCCCGGTCCCGCGGCCGAGCAGGACGATCACTGCGGCCAGGAGCTGGGCCATGGCAATGAGCGCGAACGGCAACTGATAATCGGCCGTCGCGTCCCGCAGGGCGCCGATGATTGCAGGCGCGAACGCGAAGACCCCCTGGTTGATCGCAATGATGAGCGCCACCACGGTCACGACATCCGCGCGATCGAATTCGGTCTGCACGATCACTGGCGGGAGTGACGTCAGATTGCCGATGCCGAGACCGAACAGGATGCACCCGAGCGTCAGCCCCACCCAGCCGCCGCTGAAAATGAGCAAGAGGACGCCGCCAATCTGCACCGTAAAATTGATGGCGGCCGCGAAGCGGCGATCATGCTCGCCGATCCATTTGCCCACGATGGTCCTGCCGATGACGGCGCATACCGTTGCCAGGCTGACGAGCATCCCTGCATGCTCGATTCCAACCTCGGGTGTCAGGCGAACCACCAGATGGGCAAGCAGCCCGATTTGCGCGAACAGCCCCAGCGCGAAGGCCGCCGAAATCGTCAGGAAACGTGGGGTTCTGACGATCTCAGCGCGCGACAGCCGCGGTTGTGGCCGCTGGGCCTGACGACGCGATGCGGCGCCGTCCGGCGCGAGCCCCATGGCGTCGGGTGACTTGGCGAGGAAGCTCACGCAGAGGAATGCGACCACGGCGACCATGCAGCCTCCGACCAGGAGCGCGGCGGAGGGAAACCCGATCGATCCTATCAAATAGACCCACAATGGGACGAACACCACGCCTCCGACGCTGGCACCGTTGAACGCAAGCGCGATCGCCATCGGCCGGTCACGATCGAACCACCTCGCCACCATGGCGTTGAGCGCCGCGCCGCTGGTTAGGGCCCAACCGGCTGCGCTCGGGATGGCCGCGACGAACAATTGCCAGGGCTCGCGTGAGCTGGACCACAAGACGAGGCCTGCGGCCGTTGCCACCGCGCCGAGGAACGTCGTCCTGGCGATGCCAAGTCGGCGATGAATGTCCGGCAAACAGGCGATCACGACCGCGCTCAGCAGGAAGTGGACTGTTATCGCCATTGAAATTTGCGAGATGGGCCAGCCCCGCAAGTCGTGCAGCGTTTGCAGAAACACGGAAGGGCCATAGAACCCGATACCCCAGGCAAATACGGCGATCGTGAATGCCGACCATGCGACCGACCAGCCAAAGAACCGGTTCGCGGCGATCATTGCCTTGCTTCTCCCGAGATATTAGGTGGAGACGCCTACTAGCATCGGGAGGACGCGATGGCTGGCCGGAATCGGACTCTGTCGTCGGTCAGGACCAAGGCTGGCCAGCTCGACGCCGCCGCCTGCGAGCAGGCGCGCGTGCGCCGGGATCGGCGATTTGACGGTCAGTTCTTCTCAGGGGTCAGGACCACACGCATCTATTGTCGACCGGTCTGTCCGGTTCGTCCCGCGAAGGCCGCGAACGTATCGTTCTATCCATCGGCAGCGGCCGCCGAGCGCGCCGGATTTCGGCCGTGTTTGCGATGCCGGCCAGAGACCGCGCCCTTCTCGCCGGCATGGAAGGGCTCATTGACGACGGTCGAGCGCGCGGTCCGGCTGATCCATGCGGGCGCACTCGATGATGCGCCTGTTGAAGCGCTTGCGGCTGGCCTTGGGGTCGGGGCGCGGCATCTCACGCGTTTATTCGACAAGTATCTCGGCGCCAGCCCGGGTCAGATTGCCAGGACGGCGCGCGTGCAGCGGGCGAAGCGGCTGCTGGACGAGACCCAATTGCCGATGACAGAAATTGCGTCGCGCGCCGGCTTCCGCAGCCTGCGGCGTTTCAATACGGTCTTTGCGGAGGTGTACAAGCGCGCCCCTAGCGCCATTCGGCGAGCGCAACGGAGCGGTTGACCGCAAACCTTGCGCGTCAGGAGACGCGGCGCAGCGGCCCGATCGGTCGATGCAGGACAGTGTTGTGTCCGGCAAAGGCCCCTTCCGAACATCGCTGAGGCTGCCGCGGCCGGCCTGCTTGGTCGTGTCTCGGTTCACAATTGTGAGAGGCTTGACGATCAACCTCGGTACGGCGAACTCCATGGTATGCTCCCATGGGGTAGCACTGGAGCGCGCATCATGGGCGCCAACATCTCCTTCGACACCAGCATGAACTTCGCATTGCTGATGGCCGCGTCGATCGGTTTGATGATTCTTGTCGGCCGAATCGCCGAGCGCCGGGGACGCCGCTTTACAACCTGGGCATCGATCGCCGCGATTATCGGGCCGTTCGCACTTCCACTGGTGTTCTTGTTCCCGAACTTGCATGGCAAGAATGGTGACCACGCCTGAGAGCGCTTGATATCTTGGTGCTGCCGATTGGCGATGAAGCGCACATCGTGATGTGATCGGGGATACCATGCCTTCTGACCATCGCGGAATGACTCCGGCTAAGCAGCCGTGCGCCCGCCATCGACGGTGTAGGCCGAGCCCGAGACATAGCTTGCCTCGTCGGAAGCGAGGAAGGCTACGATCGAGGCTACTTCCGAGGCCTGTCCGAGTCGGCGCGCGGGAATCCGCTCGACGATCTTGTCGTTGGGAACGGGCGCGTTGCCGCCGTCACGTCCCTGCAGGATCGCGCTCAGCATGCGGCTTTCGATCAGGCCGGGGCAGACGCAGTTGACCCGCACGCCCGTCCCCGTGCATTCCCAGGCGGCGCTCTTGGTCAGCCCGATCACCGCGTGCTTGCTGGCGCTGTAGACCGCGAGCTGCGGCGATCCGATCAGGCCCGCGATCGACGCGGTGTTGATGATGCTGCCGCTGTCCTGCTTGAGCATCACCGGCAGCACATGCTTGAGCCCGAGAAACACGCCGACGACGTTGACGTCGATGACGCGGCGGAATGCGGCGAGCGAGTAGTTGGTGATCGGCTTCACCTCACCCTCGACGCCGGCGTTGTTGTAGAAGACATTGATGGTGCCGAACGTGTCGACCGCGGCGCGGACATAACCCGCCACCTCGTCCTCGTCGGTCACATCGGCCGCGACGGCGAGGGCCGTTGCGGACGCCGGCAGATCCGCGATGGCGGTCTTCAGATCCTGTTCCCTGCGGTCGACTGCGACGATACGCGCACCGCGCTCGGCCAGCAGGCGGATGGTCGCGGCTCCGATGACGCCGGCAGCCCCGGTGACGACGGCGACCTTGCCGTCCAGTCTGATACGATCGGACATGGAGTTCCCCCAGTGTTCCCTGGTGTCTTCTTGGTGTTTCCTTGGCAATCCCGGGGAGCCGGCAGTTCCCGAGGCCGTTTGTCCCCTTGACGGAGGTCTTAACGTCTCTATCTCGGATTTATTCCATCTGCGGAACCGGCTGGCCAGTGGTCACTGGGTGCCCTTTCGCTGCCGTATTCGCCGTGTTAACCGGAGACTTGCGACCGGCGATAGTAGCGTTGTGCTGACCAGTATCCCTGAGCCCGATTCGCCTGTAAAAGCCGCGAGATGTTTCGAACAATTGTTCTGACCGGTTTTGCGGCCCTGATGGCCGCCAGCAGTATCTCGCTTGCGCCCGAAGCGCGGGCGCAGATAGGCACGATCTTTTCCGATCCGGCGCCGCGCCCGCCCGGCAGCATTCCTCGCGGCGGAAATCCTCCGCCGCCGGTCGATGACGACGAGGAAGTGCCGGCCTTGCCGCAAGGCCGCGTCCTCCCGGCCCCGAATCGACCGCTGCCGGGACAGGGCTCGGCGCTGCCGGGGGCCGTCCAGTCGCAACCATTGCCGCCGCCGCCAGGAACCACCGTGGTGCCGCAAGCGCCCGCTGTCGCGGTGGCGCCGCCGCAGCCCGGGCAAAGCGCACCGCCGCCCGCCGGTCAGGCATTGCCTGGCCAGGCGCCGGGACAGCGTCAGACGAAAGGGCCTCCGCAACCGGCGGCTACGCTGCAGCCTGGCGACGAGGTGGTCACCGAACCACCGGCGCAGAAGATCCTGAACAAGAAGGCAAGCTTTTCGGGGCTGGACAAGATCACCGGCCGTATCATCAATTTCGACGAGGAAATCGGCGAGACCGTGCAGTTCGGTGCGCTCAGGGTGAAGACCGATGCCTGCTATACCCGGCCCGCGACAGAAGCCGCCAACACCGATGCGTTTGTCGAGGTCGACGAAATCACCCTGCAAGGGGAAGTGAAGCGGATTTTCTCCGGCTGGATGTTCGCGGCAAGCCCCGGACTGCATGGCGTCGAGCATCCGATCTACGATATCTGGCTGACCGACTGCAAAGGCCCCGAGACCACGGTCGTGACCGCGCAGCCTGATCCGCAGAAACAGGCGGCTCCGCCATCGCAGCCGGGCACGCAAAAACGTGCGCCCGCACCAAGGCAGGCGGCACCGCGACCGCCGCCTCCGCAGCAGTTCCAGCAAACCCAGCAACAGCCGCCGCCGCCGCAACCACCGCCGCCGCAACAAGGCGGGCTGTTCAGCATCTTCCGGTAGAGGCGCGTCTTCGTCGCATCCTGACGAGACGGCTCTTCTGCGAATCGTCATCCAGCTCCATGCTGGCGTCTGGGCACGGTCTGCGCGCAAACGCCTGCGGCTGATGTCGCGAGGGAGACCCGGTGTCCACTTGGCGCCAACGCGGCCCTTGCGGGTTCGGGTCATGCTCTATCGGCGTGCTGCGATGATTTCCAGCGCCTCGGCGCCCTTGACCGGCGGCTCGACCGGCAATCTTGAAAAATCAGCCGGCTCTCCCGCGATCGCCCGATCGAGCAGCGCCGTATAGCGGCGCCGCGGAATTTCGATCGCGCCCATGCTTTTCAGATGCTCCGTGACGTATTGCGTGTCGAGCAGTTCGAAGCCACCGGCGATCAGTCGCGCGACCAGATGCACCAGCGCGACCTTGGAGGCGTCGCGGGCGCGGTGAAACATGCTTTCCCCGAAGAATGCGCGGCCGAGGCTCACGCCGTAGAGCCCGCCGACGAGGTCGTCGTCGGTCCAGACCTCGACGCTGTGGCAGTGCCCGAGATGATGCAATCCGGTGTAGAGGTCGCGAATGCGCTTGTTGATCCAGGTGTCTTCGCGTCCTGTCTGCGGCGCCGCGCAGCCGGCGATCACGGCCGTGAAGGCGCGGTCGACGGTCACCGTGAACGTGTCCGAGCGCACGGTGCGGGCGAGCCGCGAGGAGACACGCATCCCATCCAGCGGAATCACCCCGCGCATCTCCGGCTCGACCCAGAACAGGGTCGGGTCGTCGGCGCTCTCGGCCATCGGAAAGATGCCGCAGGCATAGGCGCGCAGCAAGAGCTCGGGTGTGATTTCGGATACGGCTGTGTCGCGCGACGTCATGGGCGCAAGCATAGCAGGATGCGGCGGTAGGGGCGATGGGGAGGGGGACCACCGAGGATCAAGCCATCGTCGCGGCGCCGAAGGCTCACCTTGCTGTCGACAAGCCCGCATGTTCCGCGCCTCAGGGTACGGTCGGTGTGCTAGACCCCCTGGAAAATGGGGGCGCGGGGCACCGCAGCGAGCCCAGGATGGGCTTTCGAAGCAGGACCGAAGCAACGAGGGGGAAACGTGAAAATCACCTGGAAGACCATTGCACCGCTATGCGTCTGGCTCGCGATCTATCTGGTGCCCGCACCTGCGGGCCTCAATGCCAACCAGTGGCACTATTTCGCGTTGTTCGCCGCGGTCATCATCGGCCTGATCCTCGAATCCATGCCGGTAGGCGCAATCGGCCTGATCGGCCTCACCGTGGCGGGCGTTCTGGGCTATGTCGAATCCGACCCCAACAAGTCCCTGCGCTGGATGCTGGGCGGCTTTTCCGAAGCGACGGTCTGGCTGATCGTCGGCGCCTTCGTCTTCTCGATCGGCTACCGCAAAAGCGGCCTCGGCAAGAGGCTCGCCTTGATGCTGGTGCACCGCCTCGGGCGCCATACGATCGGCCTTGGCTATGCGGTGGCTTTGTCCGACCTCGTGCTGGCGCCGGCGACACCGTCCAATACCGCGCGAAGCGGCGGTACCGTCTATCCGATCATCAGCAACATTCCGCGGATCTACGGTTCGGAGCCTGGAGCGACCGCGGGCAGGATCGGCACCTATGTGATGTGGACGGCGTTTGCGACCACCGCCGTCACCAGTTCGCTGTTCCTGACCGCGCTGGCGCCCAACGCCGCCGCCCTCAGCATTGCCAAGAAGATCGTGAACGTCGATATCGGCTGGTCGCAATGGTTCATCGGTTTCGCGCCGCTCGGCATCCTGCTGCTCCTGATGGTGCCGCTGCTGAGCTATGTCGTCTGCCGGCCCGAGATCAAGCAAAGCCCGGAAATCGTCGCATGGAGTTCCAACGAACTCGCCACGATGGGACCACCCTCGCGCAACGAATGGATCATGGCTGCGCTCGTCCTGCTCGCTATGTTTCTCTGGATTACGGGGTCCAATCCCGCGATCAGCCTTCCGGGCTTGGGGTCCAATTTCATCAACCCGACCATGGTGGTCTTTGTCGTGATCTCGCTGATGCTGGTGACCGGCGTGATCGAATTCCACGACGTCGTTGCCGAAAGAAGCGCGTGGGAAGTGTTCTTCTATTTCACCTCGCTGCTCACCTTGTCGTCCGGCCTGAATGAAATCGGATTCATCAAGTGGGTCGCGGAAGGCTATGCCAAGCCGCTCGCGACGTTGTCGCCGACGCTTGGAATGATCCTGCTGGTCTCGTTCTTCTTCTGGATTCACTATTTCTTTTCCAGCATTACCTCGCACGCGGCAGCGGTGCTGCCGGTCGTGCTCACCGTCGGCACCAGCATTCCCGGATTGTCGGTTCCGACGCTGGCGCTGCTGTGCGTCTATTCACTGGGGTTGATGGGGGTGATCTCGCCCTACGCGACGGGACCCGCGCCGATGTATTTCGGCAGCGGCTATATCGGCAAGGGCGCCTTCTGGAAATTCGGCCTGATCTTTGGAGTGCTCTACTTTGCCGGCCTGCTGGTGATCGTGCTGCCGTGGCTGCAATTGATCGGCTGACGGCAACGCCAACACCCACGCCGTCGGTCGTCCTCGGCTCAAGCGAAGAGCCTGTTTTGAGGTCGAATCGTCGTTGCGGCAGGTCCGGACGTATGCGACCCTCTGTCACATTCGAAATCGGCCGAACACCGCAAGGTAGCAAGATGGACGACAGCCTGCCGGGTCTGGGGGATCTCGAACGAGAGGTGATGCAGCTGGTTTGGGCCCACGGCCCGGTCACGGCCGAAGCCGTGCGAGAACGGCTGTCCCGTCCACTCAAGGAGTCGACCGTCAGGACCGTGCTGCGACGGCTCGAAGACAAGGGCTACACCACACACACGGTGGATGGGCGAACCTACGTCTATCAGGCGACCGAGCCGCGCGGGCAGGTCGCGGCGAAGGCGGTCCAGCGTATCGTCGACTGGTTCTGCAACGGATCCGTCGAAGAGGTTCTGGTGGGAATGGTGGATAACGCGATGCTGGATCAGCGGCAGCTGCGCATGCTGGCGGACCAGGTTGCGAAGGCCAGGGCGAAGGGGGATTAAGACATGATCCTGCCGGTTCTGGCTGAGGCGGCGCTGCGCTCTGTGATCCTCGGAAGCATCGTTTGGGCAAGCCTGAATCTTTTCCGTGTGCGAAATCCGCACCTGCAGATGATCTCCTGGATCCTGGTGCTCGTTGCGTCCTTGTCGATGCCGTTGCTGATGCGCTGGACCATGGTGACGATCACCGTCGACGCCGTGCCGATGGTGATCCCGGACAACCCGTGGGCCACCGAGAGCGCATGGCCGGAACCGGGGCCGGCGTTGACCGGCGCGCCCGCCGCGCTTCGCAGCCAACCTCATGTGGCGATCAATTGGCTGGACCTGGCTACAGCCGCCTACGTCTGCGTCGCTGGCCTGCTGCTGTTGCGATTGGCGATCGGCATTTGCCTGACGTGGCGTCTGGTCCGCGCCGCGACGCCGGTCGTCGAGTCCTGGACCGCCGGCCTGCGGGTGCGGGTGAGCAAGGCCGTTGCCGGACCGGTGACGGTCGGCTCGACCATTGTGCTCCCCCCTCACCATATCGACTGGGATTTGCGCAAGCGTCAGGCTGTGCTCGCGCACGAGGCCGCCCACGTCGCCAATGGCGATTTCTATGTGCTGCTGCTGGCCTCCATCAATCGGGCGGTGTTCTGGTTTAGCCCGTTTGCGTGGTGGCAGGTGATCCGGCTGGCCGAACTCGCCGAAATCATCAGCGACGCAAGTGCGATCGCGGCGGTCGCCGACAGGCTGTCTTATGCCGAGATTCTGATCGACCTCTTGCGTCACGGAAGGCAGGTGCCCGCGGGGTTGGAGATGGCGCGGGCAGGTACGGTGCGTCGGCGCGTCGAGCGCATTCTCGCGGCGACGACTGTTCCGGCCTTGATCGGCTGGCGCAAACGACTGGTGTTCGCGGTGGCCATCCTTCCCGTGGTGCTGGTGTCCGCCGGCTCCATCACTCACGGCACGCGGCTGGCGGTACCGGCCGCTGATCGCGCGGCGGAGGAGGGGGCCACGGATGGCCGGCCCCACCTGGTTGCCTTCTATGCGCTGGGGCGGACGTCGATCTTCGCCATCTTTCGCCAGGGTGATGAGCTGTTGGGGCAGCTGAGCGGGCAACGAAAAGAGCTGATGGTGGCAGGAAGCGATGGGACCTATTCCTACCCGACCGCCGATGGCCAGATCACGTTCGCGCTTGGCGATGAACTGCTGCCGCCCGAATTGACGGTGAGACAGAATGGCCGCGATCTTCGGGCAGCGCGCATCGCCGACACGTCTGGCCTGCGCGTCGAGGTGGATTCCAGTGCGCTCGAATCCTATGTCGGCTGGTACGAATTGTCTCCGCATCGCGTTCTCCACGTCACGCGGGACGGCACCCGGATCTATGTGCAGGAGACCGGACGGCCGCAATTCGAGGTCATGGCGCGTGGCACCGACGTATTCTCCAGCAATCATGATGATCTCGTGATCTTCCTGCGCGATGCTCGGTCAAGCGCGATGCAGCTGCTGTTTCAGGACCCGATCTCGGGTGCGCGGCTGGCGCCGCGCGTCGCCAGCGCCAGGGCGACGATGATCCAGGATGAATTTGCGCGTCGCATCGCTGAAGCCCCGAACCGATTCAGGGACCAGGTTCCGCTGCCCGGCAGCAAGGAGATGGTCTTGCGCGGGATCTCCGACATGCAGCGCGGCGTTCCGAATTACGAGCGGATGAGCGCTGCATTGGCCGTCAAGATCCGTCGCCAGGCGCCAAGCCTTCAATCCATGTTCCAACTGCTCGGCGCGGTCGAGACGATCTTCTTTCGCGGCGTTGGTCCGGGCGGCTACGATATCTACGGCGTGAAGTTCGCCAATGGCCTCGCGGAGATCCGGCTGCTGATGGGAGCCGACGGCAAGGCCGAGGACGTCATCTTCAGGCCCGATGGCAACGACGCCCCCGGCGCGGTGCTTGGCTGCTCGGACGAACAGGGTCTGCAATCGAAGGGCGAGACCTCGCCGATCCAGATGTTCTTTTACAATGACACCGGAAGAGACCTCCGGCTCTACCAATTGGGTACGGATGGAAAGCGCGTCCATCATGGCGCGATCGGCGACAGCATGTCGTCGGCAATCCTCACCAACGTCGATACACCATGGATCGTCGCGGATGGCTCGGGACGATGTCTCGAGATCGTGCTGCCGGGACAACACACCCGTTATCATACCTTTGGGGCCGGGCTGGGCGGAGCCCCGGCGGAACGTGCAGGGAGACCACGCTCGGCACCGCAGGCGGGTAGCGAAGAGATGCTGCGACAATATATCGAGGCTCTGGGCCGCGGACAGCCGAACTACGAGCGCATGACCTCCGAAGTGGCGGCACAGACGCATCAGCAGCTTCCCTTCAACCAGGCCATCGTCGCCCGGCTCGGTCCACTGCGGGCCTTGTCGTTCCGGGGTGTGACGAGTCTCGGCAACGACATCTACATGGCGCATTTCGCCAACGGTACGGCGGAATGGCGAATTGGGTTGGTAAAGGACGGCACGATCGGACGAATTGCGCTTGGGCCACAGTAACGGCGACGCCCGAATCCGATCGGGCGTCGTGAGCTTGCGCGGACCCTGGGGTTCAATCGGTGCTTGCGTAGGGCGCGCCTGAGTGCTACGTATTGTAGCATTGCGAGGGAGCATGATCTGGATCCGTATGTCCGCACTCTTCGCGCGCATGATGGAGACTGGGTTATTGCGCTGACGTCAACGGTTCCCGATTTCGGCCTGTTCGGTTTCCATGTCGATACTTACAGTCGATGAACTCGAATTCCTCGCCAACCTGAGAACGAGTTGGCCGGCGCTTTATCGCAACGAATTGGCGCGTCTCCTCAAGGAGAATGATGGATGGTGT
>Ga0307507_10010960_pt1 | contig 11546 bp, 9 predicted proteins | sample 7_EM_MG_FD_207223 | JGI IMG/M metagenome (GOLD analysis project Ga0307507, IMG submission 207223) | Populus trichocarpa ectomycorrhiza microbial communities from riparian zone in the Pacific Northwest, United States - 7_EM | ecosystem: Host-associated > Plants > Roots > Unclassified | place...
AAACATTGCTAAAGCTGCAATAGCGGCCGATGTTCGGCTGGCCGCCGACAATCGGCACGAATGGATTCGGCACGTGCGGGCGCAGGGCGTGGACGGCGGCGGCAATGTTGCCGATGCCGGGCGCGCTGTCGAAGGTGGAGCAGACCTTGTAGTGCAGCACCGGCACGTCGAGCGCGGCGAAAAAGCGCCCCACCGGCGCCAGTTCGCGCGCGATTTGCCCCGGGTTCATGCTGCGCGCGGCGCCGGCGATGCCGATGGCGTCGAGCGTGCCGGCGCGTCCCAATTGTTCGACGCCGGGCACGCGGGTGAACAGCAGGGCGCGCAATCCCGCCGCGGCAGCGTTCAGCAGGGTGTCGGTGGCGCCGGTGAAGTCGTCGCCATACCAGGCGATCTTCGGGCGGCTCATCGCCTACTTGCCGAAAAATTCAAGGGCGCGTTTCAGCTCGGGGGCGTTGCGCGCGGCCTCCGCCAGGCTCTCGCCCGCATTCACCGCGGCCCAGGCCTGGCGGATGCTCGCCACCCCGGCGCGCGCACCGCCCGGGTGAGCAAGAATGCCGCCACCGGCCATGAACAGCAGGTCGCTGCCGCCCACCGCGGCGCGGGTGGCGGGCACCGTACCGGCCCACTGGCCGGAGGAAAAGGCCGGCATCACCCGGTCGTCCGCGCTCGGGGTAAGCGAAGTCAGGCAGTCGCGCGCGGACTCGATCACTTCCGCATCCTCCTGCGAGAACTTGCCTTGCAAGCCGTGCACGTGCATGTGGTCGATGCCGGCCAGGCGCCACAGGGTCTGGTAGGCCGCGAAGTCCATACCCAGCGCGGGTTCGCGCGAGAACATGCCGAAGCCGTTGCGGTGGCCGTGAATCGCCAGGTTGGTGGTGCGGCGCAGCGACTGGATGGCGGAAAAGCCGCACCAGTTGAGGCTGGCCATCACGCAGCTGCCGCCCTCGCGCTTGACCAACTCCGCATGGTGGCGCATGGCGTCGAGATCGTCGGTGATGTTGAAGGCGACCATCACGTGCTTGCCGGTGCGGTCGCGATAGGCGCGCACCCGCGCCATCACTTCGCGCACCCGCGCCTGCAAGGGCGCATGGTCCGGGTTGGCGCAAACCTCGTCGTCCTTGATGAAGTCGACGCCGGCCTCGCACAGTTCGCCCGCCAATACGCCGGTCTGCTCGGCCGACAGGCCGACATTGGGCTTGATGATGGTGCCCACCAGCGGGCCTTCCTTGACACCCGTGAGGCAACGCGTGCCGGAAACGCCGCGCCGCGGCCACTCGAAACGGGCGCGGTATTCCGGCGGCAGATTGAGCGAGAGCAGACGCAGGCCGGTGACTTCGCCCAGGTCATAGAGATTGCCGGCAACGGTGGCCGCCAGCGTCGCCAGATTGGCGCCGATGTTGGCGATCGGAAAAGAGACGGTGACCCGGGCACGGCGAAACGGCCCCTTGGCCATCAGGCCCTGGCGTGCCAGCCAGGCGTTCGGCAGGCTTGGGGCGGCCAGCGGCTCGAGCTCCTCGATCGCGTCCACCGTGGCGCGGGCGCGCTCACGCAACTCGTCGGTCTCGCCCGCGACACGCGCGAAGGTGCCGCAGGACTGTTCCCCGGCCAGCACCTCAGCGGCGCGTGCCGGGTCGAGGGGAGTTTCGATCAGATAGACGGCGATGACGCGATTGCTGCTCATGGATAAATGCCTTGCCGCTTCGGGCTAGAGGGTGCTGAGGTCGGGGAAAGGGCGCACAGGATTGCTGCCGTCCCAGCCGAGCGATGCTTCACGGATCATCTTGAACAGTTTGCCCTTGGGGCCGGCGACTTCCGAGAGCTCGATCACCGTGCCGGGGTGATATTCGGTGTCGAAGTAGACAAAGCGTCCGCGCTCGCCCACCTCGCCGCTCATCACTGCCTTGAAACCCTGGGCGGCGAGGCGTTGCATGTCTTCGTCGAAAGTCTCGGTCCAGTAGGCCACGTGCTGCAGGCCGGTGTTGCCGGCTTTCTGGAAGTCGCGGTACATCGAGGGCGCGTCGTTGCGGGTCTGGATCAGCTCCATTTGCAGCGGGCCGGAGTTGGCCAGGGCCACCGAGTTGTGCACTTCGTAACGCTGCCCACGGTAGGTGTAGTTTTCGATCGGTACCTTCTCGCGGTAGAACCAGGGGCCGACGCCGAGCACGCGGCTCCAGTGGTCCATCGCCGCTTCGATGTCGGGAACGACGTAGCCGGCCTGGCGGATTTCGCCGAAGAATCTGCTCATGTTGTGCTGTCCTGCGTTTAGTGAAGAAAGCCGGTGGAAATCCACGGGATCGCGGTGACCAGGATGAGGCCGACGATCAGCGCGCTGAGATAGCCGAGGATCGGGCGCATGCCCTCGTCCGGGTTGACTTTTCCGATGGCGCAGGCCGCGTAGTAGCCGACGCCGAAGGGCGGCGAGAACAGGCCGACGCCCATCGCAAGGATGACGACCATCGAGTAATGCACCTCATGCACGCCGACCTGGCGCGCGATCGGGAACAGTAGGGGGCCGAACAGCACGATGGCGGGAATGCCTTCGAGCACGCTGCCGAGAATCACGAAGGCGACTACCGACACCGCGAGAAACGCCGCCTTGCCGCCGGGCAGGCCCGCCATCATGGCGGCCAGATCGCGCGAAAAGCCGGACTGGGTCAGGCCCCAGGCCATCGCGGTGGCCGCACCGATGATCATGATGATCGCGCCCGATAAGGCGGCGGTCTCGATCAGCATCGGCAACACGCGCTTGAAATCGAACTGGCGGTACAGCAACAAGCCGGCCAGCACGCAATAGACGATGCCGATGGTCGATACCTCGGTGGCGGTGGCCACGCCTTCCACCACCGCGGCGCGGATCAGGAAAGGCAGCACGATCGCCGGCAGCGCCACCACGAAGCTGCGGCCGATCTCGCCCCTGGAGGCGCGCTTGACGCCGCTCAAATCCTCGCCGCGGTAGCGCCACCACACCACGCCGCACAAGGCCGCGCCCAGTACCGCGCCGGGCAGCAGGCCGCCGGTGAACAGCGCCGCGATGGAGACGCCGGTGACCGAGCCGATGGTGATCAGCACGATGGATGGGGGTATCGTTTCCGTTTGCGCACCGGTGGTGGCCAAGAGCGCCACCAGGTCGCCCGGCTTGGCGCCGCGCGCCTTCATTTCGGGAAACAGCACCGGTGCGATCGCCGCCATGTCCGCCGCCTTCGAGCCGGAGATGCCGGAGACCAGGTACATCGCGCCCAGCAGCACGAAATGCAGGCCGCCGCGCACGTGGCCGAGCAGGCTGGCGAGAAATTGCACCATCGCGCGCGCCATGCCGGTCATCTCGATCAACAGGCCGAGAAAGACGAACAACGGTACCGCCAGCAGGATCAGGTGCGACATGCCCTCGTCCATCCGCCCGACCATCACCAGCAGCGGAGTGGAGGTGGTGAGTGCGAGGTATCCGAAGGTGGCCAGCGCGAAGGAAAAGGCGATCGGCACGCCGGCGAACACCCCGGCAGCGACCACGCCGACAAAAAAGATCACCAGGTTGATCTTGCCCAGCGGCGCCAGAACGGGGGCGGCAAGCCAGAAGGCGATGCTCAGCGCAATGCAGGCGGCGAACGCGGCGGCGGCGGTCTTCCAGGTCGCCACGCAGGTCAGGCGCAATACGGTCATCAGCAGCATCAGGCCGACGCCGATCGGCAGGGCGGCGGCACGCCAGGCATTGGAAATCTCCAGCGCCGGCGTCACCACCGCTGCCTCTTCGCTGGCGTAGTCGAAAGCCGGATAAGCGATGAGAATCAGGAAGGTCAGCGAGGCGACGATCGCCAGCACGTCGAGAAAGGCGCGCATCTGTGGGCCTGCGCGTGCCACCAGGGCGGTCATGCGCATGTGCTCGCCGCGGCGCAGCGCCACCACGGCGCCGAGCATGGAAAGCCAGAGAAACAGGATGGAGGCCAGCTCGTCCGACCACACCAGCGGGTGGCGGAACACATAGCGTGAGATCACGCCGGAAAGCAGCACCGCCACTTCGGCCACCACCAGGAAGGCGGCGGGAAGCTCGACGACATAGCCGGCCCAACGGTCGATTACGTCGAACCAGCCGCGCCAGCCGGTACGTGCAACGGCTGGCGCGGGAAAGGGATCTTGCGTCATCGCATAGGCATTCGCGGAAGCGGAGGCGAGTGCTGCCGAGGAGTCCATATTCTGCGCTTCCTGCCGTGTGACGATTGTGGGGATGGAGTGGCGAAGATCCGGGCCCCGGGCGCACGGATCTTCATACATGGTCCTAGGCGAGCTTGCCCACCGCCTGCTCCAACAGGCCCCAGGGTTCGGCGCCGAACTTCTCGCGCCATTCGGAGTAGAAACCGGCCTGGCGCAATTGCGCGCGGAAGGTGTCGGCGGCCGGACGGTTGAAGGCCAGGCCCTTGGCGGAAAGGTCAGCCTGCACGCTGTCGTTGAGTTTTTTCACGTCCTCGCGCTGCTTCATCCCGGCCTCGTTGATGGCGCGCGCGGCAATCTCGCGCAGGTCTGGGGGCAGCTTGTTCCAGGCGCGGCCGTTGCCGATGAACCAGAAGCCGTCCCAGATGTGATTGGTCAGGGAGCAGTATTTTTGCACTTCGTACAGCTTGGCCGCCTGGATGATCGCCAGCGGATTTTCCTGTGCATCGACGATCTTGGTCTGCAGCGAGGAATACACCTCGGAGAACTGCAGGCTGGTGGGCGAAGCGCCCAGCGCCTTGAACATGGATATGGAAAGCGGGCTTACCGGCACGCGGATTTTCAGGCCGGAGAGGTCTTTCGCGCCTTCGATCGGCTTGGCCGATGAGGTGGTCTGGCGGAAGCCGTTGTCCCAGATTTTCTCCATTGCGATCAGGCCGGACTTGGCGATCGCCGCGCGCACGTGGGCGCCGAGTTTGCCGTCCATTGCCGCCCAGACCTGGTTGTAGTCGGAGAAGGCGAAGCCGACCGCGCTCACCGCCGCCACCGGCACGACGGTGGCGATCACCAGCGCCGAGGGAGTGAAAAATTCGATGCCGCCGTTGCGCACCTGCGCCAGCATGTCGGTGTCGCCGCCTAGCTGGTTGTTCGGGAAGATGTTGATCTCCAGCCGCCCTTTGCTTTCCTTCTTGATGCGGTCCGCCGCTTCCTGTGCGCGCACGTTCAGCGGGTGCGTCAGCGGCAGGTTGTTGGCGTATTTGTAGGTGAACTCGGCGGCGCGGGCGATCAACGGAAAGCCGGTGATGGCGGTGGCCGCAGCGGCGGCGGGCAGGGCCGCGAGTTTGCGCAGCGCGGCGCGCCTGGATGGGCTGGACATATTTGTCTCCGGTGTCGTTATTGAAAAGCGGGTGAGGCTGTTTTGCGCGGTGTTGTCGCGAAATGCTTGCTTTTGCTGCATCGCATGATGTAATTTGATGCTGTTGGCATCATGCGGTCAGCCTAAGATAGGTGATGTGACGAGCGTGTGTCAAACTCTGAAGATGATGTTTTCTGATGGTTTGATGGCATATGAATAAACCCAACGGCAAACCGGCATCACGGGCAGTCAAGACTGCGGCCCGGAAGGCCGCGAACAAGCGAGGCGTATCGCGCACGCCGGTGCTAAAACTGGTCACCGCCGTGCCGCCTGGCCGCGCTCGCGTGGTCGATATCGCCCGCGCCGCCGGTGTTTCCACCGCCACGGTGGACCGTGTGCTGAACAAGCGTCCCGGGGTGCGCGCGCTTACCGTGCAGCAGGTGCTGAAGGCGGCGGCGAATCTCCGCTACCTGCCGGACGAGGCGCTGTTTGCGGCGGCCGCGCCCAAACCCCTGCGCCTGTCGTTCCTGCTGCCGGCCGGCACCAACCGTTTTCTCAATATGCTGGGCGACATGGTGGATTATGCCGACGACCACCTCGCGCTCTTCAATGCGCGCGGCCAGGTCGAATTCATTGAGGGCTTCAATCCGGAGGCGCTGGCCGCGAGTCTGCTGCGCCACGGCAAAAGGGCGGATGGCATCGCCTGCATGGCGCTGGAACATCCGATGGTGCGCGAGGCGGTGAACCGGCTGGCGGAAGACGGCGTGCCGGTGGTGACCCTGATCTCCGACCTGTCGAACTCGCAGCGCGTTGCCTACATCGGCCTGGACAATCGCGCCGCCGGGCGCACCGCCGGCTATTTGCTCGGGCGCTTTATCGGCGCCAAGCCTGGCGCGCGCACGCTCAAGGTGGCGATGATCGCGGGCAGTCTCTCCTACCGCGCCCACGAGGAGCGCGAGATGGGCTTTTTGCACATCTTCGAGGAGATGTTTCCGCAGATGCAGGTGGTGGGCCTGCGCGAGGGGCATGACGACGCGCAGCGCAATTACGAGCAGACCCGCGCCCTGCTGGAGCAGCATGCCGACCTCGTCGGCATCTACAACATCGGCGGTGCCTCGGACGGCGTCGGCCGCGCGCTGAAGGAGGCCGGGCGCGAACGGAAGGTGGTGTTCATCGGCCACGGCTTGTCGCCGGACACGCGGGCGCTGCTGATCGACGGCACCATGGACGCGGTGATCACGCAAAACCCGCAATCCACCATCATGAGTTGCGTGCGGATTTTTTCCAACCTGCGCGACAAGCGCGAGGCGCTGGCCGGGGTGGAGACGGTGCGCAGCACGGTGGTGCTGCGGGAGAATCTGCCTTAAGCCCGCGTAGTACACTCCCGCGCATCCTGTTTCTGGCGACATCATGATTTTTTCTTTCCGGCTGTGCGCGGTTGCGCGAAAGCGCAAGCAATGAGGCGCGGCCATTCGTCCGTGCGCCTGGTGCGGGCGATGATTCTCGCCATTGCCGCAAGCTTCATTGGTACAGGCTTGGTCTCGGCCCAGGTTGCGCCGGCGCAAAACGTAAAGGCCGCCGCCGGCAAACCCGCGGCCGCCAAGGCCAGACCTTTCAAGACGAAACTGCAACGCCTGTTCGTCTCCGGCAGCGCCGGCGGCATCGCGGAGATGCAGGTGCCGGCGGACTGGGAAATGGTCGGGCGCAGCACGCCTATCGTGGTCGGCTTCAGGGCGCCGGGCGCGGCTGACAAGTTGCTGCTGACAGCCTTTCCGCTGCCCAAGGAACGCCTGGCCCTGACCACCGACGAAAAACTGCAGGAAATGCTGCGCACCAGCGGCGCGCCTCTGCTGAAATTCAGTGTCGAGACCACCCTTGACCTGCAACCGCTGGGGGCGGGTGCCAGCGGTTACTACTTCGGTGTGAGCGACAAGGCGCTCGCCGGCAAGCACGGCAAGACCGATCAGTTTCCCTACGTGCATTCCGGCGTGGTGCGCTTCGGCGACTGGGTCGGCGTGTTCAACCTCTACAGCGATGAGAAGGAGAACCCTTTCGTCAAGCAGGCGCTGGCGGCGATGGCCGGCCTGCGCTGGGCCGGGCCGGCAGCGCAGGAACGCGCTGTCGCCAAGGGTCTGGCGGCGATCCGCTTTCCGGCCATGCCAGCCGGCCTGCAGGCCAAGGACCAGGTGCAATGCGTATCGCCGCAGGCCTACCTGGTGTTCACCAAGTTCAACGAGCGCTATGCTTCTCTGCTGGGCACGCGGGTGGCGAAGACCGGCTTTCAATCCTTCGATGCCGGTGCCGGCGATCAGGGCTCCGTGCTGATAATGGAATTCGATGCGCCCTTGAAGCCGGACGCGAAATCCTTTTTCGGCGGCCTGTTGTGGGGCGAGTCCTTTCCGACCCGTGCCCGTCCAGAAGAATTTTTCATTGCCGGCAGGCAGATGGTGATTTGGTGCACGCAGATCGAAAGCCGTATCAAGCGCTTGTCGCAGGCGCGGTTGGAGGCGATGCTGTTCCCGCCGAAATAGGCGGCGGTAGTAGACTGCGCGCAAAGACCAGGAGACCGCGATGGACCCCAAAGACCTGCCGCAAAACCAGCCCGTGCAACAGGCGCCGGTGCTGAACGACGTCGCCCACGCCGGCCTGGATTACAGCAAGACTCCGTACCAGAAGCCGCAGCCGGCCGGCATGATCCCTGACCTGCAGGTGCCGGGTCTGTTGCAAATGGTGCGTGACCCGCCGGGTGGTGATGCCCGGGAGTGGATACCGCTGTCCGACACGGTGTCGTTTCGCCCGGTGCATTTCAATGTCTCGCAGGGCTTTTACGCCCACGTGATGCGGGTGACGCGCGGCGGCGTGTTGTCGCGGCATCGCCACACCGGCGGCGTGCATGCGCTGGTGCTCAAGGGCCGCTGGCACTACCTGGAACACGACTGGGTGGCCGAAGAAGGCTCCTACGCCTTCGAGCCGCCCGGGGAGACGCACACCCTCGTCGTACCGGAAGACTGCAAGGAGATGATCACCTTTTTCATCGTCCACGGCGCGCTGATGTATGTCGATCCGCAGGGCAAGGCAACGGGGTACGACGATGTCTTCACGCGCCTGGAAATCGCTACCGACTACTACGAGAAAATCGGGCTGGGGCGGGATTATGTAAAGAGGCTGGTGCGCTGAACATCCAGCGCGCGCTGTTGCTGTTCATCACGCTTGCCGCGACGTGCATGATCTTCCCATGCGGGAGCGTGGTGCCGCGGCGGCGTATCGGGCGCGGCCAGCCTGAAGTCATATCCGCAAACATGTCTTGGTTCGCGAGGCCGCGGCGGGCTCGCGCGGGGTGGCGCAATTCCAAAACCGGCGGTCTTTTCGTTTACATTTTTTTACGCGTTTCATGGCGTTCACCCGTCTTACCGGGCGCTGCGCAGGCGTAAGATATGTCGACTGCCCACGGCTGGAGCATCCGATGAAAACCCCGCCCCGCCCCATCCTTCTGTCTCGCCTGCTTGCCGTTTCCCTCGCGGCAGCGTTCGCGCTCGCCGGCCCCGCCGCCCACGCCGAGGTCTACAAATGGGTGGACGAGAACGGCAAGACACAGTTCAGCGACAAGCCGCCCCCCAATCAGAAGAACGTCAAGCAACTCAACCTCAACACCAACGTTTCGCCCGCCGACAAGGCCGCGGCGGAACGACGCGCGGCTGCCGAAAAGGCGAGTGCCCGGGCGGGTGTAGCCAAAGGCGCGCCCAAGGCCGAGGCCAAGGACAAGCCTCCCCAGACCGCCGACGACGGCAAAAGCGACTATCAAAAAAGCCTGGATTGTTTCGCCAAATACCGGCAGCCCAATGGGCGCGTGAGCTCGGAGGCCGGCGCCAATTGCCAGGAAGTCAAGGCTCCCAACTGACTCTTGAGGAAATAGAACCCCTGGCTATTTGGAATGGCCGGTAAAAGCGCCCTGGCATTTATCGAGCCCGGGGAATACGGCGCCCAGAAACCTCAGGGTCTATCGGGACCTAGATCGCGCCCTGCTCCCGCATCGCCGCGATATCCGTGGCGCCCATGCCGAACTCGGCCAGGATGGCCTCGGTATGCGCGCCCAGCGCCGGCACGTCTTCCATCCGCGCGTCATAGGCATTATTGCGGCCCGGCGGCAGCAGCGCGGGGATGGTGCCTGCTGAAGTCCCGACCAGGCGCCAGCGTTCGCGCGCCTTGAGTTGCGGGTGGGCCCAGAGGTCGGCCATTTCGTTCATCTGGCCATAGCCGATGTCGGCCACGTCCAGGCGCTGCTTGACCTGTTCGACATCCAGTTCTTTGAACGAAGCTTCGATCAGCGCGCGCAAGGCGACGCGGTTGGCCGAGCGCTTGGAAACGCTGTCGTAGTCCGCATGCTTGGCCAGCGCTGGCTGGCCCATCACTTTGTCGCAGAACACCGCCCATTCGCGCTCGTTTTGCAGGCCCAGCACCACGCTCTTGCCGTCGCCGGCCTTGAACGGGCCGTAGGGGTAAATGGTGGCGTGGGAAGCACCGGCGCGCGGCGGCGGCGGCGCGCCTTCCCAGGCGTAGTACATGGGAAAGCTCATCCACTCGGCCAGCGCCTCGAGCATCGACAGGTCGATGTGCGAGCCTTTGCCGGTTTTCTGGCGCAGCAGGATGGCGTTGAGAATATTCGTGTATGCGTACATGCCGGCGGCGATGTCGGCCACCGAGATGCCGGCCTTGGAGGGTTCATCGGCCGTGCCGGTAGTGGTGACAAAACCGGCCTCGCTCTGGATCAGCAGGTCGTAGGCCTTTTTGTCGCGCTGCGGGCCATCGCCCCCGTAACCCGAGATGTCGCAGACGATGAGTTGTGGAAAACGGTCATTGAGGCTGGCGTAATCCAGGCCCATGCGCGCGGTGGCGCCAGGGGCGAGGTTCTGGATCAGCACGTCGGCTTTCGCCAACAATTTTTCCATCACGCCTTTGGCTTGCACGTGCTTCAGGTCCAGGGTCAGGCTCTCTTTGGAGCGGTTGGTCCAGACGAAATGTGAAGCCAGACCCTTGACCCGGGTGTCGTAGGCGCGGGCGAAATCGCCCACTTTTGGGCGCTCGATCTTGATCACCCGCGCGCCCATGTCCGCCAGCTGGCGGGTGCAAAAAGGCGCGGCGATCGCGTGTTCGAGGGAAACGACGGTGATGTTGTCCAGGGGGCGGATCATGGGGACGGCGCTGCCCGGCTAAAATAGCAGGCTGTGTTAACTTGGCGGACCGCAATTTTACCCGCAGCCGCCAGCCCAGCGTTCCCGAATTCCGCGAGACAAATCCATGACTTCCTCTCTCAAGCCCCGCACCGGCGGCCAGATTCTCGTCGATCAGTTGAAAATCCACGGTGTGCGTCATGCCTTTTGCGTGCCCGGCGAGTCCTATCTGGCGGCGCTGGACGCGCTGTACGACGCCCGCGATACCATCGAGCTGATCGTTGCGCGCCAAGACGGCAGCGCCTCTTTCATGGCCGGCGCCTACGGCAAGCTGACCGGCAAGCCGGGCATCTGCTTTGTCACCCGCGGCCCGGGCGCGACCAATGCAAGTATCGGCGTGCACACCGCGTTTCAGGATTCGGACCCGATGATCCTGCTGGTCGGCCAGGTGGCGAGCGACCAAGTCGAACGCGAAGCCTTCCAGGAAGTGGACTACCGCCGCATGTTCGGCGAGATGGCCAAGTGGGTGGCGCAGATCGACCGCGCCGACCGCATTCCCGAGTACCTGAGCCATGCCTTCCACATGGCCACCTCCGGCCGGCCCGGTCCGGTGGTGCTCTCCCTGCCGGAAGACATGCTGACCACCCTGGCGACGGTGGCCGATGTCAAGCCCTACCAGGTGGTGCAGGCCGCGCCGCAGCCCGGCGATATGCAAAAACTCAAGGCCCTGGTGCAGGGCGCCGAGCGCCCGGTGGTGCTGCTGGGCGGCACGGTATGGGAACAGCAGGGCCTGCAGGACATAAAAACCTGGGTTGAAAACTGGAACCTGCCCGCCACCTGCGTGTTCCGCTTTCTCGATACGCTGGACAATCGCCATCCCAACTACATCGGCGAAGCCGGCATCGGCATTTCGCCGAAGCTGGGTGAGCGCATCAAGAATTCCGACCTGCTGATCACCGTCGGCGCGCGCCTGGGCGAGATGACCACCGGCGGCTACAAGCTGATCGAGCCGCCGGTGCCCAAGCAGCGGCTGATTCACGTGCATGCCGATCCTTCCGAACTGGGCCGGGTTTATCAGGGCGAATTGCTGATCTGCTCCG
>Ga0307507_10010961_pt1 | contig 11545 bp, 3 predicted proteins | sample 7_EM_MG_FD_207223 | JGI IMG/M metagenome (GOLD analysis project Ga0307507, IMG submission 207223) | Populus trichocarpa ectomycorrhiza microbial communities from riparian zone in the Pacific Northwest, United States - 7_EM | ecosystem: Host-associated > Plants > Roots > Unclassified | place...
GGGCGCGAAGAGGCTTTAGGGAAGATTTAAAGAAATAATATAAATTCTATCTAAATCTAAGGGTATATAGCTCTTAAAGAGAACAAGACGTTGCGTAAAGAAGAGAAAGGAATAACCAGAGAATCTTATAATTAAATAGTTAGGGGTCTTGGTCGATGCGTACGCACGTGCACACGCGGACAGACTTTGGTAGAATTTGATTAATCTAGCAGAACTTGGCAGAAGTCAATTAAGGCGTCAAGTTTATCTATTAAGTGTTTTACCGAGACATTCCTACTATAACTAGGCTAGTCCTGTTACAGCGGGTAAGAGATAAGGAGTGTTATACTCTTAAAGCCCGCGCCTCTGCTTACGCTTAACTGCTTTATCTTAAGAAAGTGCGTAAGAAGGTCCATTCTAAGGAGTGGAGGCTTATTTAATAGGGTTTGTCTAAGCTAGGTAATAAGAGAGTAACGTCTCTAGAGAAGGAAACAACTCTAAGTAATATAGTAGTTGCTCTTCCTGGGTCCCCCTTAGGTAACTCGTCCTTTAGCAATCCTTTTTTAATACTCTCTAACCTACTTTTTTCCGATACTCCTATACCTTTCCTATAGCGTTCTCTAGGTTGCTTAGTAGTTCCCAGGTAGTCTTATTATAGCCTATCTACTTTACTTTATACTATATTTTATTATTAACGTCCTTATAACTAACGATCCTTAAAACTTGCTATTTGTTTTCCTCCTGTCCTCTATATATGTCTGCCTTATAGACTAGTGGCTTAACATTTCCATATGCTAGTTTTAGCATTGCAACGTGCTATATAGGGTAGATTTTTATTTTGGCTGGTAGGTTTAATTTATACATAACTAATAAAATTCTTTTTGTGATTTTAAAAGGTCCTAGTCTAACATAGTCTAACTTCTTGCTTGGTCGTTAACTTTTAAATTTTTTATATAGTAGCTACACTTTATCTCCCTCCTTAAGATCTGGTCCCTTAGATCTCTTAGTATTATAGTACCTTTTTATTCTTTTTTATACCATCTTAGCTGTTTCCTTAAGGTCTGTATAAAGGTTTATTAACGTCTCCATTCTTTCTTTAGCTATGCTACTTGTTTTCTTTACTTAATATAGCAATAACGATATTCTTGGTTTGTATCCATAATTTACCTTAAATAGTAATGTCCCTATTCCTTCTTATAGTATCGCATTATATATATACTGTGTAACTAGTAATAGCAATACCCAATTATTCTATGTATAATTAATATAGTGCCTTAGATACTGTTCTAGTGTCTAGTTTAACCGTTCTGTTTATCTGTCTGTCTGCGGATAATATGCTATTAAGGTTACTACGTGAACCCCTTATTCTGCTAGAAATACTTCCTAAAAAGCTGCTATAAATCTTAGATCTCTGTCTAATATAACCTTACTAGGTGCTCTATGTCTTGCAAATACTTCCTTAATATAGATTCTAGCGACACCTTCTACTAACACTTCTTTTATGCATACTATAAAGTACCCCTACTTTATAAGCTTGTCCACTATTACTAAGATTGCATTATAATCTTATCCACTAATAGGATCTTTTAACTTTGGTAACTTAATAATAAAGTCCTATAATATGACTTCCTATAGTCTTTCTGGTATCTTAATAGGTTATAGCTCTCTATACGGCTTATATCTTATTAGTTTATTCCTTTAGCAATCTAAACATTCTTTTATAACTTGTCTTGCTAGTCCCTAAATTCCTTAGATAATATACTCTTCTTAAAGTCTTAACACTAAGCCTGTAGCTCTATTATGTCCTTATGTTAGTCTTTTATAAAATAACTTAATAAACCCCTTTGCAATAGATCTCGGAATATAGGTTGCTTCTCTATTCTTATACTATTCCGTGTCTAGATCCTCTGCCTATATATCTTGGATCTTTTGTATCTAATTACTCTTAGGTAATTTATAAGCTTGACTTTCTCTAGTTGCTGCGATTTTTAGATAATTATACCTAATTAATCCGTCTTAATCTTTTCGCAGTAAAGCCCCTAATGGCTTTTCCTTGTTTTGCAACTCTGCCTTCCTACTAAGTGCGTCTGCTCTTATGTTTTTAGTACCCTTGGTATACTAAATTTTAAAATAATACTCTATAAGTGTCGGAATGTATAGACAGAGGTTATATTGTCTCTGATTAGTCACCCTTATGGTGACTCATCAGCCCCCTACTTAGGCACTGCGATCCTTACGATTCTTTGCTATTAAGAAGAAGAACAACCATCATACTATCTACGAACCGTAGCTACGTGATATCACCTTGTGTAACCAACACTGATCAGTGGTTAACTTCACTGTTATACCATAGAACAGCTAGGTATCACTAAGAAGAGACAAGCCACTGTACCAGTGCTACTCGTGCTAGAGGAAGCTGTCTTTTGAGGTTAGAACTGGTCCTAAACCTTAAATAGAACTCTTCCACGAATCTAAGGATCTAAAGGCCAGAACTAGTCCTAAGCCTTTCCAAGATTACAGATTCTTGCGTCTATTACGCAGAACAACACGCTTTACGAGTCTTCGCGATTCAAGGCCAGAACTGGTCCTGAGCCCCACAATCGCAAATTCTCGTCACGAACGCGTACCAAACCACGAACGCGTACTAGACGACAAATACACGTCACGAACGCGTACTAAACGACAATCCCTACACCAAACGACAACCCCTATACCAAACGACAATCCCTACACCAACAACTCTTCCCTTCCTCCGAAAACATGGCTACGGCCATTCTAAATAACTGGAGAGACTCCTTACTACTAGGGGTAGCTGCGTACGCAAAACTCATCAATGAAGATTAGGACGAATTTACCATTAACATAATAACTTATACCGTAAAACAAGTTAACGGCTTTCTCCTATACCGTATTCTATTTTACCGAAGTAGATACTACGCCGATTTACAGCTGTGGGAATATTTTAGGGAGGATTTTATAGGATGGACTGCCGACACCTAGGCACTTGGCAATATTTATATTATTTAGGATTTTCAAGACTTCCTACGGGAGAATGGAGTGTTTGTACCTATAAACGGGGGTACTATTAGAGATAATATTCAGCAAGTCCTTAACGCAGAAGAAGAGCACAAATGGACTCCATAAGAGATTAAGCACTAAAAGAAGTTTAACTCTCGAGGGAATCCTAATAACGGACAGCCACAAGCAACACTATAGACAGCCTTAGGCTATCAAACACCTCAAGTTCCTCAGGCTGCCGTATCTCAACCCGTGCCTCAAGCTCCGCAACAAGCTCCGCATTAAGCTCCGCAACAAGCTCCGAAGCAACCTCCACAGCAACAACCTCCGCAGCAACCTCCGCAACAGCCTCCGCAGCAATCTCTGTAAGAACCTCCGCAAGAACCTCCGCAAGAACCTCCGCAAGAACCTCCGTAAGAACCTCCGCAAGAACCTCCGCAAGAACCTCCGCAAGAACCACCGCAAGAACCTCCGCAGCAACCACAGCAGCCGCAGCAATCTCCGCAGCAACCTCCGCAACAACCTCCGCAGGAACCTCCGCAGCGACCGCAGCAGCTACACATACATACACTACCTGAACTGGCCGTGCTTAGTGTGGAGCAAGGACCTAGGCAAGGACCTAGATATAGCAAGAAGGTGGCCATAATTGCAGAGATCTACATAGATAATAAGTTGTTTATAGCTTGCCAGGGAGTTCCTACCTATAAAATTGCCGTCTTAAATCCTGGAGAAGACTTGTCTCAGTTAATCAACAAGTTGCAGTCTTTAATTATTATATGGGAGAAGGAACACCCTAGTTAAGGAGTATATACTACCTTCTGTACGGATTGCCACTACTACAATCAAGATTAAGGCCGAAACTATAACCGAAACTTTAGCCGCAATCAAGTACCCTACGGACGATATAATAAAGGGGTAGGTTAAATAAACAAACTTATTATAGAACCACCTAACGCTCGCACCATACTGCTACCTAAATCTGACAACTGTTGCGCTAATACGCCTGTGAACCAACCCTATAACAAGACTCTGTGCCAATCTGCCTACGGAACTAACCCTACGCTAGCACTATACTGCCACATACCATCGACAAACTGATAGCGCCGCTATGCCTGCTATTACGATACTGATTGCGCTGATATACCTATGATCTACCAACCAAACAATCGTGCCTATACGCCTATGATTAACCGACCGACTGATAGACAAGCTCTATACCTAACCACTATCACTACCACTGCTAGTACCGTACTACTACCTAAACAGACTTTTGCTGCTTCTACCTATAGCTAAACTAACACTTTGCTGCCTTTCTGCAGCGCCACAAGCATAAAGAAAGAACTGCCAGTGTCGGAATGTATAGATAGAGGTTATATTGTCTCTGATTAGTCACCCTTATGGTGACTCATCAGCCCCCTACTTAGGCACTGCGATCCTTATGATCCTTTGCTATTAAGAAGAAGAACAACCATCATACTATCTACGAACCGTAGCTACGTGATATCACCTTGTGTAACCAACAATAAGCATTTCCGCCTATCTAACCTGTCTTTTATTTAGCTCCTTTATTGTTAGGAACCCTATAAGGTTCTTATAGTCCATTTTAACCATAAATGGTTTCTCTATGCCTTGTAAGAATGCTCTCTATTTCTTAAGTACTGCAACTATACCTAACAATTCCTTATTGTAGATGTTATAGTTTAACTCTGGTAGTGTCATTTTTTAACTATAATATGCTACTAGATGCTATACGTCCTAATGCTTCTATAGCAAGCATGCTCCTAGTACAAAGTCTAATATATTTGTCTTAACAACCGTTTCTAACTTTGGTTGGTAGATCTTAAGGATTAGTTCCTAGGTGAACAACTTCTTAAGTTCTTTAAATAGTTTTCTTTATTCTTCTACCTAAACCTATGGTTCCTCTTTCTTTATTAGCCTTATAAATGGCTTAATGCTCTTTAATCACTGTGCTATAAATCTTCTATAGCAATTGCAAACCCCTAGAAACAATCTTAACTATATAACGTTCTCTGGTTCTTGCTAGTTTACTATAGCTTTAACTTTCTTTAGGTCTATGCTGATCTTTCCTAGTTTAATAATAAATCCTATAAAATTGGTCTTTCTTATAAAGAACTCGCATTTCTTAATTACTACTAGCATTTGTTCTTCTTATAGTCTCTTTAAGACCTACTTAATATGTTCTTTATGTTCTTCCTTATTTTCTAAGTAGATAATAATATTGTTAAGGTATACTATAACAAACTTATTAAGGTGTTCTCCTAATACACTATTAATTCGTTTTTAGAACGTTGCTGGTGCGTTTATAAGCCTGAATTGCATAATTAGCGGTTTATATAGTCCTTCCTTTAACTTAAAGGCTGCCTTCTACTTATCACCTTCCTTAATTCTAATCTAATGGTACGCCTACCTTAAATCTATTTTTGTAAAGATTTGCGTATTACCTATCCTGTCTTAGATTTCGCTAATTAAGGGTAAAGAATACCTATCCTTTCTAGTAATGCTGTTTAACTATCTATAGTCTATACACATTTTAAGTTTTCTGTTTTTCTTTAGGATAAATAATACTAGATATCTTACTAACGATTATAACGGTCTAATGTATCCCTTTTATAAGTTCTCCTGGATAAACTCCTTAAGCGCTACTAACTTGGTTTCAGTAAGCTTATAAATTAGAAAGAACTTTAAACTTATTCCTAGTTCCAATTTTATTTTATAGTCCTATGCTATATACTCTAACAGCTTTTTACTTTCTAGTGACCATAGTTTTTTGCTATACTTGTGGTATCTCTTTAGTATATAACTTAAGCTTCCCTTAGTCTCTTTATACGTTGCTCCAACCTAGTACTATACCAACTTAGTTTGCTGTCGCACTTTGCGTTATTAAGTATCCCTAATATTAACCTGACCTGTAACCTAATCAATCTTTAGATTGTATTCCTATAACCAAGGCATCCTTAGTATCGCCTTATCCTTTCCCAATGATAGGATATTAAAAGACATCTCAACCTGTCTTCCTTTAATAGTTAACTAAATAGGTCCTGTTTTAAGATTAATAATACCTCCTCTATAGGCTATCTAATCTCCTAAAATTGTTATAAGTGGATACGGGTATTCCTTCTATCCTTTCTACTGCTGCTGGTAATATATAGTTCCTTATTACTCTACTATCTATTAATGCTTCAAACTGCTAATCTTACCACTTAACTTGTAAATTTAGGTATTAACCTTAAATTCCCTTAAGGGTCTAAGGGTTTACCACTAGTTCCCTCTGGTCCCGTAAGCCTCCCCTTTTCCTAACTATTAGCTGCTAGATCCTACTTATACTTAGTCCTCCTTAGGCTAATACTTAGTTTTTTTCTTTTCCTCTATATACCATAGACAAGTATTCTCTAGGCACTCCTACCACTATTATCCGTCTAGGCATTCTTCTGTAAGGAATCTTCCTAGTTAAAATATTAAGTCCCCTTAGCTTTGCACTTCTACTAGGTGCCATCTATATATATACTTAGCGTTTCTAAACTGCCTTTCCTCGGGTGCCCAATATATCCTTACTAAGTACTTCCGATTTTTGTCTTTTAGTGCTCTATGTATGTTGCACGTATCATCTATACAAGCTATCTACGATAGTGTATAATACGCTAGGTGCTTTAGGTTAACTCTTAGCTTATCTTCGTCCCTAAGTTTAAACCTATACTATATTAATCTAACCTCTAGTATCTCTGTTGCGGGTACTAAGACTTATTACTTACTTCTCTAGTCCCTAGATCCTTCTTCTAGGTTCCTTAATATTATAATTAACGCTCCCTTGATGTAATTTATGCGTTTCTCTGTAATAGGTTAGTCTTAGACAACTTTTTCGTCTAGCCACATATAGAAATCTTCCTATTTGTTGTTATGTCGTTGCCTATACCACTTTCCGTATAACTGGTTTAGTGTGTATAGTCTGTCTATTAAAAAGTACCTTATTATTGCTGCGTTATAACATCCTTTAGTATATCTTTCCTTAAACCTAGTTAGAATCCCTAGATCCTCTTCTTGTTCTAGTTTATTTAGCCATTTTACTCTAGGCGTCCCTGCCTTAGGCCTATTAGTAACTCTTTGTATGGGTGCTCTGTCCCTTATACAACCTAGCATGCTAGATCTCTTATCTAGTTTCTGTTCTTGCTATGCAATAATTCTTAACCTAAACTTATCCATAGTTTCTTATTTTCTGTGTCTTGTAGCTAGATCTTTAAAGTCCTCTTGCTTCTTTATCCCGGTATTAACTTTTTAATCTTTAAGCTAAATACTGCGTTTACTTGGAATAGACGTTCTTACTTATTCCCCTAACTTATAGTTCTTAAACTTATGTCCTATACTCATTCGTTTGCCTTTAAACTAAGCCTTTACTCTTTCCTATTGGTTTTCATTTATTGTGGGTGCTTAAGCCTTCCTTATTACTTCTTATAAATCTTAGGTATGTCTTATCTCGTCTTAAGAATCTTAAGCGTCTCTTATCTTGTTATAAGAATCTTAAGCCTATAGCCTTTTGCCTTTATTAAGTGATGAGCTAGCACTAGCAGTTGTCTACTTGCCTAGTTTCTTCTAAACATTGCTCCTTTTATCTTATAAAGTAATAGATATTGTATCTAACGGTGTTATTATATCCGTTATTAATCCTCATTCTATAGAGGTCTTAATATCTACTTTTGTTGCATTATTAAGGTTTAAGTGCTCCTAGTTAGCCTCTTTTTATTTCTCGTTACTATTAACCAATAAGTACTCTAACTCTATTATTATTATTGCTAATCTTTATCTACACGTTATTATAATATCTTAATCTAGCTTATAGAGTTAATTCTATTTTTTATCTAACTCTCTAGTTCCTTTAAGTTCTTTTAACTCTAGCTCTTATAGCCAATAGCTTACGCCATACTTAGCATCTTTATAAATTCAGCATGCGTTATTATAATAAAACGTAAAGTGTTTAATTAAACACTCCTTAGTCCCGCGCAATGCTCCTATATTTATGTTATTATACTCTAACAACCTTATGCCCTTTACTGCGTGGTTACTCTAACCACCTCTATAGTCTCTAGCGAAATAACCTTTCTTTCCGCAATTTATACAAGCTCCGTTTTTAAACTATTCTTCTTATTATAGAGTCCGCCTAAACATCTTCTACTACTAAGATTCCTGGTTTAGCCTCTGCTCCTAGGTCCTATAATTACTTAATTCTTAACCTCTAGGTTTCTATAGTTTCCCCATCCATCTCTTGGATTCTTTGGTACCGCTTAGGTCTATTAGCTCTACGCTATTTTATAGTTTTTAACTCTATATCTATCGTTGCGTACTCTGCGCCTTATATAACTATAAAACTCTATCTTGCCCTTTCTTAGCTTATTCCCTTTAATAGATCCTATTATTAATCTTTATTACTTAATCTATTAAATCTCTTAGAGTATCCGCATCTTCTATTAGGATAATTACGTCCTAGACTTTAGCCTTAAGTCCTTGTTTATACTATACTATAAGCGCCTTATTATTTTACTTAACCTATATTGCAAGTATCTAAAACTGTGTTATATACTTAATTGCTAAAGTTCGTTATACTAAGTTCTAAAGTTTACGTTCCGCTATAGTTAATACCTCTAGATCTCCAAATATCTATGTTAACCTTTCCGCAAACTCATTTTAACTAGTAAATATATACCATATATCCTAGTTAGCAGTTGTCATTCCGTTTACTTATATTTCGGTAAGGTAAGGTTTAAACTACTTAAGTGCTCTTCCTATTAAGAACAATCCTGCGTATATCACTTAGTCTATAGGTATTGCCAACTTTACTCCCTCTTATATAACCTTAAAGTGCATTTACGTAAGGAATCCTTTAAGTTTTAACCTTTCTTCTAAAAACCATTTAATTAATAGTAACTTAACCTTTCCTGCTCCGATGCCGTTAATACGTTCTTTAAGTATCCTATTATTGTCCAACAATTGGTTAACCATCTCTTGTAACTGTCCTTGTATAACTATCTATAAGTTAGTATCTGCCATACTAGTGTCTTCTAACCCTAAGGTCATTGCGGCCGTGGTTATAACTGGTACTTTCAGTGGCATATTGTTCAACTCCTCGTGTTTCAATACCGTAACCTTAGTAGTAAATATATAACGGAGCCTTGTAGGAGTACTACAGTGGACTCGTTAATGGGCTGGGTATGTAGGTATAAACAATAAGTCAATAACGTAATAACAACTGGTGGAGTGGTTGCCTAATAGATTAACTCTAATTATATTCTAAGATTTACTATAAAGAGAGAACTATCTAGGTAGGGACTGTGGTCCTTTAAATACACAACCGTACGCCTAAGAAATCCCTTTGCTCTGTAAGGTACGTGTGCTCTATATACTTTGTCCTACAGATTATACAGATTATATAGATTATATAGATCACATTATATAACCTCAGCTACTATTCCTCGTTATATGGTTCCACCGGATCCATCCTGGACCGTGCCTGTATTAACTAACTAGCTTCCGCCAACTCCTCTCTAAGTAGTTGTAATATCGTACTTAAGCTGTCCGTAACAAATATTTAAGATTGTTATATTATATTCCTAAGTTTCTAATATTACCCTCTTAAAGATCTAGAGGAAGTTATATATTGTATAAAGCAAAGTCTAATTTTATATAGTTAAGAAATCTTCGCCTAAGGTTTTAGTATGTTTCTTTATATAAAGATTAATTACTAACTCGTGCTCTAAGGCAACCTAAAGTATTTAATACTAGCTATTCTATTTTATATAATTATCTAATAAAATTCTTCTTTAAGTAAGAGTAAAGAAGTCTTTTATACGGCTAGGTAAGCTTTAAGTATACATTAGGAAAACGGGAGAGTGGTAAGGGCTAGCTAGGGGCTAGCCCGGGGCTAGCCTGGGGTCATTTTAGCTAGATCCGCTGATCTGCTTATATACACTTCTTTACGCTAGCCCGGGGCCATATTAGCAACATTAGCACATTTTATACGTTTTATACATTTTATACATTTTGTACATTTTGTACATTTTATATAATATTTCCTATAGCTGCAATATTTATAATTATAAAATAAATAATAAAATTCTAGCGCGTCCGTAGGTTTGTTACGGCAGCAGTGGTTCCCAAGGAGGTCAAAAAGTAAGGTAGTAGAGCACCACTGGTGACTCGCAGGCGACTCGCAAGCGAGCCCCAAAAGGCGGGGAGACGGATCACGGGGTTTTCTCAAATAGAGTTTTCTCCCCACATGTATATAAGGAGTAGTCCGCGTGGGCCCAACAGGGATCCGAATCGGACGTTAAGCAATGAATAATAATAAATAATAAAATTCAAAATTCAAAATTCAAAATTCAAAATTAATGGTAGCTATAAGGGATATCTCTCGCAGAGGCTCCAAATCGTTAATTGGCGGCGTTCCCGATAATCTGCCGGCCATGTACTGATTTCCTAACTAGGCCTAGTGCCTGTCCTGCCTGTCCTGCCTGTCCTACCTGTCCTACCTGTCCTACCTGTCCTACCTGTCCTACCTGTCCTACCTATCCTACCTGTCCTACCTGTCCTACCTGTCCTACCTATCCTACCTGTCTGACCGTCCTACTTGTTCGTGCCTACCCGTCTGTGCCTGCCTGTCGTGCCTAATTTTCTATGCCTACCTGTCTGTATCTGTAATTCGGGGGAGAGGTCGGCCCAATCAAAGGCTCTGCTTGATTTGATTGCGATTAATTATATTAATTCGAATTGTTCTCTCTGGGCGTTTGCTGGCTGTACGTTTGAACAGTGGTTGTCTGGGGTGCCTCCCTAGGAGGCCTTGATTCGATTTGATTCGGTAACGGGATAATATCGAGGCTCTAGTTCGATTCGATCGATCGATTGAATTAATCGTGGTGTTCGCTGGCTGGTCGTTTAAACGATTATTGTCTGGCTCTGGCGACGGTGGTCTGGTTCTGGCGACGGTCCTCTCCTACCTGCCTACCTACCTACCTGTCTGCCTACCTACCTACCTGTCTGCCTACCTACCTACCTGTCTGCCTACCTACCTGCCTACCTGCCTGCCTGCCTGCCTGCCTGCCTGCCTGCGTTAGTATTTGGTTTAGTTTGGGGGAGGAGTCGGCCTGATCGAAGGCTCTGATTGATTCGAATCGTTCTCTATGGCCGTTTGCTGGCTGTACATTTGAACGGTAGTCGTCTGGGGTGCCTCCTAGGAGGCCTTGATTTGATTTAGTGACCGGCCGATATCGAAGCTCTGGTTCAATTCGATCGATCGATTAATTGAATCGTTCGTGGTATTCGCTGGCTGGTCGTTCAAACGGTCGTCATCCAGTTCTAGTAACGGCCGTCTGGATCTAGCAACGGTCATCTGGTTCTGGCGACGGTTGTCTAGTTCTACGACGGTCGTCTGGTTCTGGCGACGGTCGTCTGGTTCTGGTCACAGTCCTCTGGCTACCGTTCTGGTGCCTCCCTAAGTAGGGAGGATGTAAGGAAGGAAGGGTAAAGGTGGCATTTAGGTGTACAA
>Ga0307507_10010962_pt1 | contig 11545 bp, 4 predicted proteins | sample 7_EM_MG_FD_207223 | JGI IMG/M metagenome (GOLD analysis project Ga0307507, IMG submission 207223) | Populus trichocarpa ectomycorrhiza microbial communities from riparian zone in the Pacific Northwest, United States - 7_EM | ecosystem: Host-associated > Plants > Roots > Unclassified | place...
TTAAGTATTAGCTAATAACTTTTTATAAGTAACTATATTTATATATATAGATAAGGCTTAAATATATAGATAGTAAGTAGTAAAATAATATATGTTTTTAAATAGAATAAAGATAAGTATTTGGATTTTTTATAGCCTTTTCTCCTATTTTTTACTATTTAATAGTTATTAATATTTTAGTATTTTATTAAGTAACTATAAACCCCTAATTAAAAGATTTATAAATTATTAATATATAATTACTAATATATATTAAACTGCTTAAAAAGGATTTTTATATATAGAACTATAGTACTATAGTCTAGAGACTGTATATGTTGGTCACATAGGGTGACTCACTAATAACGACTACTCGAGTAGGTTACAGTGATATTGGTTAAAAAAGCTTATTGATTAGAATGAGGAAGGGCGAGGAGCTTAAGACTCCTCGCCACGCTAGTGCCGTGGCGTCACGTAACGACCGCTTACCTTATTCCTAACACTAGCAACTCTTCTTTTGTGGTTGCCATCTATATATAAATACTGCTTGACTAGCGTAATAAATATTAATCCTCCTTACTTACTATTGCCATTATAATATAAGTCTTACTGTTTTAAAATTTGCCTCTTAGCACATGGTGCTTTCTTGCTTGGAGTTGTGGGTGGATATTATATTAGGGCCGCTAAGGCGCTAGTTATAAGTGAGCTAATAGTAATTTTCTATGCTGGGTATAGAAAATCCTAATTGGCTGGTTAAAATTAGGGTCTACAGAATATTATACTTTTACTCCCTTTTAACCCAACCTTTAACTTATATATGTAGAGTATTTATATTAATAAACGTTTCTAAAGCCTTGTTTAGATTTGCCTTTATTATTACATCTGCTGGGTTGTTTTAACTGTTAATCCATTAAATTTTAAAGAATTCTTGCCGTTTATAGGATTGCTAAAGTGCTATAATGTTAATTATAAGGCGCTTCTCCTTTATGGTACTAAGCTTAACTAAATACTTATAAAGGGAATATAAGTTAGTACACACGATTATAGGGATAATAGAGATTTTGAGTTAATCTGTAATTATCTTTAGGGTAGTTCCAATTGTAATTGCCATGTTAACTCTGCCAACTATTCCATATATCTCTAACGCTAGTACGCTTTGAGTAACGCGCTTGCTCTTAGTTAAGCTCCAATAGATAAGATTGCCGTAGATTATAAAGTTATTCTCTTTAGTAGATTTATTTGCGATAATAATCTTATATCCCAACTAGGAGCTAAAATCTTTATTATTTGCGAACGATCTATTAATAAATATAAAGAGCTTAGTGGTGGGAAGATTAATAGGTATATAGAGTAGTCCCCAATTAAGATGGTTTATTTATTAGGAAAGATGTTTATTTAGGGCAAGAATATTATTCTTAGTTGGTTCCTAGTATTAGGCGGTAACAGAGAGATTAAATAAAGCCTTAGGTTAACAGATAGAAGCAATATAAGCTCGATAAGTGCGTTACTCTATATATCCTTGCTTTGGAGAATTAATGTTAATAATGTCAATCTTCTTGCCTTGGCCCTTTTGGCGTAAAGTAATGGAATCCTTATTTATAGAGAGGATGTATCTATTAAAGAGCAATGGTGTTATTAAATTAAGCTTTTCCTTTAGCTTTGCTATAAGATTTGCCTTTACTAGCTTATCTTCTTTAAGAGCTGAAAATTGGTTATCTCCTAAGATAATTATATTGTTAGTTTATATGCCAACAATTCTAAATGGAGTTCCTGTAGTTGTAATAAGGAAGTAGGGATTGAATATAAAAGTAGTTATTAAAAGCTTTTCTTTATAGTGCTTGCTATAGGTGGCCCACTAATAAGTTCCTACCTCTGTAATTCTATATAATGGCTTAAGCACAACTATAATCATATCCTTAGGATATTAGTGGCGAATTTGCTTTGGAAGGTATACTAATATTAAGTGCCGAAGGTGTGTTTTTAATTGGGTGTAGGCCTGAGTAATATCTTATAAATAAACCGTTATTCTATTCTTTATTAAGGAGGGAGCTAGTATAATAATAACTTGCTAACTAGCTTGTTAAATTATAGGAGATTGCGTAAGAATTACCTCCTTACTATTATTGTTGTAACCTTAGATGATAAGCCTTAATTTCTTAAATGGGGCGTTAGTAGCTTTGCCCTTAATCTTATTAACCATTCTTAATTTAAAGATGCGAACTTTATTAAACTTAGTGGGGTTATATTTCTTAAATTTAAAGACTCCTCTTATAATGAGACTATTAATCTCCTACTTGTTAGATGCTTAGAAAGGAGCTTCTAAAGTTATAATATAACCTTCCTTTTAGAACTGTTTTGCAAGCTTAAAGTTAGCCTTCTCTTTGGTTGTTATAAAGGCTATTAATAACTTAACTCTATTCTTAATGGTAGTAATGAATTGCTCTTTAAAATTAACAAGATATTGGTAATTTTGTAATCCTTTTAGGTAACCTCTACTGCGTTATAGTTGCGGCACATTTACTATAATTGTATTAGGATTATAGTTGCCTTCTAGAGTACATTAATTATAGTTCTTCTTTAGGGTATCTTCTAGGGCATCCTATAAAGGCTTAAAACTATTATCTTTATAGTAGGGCTTGATAACAGTTAAACGGAATTAAGTGGGTCTGTGAGGCATCTAAATAGTGCAAGTTTAACCATTAATTGTAATGAGTTGATATAGGCCTAACCATCCTCCCTTTTTATGCTATACGCATACCTTAGACTAGAGTGGCAGATTAAGCGTAGTTAAGGTATTTGGGCTATTTCTTATTCCTAGTATGTTGTTGACCTAGTATATAGTGTAGAGATGTTGCCCCTCCTTTATTGCCTTATGAATAGCCTTAGCTTATTGTATAATAGAGGGAGATAGTGGAGAATTATTAGTTATTTAAGGGTAGGCGCTAAAGACTAGTAATATGGGTATAAGTCCATTTAGGTCAGCGGAATCGTTAATGGCTTTAACAGCTATTTATAAGGTAAGTTCTTTGCTAATATCCTCTAGTTTTAAAGAGATAATCTTATATGCGCGGCATAATGGTGTGTAATATTGCTCTACTTTTCTAATACTATTATGTGCCTTAATGGGGACTTCTTTGACCTTAATTGCCATTGCCCTTGTCTATTGTTGAAACTCTGTAGATAAGAAGTTCTTTTTTGTGTTATAGATGATTTAATTAGGGGGTCCTAGGTAGATATTAATCTAGTATAATTAAAGGGTATCCTATGCGTTCCTAGCTGATATATCCTTTAAGAAACGTGCGGCTTAGAAGAAGGTTAAGAAGTTAATAACTTAAAGTACTGGCTTGCCGCTAAGATATATAATGTTAACAATGATATAGAAGTTAAAGTTATAGTTATCTTTAAGGGTGAACTTGAATCGGCTAGGGGACTTCTGGTTCATTTGGCAGTAGTAGTAGTACTTTATAAGATGCTTAATTGCCTTAACCTTGACTTTATGGCCTACTTGCTAAAGAACCCTAAGCAATTAATAAATAGATAGGTGGCTAAATTAATGGTGTAGTTAACATAACTCTAACTTAGTTAGGTGGCTCTAAGCAATACTCTTTTTTAGTTAATAAAGGAGCAACTAAGGGTGACCCTACTTACGCATAACGGGCACCTAATTATCTCCCTAAATGAGTACATTCTTAAGGTTATTAAGCTTAACGCCTAATTTGTCTATATCTCTAATGCAAAATAGAAATGGGGTGTTTATAGGAATAACGTAAAAAGTGATGTACCCTAAGGGGGTTTGGACTCTAATTGTGCTAAGAGAGATTATAGTACCCTTGCTAAAATGAATCGTATGTTGACCTGCCGTTAATTAGTTAATCTGAATAAAGGTATTAAGTTATTAAAGGGCTTGAACTTAAGGTTCTCCTACTATAGATACTCCTATAGTACTAGTATCTGGCATAATACTATAGAAGACATTTGCTGAGTATTTATTGTTGAAGGAGAACGCGGAGCTCTCCTTTGGCTTATTAAAGATATCTAACTTTATAATAGAATGGAGTGTAGATTGGTTATTAAGAATAGTAATGGTTTGTGTACCATTTACCTCACCATACTTAGTAAAGTATTAGTTGGGTGAGTAGTCCTTAATTTCCATATCTATAAGGAGCTGTTCGGCCTTATTAACCTTACCCTTAAGATTTTCTACGCCTTTATATTGAACTAGGAAGCTTTAGAAGTAGGCCGCAGTGACCTTATAATTTCCGATATTTCTTGCACTCTAGTGAAACTTGTTATATACTTCTTTTTGCTTATTAAGAGAGTGCCTAGTTAACTAGTAATTTGGCTTTTTATAAACATAGCACTTCTTCTAATAATTACTTTGGAATAAACCTCCATAAGGACCTCCATCTTTGCCTTATAGTTGTTGATTGTACCCTCTGCCATATTGCCTACCACGGCCACTATATATTTAATCAGTCCAGTTGTGATTATGTTGGTTGGCTGGGTTGGCTGAAGTAGGTTGGAGTTGGGTGTTAAATTGTTATACTTTTTAAGAGTGTAGAGCGGTGCCAATAGAAGATCTTAATTAAGTATATACTCCTTTGTATATATTTGCAGGATTAAAGAGAGTAAGGTTATATTCTTTAACACCTTAGCATATATTAATGACTTAATTACATAGGCTGAAATCCTCTTAATATGATTTGGATAAACCACGCTAAATTATTTGTAGTTAATTAAAGAGCTTCTAAAGATATTTAAGCTGAGAAATACCTGGGTTTGTAGTAATAATTCTTAGAAAGGTAGTCTCTCTCCATTTTGACATATACTGCTACTTATTCTCTTCTGTTTTAAAGTAGTATCTTAACTTATATATTATACGGTTAAAATTGTATCCTTTTCCTACTAAATAATTATAATAGAAGGTCCTAGCTCGGCCCTTAAGCATAACAGAATAGGCGTTGTGGTATTAATTAGACTCTATTTCTACCTTTTAGTAACAGTTATAGAAGATATATAGTTTTAAATTAAGGATATTATATAATTCCCCGCTAAACTTCTTCTCCTAATCTAAATAAAGCTTTGTAAGCTCTATAAGCAATTTTAAAATGCCTCTGATTTGGGATTAAGGAGGAGGTGGGAGTTGTATTATAGGCTGTAGTGGGGATATAGGTCTAGTTAATGGAGTCTAAAGGCTATTGGATTATAAAGTAATGGGGTCCTGTGCCTGCTCTTGTTGGGGTGTAGTATCTAACATTAAAGTTATGGGTTGAATTGGATACAGAGGAGTTAAAGGCGGAGGTAGATTCATCTCTAGAGGTGTATTACTTAGATTCTATTATAAGTTAAGCTTCCTTATAGTGTGTAGTTGGTGTTTAATCTCTTATGGAGTCCATTTATGCTCTTTTTTTGCATTAATAACCTGCTCCTAAATATTGTCTCTAATAGTACCCCCATCTATAGGTATAAACACTTTATACTCCCGTAAGAAGTTATAGAAGTTTTGTATAATATCCTTCTTTATAGGAGTTTATGTTTCCTTTATCTATCTAATAAAGTCCTCCTTTATACAGTACTATAGCATGGTATTGTTGTATTTACTGTCTTTGTAGTGTGCTATGTGGTGTAATAAGAATCTGTTTAAGTCTTGTTAATTAACATCTTTAAGGTTGGTTATGTTGGCGTTCTATGTCTTTGGGTTAATATTGTCCTTATACTTCTTTGGGTAGGTTAACGCTATAATAGGTGTAGTTGGGTAGTGATTGTGATCTTATAGTCTGCAAAGGTACACTAAAGGGATTGAGGTGGTTGTTTAATGTGTTTTGGACGTTGACTTAGGACCCTAGGTTTAGTAATACTTTTGACCTAAAGTACTTAACTAAATCTTTGTAAACGTGGTTGTTCTGCGTAATGGACGTAACTTGGTATCTCCTAGTACTTAGTGACACTTCTATTACTAGTTTTCCGTAAGTCTAAGGTAGCATAGTATTACTGGGATCCATTCCATATGAGCGTATATGGCACCCCTGTATAAAACTATCTCTTCTGTTTAAAAACCTAGCTACTCTATGGTTGACTGTGTATTTAACTACTGATTAGTGTTGGTTATATAGGGTAACTAACCAATAATGACTACTTGAGTAGGTTGCAGTGATATTGGTTGAAAAAGCTTATTGATTAGAATGAGGAAGGGTGAGGAGCTTAAGACTCCTTGCTACGCTAGTGCCGCGGCGTTACGTGACGACCGCTTACCTTATTCCCAACAGTATATATAATAATAATAATAATAATTTATTGCTTAACGTCCAATTTAGATCCCTATTAGGCCTATACGGACTACTCCTTATATATATAGGGAGAAAACTCTATATAAGAAAACCCTGTAATCTATCTCCCCGCCTTTTAGGACTTGCCTACTAGCGCCTATAAGGCGCCTGCAAGTCGTCTATAGTGCTCTACTACCTTACTTTTTAACCTCCTTGGGAATTACTGCTGCTGTAATAAGCCTATAGACGCGCTAGTATTATAAACTTTACTCTACTACTGTAGAGTTATTAGGGGGCGCCTATTACTTGCCCCTTTACCTTCTATTACTATTTCCTTTATAACCTAAAACTGGTTTAGTACATTTTAGCTAATAAGCTACTAGGTAACCGCCTTAAGACCTTTCTGTATTAAGAGTAGTATATTATAGTTCTCTGTACCAGCTACTAAGAGTATTACTTCTTAGTTGGTATATTAGGGGTATAACAGTATTATATGTTTTAGTGTCTGTCTTAGCCAGCCATATTTATATCTTGGGCTACCTACTAGGACGCCTACCTAGTAGAGCCAATCTTTTAGTCCTATTATTCCTGTTCTTAAAAGTGTTGCTAATATATTTTCTACCTTTATTAGGCCTTCTTAGAACCCTTAGGTATTTGTCCCCTATAGCGTTAACCATACTATAGCTTAAGTTCCTCTTACCTAGGTTAGCCTCTATACCTTTAACTTTAATACACCTCTCTAACATTAGTCTAACCAGGATTATATTGTAGTAGATAGTTTCCTAGCATTCTTTTATACTCTACTTTAGCTCCTTTCTCTCTCTTACTATTATCTTTACTAGCCCCTTATATATCTCCCTTCCTCCTCTATATAGGCCTAGGCCCTAATATAGCACCATTTTTCTTCTACTTTCTTTACCTGTTTCTCCAATATATCTTCCCTACTTTAAGGTTGTTAGTTTGTTCTCCTATAGGGCACCCTAAGGTCCCTCCATAGATTATTTAGGCATGTCTTAATATACTTTATAATATTAGAGTTACGTTTATTTTGCGCCCTTTATATTACAGCGGCTTCAATATATAGTTATAGGGGGGGAATATTAGCTTCCTTCTTAAGCAGTGCTATAGCCGTTCGCTTATACCCGCCTATTATACTCTAGAGGTAGGCTGTTTAGACCTTTTAGAGTAGTTTAAGGAGTAATTTAGGGGGGCCTTTCTTAGTTTATTTAATGGCCTAGATACTGGATCTATACGTTATAGTTAGCTAGACAACTGCTATATATAGTAGGCGTGACCTCTAAAAGCACGGGCCCTATATAGAATTAATAATCCTGGATAATATAATATACTATACTTAACCCTTACAGGCCGCTTGCGCTATATATACGCTCTACTAGAGCTTACTATCTACCTATACTCCTAATACCCTTAGGCCCTAAACTAGTTAGCCCCTAAAGCCTTAGATATAAATTATATACTAGAGATCTATAGATTAGTTGCGTTTTCTTATAAAATAGATTAGCTGGTATTTCTCTGGTGAGAATTAGACTCTATATTATCTTGCCTATTTTATATAGGTATTATAGGCTTTCTCTAGTGTTCTGCAGTTCTCTACGGCTATTAGCCCATATATAATTAGGTTTATATCGTTAATAAAGCCTATCCCCTAGGTCGCCCCTTCCTTAAAGGAGTTAAGTAGATTACTTATAAAGAAAAGGAAGAGTATAGGCGAGAGGGGTAATCCTTATAGTATTCCAGTTATAACTATAATAGGGGGGCTCTAATATCTGCTAAAGACTAGTAATATTTCTTTCTGGCCTGTAAATCCTTAAATAAATTATATAATTTATTCTAGGAAGCCCTTTATCCTAAGGATATATAGGAGGCGCTTATAGGGTATATTATTATAGGCACCGCTAATATTTAGGCTAAGCATTAATATTATAAAGTCCCTTTATATTACCCATGCAGATTTAATGGTGGTAGTAAGTAGCGTAAGTACTAATAGTGTTAAGCGGTTCTTTCTTGTCCCTATTTAGTTTTATAGTAGTAGGGTATATTCCTTAGCCATATCTGCTATATAGTCCGCTATTACCCTTTCTAAGATCTTACTAAGGGTGTTTTCTAAGGTAATAGGGCAGTAGCTTTCTGGGGTTAAGTAATCTACTTTACCTTCTTTTTATAGAACAACCGTTATTATAGCTCTACTAAGTCGCGGGTAGTAGCCTATAGTAAAGTATATTTTAGCTACATCTATAAGCTAAGGTACTATAAGTGGTCTATAGGTCTTTAAGGCCTTATTTAGAATCCCATCTAGTCCTAATGCCGTATTATTTAAAAGGCGGCTAATAGTTCTAGCTATTTCCTCTATAATATCTAGGTTAACTACCTGCTATAACTATAAGGATAGGCTAATAACCTTACTGATTATAAAGCATACGCGTTATTACGGCGCTGGTGGAAAACGGTGGATCTTGGCAGACGTGGATTATGGTAGACGTAAGTCACGTGACTTAAGGACCGCATAAAATATCAAGCGGCGCTGCTATTCTTCTCCTTCCTTTCTCTAGCTTTGGATCCTCGTTTATAGACTACCAATTATATAGGCTTGCGCGTCCCTCTTGCCGTGCTTGTGCCTTAATTAACTAAGTTGCTAACATTATCTAAAGCTCATCTACTCTTCTTTCTGAGAAGGAACTTAAATATATCTATCTACAAGACCATAAATAGGACAAGGACATAGAATAGGACCCTAAGGACATTACTAGGACTATAAGGATAGGACAGACCCAAGAACTAAAAGAACACAAATAGAATGCAAAACCTAAGAATAGGACACGTACGGACCAGAACCCCTAGAAAATAAATAAACACCGGAAATTACCTAATACCCCTACCACTATACTAAGAAATATAGCAGCTGGCAAAGCCGCTGTAGGACCCGCAAATACCTTTAATAGTAAAACAGTTGCCGTCTTAACCCCCTAGGAAGAGCTTATAGCAGCTAATGCTAAAATTAAACGGCTTTGAGAGCTACTTAAAACTAAAGACACCCCTATACCTAGTAAGGAGTTATTAGACACCTAGAGACTTGCTATAGTCCTTAAAACCCTAGCCCAACGTATAGTATTATCATTGTTGCGGTCCGCGAAGGTTACGGACCCCCTGTTGCTTACAGACGGAACTGACCCTATATTTAACAATTAGAAGCTTTAACTGCAAGATAAGCTTAAAGTTAATATAGACTACTTCCCTACTACCTAAGCTAAAATGGCCTACGTCTTCGGCCGTACTAGTGGGGACGTATAGACGTATTTACATCCGTAATACGCCTAGGACTTAGCAGACCCCTTCCTCTCTAAAGAAAAGATGGTTAACTACCTGTCTTCTATTTACAAGGACCCCTTTAAGACACAAAACACCCGCCTTAATTATAAAGCTCTTAATATGAAGATAATGGAGACCTTTTTAGCCTTCTAGACCTGCTTTTTATACCTAGCTAGCTAAGCCTAAATTCCCTATAAAGACCTAATGCTAGACCTCTTTAATAAGCTTACCCTAGACCTACAGCGCACTGTACTACCAGTTTTTACTACTATATAGACACTAAAGGTACTTACGGACTACTGCCTAGCTATTAACTAAGGCCTCTATTAAATTAAGGCATGATCTAAGTGGTATAAAGCTAGAAACTCTCTAAACTAGACTATAAGCACTTTACAAACGGCCTATAACACCCTGGCACGATCTGCAACTTTTATAGCACTAGCCGTATAGCCTGCTGTTAATTTAGCAGCTAGTCGTGCAGCTAGTCCTGCTGCGGGTTTAGCGTATACTTGGCCTATATATAACAACCTCTGTAAATAGGCCCTTAGTAATTAAGGAGCTTGCTTCTTATATAGCCAAAAAGACTACTTTGCAAAGAATTGCCAGACAAAGGCAAAAACGGGCAAGGTTCTGTTAATTTAGGAAAATAGTATAGAGTTGGAAAAAGAGGAACCCTAGAGGAAGACTCCTCTCTAGGGTTAAAAGGGATTAATATGTTATATATTAATCTAGGTCGGCTAGTTAGTGAAAGAAGCTACACTATCCCTTATACCTTATTCCGTAATGGATATTAAGTTTTAACCTCTGCTTTAGCTAACTTTAGAGCAAATGCCTTTGCCTTAATAGACACCTAGTATGCTATAAAGCTAGCTAACTTTTTAAATGTACCCCTTAAAGAACTGCCTAAACCAATTCCTATTTGTGGGTATAATGGACGGATAGGACTACCTATTATAACTATCTTGCGGATTTACCTCCGTATAGATAAATAAAGGTAGTATAATATCCCCTTTCTTATTACGGACCTAGGAAGCCACGATATAATTTTAGGAAGAAAATAGCTAGCCTATCTAGGCTTATAGCTTAACGTATAGAGTAGACGGCTTGTCTAGCCTAAAACCCTACCCCTAATACCCTCTTTTATAAAGGAAATCAGCATTACAATAAAAAACCTTATACGGCTATAGATAGACACCGTTTACTAGGCCGATGCTATGTATAGGGACTAGGCTTTTAAAAAGAACGTACAGCTTAACCCATAACGGATCTATATATTACACCGCCCCTAGACTATCTATATTATACCACCCGTACTAGAGATTAAAAAAGTTAGTAAAAAGCTAGCGGAGCTCCCTATAGGGAACTTAGGCCCTATATAGCCACAAAGAATAGCAAGGAGTATTAGATGCTATATAGAATATATAGACTGGAGGGATAACTTGCGGAAGATGGAATAGGAGCTAAGAAAGATTATAAACCCTAGGCCGCAAAATATAGCCTAATAATAGTCCGTAAAGAAACCTACGGGCCTCCTACTAGTTAATATTTGCTATATTAGCGCTGTAGGATTCTACTAGAACTTAGTTTAACTTAATACCGTTGCCTTTACCACTAGCTTATATGAAATTAATTAAATGATTAAGGAAAAGGAAAATAAGCTTAGCGAATAGGAAGGCAAGCTTATAGATAAGGAGCTAGTAGAACAGAAACTACCCTATTAACACTAGAAATTTAAGGATGTGTTCTCTAAGGTAGTATTAGATATACTCCTGCCTCACTAACCATACAACTATAAGATTGAGATTGAGCTAGATAAGGAAGATATACTTAACTATAGCCCCCTTTATTAGCAGTCTACTACCAAATTATAGGCTATAAAGTAGTACCTTATTAATAACCTAAATAAGGGCTTTATTAAACCTAGTTAAGCCCCTTTTAACTCGCCTATTCTCTTTACTAAAAAGCTAAATAGA